>Ga0210388_10001600_pt1 | contig 17763 bp, 8 predicted proteins | sample IncBWC19OmetaG_FD_155485 | JGI IMG/M metagenome (GOLD analysis project Ga0210388, IMG submission 155485) | Forest soil microbial communities from Barre Woods Harvard Forest LTER site, Petersham, Massachusetts, United States - Inc-BW-C-19-O ... | reverse complement strand
TGCTGTTTTTGTGGATGAAAAAATGGGGGATTCAGGCAATGACCTCCCAGGAGACGAGCATTTGGACACTGCAAAAAACGGCCAGCTAGATCTAATCGTGTTCCTGATCGCGGCCGCCATCTACCTGGGTTGCATCGTTTCTCCTCCCTCGCTGATGGATGATGTGGACGCCGTGCAGGCGCAGATTGCACGGAACATGCTCACATCTGGCGACTGGGTAACGGCGCGGCTGGACGGCGTGGTGTATCTCGAAAAAGCTCCCTTTGTCTACTGGACCATAGCGGCTGCTTACGCGGTTTTCGGTGCGCACGACTGGGCCGCGCGTATTCCGATTGCCCTTTCGGCGATCGCCCTCGCCTGCCTGACAGCCGCCTTTGGAACTTGGGCCTTCGGCAAGCGAGCGGGATTCTATGCGGGTCTATGCATGGGCACGGGCATTGGGCTGTTCCTATTCACCCGGATTTTGATCCCAGATGTCATGCTGACCTTTACGGTTGCCCTTAGCATGTGGGCGTTTCTTCGCGCCTTGGAAGAAGATGAGCCCCACCCACAGTTTTGGGCTTTTCTGCTGGCCGCGAACCTCGGCCTGAGTCTGCTGCTGAAGAGCTTGATTGGAGTCCTGTTTCCGTTGGCGGCCGGCGTAATCTATCTATCGCTCACTCACCAGCTTTTTTCCGCCCGCACGTGGCAGCGCTTGCGTCCCTTTCGCGGCTTGCTGATCATCCTGATCATTGCTGCGCCGTGGCACATCCTGGCGACGTTGCGTAATCCACCATACTTCGCTTTCACGCTTCACAGCGGGCCGGGGCAATACCATGGATTTTTGTGGTTCTTCTTCATCAATGAGCAATTGCTTCGTTTCTTGAATCTGCGCTATCCGCGAGACTACAACACCGTGCCGCGCCTTTATTTCTGGCTGCTCCACCTGGTCTGGCTGTTCCCGTGGAGTGTGTATTTTCCCGCCATTGCGAAGCTCTCCTTCAAACCCGTCGATCGCGCCGGCCGGACGCGGCTGTTCGCACTCTGTATGACTGGGTTTGTGCTGATCTTCTTCACCTTCTCCACCACCCAGGAATATTATTCGATGCCGTGCTATCCCGCGCTTGCGCTTCTTTTAGGTTCGGCGATGGCGATCGGAGGGGATTGGATCCGGCGCGGAACACGCCTGCTGGCATTGATCGCCGCAAGTGCAGGAATAGTCACGTTGACTCTGTTCTTTCTCACCCGCAACACTCCTGCGCCCGGGGATATTTCGCAGGCGCTGAGCCAACATCCCGGCGCGTATAAGCTTTCGTTGGGTCACATGCAGGATCTCACGGTGGCTTCGTTCGCCTATCTCAGGGCGCCGCTGCTGGTGGCTGCGATTGCTTTTTGCCTGGGCGCGCTGGCAACCTGGAGATTCGCCGGCCAACGGGCATTTCTGGCCGCCGCGCTGATGATGGTTGTGTTTTTCCATGCTGCCCGCATGGCCATGGCCGTTTTTGATCCTTATATGTCGTCGCGGCCGCTGGCGGAGGCAATCCTGAAATCGCCGGAGGGGACGCTGATCGTGGATCACCACTATTACACCTTTTCCTCCATCTTTTTCTACACGAACCGCACGGCGCTGCTGCGCAATGGGCGCTTCTACAATTTAGAATATGGGGCTTACGCTCCAGGCGTACCCGACGTGTTTATTGACGACTCGCAATTCAAGAATCTCTGGCTTAAGCCCGAGCGTTCCTATATCGTTCTGAAGGAGAGCGTGGTTCCTGAGTTGCAATCCCTGGTAGGCGCTACGCGCCTGAATATGGTTGCAGCGAGCGGTGGCAAGGTCGTTTTAACAAACCTTCCGATTGGTGCTTCTCCAGGAGAACCGCGCCAGGCGGCCGCAGTGTTCTAGAATGAGTGTTACTTTTGCCAGTGGAAAGAAGCGCAGCATAAAGGACAATGTTGTGTTGTTTTTCGAATGCAGCGCAGTTCAGTCATAGAGACGACAAGTTTTTGGTAATACGGAGGATGCGAAATGAGAGTCGTGGTGTTGGGAGGCGACGGTTACTGCGGTTGGGCAACTGCCCTATATTTGTCAATGAAGGGACATTCGGTTGCGATCGCCGACAACTATGCGCGTCGGCAATGGGATTTCGAGCTTGGTGTTCAAACCCTCACACCCATCCGCCCCCTGCCGGATCGCCTGAAGGTGTGGCAGAAGCTCACTGGGAGCACCATCGATCTCTTCGTTGGCGATGTCACGGAATACGACTTTCTTTCCTCGGTGATCAAGGATTACGAGCCAGAGGCAGTAGTCCACTTCGCTGAACAGCGCGCCGCTCCCTATTCCATGATTGACCGCAAACACGCGGTTTTCACGCAGGTAAACAATGTTGTCGGGACGCTGAATCTGCTCTTCGCTCTGCGTGAATTTCGACCGGATTGCCACCTCATCAAGCTCGGCACCATGGGTGAATACGGCACGCCCAATATTGACATTGAAGAAGGCTACATCACCATCGAGCACAATGGCCGGAAAGACACGTTGCCGTACCCCAAGCAACCGGGCTCTTTTTACCATCTTTCAAAAGTGCACGACAGTCACAACATCATGTTCACCTGCAAGATATGGGGATTGCGTGCTACCGACCTCAACCAGGGCGTTGTGTACGGAACTGTAACCGACGAGGTGGCGTTGGATGAGGCGCTCGTTAATCGCTTTGACTACGATGAAGTCTTTGGCACGGTTCTCAATCGTTTCTGCGTTGAGGCAGCCATTGGTTACCCGCTCACCGTGTATGGCAAGGGAGGCCAAACCCGCGGTTTTCTGGATATTCGCGACACCGTACGGTGCATCGAGATTGCGTGTTTGAATCCGGCGGCTCGAGGCGAGTGCCGGGTCTTCAATCAGTTCACGGAACAGTTTTCAGTCCTGGAGTTAGCCCGAATGGTGCAGATTGCAGGGAAAAAACTGGGCCTGAAGGTTGAAATCGATCACCTCTCCGATCCGCGCGTGGAAGCGGAGGAGCATTACTACAATGCAAAGCACTCTAAGCTGATCGAACTCGGGCTGAAGCCGCATTTGCTTTCGGATTCGCTTCTGGATTCGCTAATGAACGTTGCAATGAAATATCGCGACAGAGTCGATGTGGGGGTGATGTTGCCACGAGTCAACTGGCGGCAACCCCATAACGAGCATCATGTGCAGACTAATCGAGAACCGGCGATCGAGACTGAAGCTCCTCTTGAGATCGTGGGAGGGCCTGCCGAGAAAAGCAACGGAAATCGTCGTGCAGGGAATAAAGTGTCGCGGCGCGCTTAGCAACAAGGAAGCTCTGTCGCCTGGGCCTTAGCCCGCCGGCTCAGGATTGGCTGGTGATACGGGCACAAGCGCGCCATCACGAATATAGTATTCCGCGTCCCGCCAGCGGATACTATTGCGCGTGAAGCTGGTCAGCCAAATGCCAAAGGCCACAGCATCCCACGCCGGGAGCAGCCCCAACTTCTTCCACAGTGCAGATTGCTTCAGTCCCCAAATCCCGACGGTCCAGGTCATGGCGAATCTCAGGAAAAGGTATGAGCCGAGGTACCCGAGCGCAACTCCCCACGAGGGGTGGATGGCAATTGCTACCAGAGACCAGGGCAAACCCTGAGTGAGAAGCAGGCCGAAGTGTCCCCAGGGCCGCAAGTGGCGCATGACCACGATCCAGCGCAACCTCTTGAGGAGAAGAGCGCGCAGGGATCCATAATCAGCGACTGTCAAAATCGTGTAGCGCAGAAGCTCCACCTCACAGCCCTGATCGGCGATAAGGCGGCCCACCAGCAGATCATCGGCGGGCCGGTTAGCAATCGCCTCGTAACCGCCGAAACCAGCGAGTCGCTCGCGCGTGGTGGCGATGGTCGGCCCCAAAGCAAACTTCACGCCGTCGAGCTGACGCGCGACCAGGATGCCGGCATAGAAGTCAGAAAACATACCAACCGTTTGGAGGCTGTCGGTAAGCGTCTTATCTTCGATCGGCGCGTAAAAACATGTGACAGCCCCCACCTTGGGATCGGCCAGGGGAGCAACCACCGTGCGGAGGTATTCCGGCCCCACCCGAACGTCGCTATCGCTAATCACGACAACATCGTGTTGAGCTTCGCGCACAAGACGGGCCAGTTTGACCACCTTGTCGTTGGATCCTGTTCCGCCGGAGCCGACCAACACTCGAATACGACGTTCCGGAAAATCACGCGCTAGTTTCTGCAGGATGGGAACAGACGGGTCGTCCTCCTCGCCAACGCAGAAAAGCAGCTCGTAATCCGGGTAGTCTTGTCTGCAGAAGCTGGCGAAGTTTTCGTAGGCGTCAGGGTCGAGCCCGCGAATCGGTTTCAGATTGCTCACCGGCGGGGTGAATGCCTGATTGGCGGTGCTTGGAGACGCCGTGCGGCGAAAGAATTGCCACGCACTAAACAGCGCAATGAAGTAATAAATGGAACGGGATGGCAGCGATGGCAAGGACAACGTAGCGGATATTAGAAATCATCGGGGCCCCGGACGCCGACAACGTACGCATCGCCAATGGGACTAAGAAGACCCGCCTTCGTCCAAGGATCCTCGCTGGAATAGGGTGGCTGACGTTTCGTGGCGCTCTTTTGCGATTCGGATAGTCTCAAAGGCGTGTGTCGTTCAAACGGATTCGGCTTAGCCAAGCATAGCAAAACAACAGCGGTTTCGTATTCCAAAGTCACGCAAGTGAAGGCCAGCGATGGATGGATTACGGGCTTGATGGTTCTATCTTTAATCTTGCGCACCTCGCGCAAAGTGAAAGACACTCATAGCCAGCATGAGAGAGCATTCCGACGAAGTCGCGCTGCAATCGACAAACAGTGTCGCACCGCGTGGCGAGGAGGGGAAGACCTGGGTACTCGCCGCAACCATCCTCGGTTCCAGCATGGCTTTCATCGACGGAACGGTCGTCAATGTCGCTCTACCGGCGCTCCAGGCCAGCTTCCACGCAACGGTGGTGGATCTGCAATGGGTGGTTGAGTCTTACGGAGTTTTTCTGGCCGCTTTGATTCTGGTCGGCGGCTCCTTCGGCGACCGGTTTGGCCGCCGGCTGATCTTTGTCGCAGGAGTATTGATCTTCGCAGTCGCGTCTGGAGCTTGCGGAGTCGCCTCAAATGTTCATCAACTGATCATCGCGAGAAGTATTCAAGGTGTGGGAGCAGCCCTTCTCGTGCCCGGCAGTCTTGCAATCATCAGTACGTCCTTCGATGAAAAGAGCCGAGGCCGGGCGATCGGCACCTGGTCGGGCTTCACGGCGATTACAACCGCAGTTGGGCCAGTTCTTGGAGGCTGGCTGGTTGAGCACGCTTCCTGGCGATGGGCATTCTTTCTCAACCTGCCGATTGCGACGGCCGTAGTCGCGATTTCGCTCTGGCGGATTCCGGAGAGCCGCGGCGCAGGCGCGGGCCGCGTCGATTGGCCAGGAGCAGTTCTCGCCACCGTAGGACTTGGCAGTTTGGTCGCCGGTTTCGTCGAATCGTTGAACCTGGGTTGGAAGAATCCGCTCATTCTCGGAGGGTTGACTCTTGGCGTCGGGTGTCTTATTGCGTTTGTTCTTGTCGAGGACAAGGTTGCTGCACCGACACTCTTGCTCACGTTGTTCAAATCCCGCAGCTTCAGTGCCGCGAACCTGCTTACTCTTTTTTTGTATGCGGCCACTGGAATTTTCTTTTTTCTGTTCCCCTTGAACCTGATCCAGGTCCAGGGATTCTCCACTACGGCAACCGGCGCGGCTATTTTGCCTCTGATTCTGCTTATGTTTTCCCTCTCGCGCTGGTCTGGCGGACTTGTTGCCCGCTATGGTCCACGACCGCCACTGATGGTTGGTCCACTCATTGTCGCGTTGGGCTTCGTATTGTTCGCCGTGCCCTCGATCGGGAGCAATTATTGGAGGGAGTTCTTCCTGCCGATGCTTGTTCTCGGGTTTGGAATGGCGGTCACGGTAGCTCCTCTTACCACCGTCGTCATGAATTCAGTGACTGAGGATCGAGTCGGTGCGGCTTCCGGAGTCAACAATGCCGTGGCAAGGGTAGCCAGCGTGCTTGCCATCGCGGTCCTTGGGATCGTGATGGTGAAGGCGTTCGCTTCTCAACTGAATCCAAGGCTAGCTCACTTGATGCTGCCGCCTAGTGTTCTGGCTGAACTGCAAGCCAACGAGGTTAAACTTGCCGGCTTGCCGGTTCCCCTGGGCCTTAGTCCCAGCGTGAGAGTTGCCATTAGTGGGTCTATTCGCGAAGCCTTTGTATTCAGCTTTCGAGTTGTCATGCTAATTTGCGCAGGGCTGTCTCTGGGAAGTGCGGCGATGACATGGTTTTTGATTCCAAAAGATCGTGATCACCCAACGCGCAGCCACCAATGAGATCGCTCCTTCCTCGCATCGCATTCCACTGCGTGTTTGAAATAGTCTAAGATGTTGCGTTATGCAAGTGTCCGAAGAACAGCTGGCCGCAGCCTTGCTTGATGCCCAAGAGAAAGCGCAAGCGCTATTCGCAGAAGTCGAAGCGCGAAATCTCATTCGTCCGGGAGTGGCGGAGAGTCGGATTAGTGAGGGTATTTACGCTCTCGCCGAGAGCATGTACAAGATTAATAAATATTGGCACAAGCGCATTGTGCGGGCGGGACTGAACACTTTGGCGCCCTATGATGAGAACCCTCCAGATTTAGTGGTGGCGGAGGATGATATCGTCTTTCTCGATCTTGGTCCCGTGTTCGATGAATGGGAGGCCGATTTCGGGCGTAGCTACGTTGTAGGAAATGATCCCTTAAAACAGAGACTCTGCCGCGATATCGAAGCAGCCTTCGCCGAAGGGAAGCAGTACTTTCGAGAACACCCTGACATTACGGGCGCTGAACTGTACGCCTACGCGCAGCAAATGGCCGAAGAGCGTGGGTGGGAGTACGGCGGCCCGATAGCGGGACATTTGATCGGAGTGTTTCCGCACGAGAAAATCGCGGGCGATAAGATCACGCTTTACGTCCACCCCAAGAATCACGACCGTATGCGGATGCCGGATGCATTGGGACGGAAGCGGCATTGGATACTGGAGATGCACTTCGTCGACCGCAACCGGCAAATTGGCGGGTTTTACGAAGAACTCCTGACGATCTAAGTTTCCTCTCGTTCCTGAATTCTGTATGTCTTCCGGTCGTCCCAATGTATGCGGGATCAAGCTCGGCGCGCAGACGCGCTGCGATCACTATCACGGACCAACTGACATTGTGGCAATCAAGATGAAGTGTTGCGGCGTCTACTATGCGTGCAAAGATTGCCACATTGCTCTCGCCGATCATCCCATCAGAGTTTGGCCTGAGAGTGAATGGAACCAGGAAGCCGTCCTTTGCGGAGCCTGCGGTACCGAACTAACCATCCGCCAGTACCTGCAGAGCGAATCTTGCTGCCCAGTGTGTCGTGAGCAATTCAATCCTCGATGTCGTAACCACTATCATTTTTATTTTGATTTCGAGAGCAGGTCTTCGTAAGGCTCCACTGTTCTGTGCGGACGACCATCAATCCAGGAGTTGCTGTTCTTAACATCCCCAAGACTGTCTGATCACCTACATGATTTACCGGAGTTTCACGGGCTGCGGACAAGTGTAATTTACGGAGGACGCTGCACAGGATGATGACAGTTTGAATCTCTGTCCCGGTTGAATCGGAATAATCGGGGAACCTCGCGCGATACAAATGACCTACGTGGAGCCTTCAACATGGCAATGAACACAGCAGCCGCTTACGGGATATATTCCCAGGACATCGCTTTGCTGGACGTCGTGCACAATCTGAACCAGGCTGGCTTTGAGAACGAAGACATCTGCATGATGTTGTCTCCCGCTCATCCCATAGCGTCGATCATTCGGGATGCGAGCCTACTCAATGGCGGAAGGGAAGCTTCCGCGGTAACGGCTGGGATGATTGGCTGGCTTTCGAAATTTGGCGCAGTGCTGATTCCTACTGTAGGTTTTTTCATCCGGTCGCAGGCTTTCTTTCGCGCTCTGATGGTGGCGCGGGAAGCGCCGGCTCTCTGTGGGAGTGTCAGAACGCTAATGGGGCTCGGTTTTTCGGAAAAGGACGCAGAGAGGTTCGGAGACCAGTTGGGCAATCTCGGAGTCTTGATGTATGTCTCCTGCGCGGAGGGTGCGAAGACGCTCTGGGCGCGGGAAGTGCTACGGCACACTGGAGCCCAGGAAGCCGCCACTTTAGAAGAAGTCTTGACCGCGGGCGCCACGGCTTAACTCGGCGATCGCCTTTCTCTCGGAGCCACCTAGCTCCGCATCCTATTGATGAAGTGCGTCTTAGGGCATACAGCGACTGCGGAGGTGAATTAAAGTTTTCAAGGGATGGGCAGGCCGGTCGATCATTTACTACACTATCGACTTAACCTGGGTGTCGAGCCTGAAATCCGCGCAACCCGCAGCCGTACATCAGTACCGGGCAAGCGAAGGATAGTCAGGCAAGAGGAAACAATGCGCATGTCTTCGACGTTTCGATCACTGACAGTTCGCTCGCTAGCGCTGGCACTGGTGATGCTAGCCATGTCGGCGGCATCATTTGGACAGTTCAGAGTGGCGATCACAGTTGGGCCGCCGGCGTTGCCGGTGTATGAACAACCGGTTTGCCCGGGCGATGGTTATCTCTGGACGCCGGGATATTGGTATTGGGATGACGATGTTTCCGATTATTACTGGGTGCCGGGAACGTGGGTTCTCGCTCCCGAGGTTGGATTTCTCTGGACCCCGGGCTGGTGGGGTTGGGGCGGGGAGGCATTTATTTTCCACACGGGCTACTGGGGACCGCAGGTAGGCTTCTACGGCGGGATCAACTACGGATTCGGTTATTTCGGCGTTGGCTTCGCGGGTGGACGCTGGGACAATGGACACTTCTTCTACAACCGCGCTGTGATGAACGTGAACGTTACCAATATCCACAACGTTTACAACACGACGATCACGAACACAACAGTGAACCGGGTCAGCTACAACGGAGGCAATGGCGGTATCGACGCGCGCGCAACGCCGGCAGAGGAAGCGGCTGAACGTGACCGGCACATCCCGCCTGTGGCCGCACAGAATGAACATGTGCAGGCTGCGCGAGCCAACCGGGAGCTGCGGGCATCGGTGAACCAGGGCAAGCCTCCGATCGCCGCTACTCCAAAACCGGGAGACTTCAGCGACCGCGGCGCGGTCGCGGCGAAAGAGGCAGGGGCTCCTTACAGGGCGTCAGATGAAAATCGTGGTGGTGCAGCGCCTCGCGCTGACTCGCCAGCGCGGCCGGCAGTCCATCCGAACGACCTTCCGGCGGCGGAGCGACCCACCCCATCCAATTCAGGGAACCCAAAGGCCGACCAGAAGTATCAGAAACAGCAGGAGAAGTTGTACGCGAAGCAGAACCAGGAACGACAGAAGCTGCAGACCAAACAGGACCAGGAACATGAGCAGTTGCAGAAACAGAAGGCAACTGAGGCCAAGACTCAGCAATTGGAACAGAAGCACCAGCAACAGACCCAGCAGTTGCAGCAAAGACACGAAGCACAACAGCAGCACATTCAGGCGTCGCGTCCGGCGCCTGCTCCAGCTCCACCCGCAGCGAAGCCCCGCTAATAGGGGCGGCGTTGTTGGAGAGAGTTGAACCGAGTTGTCCGGTTCACAGGCCGGGTGGTTACCCACCCGGCCTTTACTTTGTGCAATGGGATTGCCGGATCGACTTGCCAGTGGTGTAGCGGTTTTCTGCACAATCTGAGGGAAGCACTGTATAGACCCCTATCGCGGATACCCGATCTAATGTTGAAATGGAGACTGTGCAAGTTCCTTCCCAACAGGTTCCGAAGAAAGCGGGCCGGGCGTTCCCGTGGAAATGGATTGCCGTAGTCGGTTTAGTCCTGTTAGCGGCCGCGGCAGTCGCGCTGCGGTTGGCGATAGATCGCGCAGAACCCATTTTGCGTGCTCGTGTTATTGAGACTTTGACTAATCGCTTTAACAGCAAAGTGGAACTCGCCAGTTTTCATGTTTCCGTGGTCAACGGGATCGAAGTTTCCGGGGGAGGCCTGAGGATCTTTGGTGCGACGGATCCCAATCCATATGAACCGGGAATCCAGGCCCTGATTGCGGTTCAGGAATTCCGATTTCAAACCGGGCTGCAAAACCTGTTCCGTTCGCCGATGCACATCGACACTGTGTATGTGAAAGGCCTGGAGCTAAACATCCCGCCAAAGGGGGAGCGGCATGAAATGGCGAACATGGGATCGAAGACGCGAAAGATGACAATCGTCGTCGACCGGTTCGTTTGCCAAGATACAAAGCTCGTGATCAACACCTCGAAGCCGGGCAAGCCCCCGCTCGAGTTTGCCATCGGCGATTTGAAAATGAAGGATGTCGGTCCCGGCCAGCCTTCTCAGTTTAATGCGACCTTGGTGAATCCCAAGCCGGTGGGGGACATTCAGTCGAATGGCCTGTTTGGGCCGTGGCAGCTGGATAGTCCTCGGGACACGCCGGTGCAGGGGGAGTATTCCTTCACGAATGCCGACCTGGGGACGATCAAGGGGATCGGAGGAACGCTCTCATCGACCGGCCAGTATTCAGGGACTCTGGGCAACATTGCTGTGCATGGAAAAACTGACACGCCAGACTTTCGAATTGCGACGAGCGGGCATCCGGTGCCGCTGCACACTGAATTCGACGCTATTGTCGACGGCACGAGCGGAGACACCTATCTCCAGCCAGTGAAGGCAAAATTCCTGCATACTTCCTTCACCGCAAGCGGGTCGGTGGTCCGCGTGACCAACCCGAATGGTCACGAAATAGAGCTTGACGTCGTGTTGGATGATGCGCGGATTGAAGACTTGCTGAAACTCGGTGTGCACACCGACCCACCGATCATGAGCGGTCCGGCTGAAATGAAGACGAAACTTAGGCTTGCGCCGGGTGAGGCGAGTGTGGCCGACAGGTTAAATTTGGATGGCAGCTTTCACGTGCTCCGCGCGCACTTCACCAACGAGAAGATTCAAGGGAAGGTGGATTCGTTGAGTCTGCGCAGCCAGGGCAAACCCGGAGAGGCGAAGGAACACACTGAAGCGGACGTGCCAGTCGATTTGCGAGGGGTGTTCACTCTAAAGGACGGCCTCTTGTCTTTTTCGTTGCTTCATTTTCTTATACCAGGAACGCATGTCGACATGACCGGCACCTACGGGTTAGACGGTCAAGAGTTCGATTTTCGGGGCACGGCTCGGCTTGACGCGAAAGTCTCGCAGATGACGACCGGATGGAAGTCAATTCTTTTGAAGCCGGTCGACCCGTTCTTCAACAAGAACGGCGCCGGTACAGAAGTCCCTATCAGGATCACAGGCACGGAATCGGAACCCCACTTTGGACTGGATTTTGGTCACAAAGATGAGCATGACAACGTAGGCAAAACCGATCCGGGACCAAAACCTAAGTAGCGAGTCCAAACGGAGCGGATACTTGGAGCGTTATAATTCCAGCCATACGACGGAGACCATTATCCTGGTCGTCGATTGGAACCCCCGGAGGTAGCAACTACCTATGAGCGAAAAACCAAGCACAACTCTCCCCGCGACTGTCGAAAAGATTATCAAGCCTGTAATGCCGAGCGAACCGGAGAAGGCGCAAATCTCGGTGGAAGGCGCCGATCATCTCTATCGAGAGATTCGTATTGAGAACACTCTGACGGATGAGAATGGCGACAAAGTGCGGCTCAAGCCGGGTGCCGAGGTAGCGGTTACCATCGAAGCGGAGCCAGAAGCCACCGCTCCCAAGACTGGCGGGAAAGACCAGAGCCAATCGAGGCCATAATCTAGCGGCCGTAGGTGGTGGGGGCGCCCGCGCCAGCCAGTAGCCCTTCCTGGCCAGACAAAGGAAGTGGTTTCTTCATCCCGGCGCCCCTACAGTAAAGACCCTAGAGTCATCCTACAGTTTCTCGTGTTACCTATCGATGTAAGCTGTAGATTCTTCCTGTGTCTACAGTTCTAAACAGATATTCGGATCAACCGTGATTTCCATGGTTCAGCCGCATTCCGGAGAACAAGATGAAGAGAAATAGCCAGGACCCGACGACTGCCGTCGCTGAGGGCACGTCCGAAGACCAGAGAAACAAGAAAAATGGGAATTCCGCCCACGTAGCTCAGCCATCTTCGGGAGACCTCAGCGTGATCCTGGCGGGCCTGCAAACCATGCGAGATGGCGACTTTTCCGTGCGCCTTCCAGGCTCCTGGACTGGGTTAGCGGGGAAAGTCGCTGACACGTTTAATTCCATCGTCGCCGCTAACCAGCAGATGGCAGGAGAACTGAAGCGTGTTGGGCAAGTGGTTGGGAAGGAAGGAAGAACGCGCGAGCGCACACGGTTTCATGAATCCCGAGGGGCGTGGGGCGAGATGGAAGTCTCGATCAATACTCTGGTTGAGGACCTGCTGCGGCCGACGGAAGGAGTAACCCGGGCGATCGCGGCCGTTGCCCAGGGAAATCTCACGCAAACCGTACGCCTGGATGTGGACGGCCGGCCGCTGGAAGGCGAGTTCCTGCGCTCCGCGAACATCGTCAACACCATGATTCAGCAGCTTAGCGTCTTCACCGCCGAAGTGACGCGGGTGGCACGCGAGGTGGGTACCGATGGGAAACTGGGTGGCCAGGCGCAGGTGCCGGGCGTAGCCGGTACGTGGAAAGATCTTACGGACTCAGTGAACTCCATGGCCAGTAACCTCACTGGGCAAGTGCGAAACATTGCTGAAGTCGCAACTGCGGTCGCCAGCGGCGATCTCTCCCGAAAAATTACGGTCGATGTGCGCGGCGAAATTTTGCAGCTGAAAGAAGCCATCAACACGATGGTGGACCAGTTGCGCTCGTTTGCTTCGGAAGTAACGCGCGTTGCTCGTGAAGTGGGTACGGACGGAAAGCTGGGCGGTCAAGCTGTTGTCGTGGGCGTGGCGGGTACCTGGAAAGATCTTACGGATTCAGTCAACGCGATGGCCGGAAACTTGACGGCGCAGGTGCGGAATATTGCCGAAGTGACCACTGCAGTCGCTCGGGGCGATTTGTCGCGCAAAATCACGGTCGACGTAAAGGGTGAGATTCTCGAATTGAAGGACACCATCAACACGATGGTGGATCAGCTCAACGCATTCGCGGGCGAAGTGACCCGCGTAGCGCGCGAAGTTGGTACTGAAGGCAAACTCGGCGGACAGGCTCAAGTGCCCGGAGTTGGCGGCACGTGGAAGGATTTGACCGACAATGTGAACTTCATGGCCAGTAACCTTACTGGCCAGGTTCGAAACATCGCCGAGGTCGCGACCGCCATCGCCAATGGCGATCTCTCGCGCAAAATCACGGTCGATGTCCGTGGTGAGATTTTGCAGCTCAAAGAAACGCTGAACACGATGGTCGATCAGCTGAATCGCTTCGCGGGCGAAGTGACACGCGTGGCCCGTGAAGTAGGCACCGAGGGGCGTTTGGGAGGGCAGGCCAATGTGCCTGGCGTCGCCGGTACGTGGAAAGATCTTACGGATTCCGTGAACTCGATGGCGGGCAATCTCACCGGTCAGGTGCGCAACATCGCTGAGGTTACGACAGCGGTGGCTCGCGGCGATTTGTCACGCAAGATCACGGTCGACGTGAAAGGCGAAATTCTCGAACTCAAGAACACCATCAACACGATGGTGGATCAGCTCAACGCGTTTGCCGGAGAAGTAACGCGCGTGGCACGTGAAGTCGGCACAGAAGGCAAGCTCGGCGGACAGGCGCAAGTGCCTGGAGTGGCTGGCACGTGGAAGGATCTCACGGACAATGTGAACTTCATGGCCAGTAACCTTACCGGCCAGGTGCGCAATATCGCGGAAGTCGCTACAGCGGTGGCTCGCGGCGATTTGTCGCGCAAGATCACGGTTGACGTGAAGGGCGAAATTCTGGAACTGAAAGACACCATCAATACGATGGTGGATCAATTACGTTCCTTCGCGTCAGAAGTGACCCGTGTTGCGCGCGAAGTGGGCACTGACGGCAAACTCGGCGGGCAGGCCCAGGTGCCTGGTGTGGGCGGAACTTGGAAGGATCTTACGGACTCGGTCAACTCGATGGCTAGCAATTTGACAGGCCAGGTGAGGAACATCGCCGAAGTCGCTACCGCCATCGCGAGCGGAGATCTTTCCAAGAAAATCACGGTTAACGTCAGCGGCGAGATTCTGCTGCTCAAGGAAACCATCAACACGATGGTCGATCAGCTCAATGCGTTCGCGGGCGAGGTGACGCGCGTGGCGCGCGAAGTGGGTACAGAAGGGCGTCTGGGAGGACAAGCCAACGTGCCGGGCGTGGCCGGCACATGGAAGGATCTTACGGACTCCGTTAACTCGATGGCTGGAAACCTTACCGGTCAGGTGCGCAATATCGCCGAGGTCACGACCGCCGTGGCGCGCGGCGATTTGTCTCGCAAGATCACTGTCGACGTGAAAGGGGAGATTCTCGAACTGAAGAACACGATCAACACCATGGTTGATCAGCTTAACGCGTTCGCCGGCGAGGTGACGCGCGTAGCGCGCGAAGTCGGCACTGACGGAAAGCTGGGGGGACAGGCGCAGGTGCCGGGTGTGGCCGGTACGTGGAAGGATCTGACGGACAATGTGAACTTCATGGCCAGCAACCTTACCGGCCAGGTACGCAATATCGCTGAAGTGGCAACTGCCATCGCGAACGGCGATCTCTCGAAGAAAATCACGGTAGACGTGCGCGGCGAAATCTTACAGTTGAAAGAAACGCTGAACACGATGGTCGAGCAACTGCGTTCATTCGCCGCTGAAGTGACGCGCGTAGCTCGCGAAGTAGGTAGCGAGGGTCGGCTGGGAGGCCAGGCTAACGTTTCTGGCGTGGCTGGAACCTGGAAGGATCTCACGGATTCGGTGAACGCCATGGCCGGCAATCTTACCGGTCAGGTACGGAACATTGCCGAGGTGACCACGGCTGTGGCCCGCGGCGATCTGTCGCGCAAAATCACGGTCGATGTGAAAGGCGAGATTCTCGAGCTGAAGAACACCATCAACACGATGGTGGATCAGCTCAACGCCTTTGCGGCCGAAGTGACGCGCGTGGCTCGCGAAGTGGGTACGGAAGGCAAGCTGGGCGGGCAGGCGCAGGTTCCGGGCGTGGCCGGGACGTGGAAGGATCTTACTGACAATGTGAACGTAATGGCTGCCAACCTGACCGAACAGGTGCGCGGCATCGTGAAAGTTGTGACGGCCGTAGCCAATGGCGAATTGACCCAGAAGCTGACGGTCAATGCGAAGGGTGAGGTTGCCGCGCTGGCGGAAACCATCAACAACATGACGAATACGCTAGCCACATTCGCCGACCAGGTTACAACCGTGGCTCGCGAAGTGGGCGTGGAAGGCCGGCTTGGGGGCCAAGCGAACGTGCCCGGCGCCGCGGGCACGTGGAAGGATCTCACGGGAAACGTTAACTTGCTGGCCGACAATTTGACCAATCAGGTTCGAGCCATAGCTGAGGTTGCCACCGCGGTCACGAAGGGCGATTTGACGCGCTCGATTCAGGTGGAAGCCAGCGGCGAGGTTGCGGATTTGAAAGACAACCTCAACACCATGATCGACAATCTTCGTCTGACGACGGATCGCAACACGGAGCAGGACTGGCTCAAGACGAACTTAGCTCGTTTTACCGGCATGTTGCAGGGGCAACGTGATCTTGCGACGGTGGGGCGCATGTTGCTCTCCGAGTTGGCGCCGCTGGTAAGCGCCCAGCAGGGCGTGATCTATCAGATGGGCGGCGAGGAGTCTACCGAGATGGTGTTGCTGTCGGCCTTCGCGGGCGACGGCGAAGATGGACATCTGCGCCGGCTCAAGCCGGGCGAAGGACTGGTAGGACAGTGCGCCTCGGAAAAACGGCGAATGTTGATCTCTGACTTGCCGCCAAATACGATTGCGATTCGCTCCGGCTTGTTCGAGGCGGTTCCGCGAAACGTGATCGTGCTTCCAGTTCTGTTTGAAGACCGGGTGAAAGCGGTCATTGAACTGGCTTCGCTCAGCAGTTTTACAACCTCTCAGCTGGCATTCCTTGAGCAACTGACCGCGAGCATTGGCATCGTGCTCAACAGCATTGAGGCTACCATGCAGACCGAAGGACTGCTGAAGCAGTCGCAGCAGCTAGCCACCGAACTCCAGATGCAGCAGAAGGAGTTGCAGCAAACCAACGAGCAACTGGCGCAGAAAGCCCAGCAGCTTGCCGAACAGAACGTCGAAGTCGAACGCAAGAACCAGGAAATCGAACAGGCTCGCCGAGCCCTGGAAGAAAAGGCCAAGGAGCTGGCTCTGACGTCGAAATACAAGTCAGAATTCCTCGCCAATATGTCGCACGAATTGCGGACGCCGCTGAACAGCATCCTGGTGCTCGGCCAGCAACTCAGCGATAACCCCGACGGCAACCTGACGCCGAAACAGGTTGAGTTCTCCCGCACGATTCATGGCGCTGGAACTGACTTGCTGAACCTGATTACGGACATTCTTGATTTGTCGAAGATCGAATCCGGGACGGTTTCCGTGGAGGCCGAGGAGGTCTTCTTCGCCAGCATGCTGGACGCGGTAGAGCGTCCGTTCCGGCACGAGGCGGAAAACCGGCGTCTCACCTTCGAAGTGGAAACCGATCCTCACCTTGCACGCAGCGTGGTCACCGACTCGAAGCGTCTCCAGCAGGTATTAAAGAATCTGCTGTCGAATGCCTTTAAGTTCACGGAAGTCGGAGGCGTCCGGCTATCTGTTTCTCTGGCGAAGGGCGGTTGGACCGAGGGTCATCCAATCCTGAGTAAGGCAGCGTCGGTGGTGGCCTTTGAAGTCACCGACACTGGGATTGGGATTCCGTTTGAAAAGCAACGCATTATCTTCGAGGCGTTCCAGCAAGCAGATGCCGGCACCAGCCGCAAGTACGGCGGCACGGGTCTTGGACTGGCGATCAGCCGCGAACTGGCCAGCCTCTTGGGTGGAGAAATCCAGTTGCGCAGCGCTCCGGGCCGTGGCAGCACGTTCGTTCTTTACTTGCCACAAACCTACGTGGGACCTTCCACGTCGGTCGCGGTTCTACCAGAGGGGAGATCGCGGTCGTCGGCTTCGCCGGTGCAATTGTCTGTCGTGGAACTTCCGGTTGAGAAGATTCCCGATGACAGAGACAACTTGCAACCCGACGATGCGATCTTGCTGATTGTTGAGGATGACGCGCACTATGCGCGTGTGTTGTGCGATCTCTCGCGGGATAAGGGTTTCAAGGTTCTTGTGGCGAACCGGGGTGCGGAAGCCCTGGCACTGGCGCAGGAGTACCATCCAACCGCAGTATCTCTGGACGTTTTCCTGCCCGACATGCTGGGCTGGACGGTGCTGAACCACCTGAAGCAGGATCCGGCGACCCGGCACATTCCGGTTCAGATGCTGACGCTGGACGAAGACCGGCATCACGGACTGGCCCGCGGAGCTTTTGCGTTTGTTACGAAACCTACGACGCCGGAAGGGTTGGAGGCGGCGCTGGCTCGTATCAAGGAGTATTCGGCTCCTCGACGGAAGCGATTGCTGGTGGTCGAGGATAATCCGGCCGAGCAACTCAGTATCAAGGAACTTCTGGGTTATGACGACATCGACGTTACCGTCGTGGCTACGGGTGCGGAGGCAATCGAGGTGGTGAATGAGCAAAGCTTCGACTGCGTCGTGCTTGATCTGCGTCTGCCCGACATTTCAGGGTTTGACGTGCTCGAG
>Ga0210388_10001599_pt1 | contig 17763 bp, 17 predicted proteins | sample IncBWC19OmetaG_FD_155485 | JGI IMG/M metagenome (GOLD analysis project Ga0210388, IMG submission 155485) | Forest soil microbial communities from Barre Woods Harvard Forest LTER site, Petersham, Massachusetts, United States - Inc-BW-C-19-O ... | reverse complement strand
GGCCTGCTCCGGCCATGGCGGCTTTGAAGCGGTTCGTTTGCGTGACGGCCCACATGGTCATGTAGCCGCCGTAGCTCCAGCCGCAGATGCCGAGACGATTGGGGTCGATCGGCGCGACTTTGATGGCTTCATCCACGCCGGCCATGATGTCTTTGAAATCACCGTAGCCGAAATCCTTTACGTTGGCGCGGGTGAAGGCTTCTCCTTGGCCGAAGCTGCCACGTGGGTTTGGTTGGAGAACGAAATACCCTGCGCCGGCTAGCGGCGAATAGTAATCGGAGGCGCCAGGCCATTCGGAGAGGACCGCAGCTCCGGGTCCGCCGTGAACGCGGACGACTAGAGGATATTTTTTGTTGGGATCGAAATCGCGCGGGTAGAGGAGCCAGCCCTGGACTTCGAAGCCGCCATTTTTCCAATGGATGCTTTTGGCTTCGCCCCAGGCGGGCTTTATGGATTTGTTGCGTTGCGTGATCTGCGTCCAGTTGGCTGTGGGGCCGGCCCAGACTTCGGGCGGGACGCTGAACGAGCTGCGAATTACGGCGGAATTTTTTGCGTCGCGGGAGAGTGAGAGATTGATGCCCCATGCGCCCGCAGTGATTTGACCGGCGTCGCGAAATAGTTCGGTCTTGGTGCCGTCCGCGGGATTGATGGTTACGAGGCCTGAGTCGCCTTCGAGATATTCGCCAAAAATGATTTTTGCGTCAGGAGTCCAGGCGAGCCAACTGGCGGAGGCTTTCATTTCCGGAGTGATGTTGGTGGCTTCGCCGCCGGTTGCGGGAATGGTAAAGATGTCGCCGCCGACGCTGGGCTCGTCGCTCATGAGGCCGCCGATGAAGGCGATGCGCTGGCCGTCGGGGGACCACGCGGGATTGGCGATTTGCAGGGGCGGCTTGTACATGGATTTCATCAGGCCGGTCGCGGCGTCGAGAGTGAAGAGCTCGGCGATGTACCAATTGTTGTCGCCATTACCGAGAGCGGCGGTGACCGCGAAGCGGAGGCCGTCGGGGGACCAATCGTATTCGTAAATATAAGTGTCGGCGGGAGAGATTTGATCGAGCTTGGCGGTGGCGACATCGACTAGGGCGAGACGCTGCTCGAAGAAAGAGTCTTTGATTTCTCCGGTTTCGGGAGTTTCGGCCACGAGCGGGCCTGCGGCGCGTGTGGCGTTTTCAGTGAAGAGGAGGGCGATGGTTTTGCCGCTGGGCGACCAGCCTGGAGTAGAGAGGAAACCTTTGACCTGCGTGAGTTTTCGCGCGGAGCCAGATGGACCAACAACATCCATTATATAAAGTTGAAGCTGGCCGGCTTTTGCGGCGTCGGAAAGGAACGCGAGCTTCTTGCTGTCGGGCGACCAGGCGACGCTGCCTTCGGAGTGGATGGCATCGGCGACGGCTGCGCTGATGCGCTTGGGCGGATTTTTCCCGCCAATGTCTGCGACGTAAATCACGGTGTCGCCAGTGGAGACACCTCGTTTTGTGATGATGTCCTCGACCCAGGCGACTTTTTTACCGTCGGGAGAAATGGCGGTTTGTTCGAAACGGTGCGTAGCGGAGAGAGTGTCGATGACGTCTTGCGCTGCGCCGGAAGCTCTGGGCTTCGCGACGGCTTTGAGGCGCGCTTCGGCGGATTGCTTGGTGCCGCTCGTTTCTTGCGGAGGAGTTTCTTGAGCGAAGGAGCGGTGCGAAGCGCAGAGAATAAGTAATGAAGACGCGGCGATCGCTAGCCTTGGTTGAAGATAGGTCATGGTTACGTCCTCTTGGGGGCTGTTGTTATGTGTGCGAGTACCATAATGCGCTTGGCGATGACCTGCAAGCGTTGGTTCGAAGATTTTGATTAGAAGTTTTCAAGAAGATGTGTTGTTGGGCAGGGGAGTCGCGAGTAGAATCCGCGCAGATTGAACTGTGGAGGGAATGATGCTGGATCGCCGTGGATTTCTTTCTTCGCTTGCTGGAGCCGCGGGTGTGGCTGGCACGCTGAGCCTTTCGCCCGCTTGGCCAAAATTGCTCGAGCAAGCACCGGCACAACTACCGGATAAAGCGCTGTTCGATTCGAACGAAGAGGCGTACTGGACGGAGATACGGAAGCAATTTTTGATTCCGGCGGACGAAGTGTATTTGAACAACGGGACTGTGGGATCGTCGCCTGCGCCCGTGCTGCGAGCGATTTTCGAGGGGTATAACACCACGGAGAAGATGGACCAGAGCGATCCGGAAGATTATCCGATCTGGGGCTACGGCATTTGGAATGAGTTCCGCGATCCGCTGGCGGAATTCGTGGGTTGCACTCGCGATGAACTTTCGCTTGTGCGCAATTCGACGGAGGCGAACAGTTACATTTGCAATGGTCTAGATTTCAAGGCGGGCGATGAAGTGTTGATGACGGATCAGGAGCATCCCGGCGGTGAGCAAGGTTTCAATTTGCGCGCGAAGAGACATGGAATTGTAGTCAAGAAGGTGACTCTGCCCAAGCCGGTGCCCAACGCGGCCGCAGTGTTGAATCTTTTTAACGATGCGATAACACCGCGCACGAAATTGATTTTCTTCAGCCATATTACGACGGTGACAGGCGTCGTTTTGCCTGTGAAAGAGATTTGTGCGCTGGCACGTTCGAAAGGTATCTTGAGCGCGGTGGACGGCGCGCATGTGATTGGAATGATGAAGCTGAACGTGCACGATTTGGGCTGCGATATGTACTCGTCGAGTCCGCACAAGTGGCTACAGGCGACAAAAGGCACGGGATTTTTGTACGTCCGCGAGGAAGTGCAAGACCGACTGTGGAATACGATCGTCACGGGCGGATGGGACGATCCTAAGCTGAAGGCGGCGCGATTCCAGCAAATCGGAAGTTCGAATGTGCCGACGCTTTACGGTTTGCGCGCGGCGGTGCAGCTTGCCAATTCGATTGGGATCGAGCGGATTGAGCGGCGGCACCGACAGTCGGCGGACTATATATTGAAGGAGATGGTGAAGCGAGGGGCGGAGTCGTGGGCGTCGCCGGACCCGGCGCTGCGCTGCGCGATTGTGTCGGTGAATGTGCCACCAATTTTGATCGCAGAGCTGGAAGCCTGGATGTGGAAAGAAAAGAAAATCCGGATTCGCGGTGGCGCACCTTCCAAGATACGGCTGTCAACGCCGTACTATTTGTTGCGGAAGGATGTGGATCGCTACCTTGCGGCATACGACGAGTATCGAAGGCTGAAGATACCGGCGTGACGGGATCATGGACTGGCCAATGCGTGAAGTTCTATCACGGTGTATTCCCTATTGAGTAAAACTTGACGAAGTGCACGAATTGGCCGATTCTAAAGGGGAAGATGTTGGATGGTAAAGGACGACGGAAGCATGACTGAAAACCTCTCGAAATTGGCGGAGTCTTTTGTTGAAGCGACTCCGGACGGCCTTCTGGCAAGCAAAATTCTAAAGAATGCTCCGGAGATTAAACTGGCGCTGGCAACGACAGGCGAGTACGTTCTGCGCGATGAATTCGGGAACGAGTACCACATCACATCAAATAACGGCCACGGAGCCGCGACCAAGTAGACTACCCACGGCTCCAAGGGGATGCTAGCGCTCATTGCATCGGCGGGTTTGGTTTTTTACCTGCTGGTACCCGGAATTCTTTTCAAGGGCCTGTTTTCGCTGTTTATTCCGCTGGACAAGTTTCACAGGACAAGAAGCGAACAACTCACCTTTGGCGCATTCGCCTCGCTGCTGCCGCTGGCCTTGACGATTCTTGTGGTCTTCAGCGCCGGCTGGATTGGAAATCATCCATTCTTTTTTCCCGATTCTGCCGCTCAGACAACAACTGACTATCAAACCGCCTTTTCGTCTGTTTACAGCGACACCTATTTTTCGCAGCACCAACAAGAATTTTGGGGCGCGGCTTCCAGAATCGCGCACCGTCAGGCTCGCATCCTTGTGTGGCTGTATTTCTTCACGGCTTCAGAGGCTTTGCTCTTTGGCTGGCTGGGTAAAAATTTCGGGCGATTCCACAAGTTCAAACCCTATGATTTCGCCGCAAACAAATTTCTCCTCCCGAATATTTCGCCGTGGTATTTCCTGCTCACGCCATTCATGTGGCCGCCAAAGCCGGAAAGAAAAGTCATGGTCGATCTGCTTACGTCCGACGATCATTTGTACCGTGGACAGGTGGTCGGGCACGAAGTGGACACAGATGGAAATCTTCGCGGAGTGCTGATTAGCGAATCTCTAAGATTTGACCGGCGGTCCTACCTCAAGGACAAAGATTTGGACCCGTCGGTGAATCCCGATGACTATTGGAAGAAAATCCCGGGGAAAAATTTATTCGTCTTCGCGGATAAGCTCGCAACGCTGAACTTGAGTTATCTGCCGCCAGCTTCGACCATGCCGGAAATTCTGCAGCAAATATTAAGCAAACTGAAAATCGACGCTCAGGTTTCTGTGGAAAGCCCGCAGCCGCCCCATCCGAAAGAGTAGGCTGGAATTATAGGCCCCGGTCGGCCTATGAACCGACCACCAACCTTGTCACGTTCCGCTGCCGTGTTAACGTACACTCGGAATGTGGCCTTTCTTTTGTTGCGTAAATCGCGCCTTGCCTTGGACTCCGCCAGGGCCAAAATCAAAAACTCGTTCTATAGGTTGGGAGCGATCACCAGACGTGCGTGGTGGCATTCAATAGATGGCTGGCGCCGGCTTACTGCGGGAATAGAACTTGAGGAACTTTGGACGCAATTTAAGGCTGAAGCTGGTGAAAGCTCCCGTCTGTATAAGCAAGACGTCGATGAACGCTCAGGGCGCCGAGGGCAATCCTGGAAACAGCCCTTCAAAATCTTCGGGACCCTGTTTTGGAGCATTCTCAGAAAACTCTCTCCGGCCCGGCGGCTCTTTTTGCTTCTCACCATGTTCCTGGCATTTCTCTCTGTAATCGGCTTTCACTTCTTGTTCTTTACGCGGGGAATTGAATTTATTCTGGCGTTCGGCGGCCTGCTGATTCTGCTTGCCCTGGTCCTGGGCGATCACATCTCGATGAAGCGAGACATCGAGATTGCCCGTGAAATCCAGCGCTGGCTGGTGCCTCGTAGAGCTCCGGATGTGCCCGGTATAGATGTTGCGTTTGCCACACGTCCCGCAAAAACCATTGGAGGAGATTATTACGACGCATTTCGGCGCGCCACGGATGGCCCGCTGTTAATCGCCGTGGCCGACGTTTCAGGTAAGAGCGTACCGGCAGCAATGTTGATGGCTACATTTCAGGCTAGCTTGCGGGCTCTAGCGAGTGCCAAGGGATCGCTCTCTGACCTTGTTGCAGGTCTGAATCGGCAAGTCTGTGCCAATAGTCAAGCTGGCCGTTTTACAACCGCTTTTCTTGCCGAACTGGACCCGGCAACAGGAGATCTCAACTACCTTTGCGCCGGTCACAATCCACCTGTTCTCAAACGTCAGGACGGGAGCTTCGAGCGGCTGAAATCGGACAATATTCCTCTAGGGATCGAACTGAAAGAAGATTACAAGACTGGGTTTACGCGACTCGAACCTCATGATCTATTGGTGATATACACAGATGGCGTGACTGAGGCCCGAAACGAGGACCGAAAAGAATTCGGAGAAGCTCGCCTCCTGTCGATTATTCACACTGCTGGCGAGGAACGATCCGCCCTGACGCTCTCGAACATCATGCGAAACCTCGACGAATTCGTTGGGGCTGCACCCCAGCATGACGACATTACCTGCATGATTGTTCGTCGAACCTAGATTCAAATACATTGCTCCCACAACAACAACGATCAATGTCGTGGAAGGAAAACCAGTCTGAATGCCGCCAGCTTATAGCCAACCCCCATGCGTTTCTTGACCCTGTGCTTGGCGGTCGACTACACTAATAAATTCGATACCTGTCGCTCAGGCGGCCTGACGGTCGCTTTGTGTCTGCGGGAAGAACCGGCCGCAACTATCTAAGTATGGGGCCGCGCAACTAAAGGGGGATTGCTTTGCCAAAGCGCACATTTCAACCGCGGAAACGACGCCGCGCGAAGACGCACGGATTCCGCGCGCGCATGAAGACAGTAGGTGGCCGCAAAGTTCTGGCGGCACGCCGCAAGAAGGGACGCCATCGCCTCACGCCCTAGTAGTGCCGTGCGCCTGGAGTTTCCGCGCGAGGCGCGGCTGGTGCGGCGGGGCGATTTCGATGCCGTCTACCGCGCCGGGAAACGCCGATCCAGTTCCCACTTTACAGTTTCTTTCCGCGCCAACCAATTGCCGGTGAGCCGCTTCGGTTTCAGCATCAAAAAGGCGCTGGGCGGGGCGGTGGTGCGCAATCGCATGCGGCGGCGAATGCGAGAGATCGTGCGTTGCCATCGCATGGAGATACCCGCGGGATGGGACATCGTGATTCATCCGAAAAGCGGCGTGGCGCGGGCGGAATTTGCGGGGTTGACGGCGGATTTGGTGCGATTGATGAAGAGCGCGTGAATGTAACAATGAATATAAGCAGCGAAAGAGACGAGAGAGAAGCAGACGGACTGAAGTCTGTCCCACCGTGGGCGGTTGACACCAAACGCGAAGAGGGCGGTGCAAGCCCCGCCCCTACAAACGCTCCGGGACAGTCCGCTGCCGTGAAAGCGGCGTTGGCGGCGGTGCGTATTTATAAGGTGTACTTGTCGGCTTTGTTTGCGGGGAGCTGCCGGTTCGAACCGACTTGTTCGATGTATACGTACGGAGCGATTGAGCGGTTCGGTGTGATGCGGGGGTCGTGGATGGGTTTGAAGCGGTTGCTGCGGTGTCATCCTCTGTCGCGAGAGTTTGGTTACGATCCGGTGCCGGAGAAAACGGAAACGACGGCGGCACGTACGGGTGGAGTTGGACAAGACGCGGTCCGGTCCAGCGTTACTTCCAGAGAGGCTCATTCGTGAGCGAGCCGCAAAAGAAAAAAGAACTTTCTTCTGAAATGCGCATTTTGATCGCCTCGATACTTTCGATGGCGGTGATTTTGCTGTGGGCCAAGTTCTTCGCGCCGAAACCACCGGCGAACTTGCCACAAGCGAACAGACCTGCGATCACATCCCCGGCGGGCACAAATTCAGCAGCGACTTCGTCCTCCACTTCTCCTTCGACATCTGGAAACAATGCGAACTCGCCAACGCCGGCGGGGGTCGCCACGGGTCTCGCACCTTCGAACGCGGCAGCGATGCCGCCGAAGGCCGACGCGCAAGAACGCACGATTGTCGTGGAGAACACGCTCTATCGCGTGGAAATTTCAAACCGCGGCGGAGTGGTGAAGAGCTGGCAGCTCAAGAAGTACATGGACGATTCGAAGCCGCAGCGCGTGCTGGATGTCGTTCATCCACAGGCTGCAGAAGAAGTTCGCGGCTGGCCTTTCGCGCTGGTGCTCGACGATCCGCAACTGGAGACGCAGGCGAATTCCGCACTGTACGTGCCTGGTTTTGTTGAGCCGGGCGGCCATGCGGGAAGCGATGCGGCAAACTACGGGGCTCTCCCGGCCAATCCACTGCAAGCTCCGTCCGATTTGCAGTTCGTTTGGAGCGACGGACACCTCGAGGTAACGAAGAGATTTCGGTTCGACGATTCTTATGTGGTGCGCGTAGAAACCAGCGTCAAGTTTAACGGCGCGCCGATCAAGTCCGGGCTGGCATGGCTGGGAGGATTCGGCGATTTGACGGTGCAGAATCCGATCCCCGTCGAGACGGTATCGACGTTTTACAGCGAAGGCGGCAAAGTTACGGACTTGCTCCATAAGAAACTTGAAGGTCCGGAGAAATGGGGCCCGGGCGGTTGGTCGGGCAACAAAGATTTTGCGGGAATTGAAGACCGTTATTTTGCCGCGGCGTTTTTACCTGTAAATGGAGTCGCTTCCGGTTCGCTGGAAACGCGGTACTGGAAAGTAATGCGCACCATCCAGGTCGAAGGAAAAGATACGCAAGAACCGGTGGCAGAGGTGGCGGCGGCGACTCCTTCGCAGCCGCTGGCATTGCGCGTGTACGTAGGGCCGAAAGACTACGACGACTTGAAGGCGATGAAGCCGCCGCTACAATCCCTGGTGAACTTTGGATTTCTCGAATTTATCGCCGAGCCCCTGTTCCACGGGCTGAAGTGGCTGCATAAATACATTCCCAACTGGGGATGGACCATCATCGTTATGACGCTGTTCATCAACATGCTGCTCTTCCCGTTGCGAATTTCGAGCTACAAAACGACGCTGAAGATGCAGCGGGTCGCGCCTGAAATCAAAGCGATTCAGGAGCGCTATAAGAAGTACAAGATGAACGACCCGAAGAAGCAGGAGATGAACAAGGAAGTGATGGCTATTTACAGCCGCGAGGGGATCAACCCCGTCGGCGGCTGCTTCCAGATGTTTCTCCAAATGCCGATCTGGTTCGGATTGAATAGCGCGTTGCGCGGGTCTATCGAATTGCGGCACGCGCACTGGATGTGGATCTCGGACTTGGCTTCCAAGGATCCGTACTACATTTTGCCGGTGGTGGTGGGCGTTTCGATGTATCTGGTTTCGAAATTGACGCCGATGACCTCCGTCGATCCGCAGCAACAACAGATGATGAAGATCATGCCGATCATGTTCGCGGGAAGCTTCATTATTTTCCCGTTTTCGAGCGGACTCGCGTTGTATATTCTCACCAGCAGCTTGGTGGGTATCGGACAGCAGTGGTATTTGAATAAGACGCATCCCGCACCTGCAGCAGCGAAACAGATTTCGCGCGCCAAGAAATAGGAAGTCCTGTAAAGGTCGCCCAAGGCTGGCGAGCAAGACTGTAGTTTCTACGGAGGCCCATGGGTCAGGATCTTATCCGCGACGGCAAGCTCGACCGGCAGGCAGCGGGCGAGGCGTTGCGAAAATTTCTGGAAGAGATTGTGCGCGTGTCTGGCTTGGATTTGAAGGTGAAGGTGCAGGTGGTCGATAGGCCCGCCACGGATGGGGCGGAAGTGATTGCAGACCTCGATGGTCGAGACAAAGAGATTTTGTTGGAGCGCAACGGAGAAGTTCTAAAGGCATTTGAGCATCTGGCGTTTCGCGCGCTGCGGCTGGAACCTACCTTTCATGAAAAAATTCACCTGGACAGCGGCGGGTATCGCGCTTTGCGGTTTGAAGAGTTGCGCATGACGGCGCGCGTGGCGGCCGAACGCGTGCAAAGTTCACATCAACCATTTCGACTCAATCCAATGTCTTCGCGTGAGCGGCGCATCGTGCATTTGGCTTTGAAAGAGATTCCCGGCGTACGCACTGAAAGCGTAGGCATGGGTGAAGAACGCCAAGTTGTGATCCATCCCGCGAAGCCGAAGTAGTTTTACTCTGCCGAATAGTAGTGCAACAGCTGGGCCGCTTTATTTTCTTCTAACACCGTTTTATTCCCGCGCCCATCCTTTTGAAATGACTTGGCCGGATTCTTCCATTTTTACGCGGTAAGTGAAAGATGCAGGGCGATCTCTGCGGACCGACGAGAATCGCGCGTCGAAGAACTCCACAACGGCTACATTGCCTTCCTTGTGAAAACGTGTGACCGGAAAACGCGAAAACCACAAGACCTTTTGCACTTCCGGCAAGCGCTTGGCTGTATCTATATATTGATTCGGCGGAGCGTCGGGATAATAGCGATGCTCGACGGACGCAAGATCGGGCCGTTCGCTTAGATCCACGCGGACTTCGTAGACGCCGTGCGACGTATTGACCAACCCATCCCAGTGCCAGAGCGATGGCGGAAGCGGAAGTGCTCCGAAAGATTCCCCCTGGAGTTGGAAGAGCGAAGCGAATTTTCCCACACGTTCAAGAGCTGTGCGATGGGCGTAGAAAGCCGCGGCGAGGTAGAGAATCGCCGCGGCGAGACCTGCGCGATTCCATGTGGCATAGCGAACGCGGAGTCCTTTGCCACCGAGAGTGGGTAGAAGAAAAAATATGGCCAGTAACGCAAGAATAGCGACGGCGGTTTCTTCAGAAATCGGCGCGCCGACATTTTTCGCAATCGCAGCGACGCCAAGCGACACCAGCGCGAGTACGCACCATGTGATGATGGCGCGATTCTTCAAGCCTTCGGCTTGGCGATAGACCCAAGCTAGGATTTGCGGGCCTAGGAGAAGCGCGCTGAACGTGAAGTCGACGATGAAGATTAAATCCCAGGCGGGACGCGACCATTGGAGCGGCGACCAAATCATCGTGCCGAAACTCGTGACTAGGTCGAGAAAAATGTGGCTGAGGATGCCAATCGCGTAAAGGCCCGCCAATGCTGCGAACGAAGGCGTTTCCCATTTTCGCCAGCGTCCAAACCCGCGAGTGATTGCGGCGAGAAGAAGAGCGAAGATCGGCATGCAGACCAGGGAATGCGTAAAACTGCGATGCCAGGTCAAAATCAGCATTTGATTGTTCGAAAGCCAGTCGCGAAAAATATCCGAATCGGGGAAAATCGCGCCGAGCATCACTGACCAGGTAATGATGCGAGCGCGATTCATGGGCTTGGACGCGAACATGTCTTCGCCGCGGAAGACCGCTTTGCCGATTAGCGCGCCAGCGATGCCGTGAGTTATTGTGTCCATTCGTTTTGTTTAGACGAGGCCTTTCCGTCGAGCGGCAGCATTTTCCCTAATACCACAGCGAGAGAAAGCCACTGTTTCAGAGCACCTTGATCAAAGGAGCTGTTTTCTGGATGGCGCGGCCGACGCGGCGGGCGTTAACACCGTGGCGCGCAAAGGCTGCGAGTGCTGAATCCACGTGGTCCGGGGCGATGGCGACGAGAAAACCGCCCGACGTTTGCGGATCGAAAAGAAGGTCTTGATATTCGGACGGGACGCTGGGCTCGAATTCCGCACACTCGCCGACGAAGGCGCGATTGTTTTTTAAGCCGGCAGAAAGATGGCCTTCGCGTGCTGCTTCGACGGCGCCTGGAAAATAAGAGAAGGATGCGTGATCGATTTCGAAAGAGACGGGATCGAGACCGCGAGTTGGATCTCCGAGCGCCATCTCTCGAGCGTGGCCGAGAAGGCTGAACCCGGTTACGTCGGTGACGGCATGAATGGGTTTTGCAGCTTGCTCCTTCTCATCGATTTCCTGGAGAGCCGCTGCAGCGGCGGCGTTCAGAGTGCTCATCGCGGCGATAGCGGCCGCGAGCGACTCCGCAGAAGCGCGATCTTTTTTCAGTGCAGTGGTGATAACACCGGTCCCGAGCGGCTTGGTGAAGAGCAGCACGTCTTCGGGCTTGGCACCGACGTTGCGCCAGACGCGTTGCGGATTGATGGTCCCTGTGACCGCGTAACCGAACAGCATGTCTTCATTCCGAATCGAGTGGCCGCCGATTACGCTGCATTTCGCTTCGTTCATTTTGGCGAGACCGCCGCGAATAATCTGTTCGAGAATTTCCGGGTCGCCCTTTTCCGGAAACCCAACGATGGATAAGGACGAGATCGGCCGCCCGCCCATGGCGTAGACGTCGCTGAGTGCATTGGCAGCCGCGATTTGCCCGAAGAGATAAGGGTCGTCCACGATGGGCGTGAAAAAATCGACAGTCTGAACCAGAGCGAGACTTTCGCTGATCAGGTATATTCCGGCGTCATCGTTGGTGTCGAAGCCGACGAGCACATTTGGATCCGTTTGGCGCGGGAGCTTGCGCAAGACCGCATCGAGCGTCGCGGGATTCAGCTTTGCAGCGCAGCCTGCCGCTTTGGCCATGGACGTGAGTTTCACTTGTGCCGCCAAGAATTCACCTCGCTGGTTCGAAGTCCATTATAACGATGCGCAGAGCATTGCGCTGGTAACACGCGCGTCCGGACGAAACGGACGCGGAAAGAGTGTGTCGAAGAGTTGCGCCGAACTTGCGAACGTGGTCTCATCGCCGGATGCCTTGGGACTTCTGGCTCATCTTTATTGTGCTTGGCGTGTTGCTGCCGTTGCGAGGCCGGCTGCGTCTGCAAAAGTTGATGGTGATTTCGCAGGTCGGAACCCGAGAACGGCTCTCGCTCTATGCTTCGACCATTGGGTTTCAGTGGCTGGCAGCCGCGGTTGTTGCCTGGCGGGCTTGGGCACGAGGTCTTAGCTTGGAGCAACTAGGTTTGGTAGTCCATGGGGGCTGGCGAATCCTGATTGGTGCAATTGTCGGCGCCGCGACTTTAGGTGCGTTCCAATGGTTCAATTTAAAGCGAATGGGGAGGTCGTCGGGAAAGGCCCGGGAGTTCATGCAGATGCTCGCCGAGCGGATTCTGCCCCAGTCCCGTGCGGAGCTGATTCCCTTCCTGGCGCTGGCGGCGACAGCCGGGCTTTGCGAGGAGTTCTTGTATCGCGGATTTGCGATGGCGGCTTTGACCAGGGCTGGACTTCCCACCTGGAGCGTGGTGCTATTGTCCTCTATTCTCTTTGGGTTAGCGCACCTTTACCAGGGGCGCGGTGGGTTGTTGAGCACACTGGTCGTCGGCACAGTGTTCGGAACGGCGCGAATCGCGTACGATGGGTTGTTTCCGGTGATGCTCTGGCACTTCACCGCGGATGCGGTCGCGGGAGTGGCGGGGCCCAAATATTTGGTTAGAGAAGCGGTGCCTGTGGCAGTAGAGGAAATTCACACGCTATAGTATTTTAGTTACTCTTATGACAACACCAACCCCAGCGGTGCTATCAGCGGAGACGATTCGCCGTGCTCTTGGCGAATTCCAGATGGAAGTTAGTGACCAGCAAATCATTTATATTCAACAATATATGACGCTTTTGCTGACCTGGAACGAGAAGATAAATCTCACGGCGATTCGCGATCCACTGGAAATACTATATCGTCATTTTTGCGAGAGTATGTATGCAGCTGTGGCCGTACCTGTGGAAAACGGTCGGCTCGCCGACGTAGGCTCGGGAGCCGGATTTCCGGGTATTCCACTCAAAATCATGCGGCCGAACCTGAATATGTTTCTGGTCGAGTCGAATATGAAGAAGGCCACTTTTCTCGCTGAAGTCCTTAGAAACATTGAACTTCCGGACACACGGGTGCTTGTAAGCCGCTATGAAGAGCTGGGCGAGGAGATTATGCCTCTGGATTTCGTGTGCTCGCGAGCGGTGGGGGATTTTGAGCCATTTCTCGCATGGGCGGCCTCGGAACGTGTTGCAGCTAAACAAGTTATTCTTTGGATTGGCGGTCGCGACCTCGATCAAGCGCGGCGGGGGACGGACTGGGAATGGCGGGAACCCATTCCCGTGCCTCAATCCTTGCGGCGGTACCTACTGGTCGGGGCGCGAAAAAGTTGAAAGTGTCGGCGCAACGACTTGAAATATAAAGACTTGCGACGATTTTGAAGTCCTCTACATTGGCCCTCGCAGATCATCGTATTTCCAAATCAGATCCCGAAATTTTCGTCCGCTAGGACCTTCAGGGAATGAGGCCGGGTGGGTCCGGTTCTCCCAACAGCGAATTGCTCGTAGATCTGAAAGATAAAGCATCTTCATCGGTGTTCCACGTGGAACAAGCGCCGACAGGGAAGTTCACTCCCGTATTGCCCATTATCCAAGAGCGAGGAACGGAGGCCCTGATCACAGCGGGACGTTCCACGTGGAACGTCGCGGGTATCGAAATTTCAACTCCCTTGAATCGACATGCGCCTCTTCCCGCCGAACTGAGCCTCTGACTTAAAATGGATTTTGGAGAGTTCCACGTGGAACAATTCAGCGCTGGAAGCAGGAGAGTTCGTCCGTATGGTTGGTCTACGAAGCAGCGATCGTTCCACGTGAAACATTCAGTGGAAATTACGGACTGCACTGAGAAGAATTTGAAAGAACGTGGTAGTAGTTGAGCGTTCAACACCGAAATCTAACCGAAGCGACTAATGATTTGCTTCACGTAGAACAGACATTGATGCCAAATCACCTTGGAGATTGTTCCACGTGGAACGTCAGGACAGAAATTCCACAGGCGGCGCGTGTTCCACGTGAAACAAGTTGCATCCTTGACTCGATTCTGATAACTTTCCGCGAATTGGAGGCTTGTTGGCCCGCATTATCGCTGTTGCAAATCAAAAGGGTGGGGTTGGAAAGACAACCACCGCAGTAAATCTGGCGGCTTGCCTCGCTGCATCTGAACAATCAACCCTCCTAGTGGATTGCGACTCGCAGGCAAATGCCACGGCCGCTATCGGCTTTCCCAAAGACCCTTCCCGCAGAACCCTCTATCAATGCCTGATCTTGAATGAGCCCTTCGACAAGATCGTCCAAAAGTCGCAAGTTGACGGTCTAGATGTCGTCCCCGCCGACAAAAACCTTGCCGGAGCCGCCGTTGAGCTGGTCTTAGCGGAAAATCGTGAATATAAGCTACAAGCACTGCTGAACGAAATTCGCGATCGCTACAAATTTATCGTGTTGGATTGCCCACCCGCGCTTGATCTTTTGACCTTGAATGCGCTTGTATCTGCCAGTGCAGTGCTTGTCCCGATTCAATGTGAGTATTTGGCCTTGGAAGGCGTCTCGGAATTGCTAGATACGCTGATGAGGATCCGGCGGACATTGAATCCTAGCCTGGAAATCGAAGGTATCCTCCTTACCATGTATGATGAGAGAACAACCTTATCTAGGCAAGTAGCCACCGACTTGCGCAGTTTCTTCGGCACGCAGGTCTTTCAGAGCGTGATTCCACGCAACGTTAGGCTCGCCGAAGCGCCAAGTTTTGGGAAACCAATTATTTTCTACGATATTCACAGCAAAGGGGCTGAGGGTTACACACAACTCGCCCAGGAGGTTATTGCCAATGACGAGAAACGCTCTGGGAAGAGGGCTAGGAGCGCTGATTCGGGAGCCTGAGCCGCAGGTTCCTGCGCCGCCGACTCCAGTTCCACAAGCCCAGCCTCACGCCACAGGTAGCGGCGGTGCTGCCGCGGCCGCACCCGCACGAGAAACAGTGCACGCAGGACCGCTGCAAATCGATATCGATTTGATCGAACCCAGTCCTTATCAACCGCGCACGAGATTCCGCGAGGAAGCACTCGACGAATTGGCAAGATCCATTCAATCAAGCGGAATCATCCAGCCTTTAGTGGTTCGCCCCATCGGCAGCCGGTTTCAGCTGATTGCCGGCGAGCGCCGGTGGAGAGCCGCGCAACGGGCTGGGCTGACCAAAGTCTCAGCGATCGTGCGGCAGGTTCCGGATGAGCTGGCGTTGGAAATGACGCTGGTAGAAAACATCCAGCGCGAAGACTTGAATGCTATCGAGGCTGCGCGAGCATTTGAGAGATTGATGGACGAATTCCAACTCACCCAAGAATCCGTCGCAGAGCGCACGGGCAAAGATCGCGCTACAGTTGCCAATTCGATTCGACTGCTGAAACTCGAACCAACGATTCAAGACTGGATCGAAGAAGGCAAGCTCACCGCAGGGCACGGGCGAGCGCTGCTGGCCGTAGCGGATTCACCATTGAGAATGCGTTATGCGCAGCGAGCCTCGCGCGGCGGCTTAACAGTCCGGCAGATTGAACGCCTCGCGTCGCGCCGCTCACGCACTGCAAGCCCCGCGGCGCAGATTCATGCCGACGCAAATATTCGAGCCGCAATCGATGAACTCCAGCGCCACCTGGGAACCAAAGTCCTTCTCCGTCAGAAGACAAAGATGCGCCCCGGCCAGCTCGTTCTAGAATATTACGACGACGCGCAGTTGATGGGAATTTACGATCGATTGATGAAGTAGAGCCACAGTCCTTGCGATAATCAAGCCTGTCCATTCGTTCCACCGTATCCTTTGGACAACTCAGCATGCGCGGTGCGTTGACTTGTGCGCACCAGACGCTAGAGTAGGAAGGTCGCTCTAGCTTTAGGAGAAAAGTCATGGCATGGAAGTGGCCCGGTTCCTCAAAGAATGGCGTGAGCGAAGAGTGGACCGGCTTTATTGACCAGGGTGTGACCCTTGAAGGCACGCTGCAGCTCACCGGAACATTTCGCATTGATGGCAACGTACGCGGAAATATCATCTCCGAACAGACGGTAGTTCTGGGCGAAGGCGCAAGAGTCGAAGGACAGATCGAAGGAAACCGCGTAGTGATCTCCGGCCGCTTTGATGGCGTGATTTTCGCTAAAGGTCGCGTGGAGATTCAAGCCAAGGGTGTCGTTACCGGCGAAGTGCATTCGCCGTGCATGGTGATAGACCCGGGCGGAATATTTGATGGTCGCTGCCACATGCTGGCGTCGTCCGATGCCGCTTCTGGAGTGACCATTCCTATCCGAGCAGTTGGGCAAGCCTGACGGTCCAAAACTTTGAAATTCAGCGGCTTGGCTTCCCGTGCCTGCGTAAATCGGTCGTATATTACCAAATAGTTATATTAATACTGATTATATTTATTGGCTTGTTCGGCGGCCAGGCGAGCGAGTGCCATCCTCCAGCCATTCTGTACTTAACGGGTTGGTTGAATACGTCCGGTCAGACGGAAACGGGCGTTTGGTCGCCGCCGTCGCGGCCTTAATCCCCGTCTGGATGTTCGTTTCCCAATCGAGGTGCGGAATGGGCGATGCGCTCGCGGCCTGATAGAAGCGCAGCGCGTCCGCGGGCCGGTTTAGATTCTTCAGCGAAAGGCGCCCAGCGGAGATGAGTGCGAGCAGGGATGGCTGTTTCGGGCTGGTTGAGCCTGACTAAACAATCTTGCCGGATGGAGGGTCGTTCGGGTAGTTGAAGAAGAGCTGATTGCCGTCGGGGTCATCGACCACCAGCAGACGGTAGCCCCACGAACCCTCTTTGACCGCAACGCCCTTGGCCTCGAGTTCCGCGCGCAACGCGTCCAGCGCGGCGACCTGCATATCCAGCTCGACGTTCAGGGAAATGAATATCAACCCCTTGCCAATCTTCTCCGGCCACGTGTCGGCCAGGATAAGCGCGCAGCCCTGCCGGTCGACCTGTGCAACATGCGCTCTGCCGTCCTCGTCGTAGCGCCATGGGCTCATGAAGCCTAGCCGGTCAACGTAAAAGCGGAGCGAAGCCTCAACGTCAGTCACGTGTAGGACGGGGCGCGCGAACCATTCTGTCATGATTTAACTATCCTCGAAGAAAGAGACCTTCTTCCTCCGTTTTGAATTCTACGGCTATGTTCAACGACACGCTTGGTGGTTGTAACTTCTAAGAACAGGACTACCCTCATGCACTTTCTTCATATTTGCTTTGTTCGTTGGCTCTTTGTCCGGTCGTGCTAGATAGAGGTATTCGAACCTGAATTTGCGTCCCACGCGAGGGCTTCGATTCGACAGAAAGGTGCCCCCCGACCAACCGCACCCGCTCGCGCATGCTGATTAAACCAAGACCGGATTCTCTATTCAAAGGCTCAGGCGTGAATCCTGCGCCGTTGTCTGAGACGCATAGATCAATTCGATTGGCATGACAAGACAACTCAACCTTGGCGTCCTCGACCCCACTGTGCTTCGCCACATTCTGCAATGCCTCCTCCACAATCCGAAACAGGCAGAGCCTCACGTCCTTCGGGATATCTCCCGGAATGTTGTGATGAACAAACCGGACTTCCAGCTTGTGCCGCTGAGAGAATTCTCTGCAAAAGCTTCCTATGCAGGCCGTGAGACCCAGAACATCCAGCTTGGATGGATGAAGCTGGTGAGACAAGTCGTGGAGACTGGACGAAACTTCCCTGGATACTTCCCCAAGGGCGTGCAATTGTTGCCGTGTCTGAGACGAAAGGCTGGGCGTATCCTGCTCTAATTTCGTCAGTCCAATTTGCAGGAGCGCCATCATTTGACTCAAATCGTCGTGTAACTCTCGGGCAATGCGTGCGCGTTCCTGCTCCTGCGCCTCAATCAACCTGCGGCTCACGC
>Ga0210388_10001598_pt1 | contig 17773 bp, 5 predicted proteins | sample IncBWC19OmetaG_FD_155485 | JGI IMG/M metagenome (GOLD analysis project Ga0210388, IMG submission 155485) | Forest soil microbial communities from Barre Woods Harvard Forest LTER site, Petersham, Massachusetts, United States - Inc-BW-C-19-O ... | reverse complement strand
CTTCGAGTGAAACATATTTGCAACACCGCCACGAGAGGGTGACCCCGCCGGCGAAAGATTCGAATTCAGACAGCCGGTAGTCGGATGAGTAGTAGGCCGGCTTGTTGTCGAAGTCCGGCGCAATCACATAGTAGAAATCCGCCGCGTTCTGGATGTAATAACGGAACATGGGCGAAATCACCAGCTGCTTGCCGATTTTTTGATGCCAGTCCAGCTCCAGGGTATTGGCGTATATCCCGTAGGAATCGTGGAAAAATCTGTAGCTGACTTCATAGCTGCCGTTGGCTGGAGTTATGAACTGCGTCCAGGAGGCATATAAAATTTCGGAGTTGCGGTATCCCGGGCGCTTCTCGGGGGTCAGGCCGGCGTCATCCGGGTTCAATTGCACGAAATTCGTGCGCCACATCACGCCACGGTAGGGGTCGGAAAGATAGCCCCGCTCGAGGCTGACAGTGGCATTCACAGTCAGATAGGCTTTGGGTCCAAACAATTGTACCAAACCGACTAAAATGTTGTCCGTGAACTTCGATTCATATATAAAATTTTCGTCGCGCACATCATCTGAATCATGTTGATAGCCGATATTCAAGGTGGTGTTCTTTTGATTAAATGAACGGGCGTAGTCAAGCGACCCGCCAAAAGATTGATAGTCACTCTCCAAACTATAGGCGACCGCCGGTGTGATCTCGTTGTTGCCAAAAGTGATCGGCACGGCCAGATTGAAGCCGAAGCGGAAGTCATGCAAGTGGGTCAGCGGGACCTTGTTATTGTGATAATTCGGATTGTTGGTGAGTGAATGAAATTGCGCTGCCGCCGTGTTTGACGCGATGTTCGGCGCTTGCGAACCCGCATACTGCGCCGCGTAATTGGTCAGCTGCGATTCCGTCCAAACTCCTCCGTCCACCAGAATTTGGTTGGCCGAAACGAACTGGCTGTATTGTGAAGTATAGACATTTTTGTACGCGGTCTGATACAAACCGGCTTGGGACGGAAATGGCCATTGGTTTTGTGGCGGGGCCCCGGTCGGGGTCGCACCGGTGATGGCATCTTCCACTATGTCTCCCGAGACCCGGACGTCAGGCCGTAAACCCACGTCAAACTCCCAATTGTCGGTCGTGACCCGCATCCGGTTGTCATCTTCCTGATAAATCCCCTTCCGATAGCCAACATTATCCTCTTCCTGACCAAACAACCGCGTGGTGCAAATCATCGGCAGGGCGATCATCAGCACAAGTGCCAGTTGGCGCGCTTCGAGATAAAACCGGCTGTGCTTTTTGCCTTTCATCGGGAATTTGGGGGGCAATTGACGTGACAGGAATGCTTGCCGGCTGGAATCCGGTCAACTTTTTGGCCTCCGTGCTTCAAATACATCGTTTACTCCACAGATTCATGCGTTTAAGGCGGTTAAAAACGGCCAAAAAATTACTTTTTGATCAAGTTTTCCGCTTCGCGCAGGTGGATTTTTGTCGTCAACCACAAATACCAGTCGGTCTGGCGGAGATGCGCCGGGTCATTGGGCGTCGCCGGATGATCGTCCACCACTTTTCTGCAGGCATCCAGTTCCGAGATGGCACCCTCCTTGTCACCGTTCTGGAAACTGCTCATTGCCCGCAAAATCCGTATATTCGCTTCCCGGGGCTGGGAACCTTCACTGCGGGCCAGCGCCTGCGAAGACCAGTCCGCTGCTTCTGCAAAATGGCCGGACCGGTAGGCCAGCAGCGCCAGGGCAAACGCGGAATTTTCCCAGTTGCCTCGTGAAATCCCGGCTTCATCTTGCAGCGAATTCCGGAGCAAGGCGGCGGCTTCATCCAAATTTTGCAACCAGGCCTTGTCCGCCGGCACAAGCAGGCAATAATGAATCAGCCGTTGCGCGGACTGGACGTTGTCAGCGCCCGTATTCCGGGCCACCAGGTCCCTGCGGAATTGCTCGTAATCGTTCAGGCGTCCCTGATCCACCAAAAGTGCACCACAGCGCTCATCATCCAGCGAAGTGTCCTTCTGGCCGTTGTTGTTGATCTGGAACAGAACCGCAAAACGTTCCAGGGCCTGGGACCAGCGGCCATTGACCGCATGCCAGTCGCCCAACTCGCGATAAAGCGTGGCGTGGTCGCTGCCGGGCTGGAACTGTTTGACCTGCTCCAGCAACGCATCCGCATCATCGCGACGACCGTTCTCATACATCTCCTCCGCCGACATGAATTTTTCCCGTTCCTCGGCCAGACTCTCAAGCTGGAGGGTTTCGTGTTGCAACGTCAGTTGTTTCTGCTCGGCGGCCACCGCCATCCGCCGCGCCTCCCGCTCACGCAAATACATCCAGCTCGACATGACCGTGCTGGCGGCCAGGGCCAGAAACGTCAACAGGCAGGCGAAAAAAACCGTCTTGTTCCGCCGGACAAATTTTTGCGCCAGATAAGCCCGGCTGGGCGGCCGGGCTGACACCGGTTCGTTGGCAAGGTAGTTCTGCACATCCTGCGCCAGCGCATCCGCCGTCTCATAGCGCCGGCGCCGGTCCTTTTCCAGCGCCTTCATCACCACCCAGTCCAGGTCGCCGCGCAATTCCGAGCGCAGCCGGGGCACCTCCATGTGCCGCCGCTGGGCGGTGGCGGTCAATTCAGCCTCCCCCAGCGTGTCAATCTTGGTCGAAGGCCGCGGCGGTTCCTGCTCCCGCAGCTTGCGCCGCATTTCCTCGAGGCCGGCGGCCAGCAATTCCCCCTGGTCAAATGGTGTTTTGCCCGTGAGCAGTTCGTACAGCAATACGCCCAGGGAATAAATATCGCTGCGCGTATCCACATCCATGCTGCTCAATTGCGCCTGCTCCGGGCTCATGTACGCCGGCGTGCCGATGAACTGCCCGTGCAGCGTGAACAACGTCTTGTCCGTCAGCTTTTCCTCCAGCGCCTTCGCAATGCCGAAATCAATCACCTTCGGCGTGGCCTCGCCATCAACCGGCGTTACGAGGATGTTCGAAGGTTTGATGTCACGGTGAATGATTCCCTTCTGGTGCGCGTGCTGGATCGCGTGGCAGACTTTGGTGAATAGTTCGAGCCGCTGCTTGGTGTCCAGCCGGTCGGCGTCGCAAAATTCCGTGATCCGGACGCCGCTCACCAGTTCCATCACAAAAAACGGACGCCCGCTTTTCGTCGCGCCCGCATCCAGCACGCGTGCGATATTCGGATGATCCATCAACGCCAGCGCCTGCCGTTCCGCTTCAAAACGGGCCACCACGTTCTTCGTGTCCATGCCCAGCTTGAGGATTTTCAGCGCCACCCGCCGCCGCACCGGCGATTCCTGCTCCGCCATGAATACGGCCCCGCCGCCGCCCTCGCCGATCTTTTGCAACAATTTGTAAGGCCCGATCCGGGAACCGATAAGATCTTCGCCCGGCTCGCTGGCCGGCGCCATTTCCCCGACCGATCCCGCCACGACCGAAATACAATCCGAGATGAAATCCTCCGATTTTTCGTGGGCCGCGAGCAGTTGATCGACCCGCTGGCGCAATTGCGGCTGGTCGGCACATGCCCGGTCCAGCATCGCCTGGCGCTCGCTGGCATCGGCAATGTCCAGAGCGTTGGCGAAAATGTCCTGCAATGCAGCGGTCGTTTTCAATCTTCAACCTTCAATGCGCCGCCACCGTCCATTTCCGGCCAAAGCCGGGAATATTCAATGGCCTGCTGTGATGCAGTCATAGAGCCAGGCCTTGGCGTAACTCCACTGGCGGCGCACGGTGCGGTCGCTGCTGCCAAGCATTTGCACGATCTCCTCGTTGGTAAGTCCGCCAAAGAATTTCAAGACCACGATCCGGGCGGCATCCGGATCTTCCAGCTTCAGTTTTTCCAGCGCCTCGTCCAGCAGAAGTATCTTTTCATCCGGCAGAGCGGCCGCGATATCAACATGTTCGAGATCAACGCGTTCGTAGCCTCCGCCATGTTTCATGCGGGCGCGCCGGCGCGCCTTGTCCACCAGGATGCGGCGCATGGCCTCCGCCGCTGCGCCAAAAAAATGCGCCCGGTTTTCCCACGTGCGCGAACCATCCTCGACCAGCCGCACCCATGCCTCGTGCACCAATGCCGTGGGCTGGAGCGTGTGCGCCGCCGACTCGCGCGCCAGTTTGGCCGCCGCGAGCTTGCGCAGCTCCTCATAGACAAGTGGCAGTAACTCTTCCGATGCCTTGCGCTCACCCCGCCCCACTGCCTGCAAGATCATGGTGATTTCACTCATCTCAACGCGGGCAGGATAAAGCCGGTTCGATGTGTTTGCCATCTCCAAGTGATGGAACAAGATCACCGGACGCAGACCCGGCCTCACGGTGGTGTCCCGTTGACCTGGAGCCACGCCGTTGCGGCCGGCGTTCTGGACCTGCTTTTTAAAAGGCCGCCGGATCGATCCGTTTAAGCCCGGCCTCACGGCTGGCGCAGCAGGTAGAAGCGTTGGAGGTTGGTCGCGGCCGCGGGGTCGGTGAACTGGTAACTGCCCGAACCCGACGGACGCTCCACCGCCGTGCCGATGGCCGGCCAGTTCGTTACCGGGGCGGTCAAATCGTTCGTGGCCAGGATGGTGAAGGTCAGGCCGGTGGCGTTGGTGAAGGCAAAGGCCATCGCCCCGCCGCTTAACCGTGCCGAGGCCGGATTGATCGTCACCGGGACGATCACCGGCGGCACCAGTTCAAAGACGCCGCCGGAAGTGATCGCCGTGTTGGTCGCCCCCACATCGAAGCTGACATAATCGCTGGTCGTCAAAGTGATGAGCGGCTCGGTGGCCAGAAACGGCCCGCCGTTGGTGGTCGCCACCACATAATACATCGGAGAGGCCGTGGGCGTGACGGTGATGCCGTACTGGCTCATCGCCGGACTGCTGCCGGAGATCGGGAATTCAACCGCCGGTCCTTCCAGCGTCCAATTGGATACCGGCTGGGTCAAATCGCTCGTGGACCACACATAGAACGTCCGTCCGCTCACGTCCTCATGCTGCAGGTTTTCTCCGCTGAAAAATCCGGGGCCGTTGTCCACCGCGCTGAAGAACTTCTGGTAATATACATACAGCTTGCCGCCGGTGATTTGCGGAATGCCCGTGGACCAGGATGGCAGGGCTGTGCCGCTGAGGTTCACGAGCGCCGGGAGCGTGCCGCCGACCGTGCCGCCCGAGGCGGTGTCCACCAGCAGGTAAGTTCCCTCGGCGATGGGCGCACCCAGGACGGTCAAGGCGAGGTTGCCGCCGTTCAGGCTCGCGGTGCCGCCAACAATGGTCAACTGCGGGAAGTTATTCGAAGAAACCAGCGTCAATGAACCGGCGTTCAAATTGACATTGCCCGTCACGGAACAACCGCCGCCGGAAACCACCATCGCGCCGGTGCTCGGAACCGTCAGGTTGCCGGTCACCGTGCTGGCAATCAGGGCCATATTCGTCGCCGTGGTCGCCTGGTTCAATACCAGGCCGATGTTGTTGTTGACGGTCAAACCCGCAACTGCCGCCGGCAGAAGCGTGTCGCCCGACTGCAATGACACACCGTTGTAGGTATAGTTTGCACCACTGCTCAACGAGATGCTGTTGGTCAATCCAAGGTTGCCGCGGATTCCGGAAGCGTATGCGGTGATCAACCCGCCGCCGGCGTTAACCGTGAAGCTGCCGGTGCCGGTGATGATATTGGCTCCCAGATCCAGGGTGGATCCGCTGTTGACGGCCCAGTTGAGAGTGTTGCTGGACGTCATCGTCCCGCCGTTGCTTAAGGCGATTTTTTGAGTTCCAGATTTCACGAAATTGATCAGCGGCCGGTTGGAGGTATCAGCCGCGGTGAAGGTGCCGCCGGAAATATTCAGGTCGCCCGACAAATTCCAAGTCACAATTTCCGACCCGTTGGTGCCGGTCTCCAAACTGACTGTGCCGTTGGTGATGTTGACGTTTCCACCTATGTTGACCACCTCAGTAAAGCCGCTGACCGAGGCGGTTGAGGCGTAGAACGTGGCCCCGGAAACGACATTCAAGTCCCCGCCGATTTTCAGGTTGACGTCCGAGCCGATGCACAAGGCCAGCGCGCCGCTGCCGGTGGAGAGAACATTGAAGTTGCCAGCGACGTTCGTCAGGGTGCTGGAGCCGAAACTCATGATTCCGGTTTCCGCCGGATTGTTCCAGGTAAGATTGCCGAACTTTTGTTTAACGCCCGTAGCCGAGGAATCCGCAGTCGCCGTGGTCCAACCGATCACGTCGCAGGTCGAATTTACATTCCAACTTGCAATCAGCAATGAGCCGCCATCTTGATTGTGGTAATAGGTTGCGCCACTTTCCATGACCGTCGTGGCGGGAGCGATATTGGTCACAACGCCGGCATTGGTGATGATCCCGAACACATCGAGGTCGGTCGCCGTTGCTGCCACAACGGACAACTTCACTCCGGACAGGACGCTGACGGAACCATTCGCGGCCACCGTTGTGCGATTGATGCTCACGTCACTGTTCACCGTCACCGTGGCATTGGTGACGAGAACCAATGCGGCGGTCGTACTGCTTGGCGTGCCGGTTGCGGGATTCCAAGTTGACCCGCCGTCAGTAGAATATTGCCAGGTACTGGTATCACCCCAGTTGCCGCTGGCCACGCTGCGATAGCGCGGGATTGCATTCTCCGTCAGCGTTGTGGTGCCGGAAGTCACGCCGCCGTTGGAAACATCGGATGCGGTGTCAGTGACGCTGCCAAGTGCGTTCTGTGTGATGCTGAACGTCGTCACCCCCGCGGAAAGCGCTGTGTTCGCGATGACCGTCGCACCACCGTCCGAGGATGAGATGTGCACCGTATCGCCGGCGGTGTTGGCCAGGTTGTCATAAGCGTCCAGCGCGTTGACCGTGAGTGTGAACGGCGCCGTCTGGACCTGGGGACTCGGTGTTCCGGTTTTGCCGGGGGCCGCACCATACGTCGGCGATTCGCCGGGAGCCATCAAGACAAGTTGTGCCACCGCACCCGCCGTCACGGAATAGGCGGGACTGGTGCTGGCGGTGATGCCGCCGTTGGAAACATCCGTCGCCGTCAAGGTGCGCCCGGAACCGGCGATGATATTCGTGACCGACAAGGTTTTGGTGCCGGCCACCAGTGCGGTGTTCGCGGGAAGTATGGCGTTGGCGTCGTTGGCGGCGGTGAGGCTGACCGTGTCCGACGAAGCCGCCACGTTCCAGTTGGTGTCCACGGCATTGACGATGATGCTGAAGCCCGTGCCGGCGGTTGCCGCCGGCGGCGAACCGGTCAGGCCCGGCGCGACGCCGGGCGTGGCGGTTTCACCCGGCAACAGTATCTGCAGTTGCGCCGCCGCGTCCGGAATGATGGTCACGGCGGAACTTGTGCCCGAAGGCGTGCCCAGCGCGGCGGTGATGGTCACACTTTCCGCCTTCAAGTCTCGAACGTTGATGGTCAAGACTCCGTTGGTGAGCATCTTGAGATTGTCACCGTAGGTTCCGTCGCCGTTGGCATCAAACTGGGCGAGGCCGGAACTGCTCAAGGTAACGATCTGGCCATCCAGCGAGGAGTCCACAATGGCAACGTTGTTTGAATCATATGCCTGCACCGTGGCGGTGAAAATCGCCCCGGCGCTGGCACTGGCGGTCGAGGGGATGACGCTGAAGTGGTCCAGCAGACCGGCCGGCGGGTTGACGATTTCAACCTGGGTTGCAGGCGTCAGCAAACCGCTGGCACCCGTGATGGTCGGACTGCCCGCGATGCTGTCCCGGTAGTAGAAAGTGGCGGCGCTTGTGCCGTTGCTGATGACGACGCTGCTCACAACCGTCGCGTCATCCGCCGCAAGAAAGGTGGCACCACCCGAAGTGGAACTCAAATTGATGATCGTATTTGCTGTCGCAGTTAAGGTGTTGTTGCTCGCATCCAGCAATGTGACCGCAATCGGCGCCGAATTTGAATTCACCGTCAATGTTTGAGGGCCTGGGGTGAAGCTGAGCGCGGCCGCACCCAAGGAATAGGTCGCGGGTGTGACATTGGCCCAATTAGTGGAGACGCGAACGTTGTCGTAGGTCAGATCCGGGCCGGTTGTGGCTTCGCCGCCGTTCCCAAATATCATGGCACCGATGTTGGCCGGGTCTGCCGATGCGCTGGCCGCACTGACACTCACACCTGCATTGGCGCTTTCACTGCTTCCCGGAACGGGATCCACATATAGCACCGCATTGCTGCCGCCGTAAGTGTATTTGACGACGACCAGGTGGGTGCTGTTGGTGATCAATTGCACCGTGGAATACACCGGGGTCGAACCCAGCTTGGCTACGCCAATCACATCATGGCTGCTATCCGCCCCTTGTTTGATCCAGACATCCAACGGAGCCGTATCGGTCTTGGCATAGAGTGTCGCTCCATTCGTATTCAGCGCCACATATGGCCCGGGGGTGGTCGTGGAAACGTTGGTGATGTTGTTGATCAAAAAAGACGCATAGACGCTCCCGCCCGCAATGCTGTTGCTCAGGTTCCGATAGATCCAGCGGATGGTGGTGCTGGCCCCAAGTGTCAGCGCGTTCGTGCCGGGCAGGTCAGGCATCCCGCTTAATGCCAGGCCGGGATTCACGATCCGGACATTGCTTGAAGTGCCGGTGGCGTCCCGGGTCCATACGCCATTGAACGACGAGGTTTGACCGTCGTTGGTCGGCGAATACGGCCAGCCCTCTTCCATCAGTTCAGCCGCTCCGGCCACCTGCCCGCCGGTCTGTATGACTTGCGAGACTGCGCTGGATGTGCTGCTGCTATTATTGGCATCACCATTGTAAGTCGCGGTGATTGAATCGGTGCCAGCCCCGCCGGAAATTGTCAACGTCGCTGTGCTGCCGGCCAGCGTGGTGGTCGCTATCACCGCCGCGCCATTCTTAAATGTGACGGTCCCCGTTTTAAGTCCTGCGCCGCTCACGGTCGCCGTGAAAGTGATCGGCAAGCCCGCGTAGGCCGGATTGACCGAACTCGCCAGCGCGGTGGTGGTGCTGTTGATGTCCACGGAAACCGTCGTGCTGCCGGCGGTCACCCCGCCAACACTGGTATCGCCCGCGGTCAGCGTGGTGGTGCCGACGGTATTGTTCGTCACGGCAAAGGTTTTGGTGCCGCCCGCCAGCGCAGCGTTGGCCGGCAGCGTGTCCCCGCCGGCACTTGAACTGATATGCACGGTGTCCGAACAGTTGGTCACCAGGTTGTAGCCCGCGTCCAGCGCATCCGCCGTCACGGTATAACCGATAGTTGAATGTTGGGCGCTCGGCGAACCAGTCTTGCCGGGTGACGAACCAAATGTCGGTGATTCGCCCGGAGCCAGCAACACCAGTTGCGCTGCCGCGCCCGGAACAACAACGTAGCCCGCGCTCGTCGCCGGGGTGATGCCGCCGTTGGAAACATCGCTCGCCGTCAACGTGCGGCCGCTGCCGGCCAGCATGTTGGTCACGGACAGCGTCGCGGTGCCGCCGCTCAACGCCGTGTTCGCCGGCAGCACGGCATTTGCATCATTGCCGGCGGCAAGGTTCACCGTGTCTGAAGAGGACGCCACGTTGTAATTCGTATCCACCGCATTTACGGTCACGGTATAGCCGACGCCGGCCGTGCGCGTGGCCGGTGAACCGGTGAAGCCGGGGGCCACGCCGGGCGTGGCGGTTTCGCCGGGCAGGATCAATTGCAACTGCGCAACCGCGCCGGGATTGACGGTCACACTGGCACTCGTGTTGACGTTCGTGCCCGAAGCGGCGGTGATCGTCATGGACTCGGCCTTCAAATCGGTCACGTTGATGGTGAAGGTGCCGTTGGTCAGCGCCTTGGCGTTGTCGCCGTATGTTCCATCGCCGTTCGCATCGAACTGCGCCGCGCCGGAGCTGGTCATGACGACGAGCAGACCGTCAACGCTATTGCCAGTGATTGGGGAACTGGGGGTGCTGTATGCCTGCACCGTTGCGGTAAAAAGCTGACCGGCGGTGGTGGAGCTCGTCGAAGGCGTCACGGTGAAATGGTCGATGACAACTCCGCCGGTAAAGGCGACGTTGGCCGTCTGGGTGACGGTGATTGAATCCGTGATGTCGGTTGCAGTTAATGTGGCGGTTCCAGCCGTGGTTGATTTGACGGTGAAGGCAGCGACACCCGTCGCCGAGCTGGTCGCCGAGACAGGAGAGATTGTATCGGAAGCGCCGCGGCTTGAACCCAGGGTCACGGTCTTGCCATAAATCGCATGTCCATTTGTGTCCATGAGCGCGACCGTGATGGTAGATGTGGTCACTCCATCAGCGGGCAGCGTCGTGGGACTGGCCGCAACGGTTGAATTTGTCGCGCTAGGAACGGAGGCTGAATAAGTCAAAATGACTTGACCCGCCGCGCCGCTGCCGCCGCCTTTGCTAAGAGTCAGATTGGCCGCGCCGCTGCCGCCACCACCAGGCCCTGTACCGGCAACCCCGGGTGTGGAAGAACCGCTGGTCACCACTGCCGCACCACCTGCACCACCGCCCGCGCTGCCTGCGGCTCCCGCTCCTGCTCCCCCCGCACCTGAATGAGCGGTGCCGCTGGCGCCGCCTACGGACGTGCCACCGGTAGTGCCGGCATAATTCAAATAGGTCGATTGCGCGCTTGAGCTCGGGATATTTCCGGAGGACGTACCGGTGCCGCCCGCGATGTTGCCGATACGAGTCGAGTTGCCGCCCACCTGGTTGTAGCCGCCGGAGCCGCCTGGCCCGCCGACCGCCAGAACGCTGGCGCCTGATGAACTGCCTGCAGTGGTATTGCCAAAAAATGAAGAGACGCCGGTGCTGCCGGTCCAGGTGCTGGATGGCGGATTGGTGCCATAACCGCCGCCCGCGCCAACGGTCAAATTATAAACCGTGCCCGGGGTGACGCCCACGGTATAACGCACATACGAACCGCCCGCCCCACCGCCGGCGCATTCATACGCGGACACTCCCGAGGAATTTAAACAGCCGCCACCGCCACCGCCACCGCCCGTGGCCTCGACCTGCACCGAGAAAACATTTGACGGACAGGTCCAGGTGGCGTTGCCCGGCGTGGTGAAAGTATCGGCGAAAAGTCGGGCATTCGTTGCCAGCATGCCAGACACGACCAATAGAGGCAGTAACGCGAATTTGATCGTGGTGGTTGGACGACTATACATTTTGAGGGCAGGCTGTTTGGTTCTCATGGGTTGGTGGGTTTGCGGCTGATATTTGGCTCTGAAAACTAGTTCAAGCCGGCTGTCTAAACATGACAATGGTCGGCTGGTAAACAATTTTTGAAAATTCCTTTACTTGGTTTGGCCTGAATCAGGCACCAACACTATAGTTTTGTCCCATCGGCTTTAAAATAGTCAATTTATGTGATTAAAAATTTGAACTATAAAAAAAACCGGGAGGCAGGCGGCAGGGCCCGCCGCGCTTTGCGTGTGGCCGGTGCCTTGTAAAACAATCGAATCAGGTTCACATCCTTTTCAACTACGAAAAACCCCCCCAATACTACATGCGATTTAGAGGATGAAATCCGGCCAACATTTTTGCAGTACACAAGGCTTTAGTTGTATTGGCTTCTGTTTTTTGATTCGAGATCTAAGTCGGCATCCATGTCAGCCTTGAACCTTTCATGGTATTACCCTCATTTGGGCCGGCTGAGTCCCGGATGACTTGTATCGGAGTCAAAAACCTCCAGCAAACCCGGATGCTTGTGATAGTCGGGAGTGCAGAAACCGGGCTTCGGTTGGAAAAATGTCTGCGCGAGCCATGTAAATTTGAGTTTTGACACTGGAATATATCGGGCAATTATCGGGCAAATTCCCGCTTACTATCCGTCAGCTTTGTGCAATCAGAAACTTGCACGAATCAAGCGGGTATGCCTTTTCCGATCTCCGCAGACCTCATTAAGGCATTGGTGGTATTTCCTTTGTTTATAAGGCGATTCACTTGCTGGCTGGGTATATGAGCGCTCATCCACCATCTACTACGACCCTGCCCCCGTTCCTCCATTGTCGTCGTGTAGCGCGTCTTGATGGCCTTCAGTCACTGGTAGACATGTTGTGTGACTGCGTTTCGAAACTGAACTGATTTTTGTCACCATTTCACCACGCCATTCCTAAGCAAGAATGGTGTTTTTATTGCTCCAGCCTGTCATCCATGAACCAAAAATCAATATACCATAAGTCAATACCGCTCTCCGCGAATTCTCATTTGCCGGGTGTCGCGATTAGCGCCATGACTTCCTGTTTCCATGCGGCCCCCAGGTCTTGCAGCGCGTGCCCGGTGAATTGTTTCCATAAATCGTCATCGTATTTTCCTTCGCGCATGGCCGCGTTCAGTTGGCAAACGATGTCCGGGTCATATTTTTCGGAAACCCAGTTCAGAAAATTCGCAGTGATACGGTAACTGTCGTTGTATTTCGGGGAAAAATCTTTGCCGCGCTTGCGGAACCAGACCATGTCCGCCCCGTGTTTGTCCGCGTCATACTTGAACCAGCGGATGTAATCCGCACTGCCCTCCACCAGCCAGCCAGGATTATTGCCTTTAAATTGCTGGACTACGTGGACTTCTTCATGCACCAGCGAGCCAATGGCTTCGCCGTTCAACTCCTTCTCCAGCCAGTCAGAATTGGCCACCACATTGTGGCCGGAGGTGAATGCCACGCCGTCCATCGGCTTGAGCGTGAGTTTGAAATGATCCGGCGGAACATAGCCGTCGCTGGCGAGCATGGCCGAAATTTTTGGATACCACTCCGCCAGCACCGGCGCGAGTTTGGTTTCCGCCCAGTCTTTCAACTGCGGCGCTTTTACGGTGTTGATGGTGATGGTGCAATGGCCGTCGTCCGTTTTGATCGTAAAATCTTTCGGGATGTCGGCCGGGCCATTGGTGGTCACCGGCGCACGCACGTCCACCACATTTATCTCGCTGTAAAAAGTATTGCCAAAATCGTCGTCCCGTTCGGTCGTGGCGATGTCAAACAGCAAGTAGCGATATTTGCCGAGGATGCCCCCGGAGTTCGCGATGCTCGCGCAATATTGACCGCCGCCGCCGGCGGACTTTGGCTTGGTGTTGACGTTCGCAATGATTGTCCAGCCGCAGGATTCGGGGGGGATGCCGTTTTTCGGCGCGGCGTTGAAATTGGTCGCCGTTCCATCAGCCGCGTAAAGTTTATAGACCTGCGGCCCACGGGTATTTGGATGCCATGAATAGCTGTTGACCTTCCGGATTTCCGTGACGGATTTCAAATCCACCTGTATCCGCCCGCCGGCCGATCCATCGGCGAAGAAGAAATTTTCGGCCGGTTCATCCGCCTCTTCGGGCAACTTCCCATCGTTCAGCTTGTCCACCCCGCCGCTGTTGGGATCCACTTCGCCGTCCACGATGGTAAAAATCGCTGACGTGGCTGCGTTGTTCGCAGATGTCGGTGGAACGGTCTGAAACTTGAACGCCGGCGAGGCCGCATCGTTGTCATTATAACCAACCACCACCTTGATTTCGGCCCGGGCGGCGGCAACGACCAAAATTGCCGCGAGGACCACGAATGATTTTTTATGCATACGTTTTGGGAGATGATCTGTTTTAGTCGGTATAATCTTCATTAAGCGAGCGCAGGAAGGCGGTCAAAGGAGCGATGCCGGTATCGTCCACAAAAATATTTTTTAGATCGGGGTCGCCGTTGCGCACTTCACCATGCCGGGCCAGCGTAGAAAACGTTTGATAAAACCGGATGACGTCGCCCAAGGTAGCCATCCGGCCGGTGTGCAGATATGGATTCGACTGGCCAAGGTCGCGGAGATTGGAGGTCTGAAAAAGGCCAATGATCAGGGGCAATACGTCCGCCGCGCCGGGCAGTTGGGGCGACAGCGTAAAGAAACGCTGCGGTAATGCGTTGGAAATGGCAACGCTGGCGATGAAACTGCCGTTGTTGTCAAAAGTATTGGTGGCTATGACCGTCCAGACAGATGGGGCGAGCAGCAGGTTGGTGGAGGACAAAATAAAATAGGCGCTTCCGGAGGTTCCATTCGTTGCCTGAAACATAAAATTTCCGGCGGTAATTTTTACTTCACAAATCTGCGGAGTGCTCAAGCCCAGTAATTGGGGCAAAATCTGCTGAAAGCCGGCCTGCGGCGCGGGGAAATCAGGATTCGCATAGACATTCCACATACCCAGGTCGGCGTTTCCCGGCTGCGCCGCTGACGGCGGAGTTTCAAAAGGTGCCAGCGCCGCGGGATGCTGCGGCGTCGGCGGCAGATAGGCGTTGTAATTGATCTCCCGCGTCGCGAGGTCCGGAATCGCGAGCTTCAGAAATTTTCCCGAACCGTGGATCGCATCGTATTCTTCCTGGCTCGCTCCCGTGTTATGGAAAATAAAATCCGTGAACGCAGGTGGTGCATGGCAGGCGGTGCAATTCCCCACGTTGGCCGACGGATGCTGCCGCCGGTATTCTTTCGTGCGCAAAAAGATTTTTAAACCCTGCAATTCCTCCGCCCCAAAGACAAACTTTTGTTTATGGGTGGTGAACTGGCCGTCTGCCGGGTCAGTGACGTACTTCGGATGTTCCAGGTTTTCGCTTAACCCCAGCAATCGGCTGGAATATTGCGCAGAAGTCTCGCCCGCCGCCGGCAGTTGGGGCAGGCCGTTCTTGATCAGGAAAACGTCGAACGGCGAACCGTTGAAAATGGCCGTGCCGTTGCCGGTGAAATCCAGGCCGTTGGTCGCCTGGGAGAAAAAAAGATTTCTCATGTATGCCTCGATGAGCGAAGCCACCGTGTCTAGGATCTGTTGGTCGGTCGCCCGGTTGACATCCATATAATATTGCGGTGAAATCAAATCCGGCGTCAACGACCTCGGATCATACAGGTAGTTGCCATTTAGCATGAATCCGGAAAAAATGTTGGAATAGCAAACTTCACCCGGGAGGGCATCGGCGAAAACCAGCGTATCGAAACGGCCGCCCCGTTCTTCCGTGGCCAGATAGCCCATGCCATCGTCGTTGCGGATGATCGTGGCAATATGATGGACCGCCGTAGTGTATTCCTCCGGTTTCCATCCGTAGTTTCGTCCGGTCAAAGTACCGATGATCAGGTCATGCGCGGTGGCGAACTGGCCGTCATAATGCAGAAACAACGGCCCGTTACGGGGTATGAACGCATCCACCAGCACCTGGGCGTTGCGGGGGGTCTGCGTCCGGTCATCGTCGCGGAGAGGAATCGGACTGCGCCGTGCAAAATCAGCATAAGTCCGGTTTCCCAAAGCATGGTCGCCATAAGGCCCATATCCTTTTTCATCCACCAGATGACATTCCCGGCAATTCATGGACTGACCCTTGAACGGTCCGGAAACGTGGCCGGAAGTGGTCAACAGTTTGGCCATCAACGGATCACCGGGAATGCCCGCGTTGACATCGCCGCCGGAATTGGTGAAGTAGTATTGTGAAAAACGCGGTTCCAAAAACAAGCGCTCCCCGATGTTCACGTCCGCTCCGGCAAAATCAGTGATGACATCGTTATCCGCCCGGCACCAACCTGCCAGCAGGCACATCATCAAAATTAGTTTTCTTTTCATCGGCTCGGAGTCAGTCTTGTCAGTCACTCCGGCATCCCGGCATTTACGCCCCATGCCTTGTTCGGCTCAGCACCCATGATGAATTCAAACTTGCCGCCGTTTTTCAATTCCTTGAATGGCAAGATGGGCGTGTTCCAGTCCCGGCCGTTCACGCGCACGGATTGCACATAAATATTCCGGTCGGAAAGATTTTCTGCTGTCATCGTGAAGATTTTCCCGTTAGAAAGATGCATCGTCGCCTTTGGGATTTGCGGCGCGCCGATGATATAATAATCGCTCGCGGGACATACGGGATAAAAGCCCATGCAGGTGAATAGATACCACGCGGACATCTGGCCGCAATCGTCGTTGCCGCAGAGCGAACCGGGACCGCTGCCATACTGGGTGGAAACCACCTGATGCAACCGTTCCGCCGCCTTCCATGGCGCGCCCGCAAGGCTGTAAAGATAGATGACATGATGACTCGGCTCGTTGCCATGCCAATATTCGCCGATGCAACCGCGCAGGTCGTTGGCGGACAAATCGGCCTTGAAGGCATCGGACTGGCTGGCATCAAACAGCGAATCCAGCTTTTCAACGAACTTTTCGTTTCCGCCCATCAATGTGATCAATCCCGGGATGTCCTGCGGCGCGAACCACGAATACTGCGAACTGGTGGCCTCAGTGACGTCTTGAAGCTCGTTTGTGCCATCGCTCTTGAAGCCGCCGCCGAAGATATGCGCGTCGAAATTCGTGCGCCAGTTGCCATGCGAATCTTTCGGCCGCATCCAGCCAAGCGCCGGATCATAGATATTCGTGAAGCTCGTGGAACGTTTCATGAAATAGTTGTAGTCATCATCTTTACCCAGTGTCCTGGCCATTTGAGCGATCGTCCAGTCGTCGTAGGCATACTCCAGCGTCTTGGAAAGCGATTCGTCCTCCTCGTCGCACGGCACGTACCCCAGCTTGCGATACGACGCGAGCCCGTCGTAATCGGGGTTCATGGCGGTAGCCTTCATCGCTTCGTAGGCGTGCTGCGCATCAAATCCCCTTACGCCTTTCAAATAGCCGTCCGCGATCACCGGCGCGGCATGGTAGCCGATCATGCACCACGTTTCGTTGCCCTGCAGTTCCCACATCGGTAACAGGTGGTCGGTGCTCTGGTCGAAATGATCGAGCAATGAATTGATCATGTCCGAATCGCGCTTTTCCTGGATCAGGGCAAGCAACGGGTGCTCGGCGCGGAACGTATCCCAAAGCGAAAACACCGTGTATTGGTTGCGGTTCTTCACCTGGTGGATATTTTGGTCCAGGCCGCGATATTCGCCGTTCACATCCTGATACAGATTGGGAACCAGACAGGCATGATACAGCGACGTATAGAATGTCTTCTTTTGCTCATCCGTTCCCTCGATCTGGATTTTGCCCAGCTCTTTGTCCCACTTGGCCCGGGTTGTTTCGCGCAGACCCTCAAAGTCCCAGCCGGGAATTTCCGTTTCGAGATTCTGTAACGCGTTGGCGGTGCTGACGGAAGAAACGGCGACCTTCACCTGAATCACTTCATCCGCACTGGTTTTGTATCTGGCAAGAAATTGCAGGTTCGTTCCCACCGCTTCATTGCGGCTGCGAAAACGATAGTTGGTATAACTTTGGTAAGTGACCGGCTTGCCGTCCTTGATGATCAGCCCCTCGTCAAACGGACGCGAAAATCTGGCGGCGAAATAAAGATACCGCTCGCGCGCCCAGCCGGTGACCAGATGAAAGCCGGTGACGGTCGAGCCATCCTCGATACGGAAATGCGATTCCGCAATGCGCCAGCGACCGCCGTCAATGACGTGGTCCAGGTCCGCGAGGATGGAAGCCCGGTCGCTCGCCGGAAAGGTGAAGCGCAAAACACCCGCGCGTTCGCCAGCCGTGAGTTCGGCGGTCACCCCGGACTTCAGCAGTTTCACCCGGTAATAGCCGGCGGCGGCTGATTCATCGGCGTGTGAAAAGGTGGATTGATACCCTTCCTGCGGATGATCTTTACGGCCGGGGACGAAGGCCGGTTCGCCGATCTGCGGCACAAAGAGAAAATCCCCGAGGTCGGGGCAGCCCGTACCGCTCAAATGCGTCAGGCTGAAACCTTGAATCGTTGGGTCGGTGTATTCGTAGCCGGAATCCGTATCCCAGTTGGTAGTGTCGGTGTCCGGGCTGATCTGCACCATGCCGAACGGCGCGGACGGCCCGGGAAAAGTATTGCCCTCGCCCTGCGCACCGACGAACGGACACACATAGTCAGAAAGGCGGGAGC
>Ga0210388_10001596_pt1 | contig 17802 bp, 16 predicted proteins | sample IncBWC19OmetaG_FD_155485 | JGI IMG/M metagenome (GOLD analysis project Ga0210388, IMG submission 155485) | Forest soil microbial communities from Barre Woods Harvard Forest LTER site, Petersham, Massachusetts, United States - Inc-BW-C-19-O ... | reverse complement strand
ACGCTTGTACCCCCAACGATACCTTCCTTCGCTTTGACGGGCACGGTACTCCTAACGCGCCACTCCAGTTGCACTTCCACGGCAATGACATCAAGAAGAAATGGGTCAATCAATCAGACGTCGAGGTAGTGGGCTATATGGCCTGGAGCGATTTCCGCACGCCTGTTACGGACGTCGATAAGGGAAGCCATTTGGCCACACTGGGCGGCGACCAGGGCTCTGCGAACGAAGAAAACGCGCGGTACTTCATCGAGAACGCGCCCGAGGCACTCGACGCTCCGGGTGAGTGGTATCTCGACCGGTCGACGCAAAGGGTTTCCTACATTCCCCTGAAGGGCGAGAAGATGGAGCAATCGCAGGTAATTGCGGCGGGGCTGCAACGGCTCGTCTATCTACAAGGGAGGCCGGAGACGGGACAGTTTGTGCGGAATGTCGTTTTCCGTGGTCTGACTTTCTCGCACGCCGACTGGAATAGGGGACCGCAAGGCTACTTCGACCCGCAGGCGGGTATGCCTGCATCCTCGGCGATTGAGGCCCTTGGAGCTATCAATTTCCACATGGAAAAATGTACGATCGCCCACTCCGGCGGGTATGCGCTCGAACTCGGGCGAGGTTCAAAACATAACCAGGTGTTAGCGAACGAGTTCTACGACCTGGGTGCGGGCGGAGTCAAACTGGGAGAACCGGCCATCAGGGCGAATGATGCAGAACAGAGCTACGACAATGTGATTGCCGACAATGAAATTCACGATGTGGGCCTCGTGTACGCCGGGGGCGTCGGCATATGGGTGTTACAAAGCGGACGCAATCAAATTATTCATAACGATGTTCATGACCTTTACTACACGGCCATTTCAGTCGGTTGGACCTGGGGCTATGCGCAAAACCAATCGAGCGAAAATCTGATCGCGTTCAACAATCTCCACGCAATCGGAAAGGACATGCTCAGCGACATGGGGGGCATCTATACCCTCGGCGTACAACCTGGAACGATCATCAGAAATAACCTGATCCATGATGTTTCAGCGTTCACCTATGGAGGATGGGGAGTCTATCTGGACGAAGGGTCGAGCAACATCCTGGTTGAGGACAACGTGGTTTACGGCTGCAAGAGCGCAGGCTTTCATCAGCACTACGGTCGCGAGAATATCCTCCGGAATAACATCTTCGCGTTCAATCGCGAGCACCAATGGATGCGCACACGTGGAGAGCCGCACGTCTCATTCACATCGGAAAACAATATCGTCTATTTCAATCAAGGTGATCTTCTCGGTGCCAATTGGACGGACGGGAGCTTCATCACGCGGGACAACCTCTACTATGACACGCGCGGCACGGACATACGTTTCGCAGGCAAATCTTTCACGGAGTGGCAGGCCTCAGGTCAGGATGAAGGCTCCCGCATCGCAGATCCTCTCTTTATCAATGCAGCGAATTTCGATTTCCGCCTGCAACCAGAATCGCCGGCGTTGAAGATGGGCTTTCATCAGATCGACTTGACCACAGTTGGTCCAAGAGTTCCTACAGGCGCGGACACATGGTAGATGCTGGCCCGGCAATTAGCCAAGAAACGAGTCCGCATTCTCTGCAGCCCATTGGCGGAGGCCAATCGGTCTACGTCCAAGAATCCGCTCGACGTCATGCGTAACTCCCGCAAGACGACCTTCGCGAATCGCTCTCCACAGCGTAACGTGAGCCTCCGTTTCTTCCGGTGACCCGCTGACTTTCGCGTAACGCTCACGCGCTTCCTCATCCGATATCGGCTCGTACTTCAATGGACGCCCGATTGCTTCTGCGATGATCGCGGTAGCCTCACCGAAGGTGAGTGAGTCGGGGCCGGTAATCGGGATTGCCTGACCTAAGTAGGCGTCGGTGAGCAATGCCTCGACCGAGACTGCGGCTATATCCTCGGAGTGAATAAATGGCCTGCGCCCATCCGCAGCCGATGATCTGACGATTCGTTCCGTCTTGATGCTGTGCGCCCACGCAAGCAGGTTTGACATGAACCCTGTGGGACGCACAAAGCTGAACGGGACAGCTGACGCTCGGATCGCGGCTTCGCCCTTTTCGTGCCATGCACCGATCGCAAGACCGTGCTCGACATCGAGCGACGAAAGCTTCACGATCTTTTTCACTCCCATTTCTTTGGCGAGCAAAGCTGCTGCTGCATCTCGCTGAGGGATCTCCGGACCAACGTTGACGAGGAAGAGAGCGTCGATCCCGTTAAGGGCTTCTCGGAACGAAGCTGGTTCAGCAAGGTCTCCGGCGAATACGTCTACCCGCTCTCCGAATAAGAGACGCGCTTTCGCTTCATTGCGTGCCAGGACACGAGGGCGGACATTTCGCTCCAGTAAATCAAGAACGACGCGCGATCCAACGTCTCCCGTCGCGCCAGTAATCAAGTGTGCCATTTTGTTCACTCCGTGAGTCATACTGCTTAACCACCTTTGAGAACAAGCGTAAAGGCGCGAGACGCTTTGTCTACTCGCATTGGGCTGCCCCGTTGCATCCACTCCTGACCGCCGCCTACAGCTCAAGTTAAACAAAAGCTCACATTCTCGATTACACTCACGCAATGAAGCGAGACATGAAGAGGCCTTCAGCCCGCCGCGTGCCGGCCCAGAGGCGGGCACAAGTGATCGTCGAGGCAATGCTCGATGCCGCCATCAAGCTGCTCAAGCGTGGCGGAGCCTCTTCGATCACCACCAACCGGATCGCCGAGACGGCCGGAGTGAGCATCGGGTCTGTGTATCAGTACTTCCCGAACAAGCAGGCCATCTTTATTGCGCTCCAGGAGCGCCACATCCGCCAGGTCGACAGCATGATTCGGCGATGCATGACAGACGGCGCGGAGGCGACACTCGAGGAGCTCATCGATTTGTTGATACGTGGCATGATTGAACTTCACCAGGCTGACCCGGAGTTGTCAGAGCTGCTGCAGGCGGAGGTGCCACACTGCGCTGAGGGCACGCCCGGTTTGTCTGTCCGGCTCTATGGACCTGTCCGCAAAGCGCTAGCCTCTCGCTCGAGAGAATTAGGTCGCCCCGGAAATTTGGATATGCAAGCCTTCTTCCTGAGCAACATGGTTGAGGCGTTCGGCCACGCGATTGTCCTTCGAAGGCCGGCAGCGTTATCCCTCGCAAGAGCCAGGGCGGAAACGCTCCGCGCGATCATGGCATATCTGCAGAGCTAAGCCTGCGCTAACGTCGATAGTCTTCTTGACAAGCCATGGTCGAGCGTCTACCCTTGCCGCAAGATTGAGGGTAGACTGTCTTCTATGGCAAAGCAGACACAACAACAGCAGCGGACAGGCCTTCTCCAGGGCACTCTCGACATGCTCATCTTGAGGACGCTTCTTTATGGAGCCGCTCATGGCCATCAGATCGGCAAGCACATCCAGCGGACCACGAACGATTTTCTGCAGATGCAGCATGGCTCGCTCTACCCGGCACTCCATCGATTAGAGGAAAGAGGATGGGTGGTCTCCAAGTGGGAGGTCGCGCCGGATCGCAATCGGGAGTTCAAATACTACCGTTTGACCGAGAAAGGGAGGAAGCAGCTCCTGGTCGAAGAATCGCAATGGAAGCAGATGTCGGAAGCTGTGGCGCGCGTGATGTGGCCCGCCGCTGAGGAGAGTTGAGATGCGATGGTGGCAGATCAGGAAACGAGATGCGGACCTGGCGCGGGAACTGCAGTCTGACCTCGAACTGGAAGAGGAAGAGCAGCGGGAACGTGGACTATCCGCAGAAGAAGCTCGCTACGCTGCCCGCCGTGCCTTCGGCAATACGACGCTCATTCGCGAGCAGACGCGCGCCACCTGGTCCTGGAGCTGGCTAGAATCCCTTGCAGCCGATCTGAAGTACGGACTTCGCGGAATGCGTCGCAATGCGGGTTCCACAGTATTTGCGATTCTCATCGTCGGCCTCGGTATTGGCGGCGCTTCGACAGTATTCAGCGTCGTCAATGCGCTGCTCTTACGTCCTCTACCCTTCCGCGATCCGGGACAGCTGGTATGGATTTCCAACGGGGAAACCTACAGCACCCAGGCCGAACAGTATTCAGACCTACGGGACCAGAATCGGTCATTCTCTGATCTTGCTGGCTGGTCCGGAGCCTACAGTGCGGGCGACAAGGAATTGACAGGAAACGGCGAGCCCGAGCGTCTAACGAGCGTTCCGGTTACCCAGAACTTCTTCACCTTGCTGGGAGTCGAGCCCTTAATCGGACGCTCGTTTACGAAGGAGGAGTCTGAAGGCAAGTATTCCGCTCCGCCCGCCATGCTGTTGAGTTACAGCTTTTGGCGCAGGCGCTTTGCCTCGGACCCGAACGTGGTGGGACAGAAGCTGACGTTGAACAGTCAGCCCGTGATGGTCGTCGGTGTCCTGCCCGCATCGTTCGACTTCGCGAGTGTCTTTGCCCCGGGCACTTCAATCGATATCTTTATTCCCTGGCCGCTAACGGATAATACGAAACCCGCCGGAAACACGATGCAAATCGTCGGAAGGCTGAAGCCCGGCGCTACCATTCAAAGCGCGCAGGCCGAGTTCACCATCCTGGCGAAACAACTCGAGCTCCAACATTCGGAGCGGAATCCGGTCTTCCCGAGGCTGGTTCCACTGGAGAAGCACGTGAGCGGGCAAGTGCGTCCAGCTCTCGTCGTGTTGATGTGCGCGGTCGGTGTAGTCATGTTGATTGTCTGCGCGAATCTTTCGCATCTGCAAATGGCGCGAATGGGAACGCGGCAAAAGGAAATGGCGATGCGGGCGGCGCTGGGAGCCGGGCGTTTTCGGCTGCTGCGGCAAGTGCTGACCGAGAGCGTAACCCTATCGTGTTGTGGCGCGGCGCTCGGCCTCCTTCTGGCTGTGGCTGGTACGCGCGGGCTGGCGCACCTCCATGCGTTCAACCTACCTCTTCTGGAAAGCGTTCGGGTCGATGGAAACACGCTTGCCTTCACCTTGTTGGCGGCAGTCGCTTCGGGCGTGCTCTTTGGTTTGGCGCCCGCGTTGCAGGTCCCGGCCTACAAGCTCCGTGAAGGATTGCAGGCCGCGGGCCGCGAGTCGAGCGGCAGCCGGCATGGCTGGTTCCGTGACGGATTGGTGGTTTCCCAGTTCGCCCTCGCCGGAATGCTGCTCGTGGGCGCGGCGCTGCTCATTCAAAGTTTTCTGCGTGTCCTCGACGTGAATCTTGGATTTCAACCGGAGCGTGCCGCCGCGTTGAGGATCGACCCAGGTTTTCTGATTCCGACTCTCGCGCAACAGAACTCATATGTCGACGATGTATTGCGCCGGGCCCGGTCAATCCCCGGCATCGCAGCAGCCGGGATAAGCGATGTCCTTCCGCTCGACGGCGACAGGAGTTGGCAAGTCTCGGCCGAAGGACAGGTTTACGACAAGAACCATCACCCGGAAGCATTTATTCGTGTCGCGAGCGATGGATACTTTGAGGCGCTGGGAATCCCGTTGAAGTCGGGGAGAGAATTTACGGAGAGCGATCGAGCGTCGACCGAGCCTGTGGTGATGGTGAATGAGACGTTCGCTCGCACCCTGTGGCCCGGGCAGGACGCGGTCGGAAAGAGGGTGACACAGGACGGGGGACGGCGAGTCATCGGTGTGGTTGGGGATGTCCATCACGGAGGACCCGAGAGGATGGGCGGGTTAGAAATGTATCTGCCGATGCGTCAAACCGGGGATTACGCAGCAATGAGGCTTGTGGTGCGAACCGCGCTTCCGCCAGAGGCCCTGGCGGCAGGAATTCGAACCTCGCTGCGGCCAATCGATCCGAATCTTCCCGTCACCGAGTTTCAGACGCTTCAGGGATTGGTCGACAAAGTAGTGTCGCCGCGGCGTTTTCTAGTCATGCTGCTCTCAGGATTCGCGGGATTCGCACTGTTGCTTGCATCGCTCGGGATATACGCGTTGATCTCGTATTCGGTGAATCAGCGCACCAGGGAAATTGGCATACGAATGGCGTTGGGAGCGACCCGCGGCCTTGTGCGGCGAGGGGTTCTCACAAAGACGCTGCGTCTCGCTCTCGCCGGAGTGGCGCTGGGGACGCTCGGCTCTTTCGCGTTAAGTAAGTGGATCGAGTCTCTGCTCTTCGGTGCAACCCACCACACCAGTAGGCAAAATGGCTTCTCGCCGCGATCTTCCTCGAGCCACGCCAGCGCGCGATCAACCGTGAGGTCATCCGGATACACATTGAAATACTGCTTCTCCGGCCCCACCTTCCCCTTGCGTCCCTCCTTGAAAAGGGGATTGGCATAGTTGTTCGCTGGGTCGTTGTGTCCGAAATAGTAATCCCAATAGCGATCCTCTACTCCATTGCGGATGTGGACCTTGCCGAGAATCGCGACCTCATAGCCTGCCTCATGCAGAAGATCGGTGAAGAGGGGAACGTCGGTGGGCAGCGGGACGTTCAGATGCTCGTTGGACAGGGCTCCCGTAGAGCGGGAATACATGCCCGTAAGCGTGGTGGCGCGGGCCGGCGCGCAGAGGGCGTTCGTACAAAAGGCATTGCGAAAGCGGATGCCCTCGCGCCCAATGCGGTCATGGTTAGGAGTCTTCAGAATCGGATGTCCCGCAATCGAGAGAGCATCGGCACGATGCCCTTCGCCAAAGAAAAAGACCAGGTTAGGGCGCTTCTGAGTCGGCTCCGCAGATGTCTGCGCACGGCCGGCCTGCGCAGCCAGAAGCGTGCCGGCCACGGCAAGCGAGCCCTGCAGAAACTCGCGCCGCGTTGCCTCCGGACCAGCCTGCTCTGTCGTCGGATTGCCCACTCCCTGGGTCTCTTGTCTGTTCTCGTACGCCATTCGAAAATCTCCTGATTACGTCGCAAAGGTCGAAGGTGAAACTGCTGTTAAAAAAACTTCAACCTGAAATTGAGATTACGCTGATCAGGCGTCGAGGTGATGGTGCCAGAGGCAGCGCTCCCAAAGGTCGTTCCCACCCGTTGAATGCCGGGATGCGAAAGCTGAACAGGCAGCGGCTCAGAGGGACGCAAAACAATGTTCCTGCTCTCGTCCCATTCAAGGACCGTCCCATTCAAGCCCCGTGATATCCTGTCTGGCACCAGAAGAGGTGCATGAATGGCACGTCCATATTGGTCAGGACAGCTTCAGATTTCTCTCGTCTCCTTCGGCGTCAGTCTTTATGTCGCCACTGAAAGCAAGAGCGGCATAAGTTTTCATCAGATCAGCCGCAGCACCGGCGAGCGCGTCAGGCACCAGAAGGTCCTGCAAAGCGCCGCGGAGAGCGGAAGCGACGAGGCCGCCGAGGTAGTCCAGAAGGACGAGATCGTAAAGGGTTACGAATACAACAAGGGCAAATACATCATCATCGAACCCAGCGAGCTTGAAAACCTGCGCGTGCCCTCGAAACACAACATCGACGTGTCACAATTCATCGACCTGAACGAACTAAGCCCTCAATACATCGAGAAGCCCTATTTCGTCGTCCCCGAAAATGACGCTCAGGCCGAGGCGTTCGCGATCGTCCGTCAAGCGCTCCTGAATACCGGCAAAGTGGCGATCGGTAAAGTTTCATTCTCCGGCCGGGAGAATATTGTAGCCATCACCGCGGCAGGAACCGACGGCCGGGGAATGATGGCCTACACACTTCGTTATCAGAATGAGCTGCGGGACCAGAAAGATTATTTCCGCGACATCAAGGAAGCCCAGATCAATCAGGATTCACTCGAATTAGCCGAAGCCTTGATCGCCAAGCGAGCGTCCAAATTCGATCTCAACAAGTTTGAGGATGGCTATGAAGTAGCAGTCAAGGAACTCGTCGAAGCGAAGATGAATAACCTTCCGGCACCCAAAGACGAAGCGCCCCGTGCATCTTCCGGCAAGGTCATTAATCTTATGGATGCACTCCGCAAGAGTCTCGGCAGTGAGGCAGCTCCCGGACGCACTCCGAAGAAACCGGCTGCCAGCGCGAAGGAGCCAGCCGCCAAAGGGATCGGTCTCGTCAAGCCTGCCAAGGGCAAGCGTAAATCCGCTTAGGCATGCGACCGTCCAGTTAAGGCATCTCCGCAAGATCGATGGAGAGCACGAAGCGATCACGCTCTTGCGTGATGCAATCGCTCATTGAAGTCCCTTGTTTCACACGGGAGAGGCGAGTTTCCCAATCAGTGCAGCTGCGCGAACTACGCTTCATCTTTGACGTCAAAAATTGCATCGGGCCAACGCTCCGAAACCAGACAGCGACAGCATCTCGCAAATGTGGATATGATCCTATCCCATCGCTGCGCTTGTCTAGGGGGCCTTATGACGAAATCCCGACTCTACACCTACAGCATTGTCGTTAGTCTGCTGCTTTCCGGATTGGCGAGAGCGCAAGCTCCAACTACGGCCAGCGACATAAACCGCGCCGACGAACTGCTGAAGCAGATGACGACGGCGGAGAAAATCGGGCAGCTGAACCAGCCCTTCTATCTGAAGCTGCCGCTCCCTGGCGTGAAGGTTGACCCTGTCCCTTATGAAGAACACCTGCGTCGTGGCGAGATTGGCTCTTTACTGTTCCTCACAGATCCGAAGGAGATCAATCGCCTGCAAAAGATCGCGATGACGGAGCAGCGTCTGCATATCCCTATCCTCTTCGGCTTCGATATCATTCACGGCTTTGACACTGAGTTTCCTGTTCCTCTGGCCATGGCTGCCTCCTGGGACCCGGAGATGGCGGAGATGGCCCAGAGCATAGCTGCCGAGGAGGCTGCGCACGCCGGTCTGCGCTGGAGCTTCGCACCGATGTTGGATATTGCGAGAGACCCGCGCTGGGGAAGGATCTCCGAAGGTGCGGGCGAGGACCCCTATCTGGGGGCGGCGATGGCACGCGCTCAGGTACGAGGCTTTCAAGGTACGCCGGAGAATCCGCGCGCGTTCTTGGCTACCCTCAAGCACTTCGCCGGCTATGGTGCTGCTGTAGGTGGAAGAGATTACGACGCGGTTTACATTCCGGAAGAGCAGCTGCAGAACGTGTACCTTCCCCCGTTTCGCGCGGGAGTTGAGGCAGGAGCAGCCTCCGTGATGAGCGCATACATGGACCTCAACGACGTGCCGGCGAGCGGCAATGCACATCTTCTGCAGGATATCTTGAGGCGCCAGCTTGGCTTCAAAGGCTTTGTTGTGAGTGATGCCTTCGCGGTCGGCAGTCTCGTCACGCAGGGCTTCGCAGAAAACCCCAGCGACGCGGCACTTCGCGGCGCCACGGCTGGCGTGAATATGGACATGGGGAGTGCCACCTACCTTGAGAATATGAAGTCGCTCCTCGACAAGGGACAGCTCACTCCCTCGCAGCTCGATGGCCTGGTTCGTCCCATCCTTGCTGCGAAATTTCATCTTGGGCTCTTCGAACATCCGTATGCGGACGCTACGGAGCAGACCCATGCCGAGATGCTTGCGAAGCATCGGGAGGCCGCACGGACAGCAGCAGAGCGTTCCGTTGTCTTGCTCCGAAATGAGGGCGCCTTGCTGCCCCTGTCGAAAACCGCCAGGCGAATCGCGGTGATTGGACCACTGGCGAACAACAAGGCCGATATGAACGGGCCCTGGAGCCTGACCGCGAAGGAAGAAGATATTGTATCCGTCTTTGAAGGCATTCGCGCAAAACTTCCCGGTGCTCAGGTGAACTTCGCTCAAGGCTTGCAGATCGCCAAGGACTTCCCCTCTTCCTTCGAGGGCGTGATCGGAGCCAGGATCGAAAAGCCTTGGAGCGCTGAAGAGGCAGATCGGCAGATGAAGAACGCGTTAGAACTGGCTGGCAGCTCTGACGTGGTCGTCATGACTCTCGGAGAGTTGAGCGGCATGGATTTTGAATACGCCTCGCGTTCCTCGCTCAGGCTCCCGGGCAAACAGCAAGAGCTTCTGGAGAAAGTTCAGGCGCTCGGCAAGCCAGTGGTGCTGCTGTTGTTCAGCACTCGTCCCCTCGATCTTTCCTGGGCCTCGGAGCACATCCAGGCAATCATGGACTGCTACTTCGGCGGAACGGAGACCGGAAATGCGGTTGCCGATCTTCTCGTGGGCGATGCAGTCCCCGGCGGCAAGCTGCCGGTTTCCTGGCCGCGCAGCGTGGGACAAGTGCCGATCTACTACGCTCACACAACCTCGCACAAGCCGTACGATTCCGCGGATTTCACCTCGCGCTATTGGGATCTGCCGACATCGCCTCTTTATCCTTTTGGCTACGGACTAAGCTACTCAACCTTCTCCATCTCAGATCTTCATCTGAGCGCGAAGACCTCTCCTCTCGATGGCTCGATCACGGCAACGGTTTCGGTTGCAAATACCGGCGCGAGAGCAGCAGACGAAGTTGTTCAGCTTTACCTGCATCAGCGATACGGCTCGGCGTCGAGACCGGTTCGTGAGTTGAAGGGTTTCCGTCGGATCACGCTCCAGGCGGGTCAGAAACAGGAAGTCAGCTTTACGGTTGGTCGCCAGGAGCGAACCTATTGGAGCGCAGCGAAAAACGGCTGGGTTATTGAACCGTCTGATTTCGACGTCTGGGTTGGCAATAGTTCAACAGCCACTCTGCATGACAGCTTCAAGGTAGTGCAGTAAAGAATGGATGTGGGTCACCATCAGGAGCGATGCAAACCCAACAGGTCACTAAGGAATCAAACCCCATTGCACCAGCGACCCGTCTTTCTCGATCTAGCCGTTTTCCACGCGCGCCTTCATATCCGAATACGCCGTCTCGATGAGCCTGCTTAGGGCAGCAGCGTTCGTGACCATTCCCGGTTTCAGCTTCACATGGCGCATGAACTTGCCGTTGCCTTGCAACAAGCGGGCCGGATCAGGCAGGGCCGCGCCTTGAAAGAACCCCACGTTGACGTGCGAAGTGAATACATTGACATAGCCGAAGGGCGCATCGCCCAGACATGCAACCGGACAGCCGTCATGGAAGATCTCCCGCACTTCGTCCCCGCATTTTCGCATCGCCTCAAACCACTCCTGCGCGATGCTTCCCAATTCGCCTCGATGCTCCTTCATCCACGCATCGATGGCGGGATCGCGTTCGACAGTTCCGTTGAATCGCAGCAATTCCGTTTTCATCGTCAGTCCATATTCGCTCTGGGATTCATGTTGCGTGGCGCCAAATCGTCTACTAATTCCGCCTTATAGTTTCGCCTATTATTCGCCTACAATGGAAATCGTGTCAGACATCGACCAATCAACGTCCGATGGCCCTGTCTCTGTAGGCCTACGAACGGAACTGAGCATTCGCGCCTTGGCTTTCGCAAAGGCTCGCGGATTTTCCTATGAGCAAACGGATGGATCTGTCCCAGGCGTGCTTTTTGGGGAGGACGCAAGCGGTCATCACGGAAATTTCCACCCGCTCGCGTACCAGCGGATACGCAGTCATCCGCAGTGGCAAAAGCGGCTGCACAAGGCTCACACCGCCTTTAAGAGATCCAGGGTGCGTGCGACTTGGCAATGGAAAGAACTGGACTGCGCCCACAGCTCCGACGCGCTGCTCATGAACATCTTTTGCCATCCCCACGTCATGGGGTCTGCCCGTGTTCTGACGATGCTCGGAATCGAATCGGAGGGAACACCGGAGTTCGGCTTCAAGCCGCGTGTCCCGTTCCATGACCGCCGACACGACAGCACAGAGATCGATATGAAGATCGATCTATTGTTGGTGGAAGCGAAGCTGACGGAATCCGACTTTCAGTCGGCCAGATTTGAGCTGATCTCCCGATATCGAGATCTCGAGACGGTGTTCGATCTGTCTGAGCTCCCAATGCGTGACGGAAAGTATCGCGGCTATCAACTAATAAGGGGAACCCTGGCCGCGTATGCGACCGGCTGTTCCTTCTGCGTCTTCTGTGATGCACGTCGTCACGATCTGATCGAAGCGTGGTATGCCGTCATGCGGGCCGTTCGACAATCGGAACTTCGCTGCCGCCTCAAGGTGCTCACATGGCAGGAACTGGCCGGAGTCGTTTCAGATGACCTTCGAGATTTTCTAATCGTCAAATACGGAATCCATCCTGCCGTATAGCGAGTCAAAGTGAAGTCCGGTTTGGCATAGCATATGAAGTCCAGAAGGCATGCACCCAATACGAAAATTGTCCCGCGGCTTCGACCTCGCATCCATGGCAACGAGTCGCAAGCGTTCGATTACTATTGATTTTGATACAGCCTCCCTCGGCCTCATAATTTGAAAAATTGCGGTACAGAAAAGACAGGATGAGCGAAACGTGGACCAGATCGAGGCAGATCGGATAAGCATACCCAAGGAGACGAAGAGGGATTCTCTTCCGCAGCCGGTGCTCGCGCCCCTCACCCGCGCGGCCATCTTTCTGGTCGTCTGCATCAAGCCGGATCGTGAGAGCTACGCAACTGTACGCTCCTTCTGTGGCGATCTCGCTGGGCTGATTCGTGCCGTGGAATTCCGCGATATCGATGCCGGTCTCACCTGCGTTGCGGGGTTCGGATCCGATGCCTGGGATAAACTCTTCGGCAATCCTCGACCTGCCGAGCTTCATCCCTTTCGAGAAATCCGGTCCGGGGGACGCCATGCCGTCTCCACTCCGGGTGACATCCTGTTTCACGTCCGCGCCCGGCGAATGGACATCTGCTTCGAGTTGGTGACACAAATCATGGAGCGCCTCGGAGAAGCCGTTTCGGGTGTCGACGAAGTGCACGGTTTCCGTTACTTCGAGGATCGCGATCTCATCGGTTTCGTTGACGGCACCGAGAATCCAAGAGGGACGGTCGCCCTCGAGGCAGCGCTCGTCGCAGACGAGGATCCCGCATTCGCCGACGGCAGCTATGTCATCGTCCAGAAATATCTCCACGACATGAAGGGCTGGAACGCTCTTCCCACGGAGGCCCAGGAGCGCATCATCGGACGCAAAAAACTCTCGGATATCGAGTTGGACGACTCCGTCAAACCAGCTTCGGCACATAGTGCGCTGACCGTCATCGTCGAAAACGGAAAAGAGGTCAAGATTCTCAGAGACAATATGCCCTTCGGGCGCCCCGGTCACGGTGAGTTCGGAACCTACTTTATCGGTTACAGCCGTACGCCGCGCATCACCGAGCTGATGCTTGAGAATATGTTCGTCGGCCGTCCGCCGGGCAACTATGACCGGTTACTGGATTTCAGCCGCGCAATTACAGGAAGTCTGTTTTTCGCACCGTCCGCGACATTTCTTGAAGATGTCGGCGAAGAAGAACCTGCGGCAATCGCCGCTCCATCAGTGGAATCCGCCCAACCCTCCGCCACGCCAGTGCGCGACACATCGCTCGGAATAGGATCGCTCAAAGGAGTAAGACATGAATAACCTCCATCGGGAGTTGGCACCAATCTCAGACGCCGCCTGGGCGCAGATCGAGGAAGAGACGAAGCGAACGCTCAAGCGATATCTCGCCGGCAGACGCGTCGTCGATGTGCCGTCCCCGGGCGGAATCGATCTGCCGGGCGTCGCAACCGGCCACCTGCTGTCGATCGATCCGCCGGCGGCCGACGTCATCGCCCGTCAGCGTGAGGTCAAGCCTCTCGTGGAGCTGCGGGTTCCCTTTGAGCTCACTCGCCAGGCAATCGACGATGTGGAGCGCGGCTCAGAGGATTCCGACTGGCAGCCCGCAAAGGACGCCGCAAAAAACTTGGCATTCGCTGAGGATCGGGCCATCTTCGACGGTTATAGTGCCGCGAATATCCAAGGCATTCGTGAAGGAACCAGCAATCCGATCGTGGCTCTTCCCGCCGACGTGCGCGAGTATCCTGACGCCGTAGCGCACGCGCTAAGCCAGTTGCGCCTCGTCGGTGTGAATGGGCCCTACTCGGTTTTACTCGGAGCCAACGAGTATACGGAGCTCGCCGAGACCCGCGATCACGGATATCCCATACTGGAACATGTCAAACGCATCGTCGACGGCGACATCATTTGGGCGCCGGCCATCGATGGTGCTTTTGTGCTGAGCACTCGCGGCGGTGATTTCGAGCTCAACATCGGGCAGGATGTTTCCATCGGTTATCTCAGCCACACGGACGAAGTCGTGCGCCTCTATCTCCAGGAGACATTCACCTTTCGCGTCCTGACCAGTGAGGCATCCGTCGCCCTCTCAAAGTCGGAGAAGCCCTCCGCCTGACCAGGACACACCGGCAAGGCACGTCATCGCGAGGCTGATGGACAAAGAAAAGGGGAGGATCGCTCACGGATCCTCCCCTTGCCTTCGAACCGGCTTTACTTTGCCGGCTTCTCGTGGTGTCCACCAAATTCGAAGCGCAGCGCCGAGAGAATTTTGTTGGAGAACTCTGCCTCTCCGCGTGAACTGAACCGTTCGTAGAGCGAAGCCGTCAGCACCGGCGTAGGCACGCCCTCGTCGATCCCCGCTTTGATGGTCCAGCGTCCCTCGCCGGAGTCCGACACGCGTCCTCCGAACTTCGCAAGCTCAGGATCGCCCGCCAGGGCCGCTGCGGCCAGATCCAGCAGCCAGGAAGCGATCACGCTGCCGCGGCGCCACACCTCCGCAACGTCGGGCAGGTTGAAGTCATACAGGTAGTGCTCCGGATCGCGCAGCGGAGTCGTCTCTGCATCGATCTCACCCGCATGTTTGCCGATATTGGCGGCCTTCAAGACTCCCAGGCCCTCCGCATACGCAGCCATCATCCCGTATTCGATCCCGTTGTGCACCATCTTGACGAAGTGTCCTCCGCCGCTCGGTCCGCAATGCAGATACCCAAGCTCCGCGGTGCCGGTAATATTCTCGCGTCCACGCGTGCGCGGGATATCGCCGATGCCGGGGGCAATCGTCTTGAAAATCGGATCGAGATGCTTCACCACCGCCTCAGGGCCGCCGATCATCATGCAGTATCCGCGCTCCAGCCCCCACACACCTCCGCTCGTTCCCACATCGACGTATTCAATTTTCTTCGCTGCAAGCTCCTTGGAGCGGCGAATATCGTCGATATAGTAAGAGTTTCCTCCGTCGATCAAAATATCGCCCGCTTCCAGATGAGGAACGATCTCCGCGATTGTCTCGTCCACAACGCCCGCCGGAATCATCAGCCAGATCGCGCGCGGCGCGGTCAGCTTGCTCACCAGGTCCTGAACAGACGAAGCGCCGGTTGTGCCCTTGTCTTTCGCCGATTCGCTTACGGCTGCCGCCGACCTGTCAAACACGATGCACTCGTGGCCGTGAGTAACCAGCCGCTTCACCATATTTGCGCCCATTCTTCCCAGCCCTACCATTCCAAGTTGCATCTTTTTCTCCTCGATCAATCGTCTGGTGGATCGTTGAACATCGCTGCTAGTCGTCGACGGTGGGAGCAAAGCTTCCACAGCAGCTCTTCATTCCGAACCTGCGCGCTCGTCTGCCGTTGGACAGAATATCGTCACCGGTATTTTCCCTCATACACATCATCAGACAGAATGCCGCCGAACGCGAATCAAGAGACTTGAATCGTCGTCCAACAGCGTTTGCATCAGGGCGCGTTTGGGGACCCCACCCTGAGTACGGAATTCATACCGGGTTTCGAAGTGAGGAGCTTGGCGCAAAGGTCTCTCTTAACGATTCTGCGAAGCGCCATCCGGATTTCCCAAAATTCTTAAAAACTCGTTATTTCTTTGAGCCCACGGCATTTCCGAGCCTCCACACGGTTGCAGGCACAACATTGAAGCCGCCCCGTCCTGCTCTGATCTTCTGACTTTGTCTCTTATGACGGAAGTCGAGACCGAGGGCTGTCACTGTCAGATGGCCGCGCCCTCTCTTCGTCCCGTTGAGTCTAGCTCCGAGCCCTCCGCTTAAGACGCATCTCTGAGTAATCAAATGACTTACCCACCGTCTTTCCGTGCCTCGTTCTTTGGCGATCCACCTGCACTGGTCAGTCGATTGTGGAAGAGCTCCGGAAAGCCTCCGCAAGGAAGGAGTTCTACGCGACAGAAGAGAACGCGACAACCGAAGGGCTAACGGGAGCGCCACCTGAGATGGATGATCGATCGGTCCGGCAGGCCGAGAGCAGAAGAAATTACCACCAACAGAGGAACGGGAGATTTATGAATATCAGCAGATCGGCAAAGTTTCTAGCGGCGGCGGCAATCTTGAGTGCGAGCGCACTCCTGGCCCAGAGCGGAAACGTCATTGCAACGGGGACCTTCCACGGTGCAGCGCACAGCACTTCAGGCCGGGCTACCGTCTACGCGGGCCCCAACGGAGAGAACACGCTGCGGATAACGCACTTCAAGACCTCAAACGGTCCTGACGTGCACGTGGTTCTCATCGCAGCATCTGACGCTCAGGACAACGAAAACTTTCTGGACAAGAAAATCGAGCGCCTGGACCTGGGCAAGCTGAAGGGCAACGAGGGCGACCAGAACTACACAATCCCCTCCGGCACCGACTTGTCAAAATACAAAGCTGTCTCGATCTATTGCGAGCGCTTCAACGCGAACTTCGGCACTGCTCCGCTGGAAAACTAGAATCTCAGAGGGAGGCAGAGACACCTCCGCCTCCCGATTCGCCAATCAGAAAATGAGGTTGTGATGAAAGCTGTTGGAACTACCTTAGGCGTGAAGCGAATCGTGCTCCTTCCTTGTGCGGTGGTCATTCTATTTGGGCTCTGGTACGCCTTTCGTCCGGAGAAGCTTTTTATCAACAAGAAAGTAGATGAAGCCGCGCCATCTGCCTCGATTGGACAGCCCGAGGCTCTTTTCACCGGTCGATTCGGCGGTCAATCCCATAACACAATGGGGAGGGCCACAATCTTTCGGAAGGCCGATGGAAGCCGTTACCTCCACCTATCCAACTTCAGCACTTCCGATGGTCCGGTGCTGCATGTCCTTCTCATCAATGGCAGCGGAATCGAGGCCGACAAGGACTTCGAATTGGAAGGCCGAAAGAGCATCGATCTGGGAGAGCTGAAGAGCACGAAGGGGGAGCAGGACTATGCTCTAACGCCGGCAGTGGACCCGATTCAATTCGATACGGCAGCGATCTACTCCATCGTTTCTCACTCAAATTTCGGGATCGCCAGGCTCGAAAACCTCTTAGCCGAGCAGTCCGATCCTGCCGTACAGAAGCTGATCCGGAACAACGAATCGATGCGGAGAGCGGAAAGCTAAGACAACGCTCTACGCGAACATGGGCTGATTGAGATCGTTCAGGAAATTCCTGCCGGGGCTTGCCAACGCAAGCCCATTTTTTCGGTAGGCAGACACATCGCACGGGAGCAACGTCATCCCTCGGCATAACCTAAAATTGCAGGCAAGATGAATCCGAGTGACGACGGAAACGTGAAGCGGTATTCGTTTCGACCGGCCGTTCGCGAAGACCTCCCGCTTCTTCGCCTCTGGCTGCAAACTCCCGAGATCATTCGTTGGTGGGGTGATCCTGAAGAACAGGCGGCGTTGCTGGAAGAAGATCTGTCCGAGCCCGCCATGATCATGTTGATCGTCTCATTCGATGGCCGGCCCTTTGCGTATGCGCAGCATTATGCGGTACACACCTGGCCACAGGCTCACTTCGAAGCTCTGCCGAAAGGCTCGCGAGCAATCGACGCATTCATCGGAGAGCCCAACATGATTGGCAAAGGCCACGGCTCCGCCTTCCTGCGCCTTTTGGCCGAAGAGTTGAGGCACGACGGTGCGCCGGTCGTCCCCATCGATCCCGACATCCACAATCTCCGGGCGCGACGCGCGTACGAAAAAGCCGGCTTTCGCGGCGACACCGAAGTGATGACAGCCGCGGGACCCGCGGTCCTGATGATTTACGACGGCACAAGCTGAGCCCTGAGGATTCGAGGTTATTCGAAAACCGCCTATTCCGCTCGTAGGGCATCCACCGGATTCACAGAC
>Ga0210388_10001595_pt1 | contig 17802 bp, 17 predicted proteins | sample IncBWC19OmetaG_FD_155485 | JGI IMG/M metagenome (GOLD analysis project Ga0210388, IMG submission 155485) | Forest soil microbial communities from Barre Woods Harvard Forest LTER site, Petersham, Massachusetts, United States - Inc-BW-C-19-O ... | reverse complement strand
GGGCCCGGCCCTGGCTCTGGCCCGCTCCTGGGGGGCGGCGGTCCGCTGGACCGGTGTCCCCGAGCGGGACAGCGTGGATGCCGGGCTGCATGCGGCCGCGGCGGAGCTCGCCGCCGCCGGCCGGCGTCCCTACCTGATGCCGCGCGGCGGAGCCAGCGGCCTGGGCGCCGTCGGGTACGCGCTGGCCGCCTTCGAGGTGCGCGAGCAGCTGGCCGCCCACGGCGTCGACTCGGCGCGGTTGGTGGTGGCGACTGGCTCCGGGGGCACCCTAGCGGGCCTGGTGGCAGGCAACGTGCTGGCGGGCCGGCCGCTAAGGCTGGTGGGCGCGGCGGTCAGCCGGCCTCCGGACGAGACGGCCCGGCGGGTGCTCGGACTCGCGCGGGAGTGCCTGTGCGTGCTGACCGGATCCGGGCTCCCAGGCGTGCCGGACGTGGAGTCGGTTTCCGGGGTCGGGCCCGATGACGTGGTGGTGGCCGATGCCCGCGGGCCGGGCCACGGCCTGGCGTCGCCGGAGGGCAACGCGGCGGCCGAACAGGCGATGCGGACGGAGGGACTGATGGTGGATCCGGTCTACACCGCGAAGGCGCTGGCTTTGGTCAGCCGGTACGCGGGGGACGGCAACGTGGTCTTCTGGCATACCGGGGGCCAGCTGGACGTCGTCGCCCTGGCCGCGGAGGCCCCGTCTGCTGAGGCGGGCCGGTGACCACCACGTCCCGGCCCGCGGCGGGGCCGCCCATGGGGCCACCCGCGGCGGAACTCATCGAGGCCGGATTCGAGCTGGAGAACGCCGATGCGCCGGTCCTGCATCACGGCATGAACCTGGCCGACCTGGCCCACCTGCTTGACCTGGCCTCGGCCGGCGTCATCCCGCCCGAGGCGGCACGCCAGCTGCTCGCGCTCCTGCTCGAGGTCATGCAGATCCCGGCCCGCGACTTCCCCTATGACCCCGCCAACGGCGAGCCGTACAACTCGCGGGAACGGTACTTCGTCGGCCGGGTCGGAGACGTGGCGGGCTGGCTGCACGCCGGCCGCCCACGGCGGGAGGCGGTCCGCGTCGCCTTCCGGCTGCGGCTGCGCAGCGACCTGACCGACCTCATCGAGGCCGCCGCCGCGCTAGCGGCCGAACTCGCGAGCCGGGCGCGTGAGCACGCGAGCACGCTGATGGCCGACCAAACGTATCTGCAGCACGCACAGCCGTCGACGTTCGGCCACTATGTCCTGTCGTTCGCGTTCCCGGTGCTGCGCGGGGGCCGACGGCTGAGCGAGGCGCTGGCGTGGACCGACGCCAGCCCAGGCGGGGCGGGATGCGTGAACGGCACCCGCCTGCGCACCGATCGTCGGCACGTCGCCGCGCTGCTGGGCTTCCGTACCGTCGCCGAGCACACCCGGGACGCGATGTGGCAGGTCGACGGGCTGTTCGACATGGTCGGCGCGGCCGCGGGCCTGGTCCTGAGCCAGTCCAAGCTGGCCGAGGACCTGGAGATCTGGGCCAGCCAGGAGTTCGACTACGTGACCGTGGCCGACGGCTACAGCCGGGCCAGCGTCCTGATGCCCCAGAAGCGGAACCCGTACGCGCTGTCGATCGTCCGCGGCGCGGCCGGCATCCTGACCGGCAGGCTGACCGGGCTGCTGGCGGTGGCCAAGACCCCGTCGGCCCGCAGCGACAACCTCATCTTCGCCTACGGCGAGGTGCCCCGGGCCCTGGACCTCGCGCTACGGACCACGCGGCTCACCACCGGTGTGGTCCGCACCCTGGAGGTGAACGCGGCCCGGATGCGGGCCGCGCTCGAGTCGGGCTTCTCGCAGGCCACCGACCTGGCCGAGTACGTCATGCAGATCTGCGGGATCGACTACCGCAGCGCGTACCGGGTGGTCGGCCACGCGGTCCGGCAGGCCAGCGCGGCGGGCCTGCGGGGCAGCGACATCGACGGCGCGCTGCTGGACGCGTCGGCCACCGAGGTGATCGGCCGGCCGCTGGGGCTGACCGGCCACGACCTGTCGGCCGCGCTGGACCCATGGCAGATCGTGGTGAGCCGGACCACGCTGGGCGGCGCGGCGCCGCCCGAGGTGATCAGGATGGCCGAGCAGGTCGCGGCGGAGGCCGATGCGCTGGCCGGTGAGGCGCGACGCTGGCGGGAGACCTACCGAGCGGCCGAGGACGCGCTGGTGGCCGCCGCCCGCCGCGGCGCCGCGGGTCTGCCCCCTGAGAACCCCAGCACCGCGGGTCTGCCCCCTGAGAACCCCGGCGCCGCGGGTCTGCCCTCTGAGAACCCCGGCGCCGCAGGTCTGTCCCCTGAGGATCTTGGGCTTTCGCTGGACGGAGGGTGAGATGACGCGACCGCTGTCGCTGCCGACCCGGGTCGGCGTGGTCAACGTGGGCCTACCGCTGTTCGGCGACGCGATCCGGGAGCAGGGCGCGCCGGTGGTCTCGGTCGACTGGCGGGTCCCGGCCGGCGGCCAGCCCGCGGCGGTCGCTGCGCTCGGCCGGCTGTACGGGATTCATGCCGAGCGGATAGACGCTGCCAACGCCGAGGTCTTGCGCCGGCTGGACCGGGGCATCCCGTTGCTGACCGGCATCACCACGGTGGCCGAGGCCGTGCCGGGCCTGCCAGAGGCGACCTTGCTGCACTGCGGGCCGGCCATCGCCTACGCCGACGCGCCTGACCCGCTGCGCAGGTCGATGCGGGCCGCGGCGGTGGCGGAAGGCTGGGCGGCTAGCCCGGAGCAGGCGGACGCCCGGCTGAGCCGGGGCGAGATCGGACTCAGCCCGGCGAACGCCCACCGGGTCGTGGTGCCGATGGCCACCGCGCTCGGGTCGGGCGCGCCGCTGTACGTGCTCAGCAATCAGGCCGGGGGGACGACCGGCTACGCGCCGGTCTCGCAGGGGCCGGGCGACGTGGCCTGGTTCGGGTGTGACAGCGAGGCGGCCGTGGCCAGGCTGGTATTCCTGCGCAAGGTGGCCGCTCCGGTGATCGGCCGGATCCTGGCCCGCACCGGACCGCTCGACGTGCTGGCCCTGGCCGCCCAAGCCCTGGCCATGGGCGACGACGTGCACGTGCGGACCCAGGCCGCGACGAACCTGCTGATCCGCGAGTGGCTCCCGCACCTGGTAGAGCTCGGCGGTCCGGACAGCGCCGCGTTCGCCCGCTTCATGGCGGGTAACCACCTTTTCTTCCTGACCCTGGGCATGGCCGCGGCCCGGTCGCTGACCGAGTGGGCGGCGCAGGTCCCCGACGCCTCGATCGTGACCGCGATGTCGCGTAACGGCACCACGTTCGGCGTCAGGCTGGCCGGCACGGACCGGTGGTTCACGACCGAGGCGCCCGAGGTGGGCCACGCCCTGTACTACCCCGGCCAGGGACCGAAGACCAGCGCCCGGGACATCGGCGACAGCGCGGTGCTCGAGCTGTGCGGGCTCGGCGCGGCGGCGGCGGCCGGTTCGCCCGCGGTCGCGCAGCTGCTGGGCGGCCAGATGCGCGCGGCGGCCGAGCTGACCGACCGGCTCGCCGCGGTGTGCGCGGGACGGTCGAGCCGGTTCAAGATCCCGGTGCTGGACAACGCCGGGACCCCGCTCGGGGTGGACGTCCGCAAGGTGGTGGAGCTCGGCATCACTCCCGCGGTGACCACCGGGATCTTGCACCGCAGCGACGGGACCGGCCAGGTGGGCGCCGGCGTCGCGGAGGCGCCGCTGAGCTGTTTCGCCGACGCGCTGGATGATCTGGACCGACGGCTGGGCGAGCCGGTGACCAGAGGGGCCTGACGGCCCCGGTCACCAGGAGGGGCACGCGCCGGAGCCGGCTCACGGTCGGCTCGGCGAGGCCACGACATACGGCGGCCAGGCCGCTGGCACGGAACGCCGACGGCCCAGGCCAGAGCGCCTGTGGCTCAGATTAAACCGAAGGGTCGCATCGGTGTCATTCTCCGTCGCGTTAGGGGGTTTCGACAATCGATTTCCAGAGGTGATTTCCAGGCGGCTGGATGATCATGCACTAGTGTGCATATAATTTCATTCGTGTCCAAGGTACTCACTTCACTGCCTGTCGGCGAACGGGTCGGCATCGCCTTCTCCGGCGGCCTCGACACCTCGGTAGCGGTCGCGTGGATGCGGGCCAAGGGTGCCGTCCCGTGCACCTACACCGCCGACCTCGGCCAGTACGACGAGCCCGATATCGCCTCCGTGCCGGGGCGTGCCACCGCCTACGGCGCGCAGGCCGCCCGCCTGGTCGACTGCCGGGCGGCCTTGGTGGAGGAGGGGCTCGCCGCCCTGTGCTGCGGGGCGTTCCACATCCGGTCCGGCGGTCGCGCCTACTTCAACACCACCCCGCTCGGCCGGGCCGTCGCGGGCACCCTGCTGGTGCGGGCGATGCTCGAGGACGACGTGCAGATCTGGGGCGACGGCTCTACCTTCAAGGGCAACGACATCGAGCGGTTCTACCGCTACGGCCTGCTGGCCAACCCCTCCCTGCGGGTCTACAAGCCGTGGCTGGACGCCGACTTCGTCAGAGAGCTGGGCGGCCGCAAGGAGATGTCCGAGTGGCTGGCAGCCCACGGCCTGCCCTACCGGGACAGCGCGGAGAAGGCCTACTCCACCGACGCGAACATCTGGGGCGCGACTCACGAGGCGAAGGCGCTGGAGCACCTCGATACGGGAATCGAGATCGTCAAGCCGATCATGGGCGTGCCGTCCTGGGACCCCGCGGTCGAGATCGCGGCCGAGGACGTCACGGTCGGCTTCGAGCAGGGACGGCCGGTGACCATCGACGGCAAGGAGTTCGCCTGCGCCGTCGACCTGGTGCTGGAGGCCAACGCCATCGGCGGCCGACACGGCCTGGGTATGTCCGACCAGATCGAGAACCGGATCATCGAGGCCAAGAGCCGGGGCATCTACGAGGCGCCGGGCATGGCGCTGCTGCACGCGGCTTACGAGCGGCTGGTCAACGCGATCCACAACGAGGACACCCTGGCCAACTACCACCACGAGGGCCGGCGGCTGGGCCGGCTGCTGTACGAGGGTCGCTGGCTGGACCCGCAGGCGCTGATGCTACGCGAATCGCTGCAGCGCTGGGTCGGCACGGCGATCACCGGCGAGGTGACCCTGCGGCTGCGGCGCGGTGAGGACTACTCGATCCTGGACACGTCCGGGCCGGCGTTCAGCTACCACCCCGACAAGCTGTCCATGGAGCGCACCGAGGACTCGGCCTTCGGCCCGACCGACCGCATCGGCCAGCTCACCATGCGCAACCTCGACATCGCCGACTCCCGCGCCAAGCTGGAGCAGTACGCCGGGCTCGGGATGTTCGGCCATGGGCAGCCGGCGCTGGGCGGAGCCGGCCAGGCGGGCCCGACCGGTCTGATCGGCGTGATGCCCGAGGGCGGGGCCAGGGCGATCGCCTCCCGCGGGAACGTCCCCGCCGACGATGAACTGCTCGACCACGCTGCCATGGAGGCAGGCACCGACTGAGCGACCGATGCTGTTTCATGATCGTGCACAGTTTCGGGCAATAGTTGTCTCGAACTGTTCACAATCATGATTTGGGCTTCGCTGGTGGTTCGTGGTGGGGGTGGACGGTGACTTCGATCGGCGGGGATACGGCCAGGGTGTTGGACACGTAGCAGACGCGCAGCGCGGGCTCGACGAGCCGTTCGACCACGTCGGGCGGCGCGTCGGATTCGACGCTGAGCTGAATGCGGCTGAACCGCGGGCCGTCGTAGGTGCCGGTGGCAGTGACGGTCAGGCCGGGCAGGTCAATCCCCCGCTTCCCGGCCGCCCAGGCCAGCGCGAGGGTGTAGCACGAGGCCATGGCGGCCAGGAGGTACTCGGTCGGCATGGGTCCGGTGCCGGTGCCGCCCGAGCTCTCTCGCTCGTCCACGACCAGGTCGAAGTCGCCGGCCGCGACACGGCACCGCCAGCCGCCGTCCCACCGGGCGACCACCGAGTTCGTGTGCGGCCGCCCGTCCGCCGCGTCGCTCATTCCTCGTGGTCGTACCGGTGATCATGACCGGCGGGCCGGGTGGCCAGCTCGGCCCGGCGCGCGCGCAAGTCGTCGTCGGCGACCAGGCCCGTGCCGCTCACCAGCCGTTCCAGCGACCGCAGCCAGCACTCGTAGTAGTTCCAGCCCTCGCCGGACGGGTGGGCAGCTTCCCAGTCGCCGATCTCGCGGATCAGCGACCGACGGAAATCCTCCCAGTCGATGCGCCCGGCGTCGTGCAGCGCCAGCGCGACGCCGAACGCCTGACTCTCCCACGGCGCGGCGAACACGAGTTCCCCGTTGTCCCGGGGCGGAGCGGCCGGGCCAGCGGAATCAAGCAGGTATGAAGCATCAGCGCGGCCACCGGGGTGGCTCACGGCGCGGCCGCCTGGGCCACGCCGACCATGGCGTCCCGGGTGACCAGGGCCGCGAGTTCGGCCTCTGAGTAGTCCTCGGTGCCGACCGGGCGCTCGGGCAGCACCATGTACCGGACCTCGGAGCTCGAGTCGTGCACGCGGATCTCGACGCCGTCGCCGAGGTCCAGCCCGAATTCGCGAAGCACCTGGCGAGGCTCGCGTACCACCCGGGACCGGTAGGCCGGGTCCTTGTACCAGGCCGGCGGCAGGCCAAGCACGGGCCACGGGTAACACGAGCACAGGGTGCAGACCACCACGTGGTGCACGGCGGGGGTGTTCTCCACGACCACGATGTGCTCGCCCTGCGGGCCCTTGAAGCCGACCTCGCCAATCGCGGCCGTCCCGTCGGCCAGCAGCCGGGTCCGGTACTCCGGGTCGGTCCACGCCTTGGCCACCACCTTGGCGCCGTTCATCGGGCCGACAGACTGCTCGTAGGTCTTGACGAAGGTCTCGATGGTCGCCTCGTCGAGCAGACCGCGCTCGATCAGCAACGAGGCCAGCGCCTCGACCCGCAGCGCGGGGTCGAGATGTTCGGATGCGGAGGTCATGGCGCGGGCTCCAGGTACGGCTCGAAGAGGTCGATGGACAGGCGGAACGGCTCCGCGCTTGGACCCCACAGCTCGCGCGAGTCGAAGTCCACCGTGTAGCAGTGCTGCGGGTCCTCACCCACGAAATGGGCGGCGGTGTCGGGGAAGACCTGGCAGGGCTGCAGGGCGGTGACCGTCCCGGTCCGGCGGCGGACGTACCTGGGCAGCCGCGTATGACCGGTGTGATCGCGGTCGGCCACCCGCACCCGGTCCCCCACCGCGAAGACGGGCGGAGTGTCCCGAGAGCGAAGGTTCCCGGCGCCGCCGGAGGGCATCTGCGGCTTGTTCGGGGTGGGTGCCGGCGGCTCGGGCACGTCCTGTCCCCTCAGCTGGGCGGCTCGGGCCCGCACCTCCTCGTCGGTGACGATGCCGCTGTCCTCCATCATGATCTGGGCCCCGAGCGTCCACCGGTTCCAGTATCCGACCAGGTACTCCGATGGCGGCACCCGCTCGATGGCGTGGCGCATCGCGTGCAGGTTCCCGCCGGCGATCCGGGCCGAGAGCGCGCCGATAACGAAGGCCTTGCCCTCCCACGGCTCGGCGAACGGCCCATCGGCCGTCAGCTCCGGCAAGGGGCCGAATCCCTGCATGCCACCTACGTCGTGGATTCCGTCCATGGATTACCTCCCTGGTAGCCCCCGGGGGCGCCGGCGCGAACCGCCCCCGGGGGAACGACCCTCAGACGGTCCAGGTGTTGAGCTGGAAGGCCCCGGCCCGCCACGCGGTGAGGGCGGAGTCCAGGACGTCCAGCGGGCTGAACGCCTTCACCCCGTCGATCAAGTCCTCCTCGCGGAAGCCGTACAGGGCGCCCATGGCGAACCGGCAGGCGTACACCGTGGCGCCCTCCTTGAGCAGGGTCTCGATCTGCCGGTTACCGGCCAGGTTGCCGGGGAAACCTTCGGTGCCGATGGTCGGGTAGCCGCGATGCCGGGAGGCCAGCAGCACGCCCGGGCCGTACAGGATGATCGACACGTCGAAGCCCTTGCGCACCAGCCGGGTGGAGGTGAGCAGGTTGACCAGGGATACCGATCCCTCGAAGGGGACCGAGTGGATGAAGATAAACGCCTTCTCCCCCGGGTTGGCCCGGATGTCGTCGAAGACCTTTTCCTCGGTGTTGTACAGCGAGTCGACGCCTGCCTCGCCACGCGGCGACTCAATGGTGATCGGCATGGAACCTCCCTGAGAGTGTTCGTGTACTCGTCATGGACGCTGTGTTTTCGTCCAGGTCATGCGGTGACTGCCGGGCAGGCGGCGCATTATCGCCGAACGGACCGGCCAGGGCACGGCCCGGTAGGCCGGCACGTAGACCCGCAGCCAGAAGATTTCCCGGCCGCGGGGCCGCCGGGGCGGCGTGACCCCGTACTTGGCGGCGATCTTCTCCTGCGCCGCGATCATCAGATAGTGCTCCGACGTGGCGCGCAGCCAGCGGGAGAACGACACCTCAGGACCTCAGCCCCGACAGCAGGTTCTGAGCGGCCAGCGCGATCGGCTCGTTCAGCGCCCCGATCGGGGGCGAGTAGACGTTCTCCATGGTGGCCAGCTCGTTGATGGTGATTCCGGTCCGGACCGCCATGGCCAGGAAGTCCGCGCGTTCCTTGATCCCCTCGCGGCCGACCATCTGTGCGCCGATGAGGTTGAGCGTCTTCGGATCGGCCAACAGCTTGACCCGGACCTTCTCCACTCCCGGGTAGTAGCGGGCCCGCGAGATGCCCTCGGCCACGCCGACCGCGTGCGGTATGCCGAGCGCGGTCGCGAGCGTCTCGCTGAAGGAGACGCCGCCGATCATCCAGTCCCCGGCTACCATGCCCCACGGCACGCTCACCGGCTGGTAGATGCGCTGGCCGCCGGCCGCGTTGGTCCCCGCGACCTTGCCCTGGGCGTAGGCGTGACTGCCGGATAGACCCTGAACCGGGATCTGCGTGACGCTGTGCGGCACTTCGATGCAGTCCCCGGCCGCCCAGACATCGGGGACCGACGTGTGCATGCGCTCGTCCACGATGATCCCGTCGGCCGAGCCGATCCGCACCCCGGCGGCCCGGGCCAGGCTGGTGTTGGCCTGTTTTTTGGTGCAGACCACGGCGAGGTCGCAGGCGATCTCCCCGTCCGAGGTCGCGACGGCGCGGACCGTGCCGTCGCCGAGGAACCCGGTCAGGGTCGTGCCGAAGTGGAGTTCGGCGCCCTTCTCCCGCCAGGAATCCTGGACCGGGGCGGCGATGTCCGGATCGGTGGCCACCGACAGCGCCCACGCGCCGGGGTCGATCAGGTGGGTCTTGATGCCGCGGTGGCACAGCGCGGTGACCATCTCCAGGCCCAGCGGGGACGCTTCGACCACGACCGCCTGACGGACGCCGTCGAGGACCTTGTCCCACTCCATGGCTCGCCGGATGTTCTTCACGTAGTACAGGCCGCCGAGATCGGTGCCAGGGACCCCGGGATCGGCGTAGTCGAACCCGGTGGCCACGATCAGCTTGTCGTAGCCGACCTCGCCCTCGTCCGCCACGGACACGACTTTCCGCTGCGTGTCGAATCCGGTGGCCCGTGTCTCATAGTGGATGTCGATGCCCTGGCCAGCGTAGGCTTCCTTTGTCGCCAGAAAGAGCCGCTCGAAGTCGGGAATCTCCTTGCCGTGGACATAAGGAATGCCGCACGGGCTGTACCCGACGTCCTCGAACTCGGTGTAGACGCGAATGTCCGCGGCCGCGTCCACGGCCTTGGCCGCTCCGGCCGCGCCGATGCCCGCGGCACCGCCGCCGATCACCACGATCCGCTGGGCCCTGCTCATCTCCGGGCTCATCTCCGGCAGCACCCTCTTCCCACGACCGGGACGGGACGTTTAGTATCCGCTATGAGTCGTACACTATACTGGCCGTGGCCATGCTGAACGTCAAGACACCGTCACCGTTCTCCCCTGTGGACGCCCTATGAACCGAGTGCCGCGCACCGAGGGACCGCCCTGCCTGGACGTGCAGCAAAATACGCGTGCGGACGGGGCGGCGGGCGAGCTGGAGCGCATCGTCGGCTCCATCGGGCTGAAGGTATTCAGCCTCCGCAAGCGGATGGGCCTGTCCCTCCAGCAACTGGGCGAACGCTCCGACGTGTCGGCCGCCGCGATCCACAAGATCGAACAGGGCGGCATGGTGCCCACCATCACCACCCTGCTCAAGATCGCGGGCGCGCTGGGCCGCCCGGTCTCCTACTTCGTGGAAGAAGACATCGGCCGCGACGACGTGGCGGTGCTTACCCCGCCGGACGAAGACCGGCCGGTGTACACCTCGCACAAGGGCATCGCTCTGAACAGCATCTCCGGGCCGTACGGTCGGTTCCTGCTAGCCGGAGCGCGGGCGACCGTGGCCCCCGGCGCGACCAGCGGGCGCAAACCCATGCAGCACCCCGGCGAGGAACTCGTCCACGTCACCGACGGCCTGCTCGAGTTCACCGTGACCGGGCAGCTGTACCAGGTAGGGGTCGGGAGCACGCTGCACTTCCGCGGCGACCAGCCGCATACCTGGCGCAACCCGGGCGCGACCGAGGCGCACGCGGTCTGGATGGCGCTGCGCCCGCAATAGGGCCCCGCGATAAGAACAGGCCCCCGTGATCACCGACATCCTGCCCGCCGCGGCGGCGGTCGCCGAGTCCCTCGGGCCGGAGCCAGAGCCGGATGCGGGACTCTTCCCCGCCGAGGAGGCGCTCGTCCGTACGGCGGACCCGCGGCGCCGGACCGAGTTCACGGCCGGGCGGGCGTGCGCCCGGACGGCTCTGGCCAGGCTCGGCCTGCCGACGGCACCGGTCCTGGCGGGCCGGGCGGGCGAGCCCCGCTGGCCGGCCGGGGTAACCGGCAGCATCACCCACTGCGCCGGCTACCGGGCCTGTGCCGTGGCGCGCACCACGGACCTGGCCAGCCTCGGCATCGACGCCGAACCGGACGCCGCGCTCCCGGCCGGGCTGATCGAATCGGTGGCCGGCCACGCCGAGCGGGCCTGGATCGCCCGGCAGGCGGCGGCCGCTCCCGCGGTGTGCTGGGACCGGCTGCTGTTCAGCGCCAAGGAGGCGGCGGGCAAGCTTTGGTACCCGCTGACCGGGCACTGGCTGGGGCCCGGCCAGCTCACCGTCTTCGCTGACCCGGCTGGTACGTTCGACGTCCACCTGGGCGGATCCCGCCTGACCGGCCGCTGGCTGGCCCGCGACGGGCTGATCGTGACCGCGATCAGCTGCCCGGCCGCTGGCTGGCGCGCGACGGGCTGATCGCGACCGCGATCAGCTGCCCGGCTGCTAGCTGGCCCGCGACGGGCTCAGCGCAACGGGAATGACTGCCCGCGCTCGGCCTCGGGCCGCGGTCCGAAGATGCGCCGGTCGGCCGCGGCGATGGGCACGTCGTTGATGCTGGCTTCGCGGCGCATCATGTAACCCTCCGCGTCGAACTCCCACAGTTCGTTGCCGTAACTACGGAACCACTGGCCGGCGGCATTGTGGCACTCGTACTGGAACCGCACGGCGATCCGGTTGCCGTAGAACGACCACAGATCCTTGCGCAAGGCGTAGTCGAGTTCGCGGGCCCACTTCCGGCGCAGGAACTCAACGATCTCGGCCCGGCCGGTGACGAACTCGTCCCGGTTGCGCCAGACCGAGTCCTCGCTGTACGCACCCGCCACCCGCTCCGGGTCGCGGGTGTTCCAGGCATCCTCAGCGGCCTGGACCTTCTGCCGGGCGGTTTCCTCGGTGAAGGGCGGCAACGGCGGTCGAGGTGTCACGCCACGACAGTACCGGGCTTAGAACGCCGAACCCGGGAAAGAGTCGCTGTTACGCGTAACATGGGTGGGGGAAGGGTGATGACCGAGACACGGAAGTGCGAGCAGTGCGGCACGTTGTTCGCGCCGCGGCGTGAGCACGCCCGGTTCTGCTCGGCCCGCTGCCGGGTGGCCTGGAACCGCCAGCACGCCGGCGATCCGCCGGCCGCGGTGAGCGCGCTCGGCTGGACCATTACCGCGATGCGGGACACCATCGACCGGCTGCTGCGGGCCCGGGCCTCGGACCAGCCGCATGGTTACGCCGCGATCAGTGAGGCCGTGTGGTGGGTCACCATGGTCGACGCCACCCTGGTCCGTTACCACCCGGACGTCTACGACGCGGTGCTGGAGAGCCACGGCGAGGCCGAGCGGGGGGTCATCGAGGGGACGTTCGGCGGGCTGCGGTTCGTACGCAACTGGATGGGTTATCACCTGGACCACTCGGACTTCATCGAGCCGCAGTGCACCCCCGGGAGCCCCGGGGCCGGCCCGATCGCGGCCTGGACCTGGCGGTCACTGCCCGAGCCCGTGCTCGCGGCCCTCCCGGAGCGCGGACGGGAGTGGGAGATGACCCGGTACCGGGAGTACCAGGCCCGGCTGGCGGCCAGGGCGGTCGGGGAGACGTTCGACCGCGCGGCGGCGTTCCTGCTGCGGGCCTCGGCCGACGGAGCCTTGAACGACGGGGCCTCGGCCGACGGAGCCTTGAACGACGGGGCCTCGGCCGACGGGGCGTTGGCCGACGGGGCCTCGGACACGCTGCGCCGGGATCGTCCCGGGCACGTTACGGCCAGCGGGATGGCTTAGAAAGCGCGGGGACGGGTAGCGGGCCGCGTCGGGGTAGGCAGCCGCGTTGGGGGGTTACGCGGGCGGGGCGGGGCAAGTAGCGTCGGAAACACGAGCGAGCACTTCCGGAGGGCAAACGACAATGACCGTACCCGAGACAGCCTGGCAGGCGGCGGAGTCGGCGGCGGGGGTGCTGGGGCCCGAGGCGGACGTCCTCGCCTCGGTGGATTCGGCGGGGCTGGGCCAGGCCACCATGACGGTACTGTCGCGGGCGGCCCGGCAGCCGGCCGCGATGGCGGCCGCGACGATGCGCTTCTGGACCAGCGCGGCGATGGCCGGGCCGACGGCCACGGCCCGCTGGCTGGGCCTGGACGTGGCGCCCCCGGTTCCGGTGCCCGAGGGTGACAAGCGGTTCGCGGACCGGACGTGGAGCGACAACCCGGCGTTCTTCGCCGTCCGGCAGGGCTACCTGGCCGCCGCGCGGCTGGTGAACGACGTGCTGGCGGCCGGATCCGGCGACGCGGTCGACGACGCCAAGGCCGCGCTGGCCACCGGGTTCCTGCTGGACGCGCTCGCGCCGACCAACTTCCTGCTCACCAACCCGGCCGCGCTCAAGCGGGCGTTCGAGACCGGCGGGGTCAGCGTGGCCGCCGGAGCCAGGAATATGGTCGACGACCTGGTCAACAACGAGGGCCGGCCCCGGCAGGTGGACCTGCGGCCGTTCCGGGTCGGGGAGAACCTGGCCGCCACCCCGGGGCAGGTCGTATTCAGGAACGACCTGATGGAGCTGATCCAGTACACGCCGCAGACCAAGCAGGTCCGGGCGGTCCCCGTGCTGGCCAGCCCGCCGTGGATCAACAAGTACTACGTGATGGACCTGGCGCCGGGGCGCAGCTTCCTGGAGTGGGCGGTCCAGCACGAACGCACGGTGTTCGCCATCTCCTACCGCAACCCGGATCCCTCCATGGGCGGCACCACCCTGGACGACTACCTCATCCACGGCCCGCGGGAGGCCCTGGACGTGATCGGCGAGATCACCGGCGCGCCCAAGATCGACATCATCGGGCTGTGCCTGGGCGGCGCGCTGACCGCCATGCTGGCCGCCTACCTGACCGAGAAGGGCGACGACCGGATCGGCTCGATCACCCTGCTCAACACGCTGTTGGATTACAGCGAGCCAGGCGTGCTGGGCACCTTCACCGACGAGAAGACGGTGGCCCGGCTGGAGAAGCAGATGGCGGCCAAGGGCGTGCTCGAGGGCAGCGATATGGCGGGCACCTTCGACATCCTGCGGGCCAACGACCTGATCTTCAACTACGTGGTCTCGAACTGGTTGATGGGCCAGGACCCGCCGGCCTTCGACATCCTGGCCTGGAACGGCGACAGCACCCGCATGCCGGCCGCGATGCACTCGTTCTACCTACGCTCCCTGTACATGCGCAACGAGCTGGCCCGGGGCGAGATGGAGCTGGCCGGACAGCGGCTGTCGCTGGCCTCGGTGAAGAACGACACGTACGTGGTCGGCGCGATCAACGACCACATCGTGCCCTGGCACGGGTCGTTCAAGACCACCGGGCTGATGGGCGGCACGGTCCGCTACGTGCTGTCCAGCGGCGGCCACATCGCCGGCATCGTCAACCCGCCCGGGCCGAAGGCCTGGTACGAGACGGGCGAGGACACCACCACCACCGACCCGGAGGCCTGGCGGGCCGCGGGCACCAAGCACAGCGGATCCTGGTGGCAGGACTGGACCGAGTGGTCCGATGCCCGGGCCGGGGCGCACATAAAGCCGCCCGCGATGGGCAGCCGCCGGTATCCGGCCCTGGGTGACGCGCCCGGGGATTACGTGAAGGGCTGAGGTAACACCATGGCAGACATGCACGGGCAGGTCGCGCTCGTCACGGGCGGCATCCGCGGCATCGGGCTGGCCATCTGCGAACGGTTGATGAACCGCGGCGTCAAGGTCGCGGCCGGCTACGCGTCCAACGCCGACGCGGCGCAGCAGTTCGCCGACAAGTACGCCGACCAGGGCGTCAGCGTCCACCAGGGCAACATCGGCCGCGACGAGGACTGTGAACGGGTCATCGGCGAGGTCCTGGACCGGTACGGCCAGCTCGACATCCTGGTCAACAACGCCGGCATCACGCTGGACAAGACGATGCGGAAGATGAGCCCCGAGGAGTGGGACCGCGTCATCCGCGTCAACCTGTCCGGGGCGTTCTACCTATCGCGGGCCATCTTGCAGCACATGCTGGACCGCGGCTACGGCCGGATCGTCAACATCTCCTCGGTGATCGGGTCGGCCGGCGGGTTCGGGCAGGCCAATTACGCGGCGGCGAAGTCGGGGATGTTCGGGCTGACCATGAGCCTGGCCCTGGAGACCGCGAGCAAGGGCATCACGGTCAACGCCGTCACACCTGGCTACATCACCACCGACATGACCGCGGGCGTCCCGGCCGCCGCGATGGACAAGATCGTGACCCGGATCCCGGTTGGCCGGCTCGGCGAGCCGAACGAGGTGGCGCGGGTGGTGGAGTTCCTGGCCGATCCGGAGTCGGGGTACATGACCGGTGGCGTCTTCCCCGTCAATGGCGGCTTGTACATGTGACGGCGGCAGGCACCAGGGTCCGTTCGGCCAAAATTTGTTATTGATCATGAGCCGGCGGGTCAGGACATGCGAAAGCCGGATGGGTCGGCCTCGGGGGGAGCCCCATCCGGCTTTCGTCGTGGTTACGGGTTGACGACCAGGCTGAACGTGCCGCCGAAGGCCTTAATCCCGTTGCCGTTGCCCACGGGCACGGCGCCGCCGTTCGACGTCGGAGCGAGGGCCTCATTGCTGAACAGGTAGAGCGGACGGCCGTTCCAGGTGACCTGGTCGGGCCCGGCGAACAGGCCGACCACGCCGATGGCGCCGCCCGGGACGCCGCTGTAACCGGGGAATCCGTTGGTGTACAGCGGAGGCCAGGCGCGGGCGCAGGCCGAGATCTCGGCGCACGTCCTGCCGGTGCCCAGGTCGCCACTGAAGGTGTAGACCGGGAACTTGACCCAGCCAATGCCGGTCATGAACGGCTCGGCCAGCACGGTCTGACCGCTGACCCTGGCCGTGGTCAGCGTTCCGGCCCACGGCACCGGCTGACCGCCCGGCGAGATGAGCCACCAGATGCCGTGCCAGGGCGGCAGGCCCGGCTCGAACCAGCCTTCGCCGGTGACCGCGCCGGCCTGCTGGTCGAACAGGTACAGCGGGTGCCCGGCGTAGGTGACCTGCCAGCCGACGCCCTTGCGGAAGACGCGGCCGAGCAGGGCCCGGCTCACGCCCGGCCCGGCGATCGGCCTGCCGTTGGTGGTGATGGCGGGCCATTCGGCGTTCTTGTCGTTCGACGGCCCGGTGCAGGTGATCGGCCCGACCGGGGTGCTCGTCGCGCCGGTCGTGCAGCCGTAGCTGTGGCCGTGGTCGGAGCTGATGTAGTACAGCGTGAAATTCTTGAACGGACCGGAGCCGACGGCCAGCGAGCGGCCGAAGGCCGTATTGGCCACGATGATCTTCGTGCCGCTCGGGGCGGCGTGGTGTGCTGACGACGCCGCTGTGGACGCCAGCGCTGGCGTCGCGGTCAGCGCCAGGGCTGCGGCCGGCACGGCGAGCAATGCCAGCGATCTACGGATGGACATGGGGATTCTCCTTTTCCCTCCCAGTCGCGTGCCTTGCATGGCCGAATGGCCCCCCAAGCAAGACCGCGTGCGGCGGTGATCGGACAGCGGTCGCCAGGCCCGGCAGGCCACATCTCAACCGACATCAATCACCACCGCGACTCAAGATTCCGCGCACTTCGTCACTAATGCGACCGGAACGAGGCCAACCGTAGGCGGGGACCGTTCCGAAATCGTTACGGCTTGCGGCGGGCCAGGTCATGGGCCCGATCGCTCCGTTGCGGGCCTTTGTTTGCGTATACAGAGTTAGGATGGCTGCTTACGATCGAAATATGTGGTAATAGCTGTAGCTGCCACTGAGAGTGGGGATTCAGGGTGGTAGTTCCGCTTACGTCTGTCGGGCCGTACCAGCTGCTTGAGCCGCTGGGCGGTAACAGGCTGTTCCTGGGCCTGGCACCGGACGGAGAGCGCGTCGCCGTGCGGGTCATCGACGCCGACGTGGCCGCCGATCCGCGGTTCCGGACCGAGGTCGCCGCGGCCCGCCGGGTGAACGGGGCGTTCACCACGCCGGTGGTCGCCGCGGACCTGGACGCCGACGACCCGTGGCTGGCCACGCCGTACGTGGCCGGGCCGACGCTGGCCGACGCGGTGCGCGACCGGGGGCCGGTGCCTGCCGCGTCCCTGCTGTTGCTGGCCACCGGGCTGGCATCGGGGCTGTGCGCCATTCATGACGCGGGGCTGGTGCACCGCGATCTCAACCCGTCGAACGTCCTGCTGGACGGGGACGGGCCACGGGTGACGGGGTTCGGGCTGTCCGGCGTTGCTGGCGCCGATTTGCTGTCGCCTGGGTTCTTGGCGCCGGAGCAGGCTCTGGGTCAGGACGCGGGGCCGCCGAGCGACATCTTCAGCCTGGGTGCCGTGCTGGTGTACGCGGCTGGCGGACAAGGGCCGTTCGGGGCCGGGTCGAGTGCTTTGCTCATGTACCGGCTGGTCAACAGTGCGGCTGACCTCGGCGGGCTGCCCGGTGAACTACGGTCGCTGGTGGGCAGGTGCCTGGCCAAGCAGCCGGATGGCCGGCCGACGGCGAGCGAGCTGGTGTCGGAGCTGCGGGCTGCTTCTTCGCTGTCCTTGTCGTCTTCTTTGGCGTCTTCTTCTTTGGCGTCTTCTTCTTTGGTGGGGGTGGCCGCGGGTGAGTCGGGGCCGGGCGGCGGGGGCGGGCACTCGCGGCGGGACCGGTCCTGGTCGCGGGGTCCGGCGTGGATCGCCGCCGGAGTAGTGGCCGCCTGCGCCGCGGTGATCGTCGTGCTGACCGGCGCCGTCCATCTGTCGCCCTCCGGGCACGTCCAGCCGCAGGCCGGGGCGGTGGTGGCCCAACCGGATTCGAGGTCGCAGGCGCCGCTGATCTCGAGATCGTCGCCGCCAGGGGGTTCGGTGACGGTGCGGCGCTCTAGCTCGGGGCACGCGGCTCAGGTCACTCCGGCTGTGCTGCAGGGTCCGTCGGCGTCCTCGTTCCTGAGCGCGGTGGCTCCGGCGTCGGGGGCGGCGTCCGTGCCTTCGGGTTCTGCGCCGGGTTCGGGTTCTGGGTCGGCGTCGGCGTCGGCTTCGGCGTCGGCGTCGG
>Ga0210388_10001593_pt1 | contig 17822 bp, 19 predicted proteins | sample IncBWC19OmetaG_FD_155485 | JGI IMG/M metagenome (GOLD analysis project Ga0210388, IMG submission 155485) | Forest soil microbial communities from Barre Woods Harvard Forest LTER site, Petersham, Massachusetts, United States - Inc-BW-C-19-O ... | reverse complement strand
AATCAATCCCAGTGCCGTGTGATGAAACTTGATCAGTGTCCCTCCATCCGTCTCGCTCAACCGGTACTGCACATTGGAGCTCACCGGATAGGACATAAACATTGGCCCCGTAAACTCCAGCAGCGTTGGCCGTTTGATCGCTTGCACATGTCCCCAGAAGTGCCCGTTCCCATCGCCCAAATCGCGGAACCATCTCCCGCCAGGCCAAGCTTCCAGCTTCATCGGCATTGCCGTCCCGTTCGACACCTCATTCCTTGGCCCCAGCTGCTCCAGCAGCGTTTCAAACGTTACCTCCAGCGAAGCCCTCACATGAATTTCCTGCACAATATTCAACGTCAAGCTATCCAGTGCCACCATTGCCGCTGCCATCGAACTCATCGTTCCTCCTCGAAAAAATTTATTCTTCCAAATCCAGCCCTAAATTCTTCAATCCTTCTTCACTGCACCGCTTTTCTCCTCGGCCCGTTCCTTCACGCGAATCAACTGGTGCTTCCAATACCTCTCAAACGTCCCCGCCCAGTCATGCAAAGGCCGGATCGCCTCCGCATTCGTCCTGTAAAACATCTCCCTACCGTCCCTTCGCGCATGGACAAGCCCAACCTCCTTTAAGACGCGCAAATGCTTCGAAACGGAAGGCTGTTCCATCTCCAAAGCATCCACAATCTCCCCCACGGGTCGCTCCTGCAAGGCCAGGTAGTTGAGTATCTCTCTCCGCCGCGGCTCTGCCACGGCATTAAAAGCATCCGAAGTCGTCGCCGCTCGTGCCATGCCTTCACAATACATTCCTATATGGGAATATGTCAAGCACTATTTTTAATGCTCTTTTTTCCCTTTCTCCTGGCAGCCTCAAAGCTCTCAGCGCGGCTCTGTGTACTCTGCGTCTCCGCGTTATCTTTTTCTTCTCTCGCGGGAACTTATTCGCCGTTCGCGACATTACCGTTAGTGGAGGCTCAAGCCGACCTTCATGCAAGACGCACTCCCAGCTCTCGTTCTAAACTCGGAGGCTCTCAAGCCCGCCACTATGAACGACACGCCGCCCACACCCGCCTATCCGGCCAGCCCCGCCAGCGACGAGCACCTCATGCTCGCCTTCTCCAAAGGTTCCGCCGAATCTTTCAACGAACTCTTCCTCCGCTACAAGCAACCCATCTACGGCTTCTTCCGTCGCCGCACCGCCGATCCCCATCACGCAGAAGAACTCTCTCAGGAAACGTTCCTCGCCCTTCTCCGTGCCGCCGCCCGCTACGAACCCCGCGCCCTCTTCCGCACCTACCTCTACGCCATCGCCTTCAAAATCCTGCGCGCCCACCGCCGCAAAGCCGCCTTCCGCGCCACGTTTTTCGGCCAGCCCAAGGGCATCCCCGATCCCTCCAAACAGGACGCCACCGAATCCGGCCTCTGGGTCCGCCGCGCCGTCGAAAAGCTCGAGCCCATCGACCGCGAAATTCTCCTCCTCCGCGAATTCGAGCAACTCAGTTACGCCGAAATCTCCGACCTCCTCCAGCTTCCCCTCAGCACCGTCCGCTCCCGCCTCTTCCGCGCCCGCACCGCGCTGCGCAATTTGCTAGAGCCGTCCGCCGCACAGGCTACAAACGAGGCCGCGCACTCCACGGAACCCGCCTCGTCGCCCAGCGCCACGCAAACGATTCCAGAGAAAGGCTTTCGTATATGAGCACCACGCCACATTCCATCGCGCCTGAAGAAATCATGGCCCACCTCGACGGCGAACTCTCGCCCGCCCGCGCCCAGTCCGTCTCCACCCACCTCGAGTCCTGCGCCACCTGCCAAGAACTCGTGACCTCGTTGCGCAATACTTCGCACTCCCTTTCCAACTGGACCGTTGCCGCAGCGAAGGTTAGCTCGAGCTTCGCAGAACGCCTCTCCGCCGCCGTCGCGAAAGCACCGTCGAACTCACCCGGCCTGAAATTCCAGATCTTTCCAAGCCAGCGCTGGAGATTGCTCACAGCGTCCGCCGTTTTGGTGCTTCTGCTGATCCTAATCATTGGGCCGATGGGGGGGCGATACAACATGACTGCCCCCGAGACGAGACAAGCTGTGGCGATGCATGTCGCCGAGCAGGAAGCGGAAGAATCTCGCGTGCGCGCGAAAGCCAAGGACCAGCTCCAAGATAAGTGGGTATACGTGCCTCGATCGGGCCTAAACCTGTCTAAGCCAGAGCCCCCTTCAAATCGCCCAGAAGTGATAGGGCATGGAAGCGGCAACGGCATTGGTCCTGTTTCCGCAGGCTCAGATGGAATCACTCACGGTATCGTTGACAATGACCAAAGTAGCTTTGCGTTGGAGGGAAAATCCATCTCCGCCCAGCAATCCCGTCTTTCCTCGGGACCAATGATTGCTCGCACTGTCGCGCTCTCGATCGTCGCGAAAGACTTCGAATCCGCTCGCGTTTCGCTCGATGCTATCCTCGCCCGTCACAACGGCTACTCTGCCAGCCTTACTGTCAACGCGCCGCAAGGTGCCGCACGTTCTCTTCAAGCCTCCCTGCGCATTCCGGCGCAGCAACTCCCCGCGGCGCTGGCCGAATTTAAAGCCCTCGGCCGCGCCGAAGCTGAAAACCAAAACGGCGAAGAAGTCACCCAACAACACGCCGATCTAGTCGCGCGTCTGAAAAATTCTCGCGAAACTGAGCAGCGCCTCCAAGCTATCCTCACCCAACGCACCGGAAAAATCAGCGACGTCCTCGAAGTCGAACAAGAAATCGCCCGCGTTCGCGGCGAAATCGAGCAAATGGAAGCCGAACAAAAAAATCTCGAGCATCGCGTCGACTTCGCCACCATCGACCTGAAACTCTCCGAGGAATACAAAGCCAAACTGGACTCTCCGGCTCCAGCGATCTCCACGCTAATCCACAACGCCGCCGTTAACGGCTATCGCAATGTTGCCGACACGCTCCTCTCGATCGTCCTCTTTTTCGCTGAATACGGTCCAGTCCTAATCTTCTGGCTTCTCTTGCTCGCCATTCCAGCCACTCTAGTCTGGCGACGCTGGCGCCACGTCACCGCCGCAATCTAAGTTCGAGTCGCCTCAGCGCCAGTAATTGTTCGCCGCTGCAATTGTCTGGAACTCAATCGCCACAACTTGCCCCGCGGCGATGAGCCCTGCCGGATCCGTAGAGTATTTTGGCCGTCCAGCTTTAAGGACATCGAGATCGGGCTGCATGCTGTGGATCGTGTGGCGCGCGATCATGAGAGCCAACGCGCGTCCTGCCTCGGGCGTGGCGGTAATTAATGTCCCGCCCGGTATGAGAACCAATTCTGCATCTGGTAAGCGATTCATGAAATTCCTCCTGGTTCGGTCGGATGGAGCGCCCATCGAGCGCGGTGCAACTTGTTTCCGCAATCGCTCTCATGGATGACGGAGTACGATAGAATCTTGAGAGACTTATTGTGAGACGAAGGTATATCCGAATTGCGCTAGGAGCACCTATTGGCCAGCGTACCAATTATTGTCGTATCGAGGGAAATTCAAATCATTCACGTTAACGTTAACGACCTGAGCTTCAGTTTTCTAAACCGATAGGCCTTCGCGTCCTTCTTATCGATTGTCTCTGTTGTTCGCGTCTCGCGCAGGACTATATCAAATGCAGAGCAATAGGCCCGCCGCCTCGCCATCGGTTTTTTCGATTCGATACTCCTAAAGAATGTAGGTGATTCCCCGTATTCTGTGAGATTCTGTAGATAGCTTGCGCCGCACTTTTCTTCTCTTACTTTGAAAGTTCCCGTAAATTCTTTTGAATCATACACCTCTGTAAGAATGTAAACTCGCCCCTCCCCTGGCACAACTATTGCTCTCTCCCAGGGCAACTTACAAGATTGGCTTCCCGGGGTGGCCGGAACCGAACCTCGACTCGGTTCTGGTTTTTTGGGGGGTCAGCTTAAAAAAGGGGGCTTGCACCAGCCCCCTTTTTCATTAAGGCTTTTTGTTCTGCCACTGTTAATCATAGTGGCGGGCAGGTGCGGGAAGTTCGCTTCCGCGAGTGTGTCATCGAAGTGGTTCAGTTCAGAGGGCCTATCTATTAGGCCCTCTTTTTATTTCTGCGCACGCCCATTCGTATTCGCTGTGTTCCTTGCTTCGTAGGGGCACGGCACGTTTACCCTGCTTGCCCTGAGGAAAGAAGGGAGCTTCGAAAGGGCCGTGCTCGCTCTTCTTCAAGTCTCATACTTCAGCCGTGCCCTATTCGAAGCTCAGTACCTGCTTCGTCCTCGCCAGTCCGCCAGCCACCCGGCTATAGGCGTCGACGGCTTTCTCAAACGGAACGATTTCAATCGGCGGCGGTTTCAAAACTCCCGCTTCAAAGCCGCGAGTAATCTCGGCAGCGATTTCCCCCACCTGTCGCGCCGCTAATCCATAACTATCCACGCCAAGCAAGCGCGAGAAATTGTGATAGAAATCGACGAGATTGAAACTGACGCGCGGCTCGCCTCTGCTTGAAATAACCACGTGTCGCCCCCGCAACCCGAGCGATCGCAACGCCGGCTCGAACATTGCGCCACCCACGGTGTCGAACACAGCGTCGACTCCTTTTCCAGCGGTCAGTTTCATGACTCTCTCGCGGAGATCCTCGGTCTTGGTATTGACCACCGACTCGGTACCGACAATCGGATCGGATGCAGTGTCCGCCCCAATAACGCGCGCCCGCTTCCAATTCGCGATTTGTGTCGCAGCTTGTCCCACCGCCCCGGCAGCGCCAACAATAAGAATGGTCTCGCCAGGTTGAATTTGAGCGGCATCCACCACGGACGCCCATGCGGTAATGTACGGAATCCCGATCGCCCCTGCTTGCTCCATACTCAGCGACTTTGGTTTGAGCGCAAGCGTTTCCACCGGCACAACAACGTATTCCGCGTGAGATCCGTCGCGGTCGATACCGAGCTTCGGAGCGCTGCCCCAGACCTCTTCGCCTTCTTGCTGCTTCCCTTTTACGACCACACCCGCAAAATCCCGCCCGGGTGTTCGCGGCAGTGTGGTGTGCTTGAAACGTCCCGCGACATCCCCGATGTCGCTGGGATTGATTCCTGCTGCCTTCACGCGAACAAGTGCTTCTCCCTCGCCCGGCTCTGGAATCGCGAGTTCTTCGATTCGCAACACCGACGGCGGTCCGAATTCAGAAAAACGCAACGCCTTCATCACGCTGGTGCTCATGGCTCTCCCATTCGCATCACAAGATGGGTTTGATCCAACTAGCCCTAGTTCCTATATCAGGCGCAGGGCGAGAGTCTGCCCGGAATTTTCGTTTCGACTTCCCAGACGGCTAACGTATACCCCAACCCTGTCGACACGCAATGATCCGCCAAAGCCTCACTTGCAAAGTAGGAATTCCAACTCTGGCTTCAACGTTAGACTTTGAACTATTGAATTATGCTTTGATGCCGCGGGAAAATCTCTGCCACAAAAAAATGAGCGGCCGGTGGGGGGACCGGCCGCTCGGGCGTGGGGGATGGAGGGTCTTTGCAACCTGAAGCCAGTCCAGTTCTTCCGATCGTTCCGCTGCGCTCGCGAGCAGCAAAACGTTAAACAGGAGCAAACAGGCCCAAACCTTTTTACTCCGGAAGCCGCAACCAACTCCCGATTACAGTTACGATTCTGCGCTCCACCCTCTTCCGCGTCGATAGGCCGACCGGTTCATTCTTCACAGTACTTCCCGGTGTCCCCGCGAGGCTCTTTTTAGTACCTACGTACCTATTCCAGCCATTCGCTGCTTCTCCCACGCAAATAAAACTGCAAAGATGAGCAGTCGAAGGAATAGCGGGAGTCTGGGAAAAAACAGGAAGCCACTAATCCTTAGGGGAGAGCTGCCGACAAACCAACTGGGATTCTCTCCATGAAGAAAACGCTGTCTGTAGAGCTATGCCACGAAAACGCCGAAGCGGACGCATCGCAAAAGAACTCGCCATCGTGCTGCTCGGGACCGACGCAACCGGAAAAGTGTTTTCGGAAGAAACGAATACCGTCGTCCTGAGCCGCCACGGCGCTGGAGTTGTCACGAGATATCGATTTTCGCCAGATGAACTTTTGACGCTCCGGCTCCCTGGGACTGCCAAGGAAGCTGCGATCCGCCTCGTCGGGCAGATTGGCGGCCAACCTGGCCGCTACGTTTACGGCGTTACTTTCGTCGATCCCGATCCAGACTTCTGGCCGATGGAATTTCCTCCTCCCGATCCGTTCGAACCAGCCAGCACGCAAATTGCCCTCGAATGCAGCATGTGCAAAACGCGCGTGGAGATAGAACAAGGCGACATCGAAGAAGACGTCTACGCCGTCAACGGAAACATCCTCCGCTTCTGCGTAGAGTGCGGCACATCAACACCCTGGAAAAAAGCCACAAGCGAGGGCCCTTCCACATCGTCTCCAATCCCAGCGAAGATCCCGTCCGGTTTGCCCGCGCCCGCACCCGCATCGTCTTCCGAGGCAGCACGCAGCAAAGTCGTTCGCACATCGCCTCCGATTCCAATCAAACCAACTTTCAACTCATCTTTGCAGTCCACACCGCCGAAAACGTCGAAGCCAACTTTGCCAACTCTAGAAGCACATGCATTCGCAGAGTCTTTTGAACCTGTGCTCGACGAATCGGGTACTCGTGGCTCAATTGGACTGTCGTCGTACTCCGCCTCGTCAGCCACATCAGAATTCGCCTCGCTGTCCGATATCCAAACTTCAGCTGTAGTGGCCAGCGCCACTGCCGTGCTCCAGGAGACCGATCCAGCGACTGCTCCGTCTTCCAAGCAAGTTGCGCGTCCCGCGGCCAAGCTCCATGACATTCCCGCGAGGGAAATGGATCGCAACGGTCGTCCTGTGAACAAGCGGCGCAACGTTCGAATTCGAGTGAGTTTCAGCGCGTGCGTTCGCCACCCGGCGCACGCGGACGAGGTCGTAGAATGCGAAAATGTGTCCAAGGGCGGCGTGTGTTTCCACAGCCTGCAGCAATATCCACTAGATTCCTTCATCGAGGTGGCAGCGCCATTCTCGCCCGGAGAGACTGCGCTTTTTGTTCCTGGCCAAATCAAACGCGTTGAAACGCTCTCCGGCGGCCTGGTTTTCCGCTACGGTGTCGAATACACGAAATTCTCGTCCACTCAACCCTACTCGCAATCTTCCTAGAACAAACTAGATCGACCGTTCATCAAACTCGCCTGGTTATTCTTGCGCAAAAAAAAGCCTGGACGAGGTGAAGTGCTAGAGGTTTCGCATGACTTGCTGAAGCAAGGTTAGGGAATCGCGGAGCTGCTGCCGTTCGTTTTCGCGAAGTCTCTCTACGGCGCTGGCGAGTGACTCTACGCGGCGTTTGCGCGCTTCCCACATCAGGCTGACGCCTTTTGGAGTCGCTTCGAGGCGGACGCGGCGGCCGTCTTCGGTGGCGTGTCGGCGGACCAGCCCTGAGCGCTGGAGGCCGGCGACGATGCGGCTCATGGTGGGAGGGCGGACCTGCTCGACTTCGGCAAGCTCGCCAAGCGATCTGGGTCCGCCGAAAACGAGGACAGATAGTGCGGAAAGTTGGGCGGGACCGACGTTGGTTTCGCGGTCGCGCACGCGCAGCCGACGCAGCAGGTGGATGGCAACGGAGTGGAGCTGATCGGCGACTTCGGTCGCGGTCAAGGAAGGCGGCGACGATTCGACTGAGTTGACGGCATCAAGAGTCGGCGAGTGAGCGGCTGAGCGATTGACCGGCGCAGTTACTGCTGGAGCTGGCAAAGAGGCAATCTCAGAGGGGGCCGAGGGAACTACTTTCGGGGAAGCTGCAGAGAGGGCTGAAGAGCGGCGATTTTTGCGTTTTTTTTTGCGCTTGACAGGGGGCATAGAAGATAGTTAGCTATGCTAACTAATCTTCTGGCGGGGGTAAAGAGAAATGAGCGCTGCGGAAACTCTGGGAATTCAGAACATCGGGCAGATTTCAATCATCGTGAAGGATGTGGAGCGGGCGACGGCGTTTTACCGCGACGTGCTTGGTTTGCCGTTGCTGTTCACAGTGCCGAGCATGGCGTTCTTTGATTGCGGCGGGGTGCGGCTGATGCTTGGAACGGCGTCGTCGCCTGAGTACGATCATCCCAGTTCGATCTTCTATTTCCGCGTGCCGGACATTCAAGCTGGGTACCAGCGACTGCTGCAGCACGGCGTGGAGATTGTTGCGCCGCCACGATTGATCGCGCCAATGCCGACACACGATCTGTGGATGGCGGCGTTCAAAGACAGCGAAGGGAACGTCCACCAGTTGATGAGCGAAGTGCCGCGAACGACGTAGCGAGAGATGAGACCCGTAGCTCACTGGTGTTGCAATACAACGTAATACAGCGTATTGTTGCGTATTATGAGGGCTGAATCATGAGCGCGCTGAAGACAATCAGTTTCCGGATTCCGTTGGATGCCGTGGATGCGCTGGATGAGCTGGCTGAGAGCATGGATCGCGATCGCAGCCACGTGCTGAACGAGGCGGTCGAACATTATTTACGACTCAACGAGCATCACATCAAACTGATCAAAAAGGGATTGCGTGCGGCCGAAAGAGGGGACTTTGTGCCGGACGCGGAGATGAAAAGGTTGATCGCCCGAATGCGGCGAGCAAAGTAGCGCGCTGCAATGCGCGTACGCTGGACCACTCCGGCCCGGGAGCAGTTCGTTAGCGCGTTTGAATACCTCGCAGAGGAGAATCGCGCGGCAGCAGCCCGGACTGCTGATCAAATCTGGGAGAGCACGCAGCTGCTTGCACATCACCCAATGGCAGGCAGGGAGGGGCGCGTTGCGGGTACACGCGAGCTTGTTGTTTCAGGGACGCCTTTCCTGGTCGCGTACCGGATAGAAAAGAATGAGGTACGAGTTCTCGCAGTTCTTCACGCTGCTCGCGAATGGCCGGAAGAATTTGAGTAGGCCCGAGTCATACAAAGGAAATAGACCCCGCCAAGGGCTTGCGCCGGTTTCCTGCGTGATCAATGAACATATCACTGAGCTGCTGACCCCACCCCGGGGTATCCAGAGAATATTGAAGTAAACCTATGAGGGGACTGTAGTTACGGTTGTTGCTGGGCATCCGCCCCACCCCGATCTATTTTGTCGGGGATGTGCCCGGTCTGTGCCCTACCCCACCCACCCCCCCGTATTTTTGTAAAGATATCAAAGCATTGGGTTTAGTGTGGAGGGGTATGCAAAAGATATCATTCTAAAGGGGTTAGGAGACGTTTGTTTTGTCATTGTTTCCGATATCTGGTTGTGGAGAGAACAGATACTTTCGCGTGCTCGGGCGGACAGTGCCCTTCGAGGCTCCCTTCGTTCCTCCCTTCGCATTCGCTCAGGGTAAACAGGCAAGCAGGACAAATATGTCGTGCCCCTACGGGTCTTCTTTTTCCTAGTTAAAAATAACGTCCCTTACCCCCTGTTTTTTTGTAAACGTTGCGGATAAAGGAGTTAAGCCGTAAGAGCAGTCTCTAGAAAGCAAAAACGCCAGCAGGGATGCTGGCGCTAAGGGATACGGGACGGAATATTACCTAACCAATACTATACGCTGGGAGACACTTTTTGTCAAGGGGCAAAGGCTTGGAAAATCGAGGATTGTGACAGCGGTGAAATCGCGGAGGGAAAGTCAAAACACCCACCCTTACAAAACAAGGGTGGGGCACCCCCGGACAGGAACGTACGCCGAGGTAAGAACTAGAAAGTAAGGAGGCATATGGTAGAGTAAGGAAAGTGGAGCAGAGCCATGAAGAAGCAGGCGAAGGTTACGAGCAAGGGGCAAGTTACGGTGCCGCGGGACATCCGGCGTCGGCTGGGCGTGCGGGCCGGGGATAAGCTGGAGTTCGAGGACGATGGAAACGGAGTGCGAGTGACCGCGGTGCGAAAAGAAAGCGTTTTCGAAAAATTCAGGGGGATCGGCACGCCGGGAATCGGAAAGGGGCGAAAGGCGATTCAGAAATGGTTGCGGGAGCTACGCGGCCATGAGGAGGAGGATGAGTGACGACGGCGCTCGATACCAACGTGCTCTCGGCCCTGTGGAACGCGGACGAGGGGGTCAATCGGATTGCAGCGAGGGCCTTAGACAGTGTTCAAAAGAGCGGAGGGCTGGTGATTTGTGGCGTGGTATACGCCGAGTTGCTGGCAGCGGCCGGGCGGACCGAGGCGTTTGTCGATCAATTTTGCGAGCAAGCCGGGATTCGGGTCGAGTCGGAGTTGAGCGAGAGGATTTGGCGCACGGCGGGAGTGGCGTTTCAGGGCTATGCGGCACGACGGAAAAAGCATCGCGGAGTGGAGCCGCGACGGTTGTTGGCAGACTTTCTGATCGGGGCTCATGCGTTGGTAAACGGCTATCGGTTGCTGACTGCGGACTCGGGAGTGTATCGAGCGTCTTTTCCGCGGCTGGGGCTGGAGATCGTGTGAGAAGCAGATCGATTGTGAGTGACAGAATGGGAAAGACAAATGGATTGATGGCGCCGGTGCACCCAGGGGAAATTCTGCGCGAGGATTTCATGAAGCCGCTGGGATTGTCTGTGAACAAGCTGTCGCTGGAGCTGCACGTGCCGGCTACGCGGATTGGGGAAATTGTGCATGAGCGGAGGCTCATCACGGCGGAGACGGCGCTGCGGCTAGCGCGGTACTTCAAGACGAACGCGGAGTTTTGGCTGAACCTGCAGAATTATTACGATTTGGAGTGCGAGAAGCGGGCGGGGAAAGTCTCGGTCATTGAACGGCAAGTGCAGCCAGTGAGCGCGGAAGTCAACTAGCTGCGCCGCGGTACCCGGCGTCTTGAAATTTCTACTTGCGGGCGAAAATTGATGGATAATGGCGCTAGCGAAGCGTGGAAGGGAGGCGCCGTGCAAGTTCACAAGACAATGGACCGACGCGACGTCCCCCGGTACGGGATTGAGGAGGCAGCTCGGTCCCTGGGGATGTCCGCGGCTACCCTGGATTCGTGGGTCCACGGCAGAAAATACCCGACTTCGGCTGGGCAGAAATTCTTCAAGCCCTTAATCGAGCTGCCAGCATCTGGCAATTTGTCTTTTTACAATCTGGTAGAGGCACATATCCTTTTGTCCACTCGCAAAAAGCACAAAGTGGAAATGCCCTCTATTCGCAGAGCGATGGACTATGTGCGCAAAACTTATCCTTCGGCCCATCCGCTGCTCAGCGAGAATTTCCTGACGGACGGAAAAGACCTTTTCATCAAGAAGATCGCAACGGTGACAGGCCAGGAGCAGACGATCAATGTTTCGAGCTGGGGACAGCTCGGGCTTGGCCCGATTTTGGATTTTTACCTTCGCCGGATAGAACGCGATGATAAGGGCTGGCCCGTCAAGCTCTTCCCGATACGAATGAACTGGCCGGGAGACATCACGACAGATCCGCCGAGGGTTGTAGTCATTGACCCCGCCGTTTCCTCGGGCCGGCCGGTCGTGAACGGAACTGGTGTGATGGCTGAGGTGATTTTTGGCCGCTTCAATACTGGAGAGGGTGTCGAAAGCATCGCGGAGGACTACGGGTTGAAGGTGTCTCAAATTGAAGAGGCAATCCGGTACGCCCCAGCAGCCTGAAGTCTATATCTTCTTTCTCGATCGTAATCTGGGAAGCAAGCAACTGGCCGAAGCACTGAGAAAAGAAGGGTTCGTGGTTCGGGTCCACGACGAGCATTTCAAACCGGACGAGACGGATGATGTGTGGCTGGCATCCTGCGGACAGAGGTCCTGGATTGCGATTACTCCCGACCGGCGGATTCTGAAAGATCCGCTCAGCATGAGAGCAATCGGCGAAAACAAAGGCCGAGTGTTTTTTCTTCCACAAAATAATAAGAATCCGCAGATGTGGGCGCCGATTTTGATTGAGAATTGGACTCGCGTTAAGGCAGTTCTTTCGACTCGGACGGCGCCGTTTGTGGCGAAGCTATCTCCAAATGGAGTTTGGGACATTAAGGAACTGAATCGTTATGGAAGAGAGAAGAAGAAATCGAAGCCCAAATAGGCGCCCGGGCCGGTTACTACCATCTGCTTCTCTTGATTCGCGGTTTTGGCTATCATGCCGAGCGTGAACGGCACATCGCCTCAAAGCATTACTTGGAAAGATGTCGTTAGGGATGCTCTCCTTGAGTTGGGTGGTCAAGGCCATCTCGACGATATAAACAGGCTCGTAAGAACCAATCCCAAGACGCGAACGAATCCAACTTGGAAGGAAACTATTCGACGTGTCGTTAGACAGTACGCCATTTTTGAACCTCTGCCACCTGCCCGAAGCGGTCGATATCGGTTGGTTGAGCAGCCAAACATCGCACCGGAACCCGAGACCTTACGCAGTACAGACGTCGTGGACCACGGTGCCGCGCAGGGAATGTTGCTTACTTTGGGAAAGCTCTACGGCTACGAAACATTTGCACCGGCAAATGATAGGACTTCCCGCTCGTTCCAAGGTAAGCCGCTATCGAATTTTTCTTCTATCACTGATTGCTCGGAGTTTTGCGGAAAAAATAGCCTAGCACGTGTTCGACAGATCGATGCAATCTGGCTGAGTGAGGATAATGATGGCGTCTACCCTGTATATGCTTTTGAGGTGGAGCATACGACCGGGGTACGTAGCGGTATGGATAGGCTAGTCGAACTGCCGGAGCGTTATTCTGTGAAGCTGTTTGTCGTCGCTCCTGGTGAAGAAGAACGTGCCAGATTTGACAGGTTGGTCGCGCTAAACAAGTTTCGGAAATTTCGAGACAGACTACTCTTCCGCGATTACAGCGAGCTAGATACGTTGTATAACTCGGCCGTGAAGCTCGACGAGAACACCACGTCATTTGGCGTTTCATTCCGCTGACATCGCTTGCTCAATCTTACCTTCTCAAGCTAGGTAGATCTCTGTTTCTGTTTTGATGATGAAGAGGGCTTCGGAGTCGGAGCGGCCTGAGGCGCGATATTTTGTACGCGCGTCTTCGAGAGAGTCAGCCAAGACAGTGAAGATGACACGACGGTCAGCACGGCTGATGAAATAGAAGCGACATTCTTGTCGGACGAGTTGGAGTGAAGGCGGCACGCATTTGGATCGATCCACGGAATCGAGTGGCGGATCAACTGAAAAGTGCACGGACGCTATAGAAAGATCGACCTGTACCAGATTGGAACAGAGGCGGCGGATGGAGAGGTCGATGTAATCGAGGGAAAGTTCGCAGCCGATCGCGCGGCGGTGGAGGCGGAATGCGGTTAGGATCGTTGTGCCGCCGCCTAGGAATGGATCGAGCACTACGTCGCCTTCGTTGGTGGAGGCTAGGAGGATGCGTTCGAGGAGGGCGACGGGTTTTTGGGTGGGGTGTTTGCCGAATTTTTTCTCCCAGGTTTCGGGGGGCTTGATTTCCCAGACGGACTTCATTTGTTTGCCGCGATTGGTTTCCTTCATGAGCTTGTAATTGAAGGTGTGGCGGGACTTTTTATCTTTGGCGGCCCAGATGATGGTTTCGGTGGCGTGAGTGAAATAGCGGCACGAGAGATTGGGAGGCGGGTTGGGCTTAACCCAGGAGATGTCGTTGAGGAGCTTGAAGCCGAGTTGCTGCATGGCGAAGCCGACGCTGTGGATGACGTGGGCGGTGCCGGAGACCCAGATGGCGCCGTTGGGTTTTAGGACGCGCTGGCAGGCGGCCAGCCAGGATTTGTTGAAGGCATGGTTGGCGTCGGGGCCTTGGGAGACGTCCCAGGAGCCTTTGTTGACGAAGACCATTTTGCCGGCGTGGCAGGGGATGCCGGCGTTGGAAAGAAAATACGGGGGGTCGGCGAAGACGAGGTCGACGGAGGATGGGGGGATTTGGGCGAGGATTTCGAGGCAGTCGCCTTGGTAGATGCGTAGGTGGTGTTTGGGGTCGTCGAAGGCGACGTGTGGCCCTTCGCTGCGCTCAGGGTGAAGGAGAGTGGACATTGGTGTTGGCTGACCAGCCAAAGAGCACAGCCAGGATTGGCTATGCCACTTTGTTGATCGATCGGGATCGTTGATCAGATGGGTATAGGAGGCAAAGGAAGGGAAGAAATGAGGTGGGGAAGTACGGAGGAAAAGATAAAGACAGGGAAAAGGATAACGCAGAGGCGCAGAGACGCGCAGAGAAGAGGGAAAGGGAAAGAGAAGACGGGCACGATGTATCGTGCCCCTACGGGTGATGATATTCTGCTACGACTATGCATGATCTCAATTACTTCAGGGACCACTTGGATCTGTTTGCGGCGATGGCGGAGAAGCGGGGGACGCCGCTCCACCTTGACGCGTTTCGCGTTTTGGATGCGCAGCGGCGGGAGTTGATTACTGCGACGGAGCAGTTGAAGGCGCAGAGGAATAAGGCTAGCGACGAGATTGCGCGGTTGAAGAAGGCCAAGGAGAACGCGGATTCGCTGATTGGGGAGATGAAGGCGGTTTCGGAGAGGATTAAGGAGGCGGACGAGCGGATTGCGCAGTTGAATGCTACGCAGAGCGAGTTGATGCTGACGATTCCGAATGTGCCGCACTCGTCGGTGCCGGTGGGGCATAGCGCGGAAGAGAATGTGGAGGTGCGGAGGTGGGGAACGGCGCCGAAGTTTGATTTTGTGGCGAAGCCGCATTGGGAAGTGGGGGAGCGGGCGGGGATTTTGGATTTGAGCGTCGCGACGAAGATTACTGGAGCGAGGTTCGCGGTTTATAAAGGTTGGGGAGCGCGGCTCGAGCGGGCTTTGGCGAATTTCTTTTTGGATGTGCATACGCGCGAGCATGGGTATACGGAGATTTTGCCGCCGTTTTTGGTGAATACGGCGTCGCTTACGGGAGCGGGGCAGTTGCCGAAGTTTGCGGCGGATTTGTTTCGCGTGGAGGGGACGGACTTTTGGTTGACGCCGACTTCGGAAGTGGAGCTGCACAATTTGCACCGCGAGGAGACGATTGCGGAGGAGAAGCTGCCGATTTACGTGACGGCTTGGACGGCGTGTTTCCGGAGCGAGGCGGGAGCGGCGGGCAAAGATACGCGCGGGATTTTGCGGCAGCACCAGTTTCAGAAGGTGGAGTTGTTCAAGTTTACGCATCCGGAGAAGAGTTACGAGGAGCACGAGAAGTTGCTGGCGAATGCGGAGACAATTCTGCAGAAGCTGGGGCTGCACTACCGGACGATGCTGCTGTGCACAGGGGATATGGGATTTGCGTCGGCGAAGACGTATGACATCGAGGTGTGGCTGCCGTCGAGCGGGGAGTTTCGCGAGATTTCGTCGTGCTCGAATTGCGAGGCGTTTCAGGCTAGGCGCGCGGGGATACGGTTTAAGCCGAAGGGCGGCGGGAAGAGCGATTTTGTGCATACGCTGAATGGGTCGGGGCTGGCGGTGGGGCGGACGTGGATCGCGGTGGTAGAGAATTATCAGCAGGCGGATGGGTCGATTGTGGTGCCGGAGGTTTTGCGGTCGTATATGGGGATTGAGAGGATACCGGCGGGGGAAGTTGGGAAGTAGTGGCGTAAATAGGTAATGAGGTAACGACCAGAGCCTGCGGTGGGTCGGCCTAGGTGGGGCGAAAAATAAAGGGGGCACGATGTATCGTGCCCCTACGACATCAAGCCATTGATAATAGACAACTTACGTTGAAATTGGTCTGACTTGCGCTCATTGGACGAGGCTTTTACGTCGCCTAAGCTGTTGAAAGTACGTGTTTTCGTTTGACCTACCTTTTCGCCTTGCATACACTCGCCTCAGGGACATGTTTGACTTATTAGCGCGCATCTTTAGGTTTTTGTTTTGGTTGCTGATTGTGTCGTGGAGCGTGGCGCTCTTGCGGCGGGTATTGGCGTGGATGGTGCGTGGGGCGATGCCGGCGCAGACGGAACAAGGTGCTGCCAGTTCGTCGGCTGGCGCAGGAGTTGGGTCGGCGCCGGGAGATTCGCAGAACGGCGCGGCGGCGCGGCGGTTGGTGCGCGATCCGGTTTGCGGAATGCATGTGGCGGAAGTTTTGGCGGTGCCGCTGAGGGAGAGCGGGGAGTTGGTGCATTTTTGCTCGACCGCGTGCAGGGACAAATATGTGAATAGCACGCAACGGATGGCGGCGAACGGGTAGCAGCGAGCGGTTGCGTGGATTCAAACCCCGGTTGGTTGAAAACTTTTATTTTTTTTATAGAACGAGAAGTCGAGACTAGACGCGTAGAGGAAAGGACCGAAGCCGATGGCCACGGTCGTAAAGCCCACAGGACCGCTGAGACAGATAGGTGCGCCGCCGATGGTGCCGCGCATTGCTCCGCGAGAGGACTTGAATCCGTTTCGGATTGCGCAGATTCAGTTTGATATGGCGGCGGAGTTTTTGAAGCTGGAGCCGGGGTTGCGGCAAATTTTGCGGACGCCGAAGCGCGTGCTGGAAGTTTCGATCCCGACGAAGATGGACAACGGGCAAGTGAAAGTCCATACCGGGTTTCGCGTGCAACACAATATTTCGCGCGGGCCCGGGAAGGGCGGCATTCGGTATCACCCCAACGTGACGCTGGACGAAGTGAAAGCGCTGGCGGCGTGGATGACGTGGAAGACGGCGGTGTTGAACGTGCCGTTTGGCGGCGCGAAGGGCGGAGTGATTTGCGACCCGAAGCGCATGTCGAAGACCGAGCTGGAGCGGATGACGCGGCGATACGCGAGCGAGATTTTGCCAATTATTGGGCCGTCAATGGATATTCCGGCGCCGGATGTGTACACGGATGCGCAGACGATGGCGTGGATCATGGACACGTATGCGATGACGGTGGGGCATTCCGTGCATGGAGTGGTGACAGGGAAGCCGGTGTCGATCGGCGGGTCGGAAGGACGAAGCGAGGCGACGGCGCGCGGGCTGCTGTTCGTGGTGGAAGAGGCTTGTAAGTTGAAGAAGATTCCGTTGCGCGGCGCGACCGTGGCGATACAGGGATTTGGAAATGCAGGGGCGACGGCGGCGCGCTTGTTTGCGGAGAAGAAGGCGAAGATCGTGGCGCTGAGCGATACGCGGGGCGCGGTGACGAATTCGCGAGGCATCGATCCGATCAAGGCGATTCGTTATAAGGAGCGGTCAGGGACGGTGGTGGGGATGCCGGGGGCGTCGCGGATGACGAACGACGACCTTTTGACGATGAAGTGCGACATTCTGGTGCCGGCGGCGCTCGAGAATGTGATTACGCTGCACAACGCGGAAGCGATAAAGGCGCGGATTGTGGCCGAGGCGGCCAACGGGCCGACCACTCCGCATGCTGATGAGATTTTGGCGCGGCGCGGGATTACCGTGTTGCCGGATATTCTGGCGAATGCGGGCGGCGTAACGGTGAGCTACTTCGAATGGGTGCAGAACATGGAAGGGCTCATGTGGGACGCGGAAGAAGTGAACGCGCGTTTGCAGAAGAGCATGGTGCGGGCGTTCCACGAAATGGTGGAGACGATGCGGAAGCATCATGTGCCTCCGCGAGCTGGCGCGATGATTTTGGCGGTTGGACGCGTGGCGGAAGCGACCTTGGTGCGCGGTTTGTTCCCCTGATTTTTACTTTGAACAACACAAAATCCAAATTCGTGGGTGGACTTCGCGTTTTCGCGCGATGTCTGTGTGTATCTTTGCTTGCAGCGCTGGCGATTTCGTCTGCTGCGGGACAGCAGCGGGCGGAAGTCGCGATTACGGTTGACGACCTACCTGTTCATGGTGATTTGCCTGCGAATATGACGCGGGCCGAAATTGCAAAGAAATTTGTCGAGACGTTCAAGGCCAAGGGCGTGCCTGGCGTCTACGGGTTTGTGAATGCGAAGAATATCGGGGCGAATGGGGACACGGAAAAAGACAGCGTGTTGAAGATATGGGCGGATGCCGGATTCCCGCTGGGCAATCACACGTTTTCGCACATCGATTTGAATACCGCG
>Ga0210388_10001591_pt1 | contig 17826 bp, 14 predicted proteins | sample IncBWC19OmetaG_FD_155485 | JGI IMG/M metagenome (GOLD analysis project Ga0210388, IMG submission 155485) | Forest soil microbial communities from Barre Woods Harvard Forest LTER site, Petersham, Massachusetts, United States - Inc-BW-C-19-O ... | reverse complement strand
CAATGCGGAAGGTATAACCACGGCGGCCGCAAACGGAAGTAGAAGGCTCCCTTTGACGAGCGGCAGTAATCCTAACGTCGACCACATCAAGACAGCTGCAAGTATTTGTCGCCAATTAAGCTCTGCTGGCTCACCTCCTCCCACTGGGTTCATATATTTCACGGCGCACGCTGCAAGAAGGAATGAGTAGGACAAGAGCAGCAATTCAGGGTTTCCAAACGTTGCGAGGAAGAGAAGCAGAAAGAGCATGAGGTATCGTCTTTTGCCGCGCGCGAGAAATAGCAGCCCTGCCAGGTACGAAACAGCAACAGAGAAACTGCCCCACATCATTCGCCGGTCTGTCGCCGGGGAATAAGTTCGAGTGCCGATTGCTGCATAGGGCCCGTAGGTAAACATGATTTGCTTCCCAAAGGTTAGATGACGAGCAACAGCTTCATTCATGGCAAACTCCCATGATGCATCGAGCCCTTTGCTTGGCATTCTCGGATTTAGAGGGACGACAATCGCGATGACCACGACCGCGATGAAAATATGAAGCAGAATGGAAGGGAGCTTTGCAAGAAGAGGGGAGCGAATCGATGCACCGCTTGCCTCAGGCTCCTCGGGTGAGATGTGGTCTTTCCGAATCAAGTTAATTCCCTTCCAGGTTGGGTATGGGCTGAAGGAGCCGTTGTGCATGAATCGAGACTTCCCATTGTTATTGAAGCTTTATATAGGCCGGCGGCTTGATCTTCCGTTTTTCAATCACGACGATTGAGTCATAAACGTGGATGGCGCCGATCTGTTCTTTGGCTGGAGTTCTAGTCGGTTTATTGTGATACCAGGCGTGCATATCGTCGATCATGTCTTTTATGAATTCAATACCGGTCCCCTTGCGCCGATAGCCTCCTTCATAAATCCCATGCCAATAAGAGGTACTCAGATCTTCGATGACGTACAATCCTCCTTCCTGCAGAAGAGGGAAGAGAGCGTCAAAGCTGGCGCGTTGCAGCCGGCCGACATGTGCGGCGTCATCGAGAATAATGTCTGGCGCACCAAGCTCATCGACAACAGAACGGAGAAATTTCGCATCTGCCTGAGAACCAATCCGCACTTGGTTTGGGGGAGTTACCCGATTCGCGCATTCTGGATCGAGGTCAACCCCAAAAATACTGGCATCCGCACCGAAATACTCTCGCCAGAGTTCCAATGAGCCACCCATGAAGACGCCAATTTCAAGCATCTTGACCGGCGTATTCCGATAGGTCGCAAAATGGCGTTCGTAGATTTCGAGATAATGAATCCACTTATTAATCAGGCGCCCATGATGAGCAAAGAATAATTTGCCGATACCGTCGGAAGCCTCAGCAGAGAGTCGCGTTCTTTCTGCCGGGTCGAGCTTATATACCCTCCAGTCAAATGAAAGATTCGGGGTCCCGAACTTTTGCGAGGCTCTGTATAGTGCCTTGAAGAACAAATCCGACAGGGCCATTCTTCCTCCAGTGAATGTCGAATATGAAAATGTCGAATATGAAATTGAATCTTCTTTTCAGGCCTTAATCCTTTAAGACTAACCGGCGCCTCGCCGGCTTCACAATATCGAAGCCTGCCTGGATTTGCATGGATGAGAAGGCTTTAAACTCTGGATTGGGGAGGGTACCAGGGGATATCACTTGGATAAAGCATTCGGTTGGGGTCTGAGAGCTATCAGCATGCTAGTTGACACGCCAAGAATGACTGCAATGATTACGTTCTGCAAATAGAATTCCTGTCTTAACGGAATCACGAAGTCTGAACCATCCATCCCCTCCAATAGACAAAAGACAAGCAACAAGATTGCGCGTCGAAGCGCAGTAAGGGTCGTCGCATTTACGCCCGACGTTCCCATTAGAGTTTGTCTCCTCTCGAGGCGCCGGCCCAATACGAGAATTTTGATCATAATAGTCAGATACAGCCCAAGGGCCAGCCAGCCGGCATCAGCCAAAACTTCAAAGTATGAATTGTCCGTCCCTCCTACCTTGTATAGAGATGCGTGCAGGTTCGAGCCGTATTCCGGTCTACGCGTCTTTCGAATGCCTGCGATGTAGCCCATTCCCTGTGGGTTGGTCAAACTGTATTTAATTACAGACATCCAGACTCCCGTTCTTCCGCTGGCGGTTAGAATCTCGGCAGTGTCTTGATTGCGGTTGAATATCCTCCAAATGCGATCCCCGCCGGCAATAGCCACGACAGCGCCGGCAAGCAAAACAGAGGCCATGAATGCGGAGATGAGAATATAAGCTGCACGCTTGCTTGTTTTGCCCCATCCGAAGACGAGGATCGCGAGGACGATAAACAACGAGATTTCGACTCCCCTTGCTTGCGTGAGCAAAACGCCGATGACACCCGCCAAAAAGGAAAGAGCGGATCGAACTCTGGATTCCAGGGAATGAAGGAAGCAGTATGCCGACATGATCGCGATTGGCGCAGGAACTCCGCTCATCGGCGCTATTGCGCCTCCAAGGAGACGAATTCCTGCTCCCGGAATGATGAATAGGACAAGTCCCGGTTCGATGACAAGGGCAGCGAGTACGAGACCAAAAAGCACGAACAATATAAGTCTGAAGTGAAATAAACAATCCATCCAGTTGGGGGGATTCCAATAGACGTCGACAATGAATCCCACAACACAGAACAGATTGAGAAAATACACGATGCTGAGTTCGCTTGAGACTGCACGACCGGGAGAGTAGGTCACAGATACCACGAACACGAGTCCGAGAAAAAACGCATATTTCAGGATTGATCGGACCTGCTTTGGAATTAGAATCGACCGCGAATAGGCTAAGCGAAGAATCGACCAGGTGGCGATCGAAACAATCCAGCCAACTTGGAAGATACTCCAGAAGTCAAAGTGTGCCTGGGATGTATCAACCCCGCTGTACGCGTCCAGGGGCCGGAAAATCGGTGGACCAAACACAAGAAGAAAGATCGGGTAACGGAAGAGGAACCTTAGGAATGAAAGATCCCTGGAGGGCTGCACGGCAGGAAAACCGGATCCGTTATCCCCTATCCATCGTATGGACTGCGTCATTTGGCTGCCTTTGATCTGAGCTCGGGGTTGCAAATTGACCGGGCATCCAATGCATCCGCGATTTCTTCGTAGGCGCCGGATACAACCTGTCTCCAAGAACTAGCCTTGGCAAACTCGAGGGCTCGACGGCTCATCTGCGCCCGGATTTCCGGGTTGCCGGCGAGCAATTGCATGGCGGCCGCGAGATCCCTGACCACATCCTGCTCGCTCCGATTTTCTACGGGAACCTTAATGCCGCATGACGGCGAAACCAACGCACCGGGTCCGCCTGTGTCAAGGCAGATCACCGGAAGCGCCTGTGACATTGCTTCAAGAAGAACATTGCCACTGGAGTCACGCAGGCTTGGAAATACGAAGGCTGTGTAGCGGCGGTAATGCGACCAGATTTCCTCATGCGGAACCGGGCCAAGCCACCGCACCGAGTCTTGAATTCCCAGCGTTGCTGAGAGTTTCTTCAACCATGCTTCATCCGGCCCTGCGCCGATTAGTGCGAATGTTGCGGCCGGGTGATCGATCTTGATTGCGAAAAACGCCTTCAACGCAAGATGCAATCCCTTCACGTAGAATAAGCGCCCTGCATAAAGGAAGTCTGCATTCCCCGCGGTGTCCGTGGATTCGTGCAAAACGCGCTCTGGTTCCATCCCGATCTCAATCCGGACTCGACACTTCGCGCGATAGACTGCGGGAAGCATCGCAAGGGTCTCAGGCGTTTTGCACAAAATCAGCGTAGCCTGTCTGAGCATTGCGGCAACGGAAGGATTCCAAAACGCCAAATGGTTGGAAACGTCGCGAAGCCGTTCCTGAAACGCGTTGCTCTTCCCAATAGCTCTGCGCAACAATGGCGGCGTTGTGTCCCCGCCGCCCAAGGGGCCGACGACAAAGGGCAAGCCGAGCCGGCCCATGAACGACGGCTGACGGAAAACGCCAAACGTCAAATGGTGGACCAAGTCGAACTTCACTCCTTCTATGAGGTGCCTGGCCAGGCGATATGCACCGCGCTGCCACAGCGAATAGTAGAGATGCACGCCCTGCGGCCCGCGCTTCCACCATTTGGCCCACGAAGGAAGATCGTAATAATAAAAGCGCAGGCCGGCAACGGGAGCATGCGCCATCGCCTTGTCGATTTTGCTCCGATTGTTGGAGCGCGTGATGACATGGACTTCATGCCCAAGAAGAGCGAGTTCCGTTGCCCAATGCCAGCCGACTCCCTGTTCAGATCCCATCCCGGGCTCACACGCATAGGCCGAAAGCAACACTCTCATGCGCGCTCCGTAATCAATTCTGAACTGAGCTCTGTCCCCAATTCGCTGCCCCTGAAGTCAGACCCATCTAGGATAGCCATACACGAATGCCCTCGAAGAACGCGCGCTCTCGAATCAAGAATTCGTCCCAGCCTATGGAGCGAAGAAGCAGTTTCATCGTCATCCGCAGTTGCAACGCCGGAAGAAAAAACAAGCACCGCAACACCCCAAGATTTTTCAGCATGAAGTACACATGGCCCCGTGCGTTGTAGCGAATGGTGAACGGGGATTTGGAGCCGCCCGTGAGCGAGCTTACCTTGTGAAAGATTCGTGCGCGGGGCGTGTAAAACATTGTCAGCCCGGCTTGCCAGGCGCGATACAGGAAATCTGCATCTTCATGGTAGACAAAATATTTCTCATCGATCATTCCGACCCTGGCGAACACCGCGCTTCGAGCCAGAATGCAGCAGCCCGGTGCATTTCTTATCCGCATGGGCGTCTCATATTGACCTCGATCAGGCTCACCCTCGCCGGTGTGAGAGCCAAGATATCCCTTTAGAGCCTTGAAAGTGCCGCCCGCCGACCAGATGTGCAGCCGATCCTCGTAGAGAATCTTTGGCGCAAGTAGATCGCAATCAAGTGCATCGAGTTCTGCCGTAAGCACTGCCAAGGTCTCTGGCTCGAATTCCACGTCGTTGTTCAGAAACAACACGAACTCGCAACCGTCGGCCAGGGCGGCTTGTATACCCTGATTGTCGGCCTCTGCAACCCCCACATTGACCGCATTGCGGATCACGCGAAGCCTTTCGTCGTTCCATGCCTGCATCCTTGCGATTGAGTCATCCTGCGACGCGTTATCCACGGCATAGACTGCGAAATTCGCGTGGGTCTGGCTCGCGAGCGATTGCAGGAACTGATCGAGCACCTTGCCACTGTTATAGGTGACCGTGACAATTCCAATCTTCCCCGGGTTATTCATCGCAGAATCCATGCCCCTGTCACTATGTATGAGAGCGAAGAATGCTATCGATAACTCGGGCATAACTCACAAGCGAAGGATGCGAATTGCGACTTCCGCGATCAGCCCAAAGATAGAGTGTGCAGAAATTGGTCATATAAGCCAGCGCCTGTGTCTCCGGCTCATAACACCGGTCTGCTCCCAACCATTGCTGACACAGCCCAACAGTCTCTTGCACTTTGCGGATTAGCTTTGCCGGCGGCTCGTTTCGCAATGCCATGGGCGCCAGTGCAAAGTGCAGCGGATCAAACAGGGGAAGTTGCTCGTAGTCGGCATATTCCCAATCGAAGACCCTGGCGATATGGCCCTCCACTCTGACATTCCATTGAGTGAAGTCGTTATGGGCAGCCACCAGAACAATCGGCGCTCCAGAAAGCGATTGCTCGATCCGCCGCGTTCCGATCTTGAGACGGTTTGACCATTCCTCGGGAAGAAATCCTGAAAGATCTTTTATGCGCGAATCAAGCGTTCGATTGAGCCTGGAATCTTCGTATCGCGCCGATTGGAGTGAGAAGTCTTGAAGCTTCCGCAGGAAGTTGAATTGCGGTTCTCCCAATGTAAGATCGAACTCGCCGGATACCGCACTTTGTGCGACAAAAGAGAACCCTCCACCGGCGCCGTAGGCGACAAGTTCCGGAACGTGGTCAACCAGCGGCGAGTGATTCCGCAGTTCGCGCAGCCAGTTCGCTTCATTCCGGAGGAGAGAGTCAACAGCCGCAATGGAGCCCGCCTTTACCAGATACACTGGCTCAACTGTCTTTTTGTTCAAAAAGAGAATCGTGTCCTTTGTCCAGACTCCCTCGGCCCCGGCGCGGCAGCAAGACAGCCCAGCCTCCTTTCCGATCGCTTCCCTGATCGATGTCAGGTTTTCCGTTTCTACGCAGCTCACCGCGCCGAGAAGACGAGGCAAGCGAGCCATTGCGCGCAAAGGAAACTCTAATCGTCCGGGCTGGAACACTTTCCAACATGCCTGCTGGGCGGCGGCTTCGCGCGGAACGGTGTAGCGAACTCGCCCTCTCCAGCGCAGCGCGAGATGGGTTGCGGAGGATTGCTCCCGGGCCTGGTAGAAGCTGCCAACCTCATCCACGGTTGCTTCCGTCTTCGGTCACTGCGATGCTGATGGCATTCTCCACGTCTGCAATCACCTTCTCCAGCGGCTGCGAGGCATCTACGATTACGTGCTCCCGCTGTTTGCTAACGAAGGCCAGGTAGGCCTGGCATTGCCGCGCGGTCTCCTCCGGAAGAACCTCTTGCTTCCGCGATTGCAAAACACTTGCCGGCGCATTGAGCAGGATCCACAGTCTGGGCCGCGGCATCAGTTTTCCAACCAGCTCGGCCGTCCACAATGGCGCTCCGAAACGAAAACGCTTCGGGTCAACAAGAAGGTCGTGAAAGTAACGGTCGCACACCAACAATGTATCGCTTTTCTCTTGAAAGAGGTTGGCATACCACTCTTCGAAGAACCACACCCAGATTTTGATCAGCGAAGACAACGTCCCGCGAGGCGGCTTGCCGTGAGGATCGACGACAATGGTCGCCGGTTGGCCACGAAATTGCGCCACGTATCGGGGCTTCAAGTGGCGCATTTTCACAACTCGCCCCACCAGGTTCAACCTACGCATCAACCCGTCAATCACAGAGCTCTTACCGGCTCCGTCAGGACCAAGAATGACGATTCTCAGCTTGAGGTCTCCCTTTGATCGAAAATTTCCGGATGCTGTTCCAACCTGCGGAACCAGGTCGCAGCCCGGGTCCGGCGAGGATGCAATTCAGGCACCAACATAGGCCCCAACTAAGAGAACGTCGAATGCAAGCAGATTAGAACTGGTGCTTGAGAGCTTTGAAAGCGCGTTCTGTGAGAGTTCCGATGATTGCAGCATACGCGCGTTCTGTTACGCAATTTGAATCGTTATCGGTGGCAACAATGGCGTGTTTCTTTCTCGTCTTCACAAACGAGAGGTAAGAATTTAGTTGCTCAACTTCGTTCTCTGCCGGTTCTTGATCCACCGACCGCAGAGCCGGGTTCGGGTCCAGCAATATCCAAAGATCGCTGGACGGAAGCAGCCTGGCTATGAGCCGGGCAAACCACTTTGGGATCCCACTTGGGTATCGTTGAAAGTCAATGAGCGGTTCGTAGCGAAAACCTTCGCCGATACGAAGTGTACAGCCCTTCTTCTTTTCGAATCGACTACGCCATTCCCCGAGTAGCCACTGTACGATGCGCGCCATGCTAACCAAAGAACCACTTCGAGATTCGATACGGGCTTCGGAACTAACTCTCTCTCCGGGTAACTCCTGATGGCGGGACAATTGCGGCCCGAATTGACGCCGTTCCACTACCATGGCCGAGAATCCCAGTAGCGGCATTAACTCCTCGACAACGGCTGCACTGGCGCGACCGTCCCGGCCCAATATGTACACCGCCTGAAGGCTCCTCGGCGACAGGCACACTGCGCATTCACGCGCGTAGTATCCGGTCACTCCCAAGACGGTTCGAAGCGGTCTATGGAGTATATTGCGCAGCGTCATTGATATATGGAGGGACTTGACACAGGTCTGTATTTTCCGCCGGTCCCCGTCGATTACTGAGTCCACCAATCGCGTTGCGGTCTTCTGCCCGAACTCCGGCGAAAGAGCAGCGATTGCGTCGGCCCTCTCGCCTATAAACGTCTGTTGCACCAATGGGAAATATTTCTCCTTGACTCTCCCATTAGAGTGCAGGCCCGATGACAACGAAATAATTGCCTCATGAACCGGACACGGCACCAGAAAATTCAGGACACCGCCGCGACGCTCGATCGCTTCTTTCAGGACAGTCTCCGCATCGAACTGAAAGTATTGCATACCCTTCCAACATAAACTCCAGATGAAATCGATCTGCAAAGCGCGGAAACCCGGTGGCCGAAAAATGCCTTCCACAAACAGATGCGCGACATATTGCCGCCGGGAATAGCCGATGATTCGAATGCCGGGTAAGGACAGAAGTGCGCGAATCGCAGCGGGCAATTCTGAGGGGCGAATCAGGAAGTCCACGTCGCCCGCAGCGTTATTGGCGGGGAATCCTTCGTAGTTCCGTAATATGCAGGGTCGCACTCCCTCTTCGACCAGAGCCTGAAACGTTACCTCGAGAAAGCCACCAAATGATATGAGCTCAGGCTGCGATGGCAACAACGATTCGTCCATATTTCCCCGGATCGAAGTCCTCAAAGGCGTTCAAAAAGAAGCCGCGGATGTAGAGGTGAACAACGGCAGCTTGGGTTACAGCAAAACCAGACTCGATGTATCCCGAAACCACGGCCCTAAACTCGACGCAACCAACAGGGAGCGACAACCCTGGACAGGACTCTTGAAGACATGGATACCCCGGTTTCGCTCTAGGCCCCGCTCTTGCGAGCCCCTAATACCAACTTCGATGAGACTTGATGAAGCGTCATACCAGGCTGCAGGCCCACTGCCATCGCCAGTTTGAGAAGAAGCTTGAAATACTGCCTCTGCGCGTAATGGAACACCGCTGCTTTATAGAATATCTTGGCCAGGTCCTTACGCTCGCGATTCAACCTGATCAACAAAGGCGCTGCGCGACGATCGGCAAGGAACTGTTCGAGCGCAAGTTCTGGCTTTCGCGATCTGCGCCGCAGAGCGCAGTCTTTTAGCCAGTGCACCTTCATAATCGTGAGTCTCTGATCCGAGATCGTCGCCGAACTGCCGTGCATTCGATAATCCAAAAGATACTCGGGCTGCACAAGCATTTTGTACCCCTTCTCGACTAAACGATTCCAAAGGTCGGCATCTTCAGCTGGAAAGAACGCCTTTCGATAACCACCCACAGCCAGCACCGCACTTTTGCGAAATGCTACCGTTGGGTGACCGAAGCTAACCAGGCCATTCGCCGCGATGACTCTGTCAATAGCTTCGTAGGTAAAAAGCTTTGAATTGTCTCTCCCGATCACTCGATCCTTACCATCGATGTGCCGAACCAGGCTGCTTGCCACAGATAGTTCGGGGTGTTCCGCAATGAATGCAAGTTGCCTTTCAATCCGGTTTGGCCGCATAAGATCGTCGTGATCCATGCGAAAAATCCATTCATTCGCGGCCATGCCTATGCCGCGATTCAGCGTCGCTGAGAGCCCTGCATTTGGTTGAGTAATGACGCGTATACGCGGATCCTGGGCGGCGCACTTCTGAATCATCTCCAGCGTGTTATCGGTCGATCCGTCGTCGATCACGATCAATTCGAAGTCCCGCCATGTCTGCGCCAGCACACTCTCAATTGCCTGCGTGACATATTTTTCCGAGTTGTATGCCGGCATCAGAACGGAGACCTGCACTATTCCTTCCCCTCTGAAACGAATGGATGTTTTGTCCTTCGATCTGCGGCTCGGCGTCAATGGGCCTCTGTGTCGCTGAAAGGCCTCCAGTCGCGCTTCAAAATCAACTTAGACCTTCGCTTCGGGCGTGTATTCATTTGCAAACGGCTTTACAAAGTCCGAAAAGTAATCCCGCACATAGTCGTGGAGCGCAGGCTGCCAATCTCTCATCAAGTCCATGTTCCGCAGCTTGAGCTTCAAATTTACCAGCCGCTCAGAATCCGGGCGGGGCGCGAAGTACTCCCGCGCAAAAAAGTCGGAGCCGACAGAATTCAATCTCACTCTGTCCTGCAGGTTGAGCACCCGGAGAAGCTCTTTTGCAACTTCAAACCGCCCAGTCTCACCTCCACATACCATGTTATACAAACCATAAAATGGAGTTTCGATCATTGCCTCGAGATTGCGAGCAAAGTCTACAGTGTAAGTCGGAGTGCCGAGCTTATCATTGATAACATTTATCTCAGTCGCGCCACTTGCTAACTGCGTCATGAGTTTATTAATGAACTTCTTGTCTTTCTTTGGGCCGCCACCCATCATCCAACCTGCGCGAAAGATGAAATGCTTCGCCACCCGGGTCTGCACTACAATCTCCCCCATGTATTTTGCACGAGCGTACACACCCAGGGGCTTCGGCTGGTCCCAATCGTCGTAGAGATCTTTCTTCCCATCGAAAATTCCGGCAGTGCTTATGTAGACGAGCGGTATGCCGTGAGCCTGCGCCAAGGTCGCGGCGTGCTCCACAGACAATGTATTTGTCCGGTATGCATCGTCGGCGTTTTCTTCGCAATACTCCAGATTGGTGTGCGCGCCAATGTGCATCAGAATCTCTGGCTCCGCGGCTGAAACCATCCGCTCGTATTCACGAAATTCGCGAAAGTCGCACTTCTCGAGCCATGCTTCGTTTACGTCGATGTCCGTGCATGTGAGATCATGCTTCTCGGCAAGCACCTTATGGATGGCCTCGCCAAGCATGCCGCCGACTCCCGCTAAGAACATTCGCACATCATCTCCTTAATTGTTCCGCACCGAAGAGGTGAGCAATGATTGAAGTTTCCAACCGACTCATAGACCATAAGTCGCAAGTCACGAACTGCTAAAGTGAGCCTGATTCGAGGGAATTCAAAACCTGACTCCAAATGGCGCCGCATTGACTTGCATGACGAATTAACTCTCATTTGTAACTTCGGATTGTCGCACAGCCATGGATGAGTCTCGCGCAACCCGACGCGATCTTGAAAGCAGGCAGGTCCCAACGATGCTTTGGAAGATTATCTGCGCCCCCAGCAAGCCGAGCATGGTGCCATCCAGTCCGAACCACTTTGCCATCGGAATCGCAAAAGCAAAGGCAAAGGCTGTCATCGCCAGATAGGACCAGAAAATCGGCACTGTAAACTCCAGAGCCTGCAAGGCAGCCCGGAGCGGCCCGCCAAGAAAGAAAATGACATAGAGGAAAGCATAAAAACGCAGGACATAACCGTACTGCGCCATTTCTTGCCCATAAGCCAACCGCAACCAGAATCCCGGTGCAGCAGCAATGACGATCGCGAAAAGCAGAGTGAGGCCACCCCATTTCACGAGAATGGAGCGGGTGTAGGCGAGCATCGAATGCACCCCTCCATCGCGAAGCCGTCGCGCCGTTTCCACCGGGACGACATTATCCAGCCCTTGAAACCAAACGTGGGTCACTCCCATTATGTTTTGTGAAGCTTTCAGAACGCCCGCCGCGGCAGCTCCGTAGTAGACCGGAGCCGCAATCACAAAAAGATTGCCCGAAGTCCAGGTCAACAATGCGGATCCGGTGATCCAGCGTGAGATTGTCCAATGCCGGCGCGAGACTGCTTTGATCCAATTCCATTGGAACTCCAGAGGTTCCACCCAAAACCATCCAGCCACGACACCGACGATCGAGGTTCCCGCCATAACCCATAGAGCCGTTGCACTGTTCAGATGCCCTGCCCGATGGAGCAGAAACAGAATAGGCAACTGGGGAATGTAACTTAGAGCGTCATCGGCAAGTGCGCGACGGCTTCGGCGGGTAGCGAAAAAATAGCGCCGCACAAAGTCCTGCATTTGATAGGCAAATGCTGACACCGCAAGCGGCAGCGCAAGTTGCTGTAAATCGGCATGACGGAAAATGGTACTCGATGTCTTCAGAGAAACGAACACGAAAATGAAGCAGAAAGAGACAAGAACAATTTCCTGAAAGACAACGGCGCCGAAATAAGTTGGCCTGTCCTTCTCATCCTGTTTGGGCCCAATGCTCATCATTGGAGTGACAATCAGCGCCGTCTGGAGACTGTTTACAAACATGACAGACATCCACGCCAGCACGAAAATCCCAAATTCGCGCAGACCCATGAATCTGGCAAGCATCACGTTGGTTAGAAAGTTTGTCGCGCTGACAACAGCCTGATCGGCGAGCGCCCAGGCTTCTCCTCCCAGAAATTGCCTGAGCAAACCGCTCCGAATTCTCCCCCAGAGCGCGCTCTTCGCATTCATCCCGCCCCCGAAACTTCGCCCTGAGAATCGATCCCGGAATGCCACGCAGATTGATACCAACTGCGCCGCATTGGTGTTGAAATTGGCCCATCCACTCGGATTCCGCTGGTCGGCTAACGAGCCGTGTAGATGGCCGCCGACGTAGCCGTCGAGATAATCGACGTTGCATCCGATAAGATCGCCTTGGCCTTGCTCATCGGCACATAGACGATGTCCTGCGCCTGGAGTTCAAGCGGCGTCTGGGTCCCTTTTGCTATGCCATCGTAGGAAAGGGCAAAGTCCAGCACGGTTCCATCTGGATTGCGGCGAATCACCCGCAAACCACCCGTACTGGCCTGCATAACCGTCCCGCCGCTCAGCGCCAGGGCTTCGGCAACGTTAAGCTTGCCGTCCTCCTGCATCACATATCCGCCAGGGCGAGACACCGCGCCCAGCACATAAACGATGCCCGCGCGCGGAATGATGACCGTATCGCCTGGCCGCACCAATATGGACCCGGTTTGCTGGTTGCTATCACTGCGGGAGTAATGCGCCTCTATCTCCGGCTCGGAGTCATCTGCGCCGTGCCGGATCTTGATGCTTGTGCCCGCTATTGGAGTCAGCCCGCCTACCTGGGCCAGGACTTCGCTGAGTTTCGTTGGGCCAATCGTTGTTAGCCGGCCCGGGCTGACCACTTCACCAAGAACAGTTACATACTGGCCGGCATATTGCTGCACATCGACATTCACCTGCGGCCGGTTCAACACCTCGGCATCCTTAAGAGTAGTTTCCAGAACTCTGGCTGCCTCAGGCGCTGTCAGTCCCTGAACTTTCACCTTTCCGCACAAGGGAAGAGTGAGATTTCCCGAAGGGTCGACGCGATACGAATCCGAGAGCTCGGGTGTGTCGTAGACATTCACGCTCAGCAGATCTCCGGGCTCGATGCGGAGTTGAGCAAAGTCCTTGGGAAGGACGGTCGGCCCCAGACCTTGGCCCGACGTCGCCGGCTTGCCAATTGACCCCGAACCCGATGAGGAGGGCGACCCACCCACGCCGGCTCCGGTGAGCGGAGCGCTGCCGGTCTGAGATTGCCCGAACGCCGCCATCGCCGCAGCCAGAAAGACGATGAAGGCTGGCGGCAAGGAGCCGCATCTGAGATTCAGCCTACTTTTCGCCATAGTATTTCTCCACATTGTACCCATATACACTCCGATATTCGCTTGCAGACATGTCCACTGCCTGAATGACCATGCCGAGAAGATGAATCCGGTTCCTGGCCAGAACCTGGACGAAGCGGCGCAGCGCCTTTCGCGAAGTCTCACCCGATCGCAAGATGCCGATAGTTCCATCGCAGTGGGAAGCGACCTGAATCGGGTCGGCAACCGGCAGAACCGGCGCGTTATCCACCAACACCACGTCGAATCGTTCCCGCGCGGTTTGCAGAATCTTCGCGATTTCGCCCGACTCCAAAAGCTCCGAAGCTAGAGGCGTACTCTGGCCCGCGGACATCAGGAAAATATTTGGCACCACGGAATGCGGCTGAAGAACATCGTCGAACGTTCCAATCCCGGCAAGCAGATTCGATAGCCCCTCTTTCCGCGACACGCGAAAGAGTGAATCTTGTCGCGGCCGCCGAAGGTCCGCGTCAATGATCAACACTTTCACCCCGGTCGCGGCAAAAGCAAGCCCCAGATTATAGATCGTGTACGATTTGCCTTCCCCGCCCAGCGCGCTGGTAATGGCCAAGACCTTCAGCCTGCGGCCAGCGCCGGAAAGCGTCAGGCCCGACCGCAAACTCCGCAACGACTCTGCCGTGGCGCCGTCCGGGTCGATGAGGAAAGGACTCGATTCGGTCGCCAGCGCGCCATCGGACCGCGATCTCGTATCTCTCTTATGGAACGGAACGAGGCCGAGTACGGGCACGTGTGCGATTTCTTCAACCTGGAAGCTGTCCGCCAGCGTGTCATCCTGGCTTTCCAACAGATAGGCCAAAGCGATTCCCAATGCTAGACCGCTGAATAAGCCGATTATCGGGAATAGCTTTCGCTTCGGAACCCATGGCCTGCCCGGAGGACGCGCTGGATCGGCGACGGTGATATTCGCTGCGGTACTCCCGGAGTCAATGTTGGCCTCCTGCAACCGGGCATAAAGCAGGTCGTAGAGTTCCCTGCTTGAGCTCGCCTGCTCCATCAGAATTCCCAGTTGAACAACGTCGTCGTTCATCTTGCTGGTAACTGTTTTTTGCGCTTCATAGGCGGACTGGAGCCCCTTCTCATTCGCCTCGGCCAAAGTAAGATCGTTCTTGGCGCGCTGCCTGATTTTCCCCATCTCAGCTTGAATCTGATCGTCCAGCGACTTCATTTGATTTTGAATTTCGTCCAGCCGCGGATTCTTGGGTCCGTACTTAGTCGCGGCGTCTGCGTATGAGACCTTAACCGTCGATTCCTGCACTCGCAGCGAGTTCAGCAATTCAAGGCCATTCCCCTGTGTTATGACGGTCGAACTGGAGAGCCCTGGAAGAGAACTGCTACCCAGCGAAGAGATCACTTCCGGATTCTGCGTTTCTGTCAACCGATAGATTGCTTCCGCGGAAAGACGCTGGGCTTCAGCCTGAGTCACTTCCTCGTTCAATGCCGTGAGACGGTCCAACTCGGGAATGTGGATACTGCCACCCCCGCCACCCCCGCCGCCGGATCCCGGTCCCCCAGCTGCTGAAACTCCAGATCCGCCTCCAAGCGTAACCAGACCCGGCATTGAAGCGGAAAGGTTATGGGTACGCTCGTATTCCGCAACGGCCTGCTCGGACTTGGTCACCTGGTTGGAAAGGTCAGTCAGCTTGCCTGCAAGCCAAAGCGACACGTCGTTCGATGAACTGTAGTTCGAGCTAAGCAGGTAGGACTTGTACTCGGCGACAATCTGGTTCGCAATGTCCGCGGCTCGCACTGGGTTTGTGCTCGTATAGGTAATGGCAATCAGTCGCGAATTCTCTACCTCTTTTACCTTCAGGTTGCCTTCGAAGCCGGCGATCAATTCTTCCCGGCGCATAGCTGGAAGTTCTTCCAGGCTTACGACTTCTCCCTCCTCTTTTTTTCCGAACCAGCCTCCCTTCCCCGCAAGGCGAAGCATTCCCATTTTGCTCATCACGTTCAGGGCGATGGTGTCGTCTTCGATCACCGCAGTCTCGGTTTGAATCTTGACCTTCAACTGATCCGTGCCACCGCTGGCCATCGAGGCCAGATCGGATAGTGCGCTGACCCCGCTCTGCTTGTCTTCATTGAGCTCGATGGTGGCTGTGGCTCTGTACTTTGCAGTCATCGAAAATGTAATCAGGATCGCCACGGCCAAACCAAAGGCTGCACAGCCCAAAACGGTGCGCTTTCGCTTGAGCGGAACGATCGCAAGTTTCCTGAGTGACACCTCATCCTCAGGATCGGAGAAGCGGTCTCTGTTCAGCGGCAGACCTGCTTGTTGCGCAGATTGATTTTCATCCTGATCGGTCAAGTGTCTATCTCTTCTCCCCGGTGGGGTTGGTCACTCTAATATTACTGCGCTGTTTTAGGGAGCGATCTCATTGGGTTCGCCGCCGATTCTGTCCGGCCGTCAGCTTCAAATGCAAAACTTGCATAGGCTTCAAACATTCGCTCCGGGCCAACTTCCTTACCCAGAAACACCCGCTGCAGCGAATTGTGGCTGATCACAATTCCAACCAGCGTGAGTATGACGGTCTTTGCGCTGCTGCAACGAATCTCGCCATTCTCGATCCATGGCTCAAGGTAGCGAGCCACCACCTCGATCAGTTCTCCAAGGTGCTTGCGAACCAGCGGATCGAAGTTCTCATTCATCTCCAGTGCGCTATATTGCAGAAGCCGCAAAATTTCCGGCCGATGCATTACCGTTTTGGTCAGCAGCTCAAATGCGCGCTCAAGTGCCGTTCGCCCGTCCGGCGCTTCAGCAATCCGGGCCAGCAAATCGCCGCGGAAGCGCAACTGCTGCAGTTCCGACTCGAGCACCGCGAGGTAGAGGTCGTGCTTGCGAGGGTAATGGCGGTAGACCGTCACCTCGTTTACATGGGCAGCCGAGGCGACGTCCCGGGTGCTCACGCCGTTATACCCGAATCGCGCAAATAGTACAGTCGCTGTGCTGAGGATGCGCTCGCCCGCCCCGCGTCCTTTGGGGTTGTGCGTTGCTGTCTCATTTCCCGCACCTGATTGAGAGGCGGGGTTATGGCTTGAAAGTTTAGACATGAGTTTAAGCTCCGGAATTCAAAGGTTCCCGAGGATCCGCCTCAACTTTCCAGGGCGGTGGTCGCATCTTCATCTCCATCGAGCGATGCGGTTGATTGAGCAACAGATCTATTCGTGCAGACGCGGATGGACGGACTCCTGTCGCACCGGCATTCGGGATCAATTCGGCCGCCCGGGCAACCAGAAAAGGGGGAGCTCCCGGATTCCGATTAGTCGATTCGTTCCCGTTTTTATCGTGGATTTGCGATGCAGGCGCTTGCTTGCAATCAGAAAGGCTCTCGCTGCTTTGAACGAGGCTTCGCCATCCTCACTTGGGTGAGCTTGAGTTTCCCCTTATGCCAGCCGGAAAAATAATCTGGACTTCCCTCTTTGGCTTAGCGGTTTGGGTGGGGGATAGCGCGTTTGTGACCTGTTTTCTTCACATCACGGAATTCAAACGCAAATTCCCCGGCGGCTGCAACATTCCCTGTAACTTACCACAGCAGCTACCACGGGGCCAGCATTTATTTGTACTTCGGATGTCGAAATAACTCGCAGGTAATTTGCAAGCTGGTGCTTGCACACATCCCATTAGTTTTCCATAACGAATGAATAGGTTCCTCAATTCAGGTTGACCCACTATGAACCGTTTTTTCTTGAGCCCTGACGTTTTATCTTGTCACACCCAGGCGGTTGCCAGCATTCCCAAACCAGGGTCCGGAAGTTTCAACCCATCGGTTCGGCCATTGAAATAGAGGGCGTTTAATTGCCTTGAATCATACTGCTCAATGCGCGCAAATCCTGCCTGGCGTAGTTCCTGCTCCAGCTCGTCTGGAGCGAACAGCAGCTTGAAGGGCTCGCCCGCCGAGGCCACCCGGTCAGCCAATGCTTGCAGTGCCAATCGCCGCAGCGGCCCCAGCACCGCGGGAGACAGCCCGTAGTCGAATCCCACGCCACTGCCAACAGGCGTGCGGACTATGTCCGCGAGAGTTGCGCGAAAAGCCTCCCTTGTAAGGTAAGGGACAACCCCGAGCCAACCGAAAAACGCGGGTTTGCCGGGGTCAAATCCCGCTTCTTTTAACCCGGCGGCCAGGGTTTTGTGCTCGAAGTCCAGCGGCACAAACGTCAATCCGGGAGACTGAGCCAGGCCGGCTTGGTCGAGCATTCCCCGCTTCCATTCCTGCGTGGCTGGGAAGTCCACTTCAAACACATGCAGCCTCGGAAATGGATTGCGCCAGGCAAATGTGTCCAGGCCGGCGCCCAGAACCACGTATTGAGTCACCCCTTTGGCCACGGCAGCCGCGAGCTGATCCTCGACAAACCTGCTACGCACGGCCATAAAGGCTCGAAAATCGCGCGCAACCTTGTGCTGTGCGCGCTCCATGTCGCGGACAAATCCCAGCCCCACCAGACGCACCGCGATCGGATCGTCGAGCACGGGAGGCCG
>Ga0210388_10001586_pt1 | contig 17848 bp, 15 predicted proteins | sample IncBWC19OmetaG_FD_155485 | JGI IMG/M metagenome (GOLD analysis project Ga0210388, IMG submission 155485) | Forest soil microbial communities from Barre Woods Harvard Forest LTER site, Petersham, Massachusetts, United States - Inc-BW-C-19-O ... | reverse complement strand
GAATTACGAAGCGCTGGGACACGCGATTCAACGGGCGATCGGCGACACAGGGCGAGGTCTGCTGCATTTCATCGGGCGCAAGCGGCCGCATGCCTTCAGCCCGTGGATTCGAAAGCGGATTTTTCCCGGGGCGTACGCGCCTTCGCTGGCGGAATCCCTCGGTGTGCTCGAGCCGTGGGACTACGCCGTGCTGGACGTCGAGAATCTGCGCATGCATTACGCGCGGACGCTGGAATGCTGGCTGCGGCGTTATGAGAATGCGTGGAGTGACGTGGTGAAGATGTTCGGCGAGAATTTCGCGCGGGCCTGGAGATTGTATCTGGCGGGATCGATCGCCGCGTTTCGCGCCGGCAACCTGCAGCTTCTCCAGATCGTATTCGCGGGCGAGCGATGCCGGCAGATCCCGTGGACGCGGGCGTATTTATATTCCGAACAGGACGACGAGAAGAGCCCATGGATTCGTGCGATCTCCTGATCGTCGGCGGAGGGCCGGCCGGCTCGGCGTGCGCGTCAAAAGCGGTGCGCGGCGGACTCGATACCGTCATTCTCGATAGAAGCGTTTTTCCCCGGCACAAGGTTTGCGGCGGGTGGATCACTCCGGCAGTCCTCAAAGAGCTTCAGATCGATGCGCGCGACTACGCGGCGGGCCGCACGCTGCAGCCCCTCACCGGATTTCGCACCGGCTGCATCGATTCCCCCGGCGTTGAAACACGCTATGGCAAAACGATCAGCTACGGAATCCGACGGTGCGAGTTCGACGATTACCTTTTGCGACGCAGCGGCGCCCGCCTGCGGCTGGGAGCCAGCCTGACAAGCCTTGAGCGTTCCGCGGACGCATGGATCGTGAATGGCGAGATACGGGCGCGGATGATCGTCGGCGCGGGCGGGCATTTCTGTCCGGTGGCGCGGTTTCTGGGAGCGGATGCGAGGAAGGAGATTGCGGTGATTGCGCAGGAGGCGGAGTTTGAAATGGAGGTCCGGGAACGCGCGGCCTGCGCGATTCGCGAGGACGTGCCGGAGCTTTATTTCTGCCGGGACATGCGCGGCTATGGGTGGTGCTTTCGGAAGGGAGACTATCTGAATATCGGACTGGGCCGGCTGGACGCGCGCGGGCTGCCGAAGCACGTATCGGATTTTGTCGAATTCCTGAAGAGCACGAAACGGATTGGATTCGACCTGCCCAGTCCGATGCAGGGGCATGCGTACCTGCTGCTGCGCGACATGCGCAGCCGGATCGTCGACGACGGGGTGCTGCTGGCGGGAGACGCGGCCGGCGTCTCGTACTCGCAAAGCGGCGAGGGGATTCGCCCGGCGATCGAATCGGGGCTGATTGCCGCGGATGTGCTGCTCAAGGCAGGCGGAAATTACGGGGCCGCGAATCTTGGCCACTACGCGACGCGTTTGCGGGAGCGATTCGGGAATCCGCGCGGAGATCTGGCTACGGAGGTTGGGCGGCGGATGCCGGTGAATCTGCTGAGCGCTATTTCGCGGCGACTGATGGCGAGTCGATGGTTCTCGCGGCACGTGGTGCTCGACCGCTGGTTTCTTCACCTCGACGTACCAGCGCTCGAGTTGGTCGACCGGGCCGGAGCAAGGTCCCGCGCGAGCGCGGCCTGAAGATTGTCTGGATAGTGTTCAGATCGTTTGGAAGCGGATTTATTCCGCAACGTAGACCTTGCGCTTCTTGCTGACCTGCGATTGATCGTCGAACCACACTTTGCATTGCGTATTCGATTCGTCGATGATCCACACATGCTCGGAGGCCGCGCCTTCGCTGAAAGTAAGGTTTTGCTGATGGAGCAGATCGCGAATCCTTGCCTGGGCGTCGCCGACCGAGATCGAATCGCAAACCGATGCCGAGCGCACGTTCAATCGCGCGGCGGGATTTGCCGGCATGTCGCCTCCGGTAGAGGGTGGCACGCCGGTATCGGATATTTTCGTTCGCCACATCTGGACCCCGTTGGCGCGGTAGGCTTGGATGTAGTCGCCGTCATCGCAGTGCGTCTGCTGGTAGTAGGCGATGCCGGCGGTATTCGGAAACGCCGGCGTGATTTTCACGGACCGGCAGCCCGGGACGTCGCCCGACCGCCACAGAGTGGAACCGGAAGGGAGCCGATCACCACGGACCACCGTGACCGTGGCTTCCGCCGAGCCGTCCGCGCTTCTCCCGTCTACGTGGTAATCGCCCGGCTCCTTCGCCACGATCGTGAATTCGTCTCCGTCGCGAGTCCAGAAAGCGTCTGGATCGGAAACGTGCCAGGCGATGTGGTTCACCATGTGACCTGCCTGGTCGATCACGCGAAACGATGCCGACTGGCCGACCAGTAGCGTTACGCTGGAGGGGGTGATCCTGACGAACAGCGGCGCCTGGGCCGGCGACGGAGTCGCGAATACGAGCAGAACGGCGCAGGAACCAAGCGCTGAGGCCGTCCATCGGATGGTTCGACCCATCATTCGTTCATCTTTAATCGCAAAAACGAATGGGTCAATGTAACCAGAGTAACATTTGGCCTTCTGAGTAAACATCGCGGCGAACGTTGCGCGAGATGCGTTCGCTGATTTGACCGTATGCAAGAGGCGGGCCTAAAATCGATTGGGAGTGGAGGCTGATTTTGATCGATGAAAAAGGTGTGCGCGACTATTTGCGGCGAGCGCTGAGCTGGCACGAGGCACACGTGGATTGGCTGAAGGCGGTTTCAGGGATTCCGGAGAAACTGCGTGGCAAGCGGCCGAAGGGAGCGGAACACTCGCCTTGGGACCTGCTCGAGCATATGCGCCTGGCGACCTGGGACATCTACGAGTTCTGCAAGGACCCTAAGCATGCGTCGCCGAAATGGCCGGAAGGGTATTGGCCGAAGAAACCGGCGCCGCCGAACGCTGCTGCTTGGGACAAGAGCGTTCACGCGTTGCAAAAGGATCTGGAGGCAATAGGCAAGCTGGTGACCGATCCGAAAACGGACCTGCTAGCTCCGATTCCGCACGGAGACGGGCAGACCATCCTGCGGGAAGTGCTGTTGATCGCCGATCACAATGCCTACCATCTGGGACAGCTCGTGTTGGTCCGCCGGCTGCTGGGTTGCTGGCCGGAAAACTGAGCCGTACTTCCCGCCGTGTCCGCCGCTTCAGGAACTCTAAAATTGATACAATAGCGGTTGGGAAAAAATCAGAAGCTGAGGGATAGGTAAGGTATGAGTCGGGAACAGGCGATCGCGGAATCCGCATCTTCAACTACGCAGCAGGACCGCATCTGGGAATCGTTTCGCCGCTGGGGATACATGCAGGCTAGCCTCGATCCGCTGGGTGATCTGGAACCTGCGCCGATGCCGGAGCTGGACGGCTACGGATCCGAGGCGGACGCCGCACGGCGCGTTTACTGCGGCAGCATCGGCGTGGAATTCATGCACATTCCGGACCGCGAGAAACGGGTCTGGATCCAGCAACGCATGGAATCGGATCCGCCGAAGCCGGACCGGGCGCGAATTCTCGATCTGTTGATTCGCGCGGATATCTTCGAGCAGGTTTTGCAGACGCGCTACCTGGGCACGAAGCGGTATTCGCTGGAAGGCGAATGCGCTCTGATTCCGCTCCTGGATTCGGTCTTGAGCGCGGCGGCCGGTCAGGGCGCGGAAAAAGCGATGCTGGCGATGAGCCATCGCGGGCGGCTCAACGTGATGGTGCACACCGTGGGGCGCGCGGCAGCGGATGTGTTCGCGCGATTCGAGGACGTGGACCCGCGCAGCACCTTGGGCAGCGGCGACGTTAAATATCACATGGGCGCTACGGGAACTTTCCACTCGGCGAACGGACGCGACGTGGAAATTCATCTGGTGTCGAATCCCAGCCATCTGGAAGCGGTCGACCCGGTGGTGATTGGCCGGACCCGCGCGAAGCAACAACGGCGCGGCGAAAACGGCCGGCGGCGCGTGGTAGCGGTGGTGATGCACGGAGACGCGGCGTTCGCGGGCCAAGGCATTTGTGCCGAAGTGTTGAACATGGCGGGCGTTGAGGGATTTGCTGTCGGCGGCTCGGTTCACATTATCGTGAACAACTTGATCGGTTTTACGACCGCTCCGAAGGACGGCGGGTCGTCGCGTTACTCCTCCGATCTGGCCAAGCGCCTGCCCATCCCGATTTTCCACGTGAACGCGGAGGATCCAGACGCGGTGGTGCGCGTGGGCAAGATGGCGCTCGATTACCGGTACGAATTCGAGACGCCCGTGATGATCGATCTGATCGGCTACCGGCGGCACGGCCACAGCGAAGTGGACGATCCGACGATCACGCAGCCGCTGCGCTACCGCAAGATCGAGGCGCATCCGGAGCTGTGGAAGATTTACGCGGAAAAGACCGGCGTCGATCCCTCGCCGATGGTCGAGCGCGTCCGCGACGATCTGGACGCGGCACAACAAGAGGCCAAGGAGATCGAGAAGAGCCCCCAGATGCGGAAGCTGCCGCGATATTGGGGCGCGTTTCGCGGCGGGAAGTACGATCCTTCACTCGAGGTTCCCACGGCGGTTGCCGCCGATTCGCTGACGAGGATCGGCGAAACGCTGGCGAGCTATCCGGAGGGATTTCACGTTCATCCCAAGGTGAAAAAGCTGCTGGAGCAGCGCCGGGAAATGGCGCACGGCCAGCGCGCGATCGATTTCGGAATGGCCGAGGCGCTGGCTTTTGGCTCGCTGTTGCACGAAGGCGTGCCGGTACGGCTGACGGGGCAGGACAGCAGGCGCGGCACGTTCAATCAGCGGCACGCGGCGCTGATCGATGTGGAAACGGAAGAGGAGATTGTGCCGCTCGCGGCGCTGGTGGAGGAGCCGGCGTTCTGCGAAATTTACAATTCGCCGCTTTCCGAAGCGGGCGTGATGGGATTCGAGTACGGATTCAGCCGCGATTATCCCGAAGCGCTGGTGCTATGGGAAGCTCAATTCGGTGATTTCGCGAACGGGGCGCAGATCATCATCGACCAGTTCATCGCGGCGAGCGAAGACAAGTGGAATCTGCTGTCGGGCATCGTGTTGCTGCTGCCGCACGGATACGAAGGGCAGGGGCCTGAGCATTCCAGCGCACGCATCGAGAGGTTTCTGCAGCTGGCGGCGCGCGACAACATTCAGATTTGCCAGCCTTCGACGGCCGCGCAATATTTCCATCTGCTGCGGCGGCAGGCGCTGCGCTCGTGGCGAAAGCCTCTGATCGTATTCACTCCGAAGAGCATGCTGCGGAATCCCGCGGCTTCCTCGCAGCTCGCGGATCTGGCGGAGGGGCGTTTTCAAACCGTGATTCCGGATGCGGGCGGCGCGTCGGCGGATCGCGTGCTGCTGTGCACGGGGAAAATCGGCCGTGAGCTGATCGCCGAGCGGAAGCGGCATCCGGAAAATGCCCCGGCAATCATTTTTGTGGAGCAGCTCTACCCGCTGCCGGAAGCGGAGTTGGCCGCGGAGATGGACCGCCACGCGAACGCGCGGGAATTCGTGTGGGTGCAGGAAGAGCCCGGCAACATGGGCGCGCACGAATTTATGGTTCCCGAATTGAAGCGGCTGGCGCGCCAGCGTTCGGTGCTTTCGGTGAACCGCTCCTCGGCCGCGAGTCCTTCGACCGGGTCGCACAAGGCTCACGAGATGGAACAGAAGACGCTGGTGTCGCTGGCCTTTGGCGTGTAACTCCACCACGCACCGCGCACGAACTTCGATCTAAACCCTCGAAAGAATCAGGCTGTGGCCGGTGGCCATCGGCCGCACGTCGTTGGACGAAAATCCCGCTTTCTGAAACATTTTTCGATACTCCGCGGCGGTGTAGGCGTCGCCGTTGCGCGTCGTCCCGAGCATGGTCATGGCAAATCCGGCTGCGCGCGCGGGCGTGATGCGATCTTCGTTGGGTACGAAATCGAGCGTGACCACCAGTCCGCCGGGGGCCAACGCCTGGCGGAGCCGGCGCAGCAGGGCTTCGTTCGTAGGCGGATCGAAATGGTGCAGGAAGTTCGTCACTAAGATGACGTCGTAGGCCGTGCCGAGTTCAATGTCGAACGCGCTGCCTGGCAGGCGATGAACTCGCGATTCGACGCCCGCCGCGCGCGCGTTTTCCATGGCGACCTCAAGCACCGGCGCCCAATCCTGCGCGAAAATCTGCGCGTTCGGATTGCGCTCCGCCACGGTGATGCCGTACGTGCCGTGTCCGGCAGCGAGGTCGAGCACTTTCCAGCTTTTTCCTGCCGCGGCGTCGATCAATCGGGCCATTTCCTCAGCCGCGGGGCGCATCATTGGCGCCATCGACCGCGCGAATTCGACCCAGATCGGATTCTCCGGCGATACGGAGCCTTGGCCCCCCAGTGGCGGCTCGCCGCTGCGGATCGCGTCGGCCAGATGCATGAAGCCCGTAACAACTTCGGGGAGCGTGAGGAAACCGGCCGTCGAGGCCATCGAGGTGGGCGAGCGGCGGTCGAGGAAGGCTGCCGATTCGGCCGTCAGCGCATAGCGTTGGTCCTGCTTGGTAAGAAAGCCGATGATCACAAGATAGTCGCAGAGAATCCGAAGGCCACGCTCGGTGGCGCGGCAGCGCGCCGCCAGTTTCGCAATCGTGTCATCCCTTTCGCCGATGGCCGTGAATATGTCGAGATCGATCCCCGCACGCAGCGCCGCCGTGTTCTGATACGCATTCAGCGTTTGGTAGATGAGTTGCGGGTTCGGTTTTGCGCCGCCGGTCGGAGTGGCCATGATTGTTCCCTTCTGCTGCGGAATTCAGTTCGCCGCGTGCGCTTCGGAATTTTCGGCGAAGCACCAGTGAACGAACTGGGGAGTGTAGCGCGACGCGATGGCTGCGGGAATGTCCGATTCGGCGAGGCGCTGGAAATCGAATCGGATGCGGCCCTGGCGATCGACGGTCCCGAGCAGGTATCCATAGACATCGGTCATAGCGGCATGCGCTTGCCCGGCCTCGGGGGGCAATCTGTAACGAACGGCGCCGGCGGTCCCGATGATCCATCCCGGCAACACTCCGCCATGCTCGCGCCAGTAGGCGGTGTTGAAGGTACCGTCCATGAAGTAGTGCGAGTGGCTGGCGAGCACGTAAACCTGCTTGTGATTTTTCTGCCGCGCCTTCAACAGATCGGCGTACACGCGGAGACCACTCTCTGTGCCGCCCTCGGATTCGTCCATGGCGTGGTTTTTCGATAGGCTTTCTGGCAGGGCCTCGTGCATGCCGACGACGAGCGTGCGAATCTGCGGATTCGCGGCATCGCGCTCGAGCGTTTTTTCGAACCAGGCCACCTGCTCCGAGTCGAACTGGTCCGCCGTGGCGTTGTCCATATTGATGAAATCGACTCCGCGCTCCTTCCAGCGGTAATAGCTCTTCGGCGGAAGGTCGGTGGGATCGTCCTGCAATCGTTGCGCCCGCAGGATTGGCAGGTCGAGTTGCTTCGAGAATTGCGCGACGAACGCATCGTGATTCTTCGGGGGGACGGTTTCGTGGTTACCAATGCCCAGATAAAAAGCAATATTCCCGAACGACTCGAGCTGGCTCCGGGTGAAATCGTCCCAGGCCATATTCAGGTATTCGGCCTTGGTGAGCGGTTTGGCGAGATATGCGGGCTGATGGCTGATGTCTTCATCGACGCCGGAGATTTTGCGCAGGTCGCCGAGATGCCAATAGAACTCCGCGCCCGATTGCCTAACGCGGGCGGCGATGGCGGGCATCACTACGTCGCCACAATTCCGCGAGTCTCCAGAGACGGCAAATTTCCAGGCTTCCGACTGCGCAAATACAGGCAGGGCCGAGGCAATCAGGAGTAGCAGCGCCGCTGAAACAGTCTTTGTGGGCCGAATCATGAGTTCTCCGAAAAAAAACGCTTCAGCGCGCCAAAGGCGGGGGCGCGCCGCCCGCCATTGTCCTGCGGCAACCCGCTAATGGCAACCCACGCTAACGCCTTAGCGTCAGCTGGCGTTCAACTTTCACGAAATCGAAACGATCACACGTTACAATTGAAGTGACGAAATGCCTGCGAAACGCATCCTGGTGGCGGAAGACGATTCTACGACACGGCACTGGATTGTCGAGATTCTGCGAGCCGAGAAGTTTGCGGTTACCGCCGTGGCCGATGGCCGCGCCGCGCTGCAAAAGCTGCGGCAATCGAAATTCGACCTCGTGGTGCTCGACGTCTGGATGCCCAAGATGAATGGGCTCGATGTGCTGGCCGCCATGCACCGAAAAAAGTCACCACCGAAGGTAATCGTGATCACGTCGGACGACACGCCCGGCACGTTGCTGGCAGCCGTGCGGGAGCAAGCCCACAACTATCTGGCCAAACCCGTCGAACGGCAGACGCTGTTGACGCTGGTGTGCGAGTCGCTGGGCCAGAAATCGAAGGTACCGCCGATCGAGGTGATCTCCGCTCGGCCGGAGTGGGTGGAACTGCTGGTTCCTTGCTCTATGGATTGCGCAACGCGCCTGGAAAATTTCATGATGCAGCTGGAAGCCGGTCTTTCCGAAGAAGTGCGCAATTCGGTGGCCCAGGCTTTCCACGAGCTGCTGATGAATGCGATCGAGTGGGGCGGCAAGCTCAATCCCAAGCGCAAGGTTCGCATTTCGTATCTTCGGGCAAAACGCATGCTGCTCTATCGCATTGCCGATCCTGGCCCCGGATTCAATTTCGCCGATCTGGACCACGCCGCAATCAGTCATGTTGATTCAATCGAGCATGGCTTGATTCGCGAGAAAAAGGGCCTGCGCCCGGGCGGGTTCGGCCTCGTCTTAGTAAAAGCAAAGGTCGATGAGCTGATCTACAACGAGGCCCAGAATGAAGTTGTGTTCGTGAAGTACCTCGACTGATTCAATTGGCCCCCGAAGCACCGATTCTCGCAGCCAGTACGTCGGTAACATTGACCCCTGACGATCCTCTCGACTAACTTGGATTTAGTGGAATTTAATAGGTTTAGGAGACCGCGTGGGAACCCGTGGCTGGGTCGGGATGTGAAGAAATGTTGATCGCAGGAATCATGGCCGCGGCATCGTTGGTGGCGCTTCTGCCGCTGTTCGCGTCGTATTGCGGCACGGTGCTGTCGTCCGCGCGAAGGGAGCCGCTTTCGGAGCGCGTATCGACGCTGATCGGCTCCTGCGATGGGGACTTGGCGGCACAAGATTTTGACCGCGCGTTGCAGCTCGTGCGTCTCTGCCCCGAGCATCAGGTGGACCGCGCCGGCGTGCGTGCGGTGGCGATTTACTATCGGACATTGCAGGCTGGCGGGCGTTTGTGCGGCAGGCTTTCGCCGAGCTTCGCGGATTGGGCAGAGCGCGAATGCGGGGATTGCACGCGTTTTGTGGCTGTGGTCCTGGATCGATCGATCTCCTCCAGCCGTAGTCTTTTCACACGGCCGGCCAGCGATCATCTGTAGCCCGCCGGCAGCCGCTCGACCTCACTCCGCCTCGCTGCTAACATTACGCTTGTGAAATCGCTCGAAAATCGGCTGTTACGAACGATCCGGAAGGGACGAATGCTTGCGCCCGGGGATCGGGCGGGTGTGGCTGTGTCGGGTGGCGCCGATTCGGTCGCGCTGCTGCGATTGCTCGAGAACCTGCGGGAGCGCCTCGGTGTCAAACTCCTTGTGGTGCATTTCAATCACTCGCTGCGCGCCGCGGAATCGGATGCGGACGCACGTTTTGTGGAGGAACTCGCGGCCGAGCGCGGGATTCGATGTGTCATCGGGCGGGAAGACGTTGCTGCCGCGGCTGCGTCTAACAAGTGGAATCTGGAAGATGCGGCGCGGCGGTTACGTTATGCGTTCTTCGAGCGCCTGGTAACCGAGGGGCGAGCTACCCGCGTCATGGTAGCGCATACCGCGGACGATCAGGCGGAAACGGTGCTGGCCCGTATTTTTCGAGGAACAGGGCCGACGGGTCTTGCGGGAATTCGTCCGGCCATAGGAGCAGTAGCGCGACCTCTGCTGGATGAGCGCCGGGAGGACCTGCGGAAATATCTTCGCGGGCTGGGGCAAGGGTGGCGTGAGGACCCGACGAACCGCGACCTGACTAGGCAGCGCGCGCGGATTCGCGAACAGCTGCTGCCGTTGCTCGAACGGGAATATTCGCCGGGAATCGTGAATCGGCTTTCCGGACTTGCCGAACTGGCGCGCGAGGAGGAAATTTTCTGGAGGGCGCTGGTGGAGGATCGTTTCCGGGCGCTGGTGCAAGGCGGCGTGGGAAAATTCACAGTTCGGATTTCGGCGCTTCTGGCGCCGCTCGATATTTCCACCTCGGCGCGAGACGACGAAAGCAGCGCGCTTCGGGTTTTGACGGAGCGGCTGGTTCGGCGAATGTATGGCGAGCTCCGCGGCAACGCAGCGGGACTCAGTTCGAAGCATGTGGCGCTGGTCGTTCGGCTGGCTTCGGCGTCCTCGAGCGGGCGGCGCGTCGAGCTCCCCGGCGAGATTTTGGCGGAGCGAAACTTTGACGAACTGGTTCTTTCGCACGCGAGCGCCCGCGGCCGGCCGCACGTGCGTCGCGAAACTGAATTTGCTCCGAATGCGTATCTATATGTAGTGAGCTTGCCGGCGCACGGCAGCGCGACCGTGTCCGTTCCAGAACTAAACAGGCGCTTCTGCCTGAAAGTGATTGACTGGTCTGTCTCACAGCGCGACACTAAAAGGGATAGCACGGCTCTCGACGCGCAACTGCTGCGCTCGCCTTTGATCTTGCGGAACTGGCGTCCGGGGGACGCGTATCGGCCGCTCGGGCGACGGCAGTCGAAGAAATTGAAAGAGCTATTCCTGGCTGGACGAGTCCCGAGTCGCGATCGGGCCGGATGGCCAGTGCTGGAAAGTGGCGGGCGAGTGGCATGGGCCCGGGGACTACCTCCCTCGGACGAGTTTTGCGCCAGGAACGGTACGCAAGCGGCCGTGGTGATCGAGGAGGAGCAGTTTTGAGAGGACGATGAAGGTCGCGTTTACTCGACAGCGTCTTACGACGAGGGTGGGTCAGATGGGCCGAGCCATCTCGAAAGACTACGCCGGGAGGACGGTTGACGTGGTCGTCGTGCTCGAGAATTCGTTTTTGTTCGCCGCAGACCTGGTACGCGAGATTTCCAGGCCCGTCTCCTGCCATTTTGTGCGCTCGGAAACGCGCGATATCCGGTTCGGCGGCCAGGAATACCGCGAGATTTTTTTTAGCCAGGCGCCGTCGTTGCGCGGCCGCGACGTGCTGGTCGTGGATGCCGTGCTGAATACGGGAGTTACGCAGGATTTCCTATTGAAGCGCTTGGAAGAAGGCAGTCCGCGGTCGCTGAGGCTGGCGGTTTTGTTCGACAAGCCGGCATCCCGCAAGGTCGATTTGAAGGCTGAATACACTGGCTTCGCGGCAGCATCTAAAGAGTGGGTAGGATATGGATTGAGCGGCGAAGGGGGGCTGTTTCGTAATCTTCCCTACGTTGCGACAAGGCGCGCGAGGACGGCCCGCAGGTCGCGTCCCAGCGCTCGCAGCAAAGTATCCCGAGGGTGAGGTATCCCGTGAACTCTACAGTCCGCACTATTTTATTTTGGGTCATGATGATCGCGCTGGCGGTCTTCTTGTGGAAGATGGCATCCAACGGAAGCCAGACCACGAAAGAGGACGAGCCCCAATATTCGAATTTCGTAGCCAAGGTCGATAGCGGGAATGTGAAGGACGTTTCCATTCTTCTCTCACCCAACAGCGCCGAGCTCCAGGGCGAATACCGCGACGGCAGCAAATTCCGCGGCGTGACGGTGGCCAACACAGCGATTACCGACGTCACCAAAGCCCTGCAGGATAAGGGCGTCCCGTTCAACTACCGCGAAGTGAAGGAAGCGAACTGGGTCAGCCTTCTGATCAATTTTTCTCCGATCCTGTTGATTGTTGGAATCTGGATTTTCATGATGCGCCAGATGCAGGCCGGCGGTAACAAGGCGCTCAGCTTCGGGAAATCGCGCGCGCGGCTTTTGACCGCGCAACAGAAGAAAGCAACGTTCAAGGACGTTGCTGGAATCGATGAGGCCAAGGAAGAACTCTACGAGATTATCGACTTCCTGAAGGATCCGCAGAAATTCCAAAAACTCGGCGGGCGCATTCCGAAGGGCGTGCTGCTCGTGGGACCTCCGGGAACAGGCAAGACTTTGCTGGCGCGGGCGATTGCCGGCGAAGCGAATGTTCCGTTCTTCTCGATTTCGGGTTCAGACTTCGTGGAAATGTTTGTGGGCGTCGGCGCGAGCCGCGTCCGCGATCTTTTCGAGCAGGGCAAGAAGAACGCGCCCTGCATCATCTTCATCGATGAAATCGACGCTGTGGGGCGCCATCGGGGCGCCGGGCTGGGTGGTGGACACGATGAGCGCGAACAGACGCTGAACGCGTTGCTGGTCGAAATGGACGGCTTCGAATCGAATGAAGGCGTGATCCTGATTGCGGCCACGAACCGGCCAGACGTGCTCGATCCGGCGCTGCTGCGGCCAGGCCGATTCGATCGCCGCGTGGTGGTGCCTCGTCCGGATGTGCGCGGGCGCGAGGAAATTCTCCGCGTGCACACGCGCAAAGTGCCTCTCTCCGAGGATGTCGACCTCTCCGTGATCGCGCGCGGTACTCCGGGATTTTCGGGCGCGGACATGGCGAACCTGGTGAACGAAGCGGCGCTCTGGGCCGCGCGCATGAACCGGAAGTTCGTGGCCATGGTCGATTTCGAAATGTCGAAGGACAAAGTGCTGATGGGCGCCGAGCGGCGCTCGATGATCCTGTCCGATGAAGAAAAGAAAAATACGGCGTACCACGAGGCAGGACACGCGCTGGTCGCGGCCATGACTCCGGGAGCCGACCCGCTGCACAAAGTGACGATCATCCCGCGCGGAATGGCGCTGGGCGTCACCATGCAGCTGCCAATCGACGACAAGCACACTTATACGAAGGAATTCCTGGAATCACAGCTGGCCGTGCTGATGGGCGGTCGCGCTGCAGAGGAAATTTTCCTGCACCACATCACCACCGGTGCGGGCAATGACATCGAGCGCGCCACGGAGATCGCACGGCAGATGGTTTGCGAATGGGGCATGAGTACGCTCGGTCCGCTGACCTTCGGCCGCAAGGAAGAGGCGATTTTCCTGGGCCGCGAGATCGCGCAGCATCGCGATTATTCCGAGGATACGGCGATCAAGATCGACGTCGAAGTACGCGGTATCGTCAATCTGGGATATTCGAAGGCGCGGGCGATCCTTGAAACGCACAGTGACGCTCTCGAACGCGTAGCGAAAGGGCTGCTGGAGCGCGAAGTGCTCGATGCGAGCGAATTGAAGCTGCTCATGGAAGGGAAGCCGCTGCCGGATAAGCTGCCGCCTCCGCCCGCACCGGCTGTGCCTACACGGGAACCTTCGATGACGCTGCGGCCCGAGCCTCGGCCGCTGCCCGGGCTTGCCAAGGGCGAAAAGCCTGCGCCGGCCTGATAACCGCCTGGAACCAGACTGTTTCTCGAGAGCCCGCGCACGCGGGCTCTCTTTTTTAGCGGTCCGTTTTACGCAAGCCCGGCTCTTGACGGCTGAAAAATCGGCGTAGAATACTCGCATGGCTAAGCATTCGTCCGAGACATTTGAAGTCGATTGCCCGTGCTGCAGCGCAAAATTAATCGTCGATCGGGCGCTCGGCGTCGTTTTGTCGCATACCGCGCCCGTGCGGCCGCCATCGATCGATCTCGACGACACAGCGCGGCTGCTGCGCGAGCATGACGATTCGGTCGAAGCGAAGTTTCGCGCCTCTGTGGAGGCCGAGCGGAATAAGGAAGATGTCCTGGCACGGAAGTTTGCCGAGAACCTGAAGAAGGCCAAGGACGCACCGCTCGAAAAGCCCATCCGAGATTTCGACCTCGATTAAGTCGTCCACGATGCGTCTGCTATTCCGTATCTGGCTCCCTGTAGACCGGGCGCCCCGATTCGTCTTCTCCGCACTCGTGGCTCTGCTGGTTCCCGTAGTTGTCGCCAGCGTGGCGGGCGCCCTGCCCGCGCAGGCGCAATCCAGCCACACGAAACCCCGGCAGCTCGACCGGGGGATCGTCTGGCGGCGCGATCCGGCCACTGGAGAATTGCGCGCTATCAGCCCAGCCGCCGAATCGAATGCCGCCGGGAGCGCCACATCGGGCGCGCCAGCGCCCTTGCACGTGGTCACGCAGGTGGTTCCCGTCACCTGCATCGTTTCGGCGGCGGACGGCTCCGCAGTGCCCGGCTTGCGGCGCGAGGACTTTCGTGTTTACGAAGATGGCGTGGCCCAGCCGATCGCGTACTTCGATGCATCGACCGCGCCAGCGAGTGTAGCGCTGGTGATCGACGCGAGCCCCAGTGTGCTGCGCGATTCCGAGGAGATGAAGCAGGCCGCCAACGCTTTGATCGACGCGCTTGCGCCGCTCGACCAGGCCGCAGTGGTGGATTTTTCGGCGCACACGTATTTGCAGCTTCCGTTTTCCGACGTGCGCGAGCAGGCGCGCCGCGCCATCGCGCGCATCGACGTGCGGGAACTTTTCGAGGATACCGGCGGCTCCAACATCTACGAGGCCGTCTATCTTGCCGCGCGCGAGCTTTTCCCCGGCCGTACCGGGCGCAAGGCCATCCTGCTGCTCACCGACGGGCAGGATAGCGGCCTTGGTCTGACGCTCGATCCTGCGAGCATGGCGCCGCGGCCCGGCGCGGCCCTGGACCGACTGACGTTTGACGACGTCGCGCGCAAACTCGCCGCCGAGGACATCCAGATTTTCGCCGTCTCGACCGAGAACCGGCCCAGGGTGATGACGCCGGAATGGCTGGCCACGCACACGGCGGCGACGCTTGTCTCGCCCAACGCGCGCACGCTCGAGATTCCGCCGTATACGCTGTTTCTTGCCGAACTTGTGCGCCGCGCCGGCGGCCAGGTCTATTTTCTGCGCGAATCGGAAACGATGACGGACGCATTTCGCAAAATCGCCGAGAAAATCCGCGCGGAATACAGCCTGGGCTTTTATCCCGCCGCAGGCGCGGGCGCTGCACCCGGTTGGCATTCACTCCGCGTCGAAATCCCCGGTGCCGCGGGCGCGCAAGTTTCTCATCGCGCTGCGTACTACGTTCCTGCCACTCCCTAGAGCCGCTCCGTCCCAGGTACCCGCTAGAACGAAATGACGACTTCGGATGTGACGCACGACTCATCGGCTTGCTCGCAGGATTCCCTGTAGGGGCAAGTCCCGATTCGTTCGAATTGCCAGCCAAAAAATGATCGCATTCGCGCCGCGATCTCCTTATCGTTTCGCGCAATCCGTGATTCAATAGCCCTCCGTGTTCAAGCGCAAGAAATTCAAGCTACGGCTGCCATCTCGCACGCTCGTGCTCGGCGAACGCACGCTGGTGATGGGCGTGCTCAACGTCACGCCCGACAGCTTCTCCGACGGCGGCCTGTATTTAGACAGCGCCGCCGCCGTAGCCCGCGCCCTTGAAATGGAACGGGCCGGCGCGGACATGATCGACGTGGGTGGCGAATCTACGCGGCCTGGCGCAGATGGCATTTCCGCCTCTGACGAGATACGCCGCATCCTCCCCGTCCTTGAGAAACTTCGGGGACGGCTGAAGATTCCCATTTCGATCGACACGAGCAAGGCGGAGGTCGCGGAAGCAGCCACGAAACAGGGCGCGGAAATCATAAATGATGTTACGGCCCTGCGATCCGATCCGCGCCTTGCCCAAGTGGCTGCAAGGCAAAAGGTGCCGATAATCCTGATGCACATGCGCGGCAATCCGCGCACGATGCAGAAGAGACCGTTCGCGCGTGATGTAATGCGCGACGTTTCAGTCGGACTCCGTCGCGCCGTCGGCATCGCGCGCCGTGCCGGGATCCCAAAAGCACAAGTCGTCCTCGATCCCGGCATCGGATTCGGCAAGAGCGCGGCGCAGAACTACGAATTGCTCCAAAAACTTCCCGAGCTTGCGCGCCTCGGCCACGCGCTGTTGGTAGGCACGTCGCGAAAGAGTTTCCTTGCGAAGGTGCCGGGAGCCGCGCAGGATGCCGGCCGCATCTGGGGCACCGCAGCGACGGTCGCCGCGAGCATCCTCGGCGGGGCGCACATCGTCCGCGTGCATGACGTCGCGGAAATGGTCGGGGTCGCGCGAGTCGCCGACGCCGTGGTGCACCCACAGTCCGTCTCCGCGCGCGCCGCCAAATCGAAATGAGCGACCCCGCCACGCCGTCGCCCCCATTCTCACCCGCTGACCGGGCAAATTCCCGCAACGCGCTGCTCGCCGGATTTCTCGGCTGGACGCTCGACGCCTTCGACTACTTTATCCTCACCTACGTCCTCGCGCAGGTGGCGGCCGAATTCCATAAATCCGTAGCCGAAATGACGCTCACGATCACCGCCAGCCTGATGATGCGCCCCGTTGGCGCGCTGCTTTTCGGGTTGATGGCGGATCGCTGGGGCCGACGGCTTCCGCTGATGATCGACGTCCTGTTCTATTCCGTCGTGGAAGTCCTTTCCGGTTTCGCGCCGTCCTATGGCGCTTTCCTGGCACTGCGACTGCTTTACGGCATCGGCATGGGCGGCGAATGGGGAGTGGGCGCGTCGCTTGCGATGGAATCAGTTCCGGCGAAGTGGCGCGGTATTCTGTCGGGCGTGCTGCAGGAAGGATATGCTCTCGGCAATCTGCTCGCGGCCGTCGCGTTCTGGACCGTCTTTCCGCACTGGGGCTGGCGGCCGATGTTTTTCATCGGAGGCCTGCCGGCACTGCTTACGGTGTTCATCCGCGCCAGAGTGAAGGAAAGCGACGCGTGGAAGGCGGAAGCCGCGGCACGAAAAAGCTGGCGCGAATATTTCGGCTCCGTGGCCGCGAACTGGAAACGGTTCCTCTATCTGGTGGCGCTGATGGCCATGATGAATTTCATGTCCCACGGCACGCAGGATCTGTTCCCCACGTTCTTGCAGCGGCAACTGCATTTCGCGCCGCGTGCCACTTCGATCGTCAGCGTGGTGGCCAATGTAGGCGCCATCACAGGAGGAATTCTCGTGGGACTGTTGTCCGACCGCATCGGACGGCGGCGCGCGATGGTTAGCTCGGTGCTGCTGGCGCTCGTGCTGATTCCCGTGTGGATTTTTTCACCGCCGGTGGTGGTGCTGATGAGCTTCGGCGCGTTCCTGATGCAGTTCATGGTGCAAGGAGCCTGGGGTGTGATTCCCGCGCACATCAACGAGCTGTCCCCCGGCCCGTTGCGCGGATTTTTCCCGGGATTTGCCTATCAGGTGGGCGTGCTGATCGCTGCGAGTGCGCCTCCGATCGAAGCGAGAATGGCGGAACACTTCACCTACGCGCAGTCGATGGGAATGTTCGCCGCAGCGGCGTGCGCGGTGGGCGCACTAGTGATCGCGTTTGGGCCGGAGGCGCATCGAGTCTCCTTCGGCCCGGCGAATAAAAGCGCGGGCTGAGAAAAGCTTGGCGTCGCGCTTACTTTTTCTTCGTCGAGCGATCGGACTTGTGCCGCATGTACGGCAGGGCGTCTTGATCGACGGGCGCCCGCGCATCGTCATTCAGCGTGGCCACCAGTTGCTGGAGCGCGCGAATGAAATTCTGCTGCTCGTGCCGCGAAAAAGGTGAAAGAAGCCGCGCCCGCGCGCGGGCCGCGCCCGGCATAATGCGCTTCAGCATTTCCTGGCCCTGCGGGCTTAACCGCAGGCTATAGCGGCGGCGGTCCGTCGCGCTTCGCTCACGCAGGATCAGCTTGCGCTTGATCAGATTGGAGAGCACCAGCGCGGTGGTAAACCGGTCGAGGCCGGCGATCCGCGAGATGCTCACCTGGTCGGAGCCCGGCGTGTCTTTTACCACTGCGAGCACCACATATTGCGAGGATGTAATGCCGAACTCGCGGCACT
>Ga0210388_10001584_pt1 | contig 17855 bp, 18 predicted proteins | sample IncBWC19OmetaG_FD_155485 | JGI IMG/M metagenome (GOLD analysis project Ga0210388, IMG submission 155485) | Forest soil microbial communities from Barre Woods Harvard Forest LTER site, Petersham, Massachusetts, United States - Inc-BW-C-19-O ... | reverse complement strand
CGCGGTAGACGGCGCCGTGGTCTCAAATCCGATGGCGAAAAACATGACGTGCTTTTCGGGATTGAGCCGGGCTAGCTTCAGAGCGTCGGAAGGCGAATATACGATACGTACGTCCGTGCCCCGGGCTTTGTGTTCGAGCGGGCTGCCCTGGGTGCCGGGGACGCGCATCATGTCGCCAAAAGCGGCGAAAGTAACGTCCGACTGCTGCGCGATGGAAAGACCGTCGTCGATCCTTCCCATGGGAAGCACACAGACTGGGCAACCGGGACCGTGGATCAATTCGATGTTTTCCGGAAGTATATCTTTCAGGCCGAAGCGATAGATAGCGTGCGTATGTCCGCCGCAGACTTCCATCATGCGGTAGTGGCGTTCCGTGCGGGCGAGGCGGCGGATTTCTTCTGCCGCCTTCGAAATCAGTTCGGGTTCGCGAAACTCGTCAACGAATCTCATTCGGAATCCCTTCCTCGCGGTTGGACGCGGATGGGTGTCAATTCACGTCCTCCAGTCCGTATCCCCGGACTTCCTGCATCGCTCCGTCAATCTCTCCCAGCATCCTGAGCGTGTTCATCTGGTCGGCGGCATCCTGCTCGCTGATCTTACTCATGGCAAAACCAACATGCACCAGGACCCAGTCGCCAGGTACCGGCTTATCATCTTGCAATAAGCCGAGATCAATCCTGCGCCGAACGCCGACCACATCCACCAACGCGGAGTCCAGGTTTTCGGACGAGACCTCGACAATCTTCCCTGGTATGGCTAAACACATCCGGCATCCTCCCATGGCATCATGATTCGCTCCATCTCCATCCACCGACTGCCCCCCGTAAGCCACTCAACCCTGTTTGCGGGCCGAAATATCGAACGACAGCTTGAGTTCATCCTTGAGCTTCACGGTACCCCCAAGAGCGGAAACCGGGCGAATCTCGTAATCGCTCTGGCGGCCCGCAGCGTCTTACCGTTCAGCGAAACTTGCGCCGACACGGGCTGTCCGCGCGTAACTCCGTGCAGCGTCAGCTCCCCATTTAAGGCCACCCAGTATTGCCCTTCCCCCGTCTTGCTGGCGGAGACGCGAGAGCACTCATAGACAATGTCGGCAAAGGAATCCGACTCAAGAACTTCCTCGTGCATCTTGCGGTTGATTTCCTCTCGATCCTTCTGAGTGACGTCATCGGTCATGTTGAGCGAAGCTGCACGAATCACCATTCGCAAGGAGCTTTGGTCGATCGCGGCGGGATTCAGCAAGATTTCTCCCTCGAAATCAGGAACATCAATCGTCGGGCTATGGCCCAGTGCCGAAAGCAACCCCGCGACGAACGCTCTGACCTTGAAGTTGCTCCCCTGGGCCTCAATGATGTAGTGAACCGTGGCAGCCTCCCGTATTACCGTTGGATCGATGGCGTAATGCACTCTAAGAACCTCCTCCAAAAAATCAAATCGTCCATTTTATGGTTCGACGGTCTTACTCCGCCTTGCGGGCCACCACATAAAACGAGAATTTCAACTCGTCCAGAAGTTTCAGGGTGCCCCCGGCGATCGATGCGATACGAATGTCGTAGTCGGTCTGCAGCAGCGAAAAGGAGCCGTAGGCACGGACACTGTCAACTCCGAGAGACGCTTGCGCCACAAAATCCTGCTCATTGGAAACGCCATGAAGAGTCAGCCTGCCGCGCACCGTGAGGCGGTAAACATCCTCCTTGAGCTTCTCAGCCGCCACTTCCGAGCTGTCATAAACAATCTCCGGAAACTCCGCCGTTTCCAGCACTTCTTTGTTCATCACCCGGTGAAGCTCGCGGCGATCCACCTCCGATAGCTCGTCCAGAACCTCCAGTGATGCCGGCTTTACCCGCACTTTGAGGGAAGCACCCTCGAGTGTCAGGGAAGCCATTTGAACTACGCCAGTCCACTCGCGAATGGCGATCTTTGGGCTATGGGCCACTGCCGCAATCAAACCGCTGGCAAAGGCTTGCACCGTAAACTGGCTCGTTCGTGTATCGACCACGTAACGAATACTCGCAGAACTTGTCCCCGTAGAACTTGTCGCCATTGAAGTATCCCTCCGGCTATCTTGCCGATAAGATAGCATGAGGTACGCTCGGCTCGCCCCCTCCAAATGACGCCGAACTGTTATTATCTTCGTACCCGAGTTACTCTATCTGCATGTTAGTTAGTCTCTCTTCAGTTAGTTAGTTTCTCTACATGGAGCGCAATTTCAAATAGCGGTCCAAATCCGGCAGGGCGCCCTGAGCCAGATTCCCCAAGCCGAACTGGCCGAGATAGCGCCTCGCGATCGGATTGGAAAGAATCAGGCCCGCCCCGAACACCACCAGAGCCACCCCGCTGAGCATGAATAGCGTGTCTTTGTCACTGGTTCCGTTACCATTTTCTTCCATTGCCACGGCAGTCTCCTTTGTGTCGCAGGATATTTACTGGGCTGAACCCGCCCCGCCCTTGTTCAAGACATCGTCGATCAACGATTCCATCAGATTGACCGCCTCCTCCACTGCAGCCTCAACCGGGGCGCTGAGTCCCATCTGACCTTCTTCGCCTCCGAGGGTTTCGGGCTCGCAGCCGAGCAGCAGCACGTTTTTTACTTCGATATTCATGGCCCGCGCCATGCGCAGCACGCTCACGGGATTCATGGCATGGCCTTCGATCGCCTGCTGCGCGCCCGGATCATCCAGCCCTTCTAAATCCGGTTCGATCACGTACAGCGTGCCCGGAGCTTCGCCATGCGGACACGCGTCTACCAGGATCGTGGTCTGGTATCCGTCTTGCAGTGCATAGGCCAGGTCGAGACCGCGAATGCCAAAGTCGGCCACGCGGACGGCCTGCGGCAGGACCCGGCTGCCCAGGCGTCGAACCACTTCCACACCAAATGCGTCATCCCCGAGGAAGATATTGCCAATGCCGGCGACGAGAACCGTTGGTTTCCGCAGTGCGGGGATTTGCGGGACCTCGTCAGGTGAGAGCGGTTCTACCTCTTCCGCATCGAAGAAGAAGCGATGACCGGGCTGACGGAGCAAGCCCATATCTTTGCCGGGGTCGTCGTCCAATACAACGCAGACGTGCTGCTTGCCTTCGTAATCCTGTTCGATGCATTCGATGGTGGCACTCTGGCCGGCGAGTGCGATATCCATCACATCGCCGCCCTTGCGGGGACGCAATCGCACGTGGCTTCCAGTACGCACCTCGACTCCAGCAATTTCCAGATGATCGAGAGGAGTCTTTTCTTCGAGCAGCTGCCATTCCCACTCATTCATTGGGTCTCCTCCTTGAGTGGGCGGAGACCGCGCACAACTCCGTGCAACTTCATGAACTGCTCCACCGGCATCGTTTCTGTCCGTTCCAGCATCTGGCGGGCGCGTTCGTCAGACTGGCTCATCTCGCGCTTCTCATCGTCGGTCAGCGTCATGATTCGTAGCGACAGAATCTCATCAATCTCGGTTCCGTCAAACAGGTCTCCGGCACTCTCGGGGGCAATCCGGGGATAGTCATAGAGAATGATCGGAGACGAGAGTACGGTGTCGCATTGTCCTTCTTCACCGACGAGGACTGGCCATGTCCCAATGTTCTCGCAGCCCGCGGCCAGATCTCTTATTTGCTCCGGAGGCGCGAGCAGCGAAACAAAGTTGCCATCCTGCACGCCGAGGATGGTATGAGCCGAAACGAGAGAGCTTCGCAATGCCTCCTCGCGACTGGCGCTCTCCGCGCCGTCAAATGCCGTCCGGTTGCGAATGCGTACGCTGACTTTGAACAAGTCGTCGACCACTCGCTCGCTCCTGACGTCAAGCCTTCCCTGGAGCGCGTTTTGTTCGCGGATAATAACACCGGCGATCCGCCCTTCTTCAGTCCTTAGCTGCTCAAATTGCTTCGCGGCGTGAAAAGTGAACGACTCTGAGAGTGAATCGTGACTGAGTGCCCCAAGATTGCAGATTGGCACGGTCACTTCGCGCTCCGCCGCCTCCTGCCAGGGCTGGTATACGCGACCGTGTACCGTGAGCCTCTCTACCAAACGAAACTCGGGCACTTCGCTTGGCAACACATCGTCTGCAGGCGAGGTTACCTCGCCGACAGAGCGCTCTACTAACTGGAGAAATCGCACCCGGACTTCAAGTCCGGTCACCGACCCGCCTTCGACCAGGCATTCCGTCTGCATGGTCCAGGCTTCGGTGCCGTTCTGCGCTTCACTATAAGACTGCGGACACAGGACGCCGAAATTCCAGCGCTGCTGGTTCTTCACCGAGGATGACCTGTAGGGATAGAGCATGTATCCCTCGTACAACACCGCTTTCGCGATCTTGTCCACCATGTCGAGATTCACTACATCACCTTCTCTTCAACTGGAATAATGCTCTCCAGCGCCTCTTCCCAGGTGGGAATGCCGTGCAGGGTTTTGTATTGATGGAGCCGGTCGAAAGCGTCCTTGTGCAAGCAGAGCCAGGCGCTGTTCGGATAGTAGGACCCCATCATGTCGCGCCAGACTCTTACCGGCAGTTTGAATCGGGCTTCCTTGTCCCAGGAAATAGGCGCAACCTGCAATCCGTCTTCGGGGCTGGCATAGAAAACCGTTCCACTGAACTGCACGCAGACCGGGACTTCCCCATCTCTCAACCCGTCGAAGTATTTGGTCGCGGCCAGGTTGAAATCGAAACTGCAGGGCACCGGAAGATCGGTCAGAGTGGTCCCCTTAAACGACGGCACGACGAGATTGGCGTGAGTCCACAAGAGACTTCGCAGGGTTTGGCCCCAGCGGCTGGGCGCGCCAAACAGGTCGAGCAATCGCTCCTGATCCTCAGTCGTGTAATGGCGGCGGGTAACTTCGAGTTGAATCTGGCAGCGCAACGCGACCGTATGGATCGTCTGCTCGGGATTAGCGTCGGTCAGGCGCAGTTTGAAGGCCAGCAGCGGCGAGGCTGCGTTGGCGACAACCTCGACCCCCTCGACTTGAAAGCTCAGATCAGGCATGAGACTCCTCCTCCACTTTGGAGGCGTCTTTGGTCTCAATCGGAACCTCGACCGATCGCAGTTTAACGCTGCTGAAAAACTCGCCCAATTCCTTCCACACTTCCGTCCCGCCGGAAAGACCCTTCCAATGCATGCGGATCAGGCCCACCAGTTTGTAGCATTCGTCGATGGGAAGGAGATAGTACTCTGCCGCCGAGTATCCGCGGGAATAGCCCAGGCGGTTGACCAGAAGCCCTTCCACATCCGATTCCATTTCGTTCAGAATCGGATTGCGCGCAGCGATGTCGTTCCAGGATTCCAGCGCGAGCAGAGACTCCGTCGCCCCCGCGGGGCTGGGATAAAGGGCGATCACCCGGTCCTCAAGGCTGTTTCTGAAAAAGAAAGCCATGTTGATGGGGACCAACAATCCGTTCCACTCGGCGTCGGTGAGATTAAAGCCAGAAAGAGATCGCACCCGCCTTGGCACACGCTTGAACTTCACTCCCTGGCCGCCGAACAAAATCGCGCAAGCGTCGCAGCTGCAAAGGAGCTTACGCTGCGCCACCTCGATCAGATGTGGATGATCGGGGCGCAGGCCCACGCTACACAATTCGCAACGTTCGGGTGGACGCCCGCGGCGCGCAAACTGGCGCAGCGCCCCAAAGCCATCGGTCGGTTCCGTAAATTGTCCTGCGCTCATGATTTCAACGTCCAGATTTCCCAACGACCCTAGTCCGTGCCCTGTGGTCCCAGCGATATCGCCGATCCACTCATCAACTTATCCAATGCCACGAACCCAGAAGCGGGCTTCTGTTCAAGACCTTCGATTGCCACCAAACTCAAATCCGGAGCTGCGTCGTACATCGCGCCCTCTAGGGTGGCCTGCACGGTTTTCGCAGTTGAGCCGCACGTATGGGAACCGATTTCAACCCGCAGGCGGATTGCACCATCGTTCACACCGAGCAGTTCTACTTCGCAGCCCTGTTTTCGCAACTGCGGGCGAATCCGATCCACTGCCTTCAGCACGCGGCTTTCGAGATCCTCGGGGTGAAGGCCGTAAAGAATCAAAACACTGCTCACCAGCGAGTCGCGGCCCAGCCGGTCAATCATTTCCATCCCCGGCTCCCCGGCTGCGGCGATGATTTCGAGCGCCTTCTCAAAGGCCGCGCCATGCAAATCCATCAGCGACTGCACCAAGCCGTTAGCGGCCGCGCGAACCGCGGGGTCGGCGATCGATTCCATTTCCTGAACCAGCCCGCCGATCCGCTGCATATCTTCCCGAAAATCTCTGTCGTGAGCCACAATGCTCCTGTTCAAACCTTTGTCCCAAGAACGCTAGTCAGACGCGAAATAAAATTAGGAGTGAGAGCGCAGTTTTGAGATGCCAAGTGTGTCGCTAAGAGACCCTGCCCAGCGATCCGCACGTAGCGATTCCTGACAGCGATCACCCTCACTCCTTCGTTATCGGTGGGACAGGTTTAGGGTTGGAGACCAAACATGGGGGAATGATGCGTCTCCAACACCTTGCCGTTCCCCAGATACATGTGCACGCCGCACGGCAAACAAGGATCGAAACTCCGCACCGCACGCATGATATCAATTCCCTTGAACTTGTCCGGTCCGTTTTCCTCAAAGATCGGGGTGTTCTGCACCGCGTCCTCGTATGGACCCGGAGTGCCGTAGATGTCGCGTGGATTGGCATTCCATGGGGTCGGAGGATACGGGTGGTAGTTCGCGATCTTGCCTTCTTTGATCACTACATGGTGCGAGAGCACGCCACGAACCGCTTCGTGGAAGCCACAGCCGATGGCTTCCTCGGGCACCTTGAACTCCGTCCAAGTTTTGGTATGTCCGGCGTGCAGTTCCGCCAGCGCCTTTTCCATGAAGTGGAGAGCGGCGCAGGCGGCATAAACCTGGAAGTAGGTTCGCGCCCGATCGCGTTCGATAGCGTTGCTCCACTTCGGGATCTTCCACTCGAACTCGACCTCAGGCAGCGAGGTGGTCTTGGGCAGGTACATCTTTACGCTGCTACCGGTGGATTTGATATATCCAATGTCAACCAAGCCAGCCAGCGCCGTCGTCCAAAGGCGAGCGATCGGACCGCCTCCGGTATCCATCGCCAGGTGATCGCCTGTGCGCTTGTCGAGCCACCGCGGCGACATCACCCAGGTGTACTTGCCAGCGAAGTCGCGCTTCTGCGGCCGAGGAATCGTTGTCTGGTTCCAGGGATGGTTCCTGTCCACCGGATTTCCGAGAGGATCGGTCTTGACGAACATTTGTGAATTCTTCCACTCGTCGTAATAAGAACTGCCCAGCAGAATGCGGATGTTCAGGTTGATGTCCACCAGATCCGTGGTCACGAGCTTGCCGTCGACCACAATACCCGGAGTGACAAACATGCCGCGACCCCAGTTCGTCATGTTCTTGTAGGTGTAATCGCAGACATCGGGATCGTTGAACGATCCCCAACACGCCAGCAACACACGACGACGGCCCACTTCTTCGTAGCCAGGAAGAGCCTGATAAAAGAAGTCGAACAGATCGTCGTGCAATGGCACGACCTTCTTCATGAATTCGACATACTTCATCAGACGGACCAGGTAGTCGGTAAAGAGTTGGATGGTGGGCACGGTGCCGACGCCGCCGGGATAGAGAGTGGAAGGATGAACGTGCCGGCCTTCCATCAGGCAGAACATTTCCCGCGTCATGCGGCTCATAACCAAGGCTTCGCGATAGAAAGCTCCGGTAAACGGGTTGAGCGCAGTCATGATGTCGGCGATGGTGCGGAAGCCGTGCAGACTGGAGTGGGGTGCCGGCGTTGATTGCGCTTTCGCCCAGACCTTGGGGTTGGTCTCCTTGACCATCTGCTCGCAGAAATCCACGCCGACGAGGTTGTCCTGGAAGATATTGTGGTCGAACATGTACTCGGCAGCTTCGCCGAGATTGACGATCCATTCGGCAATCGGAGGAGGCTTTACCCCGAACGCCATGTTCTGCGCATAGGTGGCGCAGGTGGCGTGGTTATCGCCGCAGATACCGCAAATGCGGCTAGTGATGAAGTGAGCGTCGCGCGGGTCCTTGCCCTTCATGAAGATGCTGTAACCGCGAAAGATGGACGAGGTGCTGTGGCACTCGACCACATGGCGGTTCTCAAAGTCGATCTTGGTAAAGATGCCCAGGCTGCCCACGATCCTTGTGATCGGGTCCCAGTTCATTTCCACCAGATTCCCCTTCTTGCCGGAAACATCCTTCGTCGGTGCGGTAATAGTGCTCATTCGATCGCTCCTTTATCGGCCTCGGCGGTCTCTCGGTGCGTCTTTAATAAGATCGTGGATGGTATCCAGTCGTCAGCTCCGCGCGCGGATGACGCCACCTGGGTTCCTTGTTAACGGTCGACTGGGTCATGGTGCGTAAGGCGCGAATGGCGCGGCCATAGGCGCCGACCGCCGCACTGGAGACCTTCGCTCCCGGCGGCTCATCCATAAACGGCATGAACTTGTCAGGGAAGCCAGGCATGGTGCAGCCGATGCAGATGCCGCCCACGTTCGGGCACCCGCCGATTCCGGCCATCCAGCCGCGTTTCGGAACGTTGCAGTTGACGACCGGGCCCCAGCATCCCAACTTCACAATGCACTTGGGGGAGCCGTAGACTTCGGCGAAATCGCCCTGCTCGTAGTAACCGGCTCGATCACAGCCCTCGTGGACCGTCTTGCCGAACAACCAAGTCGGCCGCAGTTGGTCGTCGAGTGGAATCATTGGCGCCAGTCCAGCCACCTGGTAGAGCAGGTAGAGTACGGTTTCCATGAAATTGTCGGGCTGCACCGGGCACCCGGGAACATTGACGATGGGCAGTCCGGCTTTCGACTTCCAGTCCCAGCCCAGGTAGTCCGCCAGCCCCATGGCTCCCGTAGGATTGCCTTCCATGGCGTGAATCCCGCCGTAGGTGGCGCAGGTGCCGCAGGCAACGACCGCCAACGCTTTTGGCGCGAGGCGGTCGATCCATTCGTTGGTCGTAATCGGCTGGCCGGTCTTTGGATCGGTCCCTAGGCCTGCCCAATAACCTTCCTTCTTGATTTTTTCGTTCGGGATCGAGCCTTCGACGACCAGCACAAAAGGTTCGAGCTGGCCTTTCTCAGCCATATACCAGAACTTCAGGAAGTCATCTCCGTTCTCATACGCTAGGACGGGATTGTGCAGGTGCACCTTGGGAAGTCCCGGGATGGCTCCCAACAGAACGTCCTCGATGCTGGGCTGAGTTGCTGCGGTGACTGAAACCGAATCTCCATCACAGCCCAGACCGGCGGTGATCCAGAGTATGTGAACCTCGGCGACAGGCGATGGTTTCTGGGTGACCCGACCGTAAGGGACTGTCTCTGCTGCCATGACTGCGTTCTCCTTTCCGATCAATTTGCTAAGAGCGGAGACCGACGAATTCTTGGTCTTCTTTGGTCTACGAACAGGAATCACGCTTCGAGAGCAACCTGGAGCAGTTCTCTCCGTTCCCAGAATCGGGACCTGAAGTGTGCGGGGATAGAATCAACAATCTCGAGGTGACCTACAAGCGGGAGCACCACTTTTTCAGTTCCGTAGTATCACCATTTTTTGCATCGGGGATTCCCTGATAACTGGGGCATCTACACTACGCAGGTTTTTCGTTCATGGTCCACTGAATGGCGTGCTGCATGAGTTCGCGAGCACTGCGCAGCGACAGCTTTTCCTTAATGTGGGCCTGGTAGGATTCGACTGTCTTTATGCTTATGTGAAGTTCCTCCGCAATTTGTCTGGTTCCGTGACCCTCTCCGATCAAGCGGAACACTTCGAGTTCGCGGTCGCTGAGGTCGGCAATCGTGGAGTTCCGTATGGTCCCGGAGCCAGTGATGTAATGCTTGAGCATCTTGTTGGCGATGCGGTCGCTCACGTAAATCTCACCGCTCAGAATGCGGCGTACGGCGACCAGCACTTTTTCCGTGGCCTCCTGTTTCATGATGTAGCCGTTCGCGCCGGCCCGCAAGGCGCGCTCCGCATAAATCGACTCATCGTGCATGGAGAGAATCAGCACAGGCAGAGTGGGATGAGAAGTGCGGATATTCTTTAGCAGATCGAGGCCATCGGGGCCATTCAGCGAAATGTCAACGATGAGAACATCGGGGTGGGCCGAGTTCAGGACGTGCATCGCACCCGTCGCCTCTTCGGCTTCGCCGCAGACCAGGAGGTCGGGCTCCCGGTTGATGAGCAGCGCCAATCCCTGGCGCACGATGGGATGATCATCCACCACCAGAATTCTTCTCTTGGCGACGTTCTGGTTCTGTGAGGCATGGTTCTGCGCTTTGTAAGTCACGCTCATGTCAACTTTGTTCCTTCGTCCCGTCAAGGGGAAGGACTGGAAACAAACACGTCACCATGGTGCCGCCGGTTGGGATACGCTGCACTTCGAGAGACCCCCCGACCATTCGGGCTCGGTAGTTCATCAAATGCAGCCCCATTCCTTTACTCCCCGGAACAACGCTACCGATCCCGGAGCCGTCATCCTGGATTGTAAGCGCCCCCTGATGCCCGACAGCAGCCAGGCGAATGACGATCTGGCGGGCGTGACCGTGCTTGATCGCGTTGTTAACCGCCTCCCGCGCAACATAGTAGAGATGCGTGGCCACCGTATCGTCATGAATCAGGACGGGAGCAAAACACTGGAACCGGCAGCTGACCGCGAACAGGTCTTCCACTTCGCCCGCCCACTGCTGCAGGGCTGACATCAACCCCTGCGCGTCCGAAACCACCGGAAGCAGTCCGCGCGCCAATTCGCGCGTCTTGTGGATGGCCTCATTCACCAGGTTCACGATCTTGCCGGCGTCTCCGGCCTCGGGCAGACCTTTTTCCACCAACTTTTGTTCCTGCACCTTGCTCATGAAAGCGATGCCGGTCAGATGCTGGCCGAGGCCATCGTGCAGATCCTGCCCAATACGGCGCTGCTCGCGGGCGCTGATTTCCAGAATTGTTTTCTCCAAATGTTTGCGCTCGGTGATGTCGATTCCGGTCGCGATAATATAAGCAGGCGCACCATCATTGCCGGGAAGGACCGCACTCGACCATGCGATCAGGCGGCGCCCGCCGTCCCGCTTGACCAGATAACCCTCGTAGTCGCTGGTCAACTGGTCCGAACAGAGTTGCTGAAAATCTGATTTGAACCGACCTACTTGTTCCGGAACCATCAACAAGTCCCAAATCTTCAGGCCCGCAACCTCCGCGAAGGAATATCCGCTGGTTCGTTCGCACGCACGGTTGAAGCGGATGATGCGCCCTTCCGGATCAAGCACCACCACCAAAGCTCCCACTGTGTGGAGGATGGCAGAGACTACGTTGCGCTCTTCCTGCAGCGCTTCTTCAGTGCGTTTCAGATCAGTAATATCAAAGCCCACACCATGTATGAACCACGGCTCGCCATTTTCCTTGCGGATCATCTTGGCTTCGCAATGAAACCAAATGATTCTGCCATCGCGTGCAACCACACGATAAGCGGAACGCAGCTGCTTGCCGGTAAGAAACATCTCGGCCGCTTCGGTGCTCCAGCGCTGCTTGTCTTCAGGATGGATACGGCTGTACCAGCCGATGGGATCTTCAAGCCACTCTTCCTGGGAGAACCCCAGCGCGGCTTCAATCTGCGGGCTGACGTAGGCCTCGCCGATGCCCCGATCGAGATAAGCCATGAACACGACTGCGGGGATCTGCTCTACTAGCGCTCGGTATCTGGCTTCCAGATTCGGAAGTTGCGCTTCATCTATGCTTTGCGAATCGGAAGACCATCTCTGGTCGGGACGCTCCGGGGGATACACGACATGTCTGGCAGTTGCGGGATTGCGGCGCTGGCTGAAGACTCCGGCGAGGGCCTCGAGAATTTCCTCAGCCTCAACGGGATTCACTTCGGGTTCGGCAGCTGGCTTCGGGTTCATGCTCTTGTGCTTTTGTTGCGAATTACCCGCGCCGGCTTGCGCCAACTCGGCTCTTTGTTCAGCGACGCCTGTGTGAAACGGCGCAAAGCGTGAATCGCGCGTCCGTACGTCTGAACCGCAGCCGAAGACAACAAGGAACCCGGCGGCTGATTCATAAATGGCATGAACTTGTCAGGAAAGCCCGGCATGGTACACCCGATGCAGATACCTCCGACATTCGGGCACCCGCCCATCCCGCCCATCCATCCACGCTTTCCAACGTTGCACTGTACCACCGGCCCCCAACACCCCAGCTTCACAATGCAAAGCGGAGATCCGTAGTCTTCGGCAAACTGCGCCTGCTCGTAGAAGCCACCGCGGTCACAACCTTCGTGCACCGTGTTGCCAAAGAGCCAAGTCGGCCGCAACGCCTCATCGAGCGGAATCATGGGCGCGCGGCCGGATGCCATGCTGAGCAGATACAAAAGGGTTTCCATGAAATTATCCGGCTGTACCGGACATCCGGGAACGCATACGATGGGAATCTCCGCTTTCGACTTCCATTTCCAGCCCAGGTAGTCGGGAAGCCCCGTGCATCCCGTGGGATTACCTTCCATGGCGTGAATGCCGCCGTAGGTGGCGCAGGTTCCAGCTGCCAAGACCGCCCACGCTTTGGGAGCGAGACGATCGATCCATTCACACGTAGTGATCGGTTGACCGGTCTTTGCGTCGGTGCCCAGGGAAGCCCAGTATCCTTCTTCCTTATTGTGTTCATTCGGGATGGACCCTTCCACCACCAGAATGAAATTTTCCAGCTTCCCTTCAGCCGCTTGATGAAAGGCCTTCATGAAGTCGTCGCCATTGGCCAGCGCAAGAAAGGGATTGTGCAGGGTCACTCTGGGAATCCAGGGAATCAGCCCGAGGAGGATATCTTCAATACTGGGCTGGGTGGCGGCCGTCATTGCAATCGTCTCCCCGTCGCAGCCCAGGCCTGCGGTGATCCAGAGAACGTCGAGTTCTGGGATGGGACTCTGACTACCTCCGCGAATCCCGCCCTCCATCATTTCGACTTCTCCTGGAGCACGCCAAGGACTCCGTTCCGATTCTTTCCTCCCCAAAATCGAGATGGCAGGAATTCTGGACCGAAGGCCGAGCGGGCAAAGTACCACGCTCGAGTGCACGCGGCTAACCATTGCATATTTTAGCGGATTCTGTCTTGTTCACGCTCTATTTGGGATAGCAACACCGCTCCTCCGTCGGTCGCCGGCCTCCATACACTCCATGCTGCGGCGGTTAGGTGCCAAGGGCCGCATGGGCAGGATTGGTTCACAAAATACGCGTTGGCGGAGGCGCTTCATATCCGTGCCCAAGAGGTACAAAAGTGGATTGATCGCGGACAGCTCAAGTGCCGAATCGTCGAGACCGGGAGACTCAAGAAGGAGATTATCGACGCGGCCGATTTCTGTGATTTCTGCAAGCACCATCGTGCCGAGATCGTCGGACGAAGGTTGAACTCGGACCGGCTGAGCTTTGTCCAGATGTTTGTCTTTCCTCCCGGTCACATGGAACTGCTACCCGTGCGCGAAGCTAAGGAAGAGCAAGCGGAATACGAAGCCCAGATGAAAAAGGAAGACAGTTCTGTATCGCCGGAGTTTGAGCCGGAAGACGATTTGGGCCTCACAGCCCAATATTGAACGCCGATACTGATAGTCTTGCGGCGTCAAGGCTGCTCTGGATGGTCCGGTTTCGCCTGCTTTTGCGGCAGACGATGGTCAATCCGACCCCGTCTCTCATCGCCTCGGAGCTTCTGTCTTACCTCCCTGACTTCGCGCCAGAAGCTGTTGCGAACAGCAGCCACTGACGTTCCGAGCAACTGGGCAACTTCCTCCCAGTTGTGGCCAGCCGCTCTGAGAGCCAAGACGGTGCTGTTTCTGTCGCTCAGTCTTCGAACGATGTTCTCCAAATCCAATCGCGCGTCTACTTGACGGCTCCAATTATGGTCTACGATGCGACTCGACAGCTCAACCGCCCCACCGACGAGTTCAAGACGACGAGACTTGGCGGCGAGTCTCCGCAGCGACCGCGAGAAAGCCAACAAGAGAAGTCCGTTTTTCGGTGACGACGACGGGGCGCCGATCCGGTCCAGGTAGCGAGAAACCTGCGCAACGGAATCTTCCATCAGCTCGGGAGCGTGTGCAGGGTCTGCAAGGAGTGATTGAGTCCGACGGCAGGCTTCTTTCCAGACTTGATGTGCCGCTGATCGCACATCACTCCTTATCTGTCTTCCCTTACGATCGACTTCCTGATCCCACCAAGAAAGAATTCTCTGCGGCCTTCCCATACTGCACCCTTAAGTGAGGACGAAGGGTAAAGGAACCATATGTCCGGGCCAGGCGGAGGCGGCAAACTCCGAGCGCGACGAGAACGGAGGCGGTGGGATGTCATCACGTGGCACGAGGAGTTGGCCCAACTCCCCATCAGGCGGTAGAGTACTAGCATCTGTCTCAAGCGATAATCGCGGAAGAGTCGTCTCCAAAGCGGTCGGGAAACCGGACAAAACGCCGCTCCCCGACGTGGTTCGAGAGCATTCTTGGATTCTAGGAACGATCGCGCGGGCATCCCACTTCCGTCCGCAAATCGCAGCGCTGCGGCTCAATTGTCCATCCATACTGAAACTCCTGCCCACGCGCCGTTTTTGCCGTATGAGGAAATGGTGCATTTCCAAAAACCTGTGCAGGCTAGGCCTACACGGTAGCTTCGATTGGGCCAGGCCTCGCCCGACACCCGTTCTTGCCTGCTTGTCCACGGCTGCCTGCGCACCGTCATCTTACGCACAAAGGTAAGTACTATCGTGGCGCTCTTCGATCGAGGAGTGGTAATTTTTCTTTTGCACGGTCGGAATTCCGGACACCAGAAACACAAGAGAGAGAGAAAGGTCAGAGCCCCGGAGTCGGCCAACTGGGTGCGAATCTGGGTCGCCGACGGCGCTCGCACGTTTCAGATTGTGCCCAAGGATGTTCAGTTGCTTGGCTGCTGCGCAGAATCAGGAAGATCTCCTGAGACCGCCAAAATGCAGGATTGGCCGTCGAACTGGATTTTGTCCGCCGAATAAATTGTGGTATTGACTTGGCCGGACTTTGTTCTAACGCGGGTAATGACATTGCGAATGGGGCCGCGCTGGAGTTGCGCGGCCATCAGCGCACGGTCAGACACATCTTCCCAAATCCTCAGCTCATGGACCGTCCGGCCGAGTAATTCCGCCCGGGAATAGCCATATCGGCACTCGAATGCGGCGTTTACATCGACGAACCGTCCATCCGCCACGGTTGTGATGGAGAACGGGACCGGGCTCGAACGGAAGACCTTCTGGAACTTGTCCTCCGAGAGGCGGCGCCCCTGCTCCGATCGCACCAGCGCCGCTTGCGCTCGCCGAAGATCTTCTATCCGCTTTTCAAGTTCCTCCCCATAAATCGCAGCCCGTTCGTAGAGACGCGAATTCTGGATTGCCGCCGCCGCGGGGATGGCCAACAATTCCGCCCGGCGGAGATGGTCTTGCGTGAAGCGATTGGAACTTGTGTGCCCGATCGACAGAAAGCCCAGGTACTGTCCGGCGGCGACCAGAGGAACGCTGAGCCAGGAGCGCAGATGATCATGTCCTTCAAAAGTCTGCCATGATTGGTCTGTCGTCGTATCGGATATCAGGACACTCTTCTGGGCCCCTAGAATCCGCTGCAGGAACGGAGAGTCGTCGGAATTCAGAGTGAGAGGGGATTCTGAATGCGGCTTTGGAGTCTGTGGGCTGAGCCTCTCTCCCAACGACAGCACGTGAGGGCCGCCCTCCGCAATCAAGACCCGAGCGCACGAGTAGGGGATCAAATCGGCCAGCGATTGGAGAAGCGCATCGAGAACGAAGTCCATCCGGAGATCCTGCGTCAGACCAAAGGTCGCTTTACGCAACGCTTCGGCTTCGGCCCATGAGGATCGCGCCAGGGCGAGATTGGTTGCGACTTGTTCTTCTGCTTCCTTTTGGGCAGTGATCTCAAGGACAGTGCCGACGAGCCGGCGAATCTTGCCTTCAGAATCGCGCACCGGAAAACCACGCGCCCAGACCCAGCGCACGTCTCCGCCTGGCCTGACGATCCGAAACCTCTCATTGAACTGCCCGTTCTGGGCTGCTTCTTCGAGCTTCCCAAGCACATGGACACGGTCCTCGGGGTGGATGATGTCTTCATAAGACGACGGACTCTCCATTAAAGACTGGCATGAGCGTCCGGTGATGTCCTCATAGGCCTGGTTGACGTAAAGGGCTTTCTTGCTGCCGGCATCGATCATCCAGAAGATTTCCTGGATATTGCCGGCCATCTGTTGGAATTCATGCGCTGCCGTTTGAAGGACGCTGGCCGCGTTGCGTTGATCACGGCGCAGTTGCAGAAAGACCTTAGCCAAAAGAAGACTGAAAATGCAAAAAGCAGCCGTCATGCCTGCCAATAGCACGACCGAGACATTTGGTCTTTGAAGGTTGGAGACCAATACCGCAACGAAGAGAGCGACGGAGAGCACCATCAAGGTGATCGAAGCGATCTGCCAGACACGCCGTGGCGCCCATTTGGCAAATGGTTCGGTGCGGGGTGGGTCAACCTGATCCATGGCTCTACCAAGGATGAACTTCTGGACTCGTGGCTTCGGGTGTCCAGCAATGAGACCGCGATCGCGTCGAAACGGTCGTCTCTGCCACGTTTTCGAGCCAATGCTACCACAACAATTTGTGGCCGTAGGCTGGGCCGACCTGGCTTGACATGACGCGAACAGATGGGAAACTTGATACGAGGCCGAGGGCCGCCGCGCAAGCCATCGTGCCAGACCAACCGGCGTTGCTTCGGGACGCTACGCCGCTGAGCTCGGGTCTACGGCGATGTCCCACGCTTTGAGTAGCCATCCTGGGACATAGCACCTATTCCCGGCGCTTGGTCTCGGTATCGCCAGGGCATCGCAATGCTGCCGAGGGCGGATGGCAGACTTCCCGAAATTCTCGTTGTCATGACTAAGGCTCTTGCACTCTACCAGGCAGTCAAGCTGTGACGCGAAAAGCCTTGAGAGCAATTTCGTGCAAGGTCAGGGTGCAGGAATCACAAATTCCGTAGCCGCCGATATGGTTGAGGGTCAGATGTTTGCAGCGTGAAGAAGCCCGTCCTGTTCAGCCATTGCGCAGGCAGATGGGAGCGACCGCCAAATGTACGCGACTAAGTTGCCATCAACGTGTCCTCCTAAAAAGGCGTGGCAGGCCATCGCTCCTGTGCTTAAAACTAAACGTCAGCAGGCTGACCCTGCCGGTTCGTGAATCAACAGAAACGTGATACTCGCGCGAATAATCGCTGAAATCGTATGTTGATCCGGCGCAAGATCCCCCGTCAGCATCAGCCCGGCAAGGCTGGGCGCCGGTCGCTCGAAACAGACCGTTCAGCTCTGTCGCCGGCATTCCTATCCGGATTGCTTTGAAAACTTCATACTCCGAGTCCGACATTCTGAGGTCCGCATAAGATAGTAATAAACCGAGAAAGAGCACTGCGAAACTGCACCTAATAATCATCACCGTGACCTCCACACAAATACCGAGCCCGTCACTCGCCGAAACCGCCGACACGAGCTTTCGGGTCAAACCTTATTGCCTGCACAGACTTCCCCTCGTCGTCAAGTTGCACGAAGCAACTGCCATCTTCGCGTCCGGAAATGATCTGGTTGGATCCCTGACGGAACTCCCTTGGAACAGTTCGACTGCGAAAAATGCCTTCTACATCCTGCAAAGTCATACCCACCCTGATTGAGCCACACTCCTTAGCTGCAGATGGTGACTTGAGTCGATATGCTATGAAAGGCCATGCGAATAGGAAGAAGTAAAACAGTATGCTAAGAACCAGCGTTGAGAAAACCTTTAGCGAGAAAATCAACACCCGACGAGGCACCGCCTGCTTCATAATTGAAACTCCCAAT
>Ga0210388_10001583_pt1 | contig 17858 bp, 13 predicted proteins | sample IncBWC19OmetaG_FD_155485 | JGI IMG/M metagenome (GOLD analysis project Ga0210388, IMG submission 155485) | Forest soil microbial communities from Barre Woods Harvard Forest LTER site, Petersham, Massachusetts, United States - Inc-BW-C-19-O ... | reverse complement strand
ACAGGAGGAAATAAGTAATTGTTACAGTTACGAGATTTTCTCAGGGCAGATCTTTCAAACGCCCTTCGATATCCGCAAGAGCGGCTTCCAGTGCAGCCCGCCGAACAGGATTTGAGGTGCGTTCATCCAGAATTCGTTCGCGCTGCAGCTCCAAGGCCTGCCGCTGGCGTTGTCGGCCGGCGTGCGCTGCTGTGGCCTCGCGGTGGTTTGTTGCATTCGAAGAGGCTTCCTCTTTATCGGCAACCTGATCTTCGACGGACTTGCTTTCCCATCCTCTAGCCATACCTTTATGCTACCTCCAAAGAGGCGGATCCGCAGCAGATTTGGCGTATTCGAAGCAGAAAACACGTACCTGTCGTAACGGAGTATTCATGAAATTCTGGCAAATTCCCGCATTCGGCATTCACAATCTTGAGGTTAAGGAACGGCCTGTCCCCGAGTTATCGCGCGGGCAGGTGCTGGTGAAGGTCCACGCCGTCTCGCTCAACTATCGCGACCTGATGGTTGTGGTGGGCAAATACAATCCGAAGCTGGCACTGCCGCGCATTCCCTGCTCGGATGGCGCGGGTGAAGTGACCGCCGTGGGCGAAGGCGTGACGCGCGTGAAGCCGGGGCAGCGCGTGGCCGGCATCTTCATGCAGAACTGGATCGATGGGGCTCCGGAGGCAGCCAAGCAGCGCGGCGCGCTGGGCGGCGACATCGACGGAATGCTCTCTGAATATGCCGTACTGCATGAGGATGGCCTGGTCGATGTCCCCGAACACCTGAGCTGGGAAGAAGCGGCCACGCTTCCCTGCGCGGCGGTGACGGCGTGGAATGCGGTCGTCCATGCAGGTGAAATCAAGGCTGGCGATACCGTTGTGATTCAGGGAACGGGCGGCGTCTCCATTTTCGCTCTGCAGTTTGCGAAACTGGTTGGGGCGCGCGTGCTCGGCACGTCGAGCAGCGATGAAAAGCTCCAGCGCGCGCACACATTGGGGCTCGATGCCGGAGTGAATTACAAACGCGAAGATTGGCCGAAGTGGGTGCTGGATGAGACCGGCGGCCGGGGCGCGGACCTGGTGGTCGAAGTCGGCGGCGCGGGAACCTTTGCGCAATCCCTCAAGGCAGTTCGAGTCGGTGGACGCGTCGCCCAGATCGGCGTGCTGTCTCAGGCGACCGAGCCTTTCCAGATCGGACCACTTTTGCACAAGCAGATCCATCTGCGGGGAATTTACGTCGGCTCGCGGGCGGATTTCGAGGAGATGAATCGCGCGATTTCGCAGCATCACCTGCAACCTGTTGTGGATCAGGTGTTTAGTTTTGAAGATGCACCAGTAGCGGTGAAAACGATGGAGAATGCGTCACACTTCGGAAAAATTGTGATTCGAGTAAGCAGATAATTTCTGCTTTTTATTGGCTGCGACATTTTACAACCTGTGGCATCCTATAAGACGCGTAGCTGAGTTCTGACGCCTGCGCATGCCGATTCTCTCCCCTCCGGGATGCCTGATTGAAAGCCATAAGCGGAGGCCAATACCATGAGCATCTTCCGTGCGATCTTCAACTTCTTCTATGAAATCTTCGGCTGCAGTCATGGGAGACTGACGCGGCCGTTCACTCTGGAAGCGCACACTTACAAAGTCTGCCTGGACTGCGGATCACAAATTTATTATTCGCCGGATACCATGCGGCCGCTGAGCGGACGCGAGGTTCGACGCATGAAGGCGCTGCAGGCGAGCGAGGTGAAGGTGATGACCTCGGCGTCGGGCGCGCCGGTGCTGGTTCCGACGAACGGGCGCAAGTCGAACGCTGCCTGAATTTGCAAGCCCTCCCCAAAGGCACTTCAACAGCACAGGAGTGCTGCTTCGCTCTGACGCATTCGTGTGCCCGCGCTTCCGTATACTGAAGAGAATGATTCTTCATCTCTTTGTCAGCCAGGAACGGGCGAGACAGGAACCAGCGAAATTGCAGCCAGCAAAACTGGGACCTCATTCGTGATCGTTTCGATCTCCGGCCTGAGCAAGGTCTACCAGGATAAAAATCAGCGTGTCACGGCGGTCGACGGCATCGATCTCAGCGTGGAAAAGGGCGAGTTGTTCGGATTGCTAGGTCCGAATGGCGCCGGCAAGACGACCACGATCGGCATCTGCACGACACGCATCCTGCCTACACGGGGGACGGTCAACATCGCCGGCATCGATGTGGTCGCGCATCCCGCGGCATCGCGGCGCAACATCGGCGTGGTTCCGCAGTACAACACGCTGGATCGCTCGCTGACCATCTTCGAGAACCTGTACTTTCACTGCAAGTATTTCGGCTACAGCAACGCGGAGGCGCGCGAGCGGTCAAAGACGCTTCTGGCGCAGTTTCATCTTGAAGAGCGCATCACGAGTTTTCCTTCGCAGCTCTCGGGCGGACTGCAGCAGCGGGTGCAGATTGCGCGCGCCATTGCGCATCGGCCTGCAGTGCTGTTTCTCGACGAGCCGAGCGCGGGCCTCGATCCGCAGAGCCGCATTGCGATGTGGGATGCGGTGCGGCTTTTGCGCGAGGAAGGGATCACCGTCGTGCTGACGACGCACTACATGGAAGAAGCCGATGAGCTTTGCGACCGCGTCGCAATCATGGATCACGGCAAGGTGCTGGCGCTCGATGCGCCGGCTCATCTGAAAACGAACCTCGGCGCGGACACTATCATCGAGCTGACGCTGCGTCAGAACGATGGCAAGCAGCCGCTCATCGACAGGCTGGGCGCGCTGGCGCAGATCAAGGGGCTGGAAGAGATTACCGGAGGGCTGCGCCTGTTTGCGCAGGGCACGGACGGCCTGCTCCCGGAGATTCTGCAGGCGGCGAACAATTATGGCGTCCGCGATATTCGCATGAACGAGCCGAACCTCGAGACGGTATTCATTCGTCTGACCGGGAGAGACCTGCGTGAGTAGTGCCATCGGAATTGAGCGCATCGCGGTTGAACAGAAGAGTCCCTCGTTCGTCTCGGCGTTTGCGGGACTGCTGCTGCGCGACCTGCGCGTGCTGCGGCGCGAGATTGGCCCCTTTGTCGTGCGCGTGGTGATGCAGCCGCTGCTGTTTCTTTTCGTCTTCACCTATATTTTTCCGCGCATCGGGCAGGGCAACGCCGTGGGCGGCGCAAATTTTGCGACCGTGCTGCTTCCCGGGCTGATGGCGGTGGCCATCATGTTCAGCGGGATTGCCGCCGTGGCGCTGCCGCTCTCGCAGGAGTTCGGCGTCACACGCGAGATCGATGACAGGGTGATGTGTCCGTTGCCGGTAGCTGCCGTGGCGATTGAGAAGGTCTGCTTCAGCTCGGTTCAAAGCGTGCTTGCTGCTGTGCTGGTGGTGCCGCTGGCCTATTACATTCCGGCGACGCCGGTGCACGTACATGTGGCAAGCTGGCCGATGCTGGTGGCTACGCTGATCCTGGCAAGCCTGGTTTCGGGCGCTCTGGGCCTGACCATCGGATCGAATGTGCGGCCGCAGCAGATTGGCCTGGTCTTTTCGATTGTGGTCGTGCCGATTACTTTCCTGGGCTGCGTTTACTACCCATGGGCAGTTCTGAGCCACGTTCGATGGCTGCAGATTGCTGTGCTGCTTAACCCCATTGTTTATATGAGCGAGGGATTGCGGGCTGCGCTGACGCCGGCGGTTCCACACATGCCTTCCCTGCTGATCGTTCTGGCGCTCCTGATCTCCCTGGGGGTGCTGGGAACGTTTGGGATCAAGGGATTTCTCCGGCGGGTCATTTCCTGATTTGAAGATTGATTACTTTTGAGGGTTACTAAAAGCGTAATCTGTTGGCGCCAAAAACACGTTCCGCGTCTAAGATGTGTCAGTGCAGACCCCGCTGCTGATTGTGTATGCCGAAACGCCCTGGAAGAAAATACGCCTTAGCGCTCCCGTGCCTCCTTGTCGGCATGGCGGGGTGCGGCGTCGGCCAATTCAGCGGATTGAGCACGAATAACGGCGCATTCTCCATTGCAACTTCGACGAACGCGGTGCAGACCAACGGCAAGGTGCAATTTACCGCTCTGCTCTCAAGTGGAGTGCCAGCGGCTGTGAACTGGTCCGTCGCGGAGGGAGAGAATGCGTCCTCGCTCGGCGAAGGCCACATCGATGCAAACGGCATCTACACTGCGCCCAGCGCGCTCTCGCTCGATCACGTGCAGGTTCGGATTCTAGCGACTCTGAAAAGCGATCCCACGTCCGAGGCCAGCGAAATGCTTACGCTGTCACCGGGATTGGTGCAGTCGCTGCTGCCGGAGAATGCGGCGCTTACACCGGGCAGCGCGGTCGAAGTGACAGCGGAGATCGCCGAAGTCAACGCGGGCGCGGTGGATTGGACATTGAACCAGCCCTCGTCGAGCTCGCCCTCCGGCGTTCTGACGAATTCAAGCTGTCAGCATAGCCTCGATCAATATACGACCTGCAAAGTTACATATACCGCTCCGACCGCAATCGGCGGCAAGGAGACGGTGTATCTTTCGGCGACGGTGAATGGGATGGCGGTCGCCTCTCCGCTGCGCATTCTTCTGAATACGAATGGATGGAACAGCAGTCCGTCGGTCAACCAGTCGGCGCAAACAGGTGTGATCGCGCTGGGCAGTTCGGGCGGCAACGACAACGACTACGACACCTATGAAGACCGCGCAGGCACGCCCTACATCGCCAACTGCTGCGGCGGCACGCTCGGCGCGCTGGTCGAAGACTCTGCGAAGAACCAATACATCCTGAGCAACAATCATGTGCTCGCGGAATCCGACCAGGGGAAGGTGGGCGATACCATCGACGAACCCGGCCTGATCGATAACGGATGCGTGCCGTTAAGCCAGACGGGATCTACGCTGCGGCCGGTTGGGACCTTAAAATACTTTGTGCCGCTGGCCAGCAGACAGAGCAACGTGGATGCCGCGCTTGCTGCCGTTGCGCCGGGAACGGTCGATCCGGCGGGCAGCATTTTGCAGTTGGGAGACGCGGCGGCGGGAAGCAGCAGTTCCCTGGGATCAGCTCCTCCGATGGCGGGCAGCGGCGAGCCGCTGAATGCGGATAATCTGGGCAGCATCGAGCTGGTCAAGAGCGGACGGACGACCGGCCTGACCTGCTCCACCGTGGAGAGCGTTGACCTCAGCGTGAGGATCAACTACTTCAAGGATTGTGCCGAGACGCAGCCCTACTCGACCAAGACGTTCACGAATCAGATCGGCATTGCGGGTGAGAAATTCTCCGATAGCGGCGATTCGGGAGCGTTGGTGGTGGATTCGAGCAATGCGCAGCCGGTCGGGCTTCTGTTCTCGGGCGGCACCGATGGCGACGGCACCGGACTGAGCGTGGCCAACCCCATCGGCGACGTGCTGCAGGAGTTGGGCGCAGAGGCTGGCAGCCGTCTCACTGTTGCGGGCACCAGCGTTCCTCACAAGGTTGCGTGCGTGCATTACGAGACAAAGCCGGAGAATCCTGCGGCGGCGGTTCCAGTTTCAGCCGAGGCTAATGCGCGGGCGCAGTTCGTCGCGGAAACCTCCGGCCAGTCGCTGATTCAGCGCGAAGTGGGCATTCTCGCCGTTGCCAGCGGCAAGAGCCTGGACAGCCCGGGCGATGCGACGCTGATCGTCTACACGGACAAGGCGAAGGGCTTCATCAGCGTGCCGCAGACGTTTGATGGACTGCGTACCCAGGTGATTGCCACCGATGCCGCCGCTCTGGCGCGCGATCAGGAGCCGCTTACTCCCGCGACGGCGACCGGCATTCATCTCTCTGCCAACGTTCTCGCCGGGGCCTCTGCCGTGGTGCGTGAATATGCGCCGGAGCTGCTGCGCGATCCTGCGATCTTCGGCGCGGGAATTACTCAGAGCCAGGACAATCCGAGCGAGCCGGCGTTGCTGGTGCTGGTGGACCTGGCGCAGACTCCGCGCTCCATGCCGGCGACGATTGGCGGCCTGCGCGTACGCTACCTGAAGCTGCATCCATTCCACGTAACGCAGTCTAAGTATTCCGGAGCGAATCACGCTTCGTCCTGCGCGCTTCGCGGTCTGCGATCGACCGGAAACGGCAGAGCGCGGGTCGGCCTCGACCCCTTCCCGCTCAATTAAATCGTTTCCGACGGTTGCAGTTCGAGCGCCTCGGATTGAAGCATTCTCTCCAGATCCGAGGGGAAAAAGAGAGCGAAGACGGTCCCGCCGCGATTGCCGTCCGACTTAAGCGCCCTGCTGCGAATGAGGACGGAACCCTTATGCTTCTGGATGATTTCTGCGCTTACCCACAGGCCTAGCCCGGTGCCTGTGTCCTCTTTCGTCGTGAAGAATGGCTCGAAGATGCGCCGCCGCACCTCATGTGTCATGCCTACTCCGGTGTCGGCTACGGTGACGCGCACACCCGCACGGCCGGATCGCGCGTGGGAGCGAATGTGACGCACGCGCAGCAACAGGCGTCCACCACCGGGAGTCATCGCGTCGATCGCGTTGGCGATCAGGTTATTGAAGAGCTGGCGCATTTCGCCGGTGAAGCAGAAGAGCTCGATTTCATCTTCGTAACTGCGACTGATCTCTATCTGCAGCGAGGCCGCACGGCGCTGGTGCAGCGCCATGACGGAGTCGAGCAGCACGCTCACGTTGGAGAGAGCAGGCTTGGTGGACTGCCGGTAGAAGCGCAGCATCTGCTGCGTGATCTCTGCCATGCGGGCGACTTCGTCCTGCGCCAGCTCGGCATATTCCATTGACTTCCGATCGAGGTCGCCGCTGCGGATGAGGTAGAGCAGGTTGGTCACCGCTTCGAGCGGATTGTTGATCTCATGCGCGATGGATGCGGCAAGACGTCCGGTGGCGGCGAGCTTCTCGGATTTGCGCAGCGCTTCCTCAGCGTGGCGGCGCTCGGTCGTCTCCACCATAATGACGCCGACCCAGCGCACGGTCTGCGCGTCGGTGCGCACCGGATAGATGTTCGCAAGCCAGCTCCGCATCTCGGACGATCCAGCGTGGGGGGCGTGCGGCTCTTCGCTGGTCACTTCCAGGTCGCGCACCGCATAGCCCTCCTGGAAGACCTGCTCGACGGCCGCTCTAAGCCTGACGGCGGCAGCAGGCGCGAAGATTTCGTCGATGCTTTTTCCCAGATGACGGCTGACCGGGAGGTCGTTCATCCTGGCGAGAAACTGATTCACGCGAACCATGCGGAATCGCTGATCGAAGAATGCGAAGCCGATCGGCGCATTGGCCAGCATCGAATCGAGGAGCGCCAGCGTGTCGTTCAATCCGGCGCGCTGTTCGCTGATGGAGGCCACCATGAGATTGAAAGCCATGGTGAGATCGGCGGCCTCGTTTGCGGAGGCGACGGGGATGGGGAAGGAAGAGGTGTTCTCCGGATTGCGGATGAGGCGCCGCGTGGCCTGCATCAACACGCCGAGCGGGCGCGCGATTTCCCGGGCCATGAGGCTGGCGAAAATGGTGCACGCGGCAATGCCGAGAACGGCGGAAAGCAGCGTGAGGCGCAACAGCTCCTGAAGTTGTTTGCGGTCTCGTGAATCGTCGGGGTATATCCAGACGAGGGCCTGCATCTCACCGTTGATGCGCACAGGCGCCACTGCTTCGCGGGTGCGGTCATCGGGCGAAAAGATCGCAGGCTTGCTCAGGTCGCGCAGAAAGACGCGTTCCGGCTGCGAGAGGTTCATCCTGCCCTTCTCGTCCGCTCCGCTGCTGACCAGGGTTCGCCCCTGCATGTCTGTGACCCGAACGGAGCGAATGCGGGGAGCGTTCTGCACCGCGCGCATAATGCGCTCAAGCGTGGCATATTGCTTGTTTTCGAGCGCGGTGCCGCTGAGTACGGCAATGAGAGATGCCTGGTATTCGAGCCGCTGATCGGTGCGCGTCCGCAGTTCCTCGCGCTGCTCGTGAATGACGAGGGCCGAGAGGATGGCGAGCACAATGATCTCGAAGAGAATGAGCCCGCCCATCAACTGGCCGCGAATGGTGCGCGGCCTCAGAATCCCCATGGCGAACCTCTCCTGCTTACGCACAGCATCCTACCTACCTCAGCGTGCAGCGGCCGCGAACCCGCTCTTCAGACTCATCTTTCTCTCCAGATCGACTGCAATCTGGCGGCCATGGAAGCGGCCGTTTTCGATAAAAATTTCGTTGGTGCGCGATCCGGCAACAATCACACCGGCCAGATAAACTCCCGAGACGTTGCTCTCCAGCGTTTCGAGATTGCAATCCGGAAGCAGGTCTTTGCCCTCCAGGCGCACGCCCAGGGCCTTTAAGAAATCGAAGTCCGGATGATAACCGGTCAGCGCGAAAACATAGTCATTCGGAATGATCTGCACGCCGCGACGCGTATCGAGTGTGACCGAATCGGCGCGGATTTCGGTGACGTGGCTCTTGAAATGAGCGGTGATTTCGCCATTCTTGATGCGGTTTTCGATGTCGGGGAGGATCCAGTACTTTACGTGCTTGTGCATCTCCGGTCCGCGATGGACCAGCGTGACGCGCGCGCCGTGTCTCCACAATTCAAGTGCGGCGATGGCTGCGGAATTCTTGCCGCCGATCACGATCACATCCAGGTTGTAGTAGGGATGCGGATCGTCGTAGTAGTGGAGAACCTTGGGCATCTCTTCGCCCGGGATATTCATGTAGTTGGGCAGATCGTAGTAGCCGGTGGCGACAATCAGCTTGCGCGTGCGATAGAGGCTTTCGCGCCCGAACTTGTCGCGGGTGAGCACGCGGAAATCGCCATCGCTGCCGCTGACCGACTCGACGAGGCGATACTGGCGGATGTCGAGATCGTAGTGGTCGGCGACTTTGCGGTAATACTCCAGAGCCTCGTTGCGATTGGGCTTGGCGTGGGGGCTGGGGAAGGGGATGTCGCCGATCTCAAGCAGCTCCGGCGTCGTGAAGAAGGTCATGTGCGACGGATAGTGAAAGAGGGAGTTGCAGAGGCAGCCCTTGTCCACAAGAACGCTGCGAAACCCGGCGCGCTGCGCCTCGATGGCGCAGGCGAGGCCGGTGGGTCCCGCACCGATTACCAGAACATCAAAGCTGTCGGTAAAGCGGTCGGGGCCGGCAATCCCATTCTGCTGGCTCATCTCTTAACTATAGCCAATGCTTCGTCCCGGATGCGAAGCAGATCCTCAAATCTTCAGATCCATCGCAGCGGAAATCGCCTGGGACTGAAGCGCTTCTTCCTATGATTCGAAACCTGCGAGGCTGGCATTTCGACTGCTCAACCAATTCAACCCAATATTTCGGCTGGCAACCGGTCATCCAGGGCCGCCCAGCGAGCGTCTGCCATTCTCAGCCCTTCACTGCAACCATCCGTTCCTTGTGTCTCGCCTGAATCGTGGAACTGACATATTTGCCCAGAGCGATGCCCGGCCTTTCAACGATTACATGACCCGCGGTTGCCACCGCGATCAACAGGATGCCGGCGATCAACGTCAAACTCCAATTCAAAACTGGACTGCTGGTCACACCGCGCACAAAGCTCGAGCGGAATACGGCGGCCAACACGAGGCCTTGAAGGAGATAAATACCGTAACTGACATCTCCGAGTCGAATGGCCGGCCGGCTCACCAAGAGGCCAAATACTGTGCAACCGGATGTGATGGCATAAAAAACGGAGCCGAGAAGCAGCACCGGGCCAGCGGAATACGGGTTCTGAAAGAAAAACGTCGCGGTGAGCATCAGAAGCACCAGGATCGACGCAAGCGTATCCCTGATCTTGATTGCCTTCGGGTGCGTTTGCAGCGAAGCGCTCAACATTCCGGCCAGGAACGCTGAAATCAGCACAAGATGCGGCCTTCCCTGCTCAGCACGCCAGGCACAAATGGCAATGCATACCGCGAACGCTGACGCGACGAATGGCAAATGACGCTTGCCTCTGCTGGCGATAGCTAGAATGGGAAGACTCAGGTAGAACATCCACTCCCACCGGATTGACCAGGTCACCCGCGCGAGCAGTACGGAAGTATTGGCGTAGCCATTGACGTCAGGACCTTCGATGAACCCCAGTGTCAGCCACTCTCCAACCTGCCGAACCAGATGTCCCAGGGGAACGTTCAACCTGAAGCCCGTGACCACGAAAACCACCGCCAGCATGGAAAGGACTGCCGTCAAATAGAGGGGGCCGATGCGAAATATGCGGCCGACAAAGAGGCTAAGCCAGTTGGGCTTGCCGCCATCTCGAATGAGCTTCGACCAAAACAGATAGCCGGTGATCATGAAGAACATCAAGACAGCGAGGGGTCCTAAATCGTTGTAAAAGTGCGACGGGCCATTGCCCCATGTCCGTGTCTGGAGAAAGTCATGGTAGATCGTTGCATGCGAAAAAAAAACACCTAGGGCAAGGTAACCCCGCAGCCCGTCGACCGAATGCACACGACGCGACTTTTCAGAGGGCGGCGTGTCCGCAAGAACAAACGCCGGGGTAGCTGCCAAGGCCATCAGTATCGCCATACAGGCGAAATAGGGAGCTATCGAATAAAAACCCATCCTACCCGATGGTAGCAGTTGTGCTCGCGCAGGAAAAACTCCAGCCGCCTTCAGCAGCCGCGATTAAACGTGAAGATAGTATCCGAGCCCTCGGCGGCCTTGCGAACTAACTGGGCAGCCGACATAGCCCGCATCCAAACACATAGATATATGTACTGTGGACCGACCTGGCCTCAGAACACTTGTCTACGATCTGAGCCAGAGTTCGATCCGGAAGCTTCGAGTCGTGGACGCTGGCAGACTTCGATTTCATTTACCCTGTTGAAGGGAATAGAAGGCGTAATCATGGCGACAATTCAGCAGGAAGACCTGATCGAAAGCGTTGCGAACGCTCTGCAGTACATCAGCTATTACCATCCGGTGGATTACATCACAAGCCTGGCGAAGGCGTACGAGACGGAAGAATCTCCGGCGGCGCGGGACGCGATCGCGCAGATCCTGATCAACTCGCGCATGTGCGCCGAGGGGCACCGGCCTATCTGCCAGGACACCGGCATCGTGACGGTATTTCTGAAGATCGGCATGGACGTTCGCTGGAATGCGCAGATGACGGTCGATGAGATGGTCAACGAGGGCGTGCGACGCGCGTATCTGCATCCCGACAACAAGCTTCGCGCTTCGATCCTGGCCGATCCCGCGGGCGCGCGCCGTAACACCATGGACAATACGCCGGCCGTCATCAATGTGGAGATGGTACGCGGTGGCAATGTCGATGTGACGGTCGCAGCCAAAGGCGGCGGATCGGAAGCCAAATCGAAGTTCGTCATGCTGAATCCTTCGGACTCCGTCATCGAGTGGGTGTTGAAGACGGTGCCGACAATGGGCGCGGGCTGGTGTCCGCCGGGAATGCTGGGCATCGGTATCGGAGGCACGGCGGAAAAGGCCATGATCATGGCCAAGGAATCGCTGATGGATCCGATCGATATTCAGGATGTGATCGCGCGCGGACCAAAAAATAATATCGAAGCCATGCGGATCGAGCTGTATCGCCGCGTCAACGAGCTGGGCATCGGCGCGCAGGGGCTTGGCGGCTTGACCACCGTTCTCGATGTGAAGATCCAGGATTATCCGACGCACGCGGCGAACCTTCCCGTGGCCATGATTCCCAATTGCGCCGCCACGCGGCATGCGCATTTCGTCCTCGATGGATCGGGGGCGGTGGCGCTCGATCCTCCGTCGCTCGAAGACTGGCCGAAGCTCACCTACGATGTCTCCACGGCACGGCGCGTCAACCTCGACACCGTCACTCGCGAGGAAGTAGCGACGTGGAAGCCGGGCGAGGTGCTGCTGCTCAACGGCAAGCTGCTTACCGGGCGCGATGCCGCGCACAAGCGCATGACCGACATGCTCAATCGCGGAGAGAAGCTACCGGTCGACTTCACCAACCGCTTCATCTATTACGTTGGCCCTGTGGATCCAGTCGGCAATGAAGTCGTCGGGCCTGCAGGACCGACGACAGCTACGCGCATGGACAAGTTCACACGCCAGATGCTCGAACAGACAGGACTGCTGGGCATGGTGGGCAAGGCCGAGCGCGGTCCGGCGGCCATTGAGGCGATTCGCGATAATCGTGCTGTTTATCTAATGGCGGTCGGCGGAGCTGCGTACCTGGTTTCGAAGGCGATCAAGGCTTCGCGAGTGCTCGCATTTGAGGATCTGGGCATGGAGGCGATCTACGAATTCGAGGTTGCGGATATGCCGGTGACCGTTGCCGTGGATTCCGAGGGCATCTCCGTGCACCAGACGGGACCGAGGGAGTGGCAGGCGAAGATTCAATCGCGTCTTGCTGGCATTCCTATTCTCGCCTGAGTCTTAACGCCGGATTTATTTCCAGGTCTTATTCGATGACCAGGCAATGCTGACCGCTTGCCTGGTCATGCTGTTTCGAGATGGCTACTTTTTCAGAGCCGCCAGAATCTCTTTCTGGTTTTTGAGAATTTCCTCCAACGCGCTCTGATTCTTTTCAATTGTTTTCTGGTTGCTGAGGATCGCTTTCTGATTTTCGAGAATGGACGCCTGATGGCTGAGAATCGTTTTCTGATTCGCCAGGATTTCGTGCTCCGACATGTTTCCTCCCTTAACTTCACTTCATTTTGATTGAAGATGCCTGGCGGCTCCGTCATGAGCCGACCGGAGAGCATGGTACTGGAAGCAGACCATGAAGGTCATCACCCCGCCGTGGAAGCTTCACTAAGAGTTCAGCTTCGGATGGAACCGAGCGCGTTCTGGAGTGAGCTTCATCCGGTCACAAAATGCCGCAAAAAAGCCGCGCCCGGAACACGACCGGACGCGGCCTCTTTGAATTCAATTGTGAAAGGGCTCTTCGTTACTTCCTCTGCCGGCCGAAGCGATAGACCACTCCGGCGTTGAAGCCGAGGTTGTGCTGCAACTGGCTGCCGTAGTCGGTCATGAGGTAGTTTGGGGTCAGACGGATGGCCAGCCCCGGTCCGAGGTTGTAGTCGACGCTCGCGCCGGCGCTCAGGTTCACCGCATTGCCATCCGGATAGAGGCCGATCAGCGTGGGGGGAAGGCCGCCGGTGCCGGTTCCGAAGTTGCCGTGTCCTACACCAACCAGGACATTGCCGCTCCACGCCCAGTGCTGACCCTCATAAAATCGTACTGTGGGGCCCGCCATGAACGTGTACTGGCTGATGCTGGGGGCGAACACCTGGAACGCGTTGATATTGGTGTAGGTCGTGCCGTAATAGCCGCGAAAATCGGCGGTCACGCCGATCTTGCCGGCGACGTAATCCGTCACGCCGATGTTCCAGGCCGATTCATTGATCTTCTGCAGCGACGGGCCGGGATGGAAACGCAGATAGCCCCCGCCGAAGTAGGTCTCGAACTGGTGGGAGTAGGTGTCCTGGATAATCTGCTGGATTCGCAGCTTGCGGCGCGCCTTTACCCGCGCCTGGGCCTGGCGAAGAACCTCCGCCCGCTGCTCCGTTGGCTGGGTTGGGGGAGTCTGAGGAGCCTGTGCCGGCTGCTGCTGATCGGTTGTGCTCTGGGCCCTCGACAGAGCGGGCGCCATAAAAAGTGCCAGCGCCAAAAGCGGATACAGACCGTATCCCATACGCTTTCTAAAATGCATGAATCCTGAAGCCTCCACTGCCTGCTGACTCTGGGGGTTGAAACAAGACAAAAATTTCTCCTGCATTATGTATTAAAGCACTTGCGCGGCTCCTCGCGCCCTGCTCTCCTGAAGATTAGCCGTTTCCGTCCTACAAATAACCGAGAAATCGATTCCGCATCGAGGTACAGGCATACACATGAAGGGATTTTTGCTGGGGCTCATCCTGGGACTGCTGATTCTTCCCGCGATCGTTTTCATTTATTTCAAGGTGGGATGGCCGCCTGTAGCTGTTGTGGATCAACCCTTTCCGATGGAAAGGCAGTTTGTGCGGCTGCCCTTGCACGCGCGCATCGACAAGGAGATGCCAAAGGCGTCTCCGATCGAGGCCAGCGCGACCAACCTGGAGGCCGGCGCCCATCTCTACCGCCAGCAATGCGCCGCCTGCCATGGATTGTACGGACGCCCATCGGGCTTTGCCTCGCACATGTACCCGCATGCTCCGCAGCTCTGGGCGCCGCACAAGGACGGAGTCGTCGGTGTCAGCGACGACCCTCCGGGCGAGACTTACTGGAAGGTCGCCAATGGCATCCGTCTGACCGGAATGCCGGCCTTCGACAAGGTTCTGAATCCCACGCAGATGTGGCAGGTGTCACTTCTGCTTGCCAACGCCGACAAACCGTTGCCTCCCGGCGTGCTCGACCTGCTGAAGCAGCCGCTCGATCTCGATCCGGTGGCGCTGGCGCCGGCGCAGGCGGCCTCGGGCACCGCACAGAAGATCACCGACCTGCAGCTGAACTCCATGCCGCCGGCGATTCCTCCCGACCAGCAGTAACCTGAAATCGCTTTTTTCGGACGAGACGGATCAGACGCACGAGGTTGACAGGTGGGATACCGAAGCAGATTCTCTCCTCGTGCGCTTTGCGTCTGTCTGGTATAACCGCGGTGCGGGGTCCAGTCTCTCTCAAAACAGACGATGCGAACCCATCTTCGTACTGCGCTCTCCCTCATCGCGGTCTGCGGATTCTCACCTCTTTTCCTCTGTGCACAAACAGACGCTCCCAAGCCCCGGCAGAAGATCGGACTGGTGCTCAATGGGGGCGGCGCGCTCGGCATCGCTCACATCGGCGTGATCCGATGGCTGGAAGAGCATCACATTCCCATTGATTCCGTCGCTGGAACCAGCATGGGCGGCCTGGTTGGGGGAGCCTACGCCACGGGCGAGAATGCCGACGAGATTACGGCGCTCGTCAAAGGCATCAACTGGGACCAGATGCTGAGCGACACCACTCCTTACAGCAGCCTCTCCTACCGCCGCAAAGAGGATGCCAGGGAATATCCCTCCACCGTTGAATTCGGCATCAACAAGGGCATTCGCTTTCAGGAGGGCTACAAATCAGGACAGCAGGTGCAACTGCTGCTCGACAAGATTGCTCTGCCCTACTCCGAGGTGAACAATTTCAACGATCTTCCAATTCTCTACGCATGTGTCGCCACCGACCTCGTAAGCGGCAGACCCAAGGTCTTTCGCGAGGGATCGCTGCCTCTTGCCATGCGCGCGACCATGTCTCTGCCAGGCATCTTCGCTCCGGTGCGCGTGGGCGACGCAATCTATGCCGATGGCGGGCTGCTCGATAACCTGCCGGTTGATGTTGCCCGGCAGATGGGCGCCGACATCACGCTGGCCATCTATCTGCAAAGCGCGCCGCTGTCGCCGCAGGAGCATCTTTCCTCCATCGGCGTGCTGGGACGAGGCATTTCCGTAATGATCGCGGCCAATGAGCTGAAGAGCATGCAGGACGCCGACCTGCTGGTCACCATCCCCCTGCAGAAATACACTACCCTGGATTACGACAAGACCGATGCTCTCATCCAGGCCGGATATCAGGCGGCGCAGGGCAAGGCTGCCATGCTTGAGAAGCTGTCCGTCGATGACGCCACATGGCAGGCGTATCTGCGGCAGCGCACCAGCCGCAAGCGCGCCGTTCCTATTCCTCAGTTTGTCGAGGTCTCCGGCATCGACCCAAAAAATTCACGGCAGATTCAGAAGGAACTTGCACCGGATCTGAAGAAACCGATCCAGCCGGATCTGCTCGCGCAGCAGCTTTCGACCATAACCAGCAACCAGAGAGTGGCCAACCTTGGCTATGGTCTTGCCACCAGCACAGCGGGCGTGCCGGGAATCTCGGTGACCGGCCATGAAGATCCCTATGGCCGCACGATCGTCCGGCCGCTGCTTCTGGTTGACGGCTGGGACTACAAAAACGTGACGTTAAGCATCGGCGCGCGCATCACGGTGATGGACCTAGGCAGGTATGGCTCCGAGTGGCGCACGGACGGGCTCTTCGGTTCGGAGCTGCTGCTCAGCTCCGAGTACTATCGCCCGCTGGGCACGGCACGCAACTGGTTTGTTGCGCCGCGGCTTTTTTCTGACAATGCGCCGCTGAATATCTACACCGAGAACGGCCTGGAGGCCGAATATCGCAATCGCACGCTGGGAGGTGCGGCGGATCTCGGCTATGAATTCAACCGCTCCTCGGAGCTGCGTATCGGATATGAGCTCGCCAATCAAAAGCTCTCCCTCGTCGTGGGCGACCGGCTGAGCTATGGCAATTTCAGCGGGCGCGAGGGCAACACGCACCTTCGCTACGTGCTCGATCAGTTCGACGACCCCATCACTCCGCTCAAAGGATTTCGGCTGAGCACCACGATGAACTGGTGGGATACCAAGCCGTTTGCCAGCTCGGCGTTTCCAGAGGCTCAGCTGGAGACTTTGGGATTTCTCCCCATCCGGCCAACATCCTCGATTTATCTGGGAGCCTCCGGAGGCAGCACCCTCTGGGAAAATCCCGTTATCCTTCCCGATTTTTCCCTCGGCGGATCCTTCCACCTGCCTGCCTACAACACCAACGAGCTGCTGACGAACCAGTATTTCCTCTTCCAGGGCGGATATGTGTACCAGTTCGGCAAGCTGTCGCCGCTGGCAGGCGGCAGGGTGATGCTCTTCGCCGGTACTGACGTCGGCAAGGCGTATTACCTGGAACACGTCTCGCACCTCCCGTCGGACGGATCGGCGGGAATCGTGATCAACACGCTGTTGGGTCCGGTCGTCCTGGGAGCCGCCGTCGGCGATTCGGGACATCACAAATTCTTCTTCGAGATTGGCCGGGCGTACTTTTAGCTCTGGTCTTCTGCTCATAAAGCTTTTCCTTTCTTGCAATTACATCGCGCACAGTAATTGGTGCTTTCATATTTGACATGCACAGGGCATTTTAGGCGAAGATAAGGCGAAGGAGAGTTCTTTGTCCGCCGCCGCCCAGCTTCGCGTTCAGATCGAGAATTCCCTCTCCAAGCGCATTCCCTCGGCCCTTACGCCGCAGGCGCGACGGGAGCGGCCGGTAGTATCTACGGGAATCGCTGCCCTGGATGAGCTGCTGTCTGGCGGTCTGCCAGTGGGCGCGATCACTGAGATTGTTGGAGCTGCAAGCGCCGGACGCACTACGGTGACGCTCTCTTTCCTCGCCAATGTTATGAGCGCAGGGCAGGTGTGTGCGTGGATCGACGCATCGGATTCCTTCGATCCCGAGTCGGCCGCCGCGAACGGACTCGATCTGGATCGGCTCCTGTGGGTGCGCTGTGGAGATGCGCGGACAGGCGCTTCCGAGCCAGCCGTCGCATCTGCTGCCAGGTCCGCTCCAGCCTACGCTGAGCCCATCCCATCAGGCGGCAGCCCGCATCCGCGAAGCGAGACGCGTGGCATGCCGGAAGCGGTCGAGTCCTTTCTGCAGAAGGCTCCGCATCGGGATAAAAGCATTGGCACGCCGGGCGCCCCCAACCGCGCCATCGTTCCACAATCGACGCCTCGCCCCTCAGCATCTCGACAGGAGCAGGTGGCCTTTGACCGCCTTCCTGCGCGCCGCGGCGAGCTGATTGTTCGGCAGCATGCTGTTTCGCTGGAACCGCGCTGTGCCGAGCCGCAGCGGCGCGAGCGTCCCGACAAAAAGGAGATGCCTGCCGTTGCTGCAATGCCACTGCGCGCGGCCAAACGGCCTGTACTTGCCGACCGCTGGAAGCGGCTCGATCAGGCTTTGCGCGCAACCGATCTTCTCATGCAGGCAGGAGGATTCGGCGCAGTCGTGCTGGACCTGGGAGATATTCCTGCGGAAGCAGCCAATCGCATTTCGCTGGCCACCTGGTTTCGCTACCGCTCGGCCGCTGACCGCACACGCACTGCGTTTGTGCTGCTGACGCGCTATGCGTGCGCGCAGAGTAGCGCCGAAGTTCTGCTGAAGACATCCGTTTCGATGCCTGAGACAGGAAGC
>Ga0210388_10001582_pt1 | contig 17859 bp, 11 predicted proteins | sample IncBWC19OmetaG_FD_155485 | JGI IMG/M metagenome (GOLD analysis project Ga0210388, IMG submission 155485) | Forest soil microbial communities from Barre Woods Harvard Forest LTER site, Petersham, Massachusetts, United States - Inc-BW-C-19-O ... | reverse complement strand
AAAGAAGGCCAAGCCAGCCGAACGCTGAACACCGTCGTGAGCATGTACTGAAGCCGGTCATTGAGGGCTCGCAGTTGCTGCCGATGATGTTTGGCGGCCGGTCGATTCGCCAATGAGATCCATCTCACGCTGGTGATGAGGGGTATCGTCTTGGCGAAACATCTCTTGATGCCGAACGGTTGGCTGGGCTAGAACATATGGCCTCTGCCACGAGTCCCAAAGCCGGCAAGTTTGAGTTATCTCAAGGTGGTTGATTGCGTGAGAAGCGATGAAGTTGGCTCCGACTATCCAGGGTTGATGCGTGTACCGCGCATTGGCTATATTCTCGGACCATCGAGATGGTGCTCTCTGCGCGTGGCAGGCTGCCATCGTCAGCGCCACAAGCAAAACCACAAGAAGTCTATTTTTCAATGGGCGCACTCCTTCGGATGCCGTCCAGAATGCACTATACGGCACAGCACTCGCAACCGATTACATGTGCTCGGTAACGCACCAGCCGATGCTACCGCTCAATTGCTCGAAGCCGTGTCCGGGTCACGGGCTCAGCGTCTGGGCCTGATGCGTTTGGGAGACTTGTTGTCCAGCTTCGGTGCCTGCGCGGTCGAATGGCGGATGAGCAGCCGGGGTTGTATGACGTGCTCCCGCTTGTCCGCGGCCTTGCCTGCAAGCCCATCGCGTCCGCGAAATAGAGCACGGAATGAGGTTGCCGCAAGTTCGCGGCGAGGAACATGAAGGGTGGTCAGCGCAGGCTGCGTATAAGCGCTCAGTTCGATGTCATCAAAGCCGATGACGGAGATGTCTTCGGGAATCCGCAGGCCAGCTTCGTGTATGGCTCCCATCGCACCAATCGCCGTGAGATCGTTCGAGGCCAAAACAGCGGTTGGGTGTTTACTCGAGGTGAGAATCCGCTGCATGGCGGCATGGCCACCTTCCACGCGATGATCGCCCTCCTGCATCAGGTGCGGTTCGCCAGTGAGGCCGTGCCGCCGAAGGAACTTGGTGAAAGCCTGCGCGCGGACCCGAGCAGAACTCAACCCCAGCGGCCCGCTGATGAACGCTATGCGTTGGTGACCGAATGCAAAAAGGTGCTCCATCGCCTGTTTCACACCGGCTGCGTAGTCGACGCGCACGGTACTGACGCCTTTCACGCCTTTTGGTGTATCCATGAAGATCGTCGGAATCTGGCGATGGCTGAACTTGTGAATTAGTCGGTCGTCCATCTCCGACGTCATGATCGCAACGCCATCTACCTTGCGCTGCAACATACGGATGACGCAGGCTTCCATCCGTTTTGGATCGTAGTCGGTGTTCGCTATCAGCACGTCCTGGCCGTGCTCGACTGCGATGTCTTCAAAGGCCTTCACCAACTCCGGAAAGTAGGGATTGGTGATGTCAGAGATAATCAGTCCGTACAAGCCGCTTCGGCCTGATCCCAGCGTACGTGCGCTGATATCCGGATAGAAGTTCAGAGTCTCGATTGCCTCACGGACGCGTTCCGAGGTTTCGGGACTGACATTCGCCGTGCCGTTGATGACTCGCGAAACCGTTGCGGTGGAAACGCGAGCTCGTGCTGCAACCGCCGAGATGTTCATGCTTGTATCATCCTGCAATTCAGTGCTTTAACAAAGAAGAAATGCCTCACGAGAATCACCGCCCGCTGCAATTTTTGGTTACTCGTCACCAAGCGCGGCTATTGGCCAACCGTCCCGCCAGACGATGCTTGAGATCTGCAGTGCAGGTCTACCGGAGGTTGCATCGTAGGCATGGAAGACGATAAGGTCGCTTCCATCAGCTTGATGTAGGAGCGACTCGCCGCCTGGCCCGAGCCAGCGTTTGTTGGGGCCAAGCAAGAGAGTTCCGCCGTCCTGCATCATCGGTGTTCCCGCCTTGTCCACATATGGCCCGGTAACGGATTTCGAGCGGCCTACCATCGTGCGGTAGGTGCTTCTGACGCCGCGACAACACAGGTCCCAGGAGACGAATAAATAGTAATAGCCGCCATGGGAGACGATGAATGGAGCCTCGATCGCCTGCCAGTTGGGAGGCAGCGTTGGATGCTCCGGGTCGACCTTCTGGGGGGCAGGATGCTCCGGTTTGGGACGGGCTGCGAGCGAGTACAGGTTTTCATCGCTCTTTGTAAGCATCCCGGTTTGCGCGTCGAGGGCACGCATCTTGATTCCACTCCAGAAGCTGCCGAAGCAAAGCCATGCGCGATGTTGGGCATCCTCGATATAGTTTGGGTCGATGGCGTTGAAGTCGTCAGACGCTTTCGATTCCAGCACAAGACCGTGATCAACCCATTGGTAGTCCGGACTTTTGGCGTCGAGGGTTTTGTTGGTGGCAAGCGCGATGCCGGATGTGTTCTTTCCGAAGAGCGAGTAAGCGTAGTAGAGGCGGTACTCCCCGTGCTCAAAGGAGACATCGGGTGCCCAGAGCTCGGTGGTGGCTGGACTCCTCTCTCGAATCCATTGCGGAATCGCGTCGAAGACATGACCGCACATCCGCCAGTGTTCAAGATCCTCGGAGCACCGTACAGGAAACTGTCCGCCGCCGAGCGCCTTTCCGGTTGCAAAGACGTAATAGGTTGCGCCGTCTTTTGCGATAGAAGGGTCGTGGGTAAACAGATAGTCGCCCTCTAGCTGATAAACGCGGGGCGTCTGGGCTGAGATGGCTGTTCCAAGCAGAAGCGCGGGAAACAAGATGTCTGAAGCGAGTCTACCGAACCAGCGAACCATGGACAGCCTCCGAACCACTACCCTCTTCGAATCTGATCGAGTACGTGTAACCTCTTCCGTTTTGCTGCAAGGTATTCGACCAGTTCCTGGACTTCGTCGTTGGTTAGCTTCCCACTCCACTCGGGTTTGGCGCACAACCGTTGCTGATACTGTCGACGGCATGGCAGTCTTCGTCCTAACGTGGGGAGCCAGAGTATGCCCCCCGTGTCCCAATCAATGCAACGGAATGTCCATGACCTCAATGGTAAGGGCAGGGATTGTGTGCTTCCAGTTTCCACCTGAAACATGCAAGGGCGCATCCACAGGATGAATGAGATTGGGGTCATTCAAAGTATTGGTTGCTTCATAGGTCGCTGCGTGAAGCGTGGTCATCTTCGCGGTGTGCTCTCCGGTGACGCCGTGAAGATCGATCTCCAACGGCTGGTCCTGGCTAGACGCGTTCACCAGTTTCAGATGCAGCACCTGGTCGTTTGAGCTCACGGTCGCCGAATAGAACAAGCGATCCCCTGCCCCAGTGATGGCCGTGCGCGCCGTGCCGTCGCCAAGATGACCGGCAAAGAGCGCCTGGGCGTAGTAGCTGGGCGAAGCGTAAGTTTTTATTGCGTTATAGCCGATAAGATTGGTCCGCCATTGCGAGGCCTGCGGATTGACGTTAACCAACAGAGGAGCATACGACGCCATGATGATCAGATCGCTATTGCGTTCCATCGAGGTCATCCACGCGGCGTCAGCCAGGGCTCCGCCAAAGTTTGGCGTTGGAGAACCGGAGAGAGTCGCCCATTCTCCGATGAAGATCTTTGGGCCAGTGCGTGGAGCATCGTCATAGTGGTGGACAAAGTTCAGCATCTCCGCCGATGGCTTGTAGTAATGATCGTCCTGCACATCCGGCTGCTCATCGGCTGCCTCCTCCTTTACCGGTGCGGTCGAAATCAGCTTGTATTGCGGATATTGCTTCCGCAACGCCCGGGCAAACTGAGCGAAGCGCGCATCGTAGCTCCCAGACTTGTCGAACCAGTCTTCATTGCCGATCTCGATATAGTGCAGCGGAAACGGAGCGGGGTGACCATCGCGAGCTCGCTCGGCGCCCCATTTGGTATTGCTATCGCCAGTAACGTATTCGACTTCGTCAATTGCTGCCTGCACGTAGGGATCGAGATCCTTGCCAGGGCTGATGTGATCACCACGCAGCGAGTACCCAGCGTATACCGCAAGCACCGGCTCGATCTTCAGGTCTTCGCACCACTCCAGGAATTCGAGCAGTCCCATGCCGTCAGTGGACCAGTATGTCCAGGGGGCTTGGTGGCCGGGACGGTCGACGAGAGGACCGATGGTCTCTTTGAAGTTGTACCAGTCGTTGAGCCTGTCACCTTCCAGATAGTTGCCGCCCGGCAAACGGAGAAAACGCGGGTGCAAAGCTGCCATGCGCTCCATCAAGTCGACACGATTGCCGTTCGGCCGATCGTTGAATGTGGGCGGCATGAGAGAGACTAACTGCAACCAGACCCTACCTGAGTGCTCCACCGAGAGTTGCAGATGATTTTCTGAGGAAGGTACAAGCTCAGCATTGGTAGTGAGCGTGTAGTGGTAGCTCGACCAGTCGCCAGTATGAATTGGAATTTTGGCCTCAGCCAGGACTGCTCCAGTCCGATCACTAATCAATCGTGCGGTCACTGGACCGATGGCGGGGTCATCAAGCTTCGCATACAACAAACCGCGATAGGCCGTGTGCGGTTTTACTGCGATACCCCAATAACCGCCATTGCTTAGGCCGGCTTCATTTCCGCGCGAAGCGGAGTCCACGTTGAGCCTGACGCTGTATGGCAGTGCCTTGCTCGGGCCGCTGCTGCGATCTACCTGCATCGAAGCCTTTGCAACGCCGTTGCGTACCAGGGTCCAGTGCTCTATGCCCTGCCAACTTCCGCGGAAGGTGCGGTTCTGAATGAGTTCGGCATACAAGCCACCATCGAAGGCGTGATTGATCTCTTCGGTCATCATGCCGTAGAGCATAGGGCTGACGGGAGTGACGATCTGCGTCGGATCTATGGTCAGCTGGACAGGCGAGGCGGATTGCAGACTGTGAGTTTGCGCCGAGAGAGCCTCGCACAGGAGGGCTGAAAGACAGACGAGCAAAAATCCGCCTGTTACAGCGTAAGACATCTTGTTGCGGCTCAGATCGTGAGTTGTTGCTTTAGGTGCGCGCTGCATGACCCCTCCTGAAATGCCTTGCAAGAAGCAGTTCCCGTCTGGCTCGGCCGAATTGAAACCGGTTACATTTGAGCGTAGGACAAGAAACCATTATTTCGCCACGCAGAATTGTATTAGAAGCCGATGACACTTGATCTCACTGTGCCATCGTTTTTTAAGAGTGCACCAACGTATCACGGATAGTGAACCTATGCGGTAGTGTGAAAACCACCGGACAGAGGATCTGCCAAGAAGAACCCTGTCGCGGAACACGATGGATCAAACTGTGCGACGCCCTGTTCCACGGAAAACTGCAACGAGGTACCTTCTGACCGCGTCCTTTTTTTGGCATTCCCACAGAGTTCCACGCAAAAAAGTACGACATGTGTTGAACCATTGCCACAAGCGAAGCTTCGTAAAGCTGGGTCTGGTGGAGTTCGAGCTCCTTGCCGCCCAAACTGCCTCCGCGTAGAAAAGGGTCACAATTCTTTTTATGCCCATGATATGAAGCTTGCTGTTCATCCAATAATGATATGCTTCCGGCATTACATTTACCGAGTCAAGAAATCGCTTACAAAAGGCAATATTGCTGGTTCTGCTGAGGTACCGAAGGTAGCATCGTTGAATTGCCGATGGCGGCGAGCTCTTCGATTACCGAGAAACGGCGTTACGAGAGTTGAAATTACGCCGGCCCCGAATTGCCGGAGAAGCGAGAAGCAATGTGAGTGACAAGACGCGCATGGAAGTTTGGTTCGTTACCGGAAGTCAGCACTTATACGGTCCGGCTGCGCTGGCAAAGGTTGCGGAAAACTCCAGTACGATCGCCGCATCACTCGACGGAGAAAGTGCTTTATCGGTGCATGTGGTTTGGAAGCCCGTGTTGACTACGGCCGACGAGATTCTGCATCTGTGCGGCGAGGCCAGCCGCAATTCGGCGTGCATCGGACTTGTGCTCTGGATGCATACTTTTTCTCCCGCAAAGATGTGGATCGCCGGTCTGACCACGCTGACCAAGCCATTTCTGCATCTGCACACGCAATTCAACCGCGAGCTTCCCTACGGAACGATCGACATGGACTTCATGAATCTGAACCAGGCCGCTCATGGTGATCGGGAGTTTGGATTTATCGCAGCCCGGTTGCGCCTTGCCCGTAAAGTTGTGGCCGGCTTTTGGAAGAACGCCGAGACAGTTGATGAGATTGGAGCGTGGACGCGTGCGGCATTGGCCTGGAATGAGTCGCAGAACCTGAAGGTGGCGCGCTTCGGCGACAACATGCGCAACGTCGCCGTGACCGAGGGCGACAAGGTTGAAGCGCAGAGGGTTTTCGGCTTCACGGTGTCAGGCTATGGCATTGGAGATCTTGTTGTTCGGATGAGTCAGTTCACCGATAAAGAAGTTGACCGACTCACTGCGGAGTATTACGACACCTACACCATCGCCAGCGATCATGATCGCCCCGACTCCCTTAAGGTTGCTGCAAAGATCGAACTTGGCTTGCGCGCTTTTCTGGAAGAGGGCGGCTTCGGCGCCTTCACCGACACCTTTGAAGACCTGCATGGGCTAGGGCAACTTCCGGGCATTGCAACCCAACGTCTGATGGCGGCCGGCTACGGCTTCGGCGGCGAGGGAGACTGGAAGACTGCTGCCCTTGTGCGCATCATGAAGGTGATGGCGCAGGGCTTGCCGGGCGGTACCTCCTTCATGGAGGACTATACGTATGACTTCTCCGGAACCCCAAAGATTCTGGGCTCACACATGCTAGAGATTTGCCCATCGATCGCCGCGGACAAGCCTTCGCTGGAAGTTCATGCTCTCGGAATCGGCGGCAAGGCCGATCCGGTTCGTCTTGTTTTTACTGCGCCCAAGGGCCCAGCTGTGGTCGCCTCTATCGTGGACATGGGGAATCGATTTCGCCTGATTGTGAATGAGATCGATGTGGTTACGCCGGAACACAACTTGCCGAAGCTCCCCGTCGCACGCGCCATATGGCAACCCAAACCGAGTCTGAATGTCGCGGCCGCGGCATGGATCTACGCCGGCGGGGCACATCATACGGGTTTCAGCCAGGCGCTCACGATGCAGCATTTCGAAGACTTCGCGGAGATCGCTCGCATCGAGCTCGTCCGTATCGACTCCGATACCCGGCTGCACGAATTGCGTCGCGAACTAGTTTGGAACGACGCCGCATACAAACTAACGTAGTTTGAAGTGAAGCCATTGGCCGTTGTGTGAGGGTAACGTTACCAGCGCCAGTAATTATGCGACTTTCTGCATGGTCACCCTGCCAAAAAGTATGCCGTGTTCTTTCCTGATTCGGCTATTTGTTGGGACCTAGGGGAAAAATGAAACTCCTTGATATTTGTGTTACAGCCTTAGTTTCTGTCGTTTATCTCAGTCGTTTGCCATCCCCACTTCGCAGTCTCAAATCTGATTTGATCGCGAAAGATAGCCTCACGGTGTTGTCATCGGTCTGTCAAGTCGTAGGCGTCTTAGGAGCATGCGATTATTTCGCGACGCGGCTTTCGCCAGCTGGAGCAAACCACCTAGGATGGATCGCGGCCGAAATTGCTGGCTGGATCTCTTCTAGCTTTCTGTTTGGACCGGCCTGCCGATTCTTTCTATCAAACCTGTTCTCAAAGAAGTCTGTGCAGACCCAGGCGCCTAAAGCCACTCTCTCTGCGATAAAATTTCGACCCACGAGATGACCACCCCGGCTGACGAGATAGCATCATTCATGCGTTGATCAAGCGCGCCATCGAGGACATCCCATCTCGCCGAACAAATGGCCGCCGAGGACCTGAAATCCAACCGCCTCGCCGGCGGTAGCCACCTCCTTCTGTCCAGTTTTGCGAGATCAGCTAATTCGGTACCTCGGGGAGTTGGAAATCCACGCCTGCATCGTGATTTAACCTCTGTGTTGCAGCGAGATCAAGTTGGTCAAGAGGTATATCCCGGTGATGTTGATCCCGAACATAAATTGTGGTGCGCGTCAGGACGTAATTATGAATCTGCTCAGGAGGGCGACCGTCTTTGAAGACAAGTGTGACCGCTTGCTCGCTCTCCAGGGCTGAAGAGGGGCGCGACGGCTCAACTGATTCCGGGTATAGATTGGAAGTCGCGGGCTGACCGACGTCAGGTGGCTGCGATTCGTTCGGGTCGGCATAGTCGGGTGGGGCTGCTAAGTCACCGTAGCCGGTGGTATCGGGATAGCCAAGGAAACCAGGGCCTATCCATCCGGGCCAAAGCGGAGCAACGAACTGAACCCTCGCGCGGTAAGGCCGGTAATAAGGCCTTCGATATGGGCTGACCGCGGAATAAGCCGGACGAGCTAGGTAGTGGGCTGGGCCATTTCTCGGCGAGGCAGGGACCATACTGGGTGGTCTGCTTCCGATGTAGCGGGGGGCGCCCATGAAGCTCCGAGGAGTAGAGGCGCTGAACCCTCCGCGAAACGAAGCTGCAGAGTGGCCCGAAAATCCTCCGTGAGATGCAGAGCGCTGGGCGCATAGGGGTAGAGTAAGGCTGGCGACCAACAGCGCAAATGCGGACAAGCGCTTCATGGAACTAGTTTACGCCTGCTCCTGCACCGAAGTTGCTGCCTTACGGCGAAATTGTCATTTCCATGAGCGCAAAGCTGATCATTGGCTTCGCGTGGACCTTCCGATGACCTTTGCAAGGCACTAGACAGTTGACAACTGTTGGACAAACCTCCCGATGACCTCCGCTGCTTCGTTCGATCTCTTCTGGAGGATCAGATGAGGCCCTTGAATCCACTCAGCTGCGGCATCAGGCTTTACCTCTCGCATCTCTTTCAGGCAGTCCGAGCTGACGAGTCTGTCCTCGGTCGGTTGAATAAAAAGCATAGGCACTTTTATCCCACTCAACGCCGAGCGCGAGTCACAGGTGAGCGTCAAACGTAAGCGGTGGGCGAGCACCGTTGGTTTCACGGATCGAATCGCGGACCTGACCGCTGCCACCATCGAATCCGACGCTTCACGCCCAACAAGTAAGCACCTGATTGCACTCGTTGGTGGTTCTATCCAGAAGCAGATTGAGGGCAAGCACAGACAAAGGCTCCGAAGCCATCCTCGGACCGGACTGTTAGCAAATCCCGAACAAATAACGAGACCCTTCAGGTTTGCTTTGTCCTCGGCGGCCAATTGCATCGCCAAGGGAGCTGAGAAGGACTCCGCAACGAGAACGAATGGCGTGGAAGATGGCAGATGGTATTGAACCAACTGGGATAGCTGCTCGTAAGACTGCCTGACGTCTGAAGGATATCGAAGAACCAACGCTTCATTGTCGGAGGCGAGGGCCTCCGTAAAGTCTGCAAAGAGATTCCCTGTACCGTCCATTCCGGGCAGCAACACGATTTGAGTTCGTTCTGTCGACACTGAATTGATGTTAGCGGGTGCACTTGTCCCCGCTCTCATGAAACGGACTTTGGACGCGTCGTGCTGACATTTTCCGAAAAGGCGACTCTTCGTCCAAGTGGAAAGTACCTTAGTCGGAAGTCGTGAGCACTAGGACGTTTTCAGGGACGCATCCTCCGCAACCGGGGGTGGAATTCATCTGCATCCCGCCCGGGGGTCATGGGATGGCCGCAACTTGCGAAGACCAGTCTCGGGCAGTGCCAAGAAGTCATTCGGAGTGGAGTGTAGTGATTGGATCGAGGTTCATGGCGCGCAGCGCCGGGAGATAGCTGGCGGCGAGCGCGACAGTGGTAAGTACGAGGGTGACGCCAGCGAAGGTGGGCAGATCAGTAGGCGACACGCCGTAGAGCAGTCTGGCCATGAGGTGAGAGACAATGAGCGCACCGGCCACACCCAGCCCGGCACCAGCGACCGCCAGACCGAGTCCACGGCGCAGGACCATCTTTCGGATATTGCCTCTTTGAGCTCCCAGCGCGAGGCGAATGGCGATCTCGCGCCTCTTTTCATTGACCAGATGGGAGATGGTTCCGTAGATTCCAAGTCCGGCGAGCAGCAAGGCAGTGGCCGCAAAAAACGCCACCATTTCCATCGAGAATCGCCTAACGGAAAGCGAGGTGGAGAGCACGTCATCCAGGGTCTCCGCATGGAAGACGGGAAGTTCCGGATCAATGGACTGGACCTGCTCGCGCATGAGTGCGGCGATGGCGCTGGGATGAAGTTGTCCGCGGAGGTAAATAGTCAGGTCTTTGAATGGACGCTGGTACACGCTGCGGTAGATCTGCGGATTTACGGCACCCGCCAACGATTCGGTTCGGGCATCCGCAATGACGCCGATGATGGTGGTCCATGGTGGTCTGGAGGAATTCAAGAACTCGCGCGTCGTCAGGCTCTTTGAGAGCAAACGGATGCGTTTGCCAAGCGGGTCCTGGTTGGGCCACCAGATGCGAGCCGCCGCCTGGTTGATGATCGCGACCTGGGGCGTTGCCTCGATGTCCTGATCGTTGAAAATGCGTCCGCGCAAGAGCGTCATGCCCAGGAGGTGGAAATATTCAGGCGAAACGATCGAACCCTCGATCGCAGGAGCCTCATTATCCTTGATCTCGAAACCTTCGCGAATGAATGCCAGAGGGATGAGATCGTTTTGGCCGTGGCCCAGGGGAAGCGCGGCAATGTCGCTGACCGCCGCTTCTTCTACCCCCGGCAGGGTTCGGCTGCGGCGAAGAATCTCGTGAAACAAGACTGATTCCTGGGCAGCTGTCCGGTAGGTATCCATACGGGGATCGTTAGGCCCCGGCAGCCACGTCTGAACGGCCATCACACGGTCGGGATTGAAACCGGGCTGCACCTTGAACAGATCCCAGAAACTGCGAAGCAGAAGGCCCGCAGCCACCATGAGCACCAGGGAAAGCGCCAATTCACTGATGACCAGAATCTGGCGGGCGCGCGAGCGGCCAAGCGAGCCGCTGGACCCGCGGCCTTCCTGCCTGAGCGTACCGACCAAATCGAAGCCGCTCATAAGCCAGGCGGGAGCAAGCCCGAAGATGGTTCCGGCTGCGACCGAGACGGCCAGAGCGAACACCAGCACGCCCCAGTTGATCGATATGCCGTTCATGTGCGGCAGACTCTCCGGAACCAACTGCAGCAAGAATTTCCTGGTGAAGAAAAGAATCGCAAATCCAGCGATTCCGCCGAGCAGGAAAAGCACCATGCTCTCGGTCAGAAGCTGCCGGACGAGGCGCGTCCGTTGCGCCCCCAGAGCCTGTCGAACCGCGATCTCACGGCCCCGTCCACTGGCTCTGGCGAGCAGCAGATTGGCGACGTTGACGCAACTGATCAGCAGCACCAGACCCACCGCGCCGAAGAGCAGAAGGAGAGATTGGCGAACGCTGCCCACCACGCTTTCGCTCAGCGGAACCAGGCGCACCGTCCATTCTGTCAGGGATGGATAATCCGCCGGATATTGCTTTTTCAACGATGCAACCAGCGCATCGAGCTGCGCCTGCGCAGCCGCAATCGAGAGACCCGGCTTCAAGCGCGCAATAACTGCCCGATGCAGACGTAAACTGCGCTGCGGAGGCGGAAACGGTAGGCCGGAATAACCGGCTCCCAGCCACAGCTCCACATTCTGCTCCTCGCTGGTTGAGCCCTGATCGCGAAAACCGCGCGGCATGACGCCCACAACGTGATAAGCATCGTTGTCCAGGCGCAGAACTTTGCCGATGATCTGTGGGTCGCCTCCGAATTCCCTCCTCCAAAGCCCGTCGCTGATCACGACCTCCAGGTTGTAGCCCGAAGTGACATCGTGCGGATCGAAGGTGCGGCCCAATTGCGCGTTCGCGCCGAGGACTGCGAAGTAATTCGGCGTAACAGCCTTGAAGCCGAGGCGCAAGGGCTGCGCACTGCCGGTGAGGTTCACGTTTGCGCCGTGGCCGGCAATCGATACGGACTGGAATATCCCAGAGCTCTCCAGGTCTCTCCACTGAGGGATGGAGATGCCCACATCCCGTGCGCCGATGCCGGAAAGGTCGTCCTGGACGCTCACCAACTCAGACGGATTTGGGTAGGACAAAGGGTGCAGCAGCGTGGCGTCGATCACGCTAAAGATTGCCGTGGTCGCTCCGATGCCCAGCGCGATTGTGGCGATCGCAACGATCGCAAACCCAGGGGATCTCAAAAGCATCCGAACCGCGTAATTGAGGTCGAAGAGCAGATTCTCGAGCAAGGGAATGCTTTGCTCGGCGTGGTGGTGTTCGCGGATCGCTTCGGCCGCGCCGAGCTTAAGTGCGGCCTGCCGCCGCGCCTCGGCGGCCGACATTCCGGCGCGCAGATTCTCCTCGGTCTGAAACGCCAGATGTTCGGCGATTTCATCCTGCAGCCGTTGGTCGGCACTCCGCCCTGTGGCGAGATTCGACAGGCGTATGAAGAAGCGTCGCAGGGATCTCACGGTAAATCCTCTGCCTTGACATTGAAAAAGCGCGCGATGATTGCCGCGGTTTGTTCCCAATCGCGGGTCTCTGCCTGGAGTTGCTTGCGGCCGGCCCCGGTAAGCCGATAGAAGCGCGCGCGGCGGTTGTTCTCCGATACACCCCACTCGGAGGCAATCGAGCCTTCATGCTCGAGCTTGAGCAGCAGGGGGTAAAGCGTGCCCTGATTGACAGCAAGAAGCTCTCCGCTGATCTGCTCGATGCGTCGGGCAACTCCCCAGCCGTGCTGCGGTCCCAGAACATCGAGTGTCTTGAGGACCATCAGTGCGAGCGTACCTTGCAAGACGTCCGGCTTTTCCTTCATTGCGAATCAACCTCTAGGTTTCCAACAGGAATCATGACATGCTTCCTTTTGGAAAGCAACAGGAAATTTTGACTTCTATTCGATGACAAATCCAGAAGAGCTCTCGATGACCCATTAACCTCATGATCGGCCGCAGTGGAGCGTGGCAATCATGACGGAAAGCCTACGAATAGAGCAAAGTGCAAGAAGAGGCACCCTAGCCGGCAAACCGGATCTGGAACACTCGAAAGCCGCAGTCTTACCTTGCCTCGGTTCTCCCGACTCGAGGCGCGGATACCAGCGTGCTATTGATGAGTTCGCGCTTGGTATTGTTCTGCTGAATATGAGATCAAGCTGCATCCACGGGGCGGTTTGTTTTCGCGGGAGCCGCTGGCAAGGTAAAGTGGAATGTCGCGCCGCGCCCGCCGTTGCCGCTGGCCCAGATCCGTCCGCCATGCGATTCGACGATCGACTTACTGATCGCCAGGCCCATGCCGCTGCCTTGTGGTTTTGTAGTAAAGAACGCGTCAAATATCTGGTCGGCCTTGCCCAGGGGTAGCCCGGGTCCTGTGTCATTTACAGAGATCTCGATCTGGCCGTCCTCGGCCAATTGCGACTTGACCGTAACCACGCCGCCCGTATCCTTCATCGCCTCGATGGCATTCAGCATCAAGTTCATGAGCACCTGCTGAAGTTGCACTCGATCCGCCACGGTCATTGGAAGATGGTCTTTCAGATCGGCGCGGATTGATACTCCGTGTCTTCTAGCCTCGCTTCTCAGCATCCCGACCATTTCGCTGATGACCTCATTGATCGCGACCCACTCTCGTTTGGGAGAGTCCTTCTTGTACAACGATCGCAGACGGTTGATGATCTCGGAGGCAAGGGTGCCCGCCTCGATGATTCTTTCTGTCCCCTTGCGAACCTGCGTCAGATCGGGCGGGTCGTGTTGAAGCCATCGCAAAGATGCCCTGGCATTATTGGTTGTGGCCGTGATGGGCTGTGCGAGTTCGTGTGAGATGGAGGCGACCAGTTCCCCCATTGTGCTGACCCGGCTCACATGGGTAAGATCCGCCCGCAGCTGTTCCGCATCTTTGCGATCTTCAATGTCGGTCGCCACGGCGCACCATTTCACGATCTTGCCTCGGTTATCGCGCAGAGGCCGGGCGCGCGTCTGAAACCAGCGATAGGCTCCGTCCGATCCGCGCCGAAGCCGCACTTCATAATCCAGCGGTTGGCCAGTCGTCTGCGAATCGCGCCATCGTTCGGTGACGCGCTTGAGATCGTCGGGGTGAATCGCCGTCTCCCATCCTGAACCCGAGGCCTGTTCCGAGCTCAAGCCGGTATAGTCAATCCATCCCCTGTTCAAGAACGTGCGACTGCCATTGGGGTCGGCAACGAAAGCCAGGGCAGGCATAGTTTCTACCGCGTCGCGGAATTTCTTCTCTTGCTCCTGCAACTGGTGAACACGCATTTGATAAACGGCCCAGAGCAGCGCAACTAAGGCTGCAAAGCACGACAGCCGGAACCAGTACGTTTGATAGTAGGCCCGGGCGACGTTCAAAGCGATCGTGGTTTCGGGCCCGTTCCACACTCCCTCGCTGTTGCTGGCGACTAGCCGGAATCGATAGGAGCCGGGCCCAAGGTTCGTGTAAACGGCTTCTCGAGCTGCAACCGGCTGGCTCCAGCTCCTGTCGAAGCCTTCGAGAAAATATCGAAAGCGAATCCGCTCGGGCACCACGAGGCTCAGCCCCGTGTACTCAAATGTGATTCGCCTGGGAGATGGAGGAATTCGAACCGAGTCGGCGAGCTTTACGGGGTTGTCATCGGCGGTGATCGCCTCGATGTGAGGCAGCGCGGGAACTGAATCGTCCGTGATCCGGGATGAATCAACAACCGACAAGCCGCTCCTGAGTGAAAACCAGATCCTGCCATCTGAATCCGAGACCACCGATTGGCTCCGCTTTACTGCTTCAGTGCTCTCGAGACCATCGGCCTGGTCATACTCGTGAACATCCGCTGCCTTCACAACACCGCTTAGCAGTTTCTTGCGCGGAACGCGCAAGACATGATCTGAGGTCGCCACCCAAAACCTACCGCTCTTGTCCTCCGCCATCCCGACTATTTGTTCGCGCAAAACGTCGGGCGCTTCATGAGGAACTTGAAAACGGTTAGAGGCAAAAAAAGCAAGACCAGCACTTGTTCCACTCCAGAGAGTTCCGGAGGAATCCTCGAAAAGGCAGTTAACCTCTGGCGAAGGCAAACCCCCGACTGTTGTATAGGTTCTCCATTGGCCGTTTGAAAAGGAACTCAGCCCGCTAGGTGTGGCAAACCACATTGCACCATCGCGGGTTTCAAGGATGGATAAGACGGAATTCGAAGCGAGGCCATTGGTCGTCGTGTAAGTGGTGAAGTGCCCATCTTTGAATTGGCTGACGCCGCCGGTTAGCGTGCCGGCCCAGACAGAACCATCGCGGCTTTCATAAACGGCATAGACGCTATTTTGAGCCAGTCCATTTGCCTCTGTATAGGTCTGGCTTCTTATCGCTCCATTCCGAAACTGTAGACGGGTAAGCCCGCCGCGTTGACGTCCGAGCCAAATCTCATCCCTAGTTCCGCTGATGGAATAAACGACATCATTTGCAGGTACGGCGGATATGACAGGTTGAACGCGGCCGTTCTGGAGAACATACAGCCCACCCTGCGCGGGAGCGAACCATGTGCGATTATCAGCGTCAACATAGATGGGTCCGTTGCGCTCAAAAGGAAGTCCCGTGGCTGTTGAATAGGTCACAAATGCGCTGTCGCGGATGCGGCCCAAGCCTTGGGAGCCTCCAATCCAAAGATTCCCCTCTCGGTCCTCAAATAAAGCGTTAATGCCACCATCCCTGCGAAGCTCCTTCTCTTCTGAAAACGAAGTACCTTTGGCATTGATACGCAGCAGTCCGCCTGAGGTGCCCACCCAGATATTTGAATCGCGATCGCGCAGCATACTCAAGACTTGAGCACCGGCGAGCGATGACGGCAATTCAGCACGACGAAAGCCGTTGTCATTCCCGTGATACAAGCCGTGGTCGGTCCCAACCCACAGCTCTTGATTACTGATCGGCAGCAGATAATTGATCGTTCGGTCGGGCAATCCTGCGTCGATCTTGCGAGCTCGGCCATCTGCAAAAAGAAAGAGCCCAGCACCAAGGGTGCCCATCCAAATCTTGCCCTCGGCCGTTTCTGCCATAGAAATTACTGGTGAGGAGCCGGGTAAGATGGTGGGCGCTGCTAGTCTCTGAATCTCGTTTCCCTTGAAGCGGAAGGTGCCGTGGACGATGTCCGAAAGCAGTACTCCCCCGTTGCTGTCTTTTGAGACTGCAGTGATCTGAGAGTTGAGTGCTTCTGCACCGTATGTGACGTTCTCAAATTTGCCGTCTAGTTGACGCACTACATCGGTGCCCTGGGGACGCAGCCACAGCTTCCCGGCAGCATCCACAAGCAGTTGCAATATGGGAACCTTCGAAGCTGTGGTGTCGGACGTAAATGAGACAAACTTGTAATTAACACCGTCAAAACGTATCAGGCCCTTCTCGGTCCCAATCCAGAGGTATCCATCCGCAGTCTGCCCGATCGTGTTGACAGCCCCACCGGGAAATCTGCTCGCCCTAATCCATTCCTCGCGGACATACTGCGACGGCAAGCGGTTGGGGTCGAGTCCATGTGCTTCATGGACGAGGCACAGTAGAAGTACTCCGAAAAGAATCCATCGAATTGACTTCAACCAAAAAATCACGGAAGGTACTCGAATTTGTCAATTATGACCTCATTTTCGTTTTTCAGTGGGATCTGGCCCTGATGGAATACATATAAAGAGATACGCACTGATTCGCCAACCGGGGAAGGAACTCCCGAGGTAAACACATGCTGATTAATAAGGCGAGCGCTGTTCGAATTGGCCGAACCCTCTGTGGTCGAAAACGTCACCTGCCCGGGCTCCCAGCGAAACGAGTATGTAAAGATACCGCTCGGCACCCGAAAGCGAACGATGTTAGCCGGAACGTAGTAGGGTTGGACGACATAGTGCACATTGTCATTATCAATGTATCCCCAACGAGAAAGCTCAACGTCCAACTCACGACGGTTCCGCTCCGAGCCAACACCGTCCCAGGTGACAAGAGTTAGGACAGCGGAAGGTTCGAGATGAGAAACATCGCGCACCTCGAAACGGTACGTCCCGTATCCCAGGCTGCGCGTAAGCTTCACCTCCGCCGCATTCCACTTTCCCGGACTTCCCGAGATGCGAAGATGCAGTGCACCTCTTTCGTCCGTCCAAACGTTCGTAGGATCGAAAAAGTTTCTTGACCCAGCGCGGAAAATTGGCCCGGTGCTCGTCGTCCACTCGTAACCGCTGAAGTTCAGTATCTTGGGCGACGGGAGTACCGGCGCGGTGCCTTCCCCGCTAATGACTGCCAGCGCCACCACGCCGTTGCCGACGATCGGTAGCGATTCAGTTTGTTCAGGAGGATTGTAGGTTGGATCAACCAACAGAGCGGCATATTGTGTTCCCAGCTGGATCGAAGCTTTCCACCGGCCGTCAGGTTCGATGTTCGTAAACGCCTGGCTCGAATGTCGATACACGTCCCATCGTCCATCTGTCTCTGTGTACAACACAATTCGCTGCCCGGGTCGAGCCCCTGTGGCACGACCTTCGATCATGTCTGTCTTGTAGTCACGACCCTGAAAAATGTGTATCTTGTAGGCGCTCTCCTGATATGTGGCGGGAACCTTGCTGAAAGCAACGGTTGGAGCTGAATTTTTTGGTGAGGAGTGGCATCCGGTCAGCACCAAGTACACCAACAGCACTGAGAATGCTGCGGTACGTGCGACCATGTGCGAGCGCGACCCCATCGATCTCCGTCACGGCGGGAAGCAATCACAGCTCATGGCAAGATTCGAGACAAACTCCACTCTGCAACTGCCACAAGGAGTTAGACGTTGCTCCAACTCGCTCAACCTAGTTTCCTTTGGAGTGATTGTACGCTAGGAACTAAAGCATACCTACCGCTCGCTTCGGGGACTCGACGCAATTCTCGATATGAGTTTCCGCTCCAGGGGGGCGAAACGGCGGCCTCAATCCCCTCTATCAGATCGGCGGCCCGCGCTCAACCTGGTTGGCGCGTAAGGTGCTCTGAGCAGCTTGACAGGAGAGCCGATCGTTCGATCTCCAGCTACCTCCTGTCTTTTATGGATGTCA
>Ga0210388_10001581_pt1 | contig 17865 bp, 16 predicted proteins | sample IncBWC19OmetaG_FD_155485 | JGI IMG/M metagenome (GOLD analysis project Ga0210388, IMG submission 155485) | Forest soil microbial communities from Barre Woods Harvard Forest LTER site, Petersham, Massachusetts, United States - Inc-BW-C-19-O ... | reverse complement strand
CGCTGCCGGAAGTCGTGCAATTCCAGCACCCGTTCGTTCAGCACTTCTTCGAAGGCCGGACCGAAAGCGGTGCGCCCCCAATGCAGTCTTTCGAGCGAGTTCGGCGTACCGAGAATCGTGCCTCCGCCATCGAGGGGGTATAGCTACTATGGAAAACAGAGCTTACACGATGGCGGCGGGCGTCTTCGTTGTGTTGCTGCTTGCGATGCTGATCGGTGGAATAGCCTGGTTCAATGACCGAGGCCACCTTCACGGAGCGCTTTACGATCTCATTACACGGACCTCAGTGGCCGGCCTAGCGGTGGGTGCGACTGTGACGTTGCGCGGCGTGCAGATTGGGCAGGTGCAAAGCATTCAGTTTGACACCGATGACCCAGCGACGGTTCGTGTCCGAATCGCGGTGGATCCGCGGTTCGTGCTCCGCAAAGGCTCCTACGCGACCCTCGATTATCAGGGTCTATCTGGGAATGCGTACGTCGATCTGGATTTCCCCAGTCAGGAGCACAAGGTATTGACGAGTAACGCGGGAACGCCAGCGAGAATACCCCTAGGTCGTTCGTCCTGGGCGACACTTCCGGACACTGGCGAGCACTTCCTAACGTCCTTTACCGCCACGCTCGGCCGCGCGGACTCGATCTTAAGCCCTGAGAACGCACAACATCTGTCGCGGATGCTCGTCGACTTCTCGGCCGCCGCGGAACAAATCGCCGGGCTGGTACGCGATCTGCGTCCGGCCGCCAGCCGGATCGATAGTCTGACTTTAGAGGCCGGTGACACGCTACGTTCCGCGCACAAGACCTTGGGTGACATTGACTCGCTGGCGGTAGGCTTCCAGGGCCATCTTGGGGCACTGGATGTGGTCGGAGAAGGCGCGCGGCAGACTGGACTTGCGGCACAGGGCGTAAAGCAGGCCCTTGTGGGAGATTCGCTGCCGAAGCTAGATCGGGTATTGGACGGCCTCTCACAGAACTCGGACGCGCTGCAGGAGCTTCTAGAACAACTCAGAGAGCAGCCGCAGAGTGTCCTCTTCGGAACGGCAATGTCGCCGCCGGGACCGGGTGAAAGCACCAATCTGTCGAAGCGGTCGCACCAATGATCCGCGCAGCGTCAGCATTAGCCTTGTTGTGTGTGACGGGCTGCGTTACCTCGCGGTCACCGCCGAGTCAATTTGACCTAGGGGATTTTGATGCCCTCGGAAAACACCCGAACGTCGTGGCAATGAACCTCGTCGTTGCCGAAGTGAGCCAGCCAAGCTGGATGCGGACCCGGGACATGTTCTACCGCCTGGATTATGCGTCCCCCCCACGCCCTCAACGGTATGTGATCAATCAGTGGGTGGCCACTCCCGCCGAGCTCGTCACTCTGCGGCTTCGTCAGTTGGTGCAAGCCGCAAACACGGGTTTTACGCTGTCGACTTTCAGTGCATCGGGTGATTACCTATTGGAGTCCTCTCTCGATGAGTTCACTCATGCCTTCACCACGCCGGCGGATAGCCGATGCATTGTCCAACTGCGCACCTCGCTGCGCAGAACAGACGGTCGAGTCGTCGGCCAGCGGGTATTTCGTGTTGAGATTCCAGCGCCATCGGCGGACGCGAGCGGCGCCGCGCTTTGCCTCGCGTCGGCGGTAAATCACCTGGGTGACGAGATGGTGCGGTGGTTGAGTGTGGTAACCGTGAAAACGCCGTAAATCACGGTGAGCACCCTTCCGGTGGAGATGGCCTTCAGGGCAAATGAGCCGCAAAGCACCAATCACGTCATTCGGCGCGGAAGAGCTATCTGCCGTTCCACAGGCGGATAACGCTGTCCAAACCGTGGTGTTCATAGTCCCGCGCGTCAATGCGCCCGGGATCCAGCATCAATCGGCGACCGAGCGCCCAGCAACGTTCTCAGCGGCGTAGTAGAGAGCGGGACGTTCACGGAGGTCTTCTCGCTTTTTCTTATTCCTGTCAGACCCGCTGTGCATCTCTTCCATGCATACTGAGAAACCGCGGGACGCGCAGTAGGCGATATCCCGACGCGGCTCGGCGCGGACATACGCCTCAACAGACAATCTCGCGTTGCGGTCAACGATTGAAGTAAGCAGTCGCCCAGTGCGGCGCATGCTTGGAGGAGAGCATTTCATCTAAGTCTCCTGTGGCCGCTCAGCGGACTCATCTCGTTTGCCACCGACAGCAAGAAAGCATAGATAGTCATCCGCCACCGATGTGCGTCATTCGATCAGCGCATCCGGCAGCAATGGCAATCAAATCTACATACTCCCGTCCAATAGGAATGGAATCGATGGCGTAGGGTGATGCTCGTGTCGATCGTAAGGATAGAGGATCCCCATATGGCTCACAGAGATTCCGTGATACGGCTCCAAAGGCGCGCCGTCCTCGCACTTGTACCAGCGGCAGCCCTTTGCTCTTGGCTTCCCAAGGCCGCCCTTGCCGCTGACGCGTTGCCGACTCCGACCGACGCTTTCTTACTACTGTCGAAGCTTCTCACCGGTTTCCCCGATGTAAATCCCGAGCTCGCTATTCGATTGCGCGACGCGCTAGTCAACGTCGATTCGGCGACATCGCAAGCTGTTGGGCGCCTGATCCCGATCGGGCTACATGCGCCGGATGACTCCACACTGATGACGAGTGCGCGCGATGCGGGGCTCGCCGAGGCGGCCTTCGCGGTGGTTGCCGCTTGGTATACGGGAACCGTCGGCAGCGGCGCACGCCCAGCGGTCGTCGCATACGCGGACGCCCTCATGTATCGCACTGTGGCCGATGGGCTGGCGCCCCCGACCTACGCATTGGGCGGTCCCGCGTGGTGGGTTGCAGCACCGCCCCCGGCGGCCGTGTCTCCGCCGAAGGCCGAGCAAGTGCAACCCGGAGCACGGCCAGCGCGCAGAGGGAATCCCTCGTGAACGTCCGACGCTTCAATAATGGCGACGCGGATGCCGACCTCGTTGTGGTCGGATCTGGCGTGGTTGGCGCGCTCATTGCCGAGCAGATAGCCGGGGCGGAGCGCTCGGTTTTAGTCCTCGAGGCAGGGCCGCGGCTCGATCGGGCCCAAGTCGTCGAGAACTGGCGAAATCTGAACTTCCAACAGCGTGTTAGTTCGGACTATCAAAGCCTCTACCCACAGTCGCCGCTAGCGACTGCGCCTCTGGAGTTTCCGCCAAATGGTTACGTGCTCTTAACGGGCAAGGATGGCGAGAGCTTTCATCAAGGATACATTCGCGCTGTCGGCGGAACTACGTGGCACTGGGCGGCGTCGTGCTGGCGACATCTGCCCGTGGACTTTCAAATGCGCGCGAAGTACGGCGTTGGGCGAGATTGGCCGATCTCCTATAGCGATCTTGAGCCCTATTACTGTCGCGCGGAAGAGGCCATGGGTGTCTCGGGGCCTAACGACCCAGCACTGCAATCGCCAGTGGAGCGTTCCCGGCCCTATCCGAATGACATGATCCCTTGGGCGCATGGCGATACGCGTGTTGCCGATATCGTAAACCCTCATGGTTACCGAAGTGTACCCATACCGCAGGGTCGCGCGGTTCGGCCGTGGAAGAGTCGCCCGGCATGTTGCGGTAACAATAATTGTCAGCCGATCTGCCCGATCGGCGCAATGTACAACGCCATTCACACAGTGCAGGCGGCGGAGGCGAAGGGGGTAACAGTGCTCGCCGAGTCAGTGGTCTACGCAATAGACACCGACATGAATAACCGCGTTACCGCCGTGCGCTGGTATGACCGCAACCGGCAGTCGCATCGCGCGACCGGCCGTGCGTTCGTGATTGCGTGTAATGCGCTCGAAACTCCGCGTCTGTTGCTCATTGCAGCGAATGCGCAAAACCCGGGCGGCATTGCAAACCGCTCAGATCAAGTCGGTCGCAATCTAATGGATCACTCAGGATTTCATTGCACGTTTCTGGCGGGCGAGCCCTTGTGGCTTGGGCGCGGACCGGCGCAGTCCAGTTGCCTCGTAGGCGCGCGTGATGGCGCATTCCGATCCGAGTACTCCGCCAATAAGATGATCTTGAACAACATCAGTCGAGTGGGCCCAGCCACCCAGCAAGCTCTCAAGCTGGGCCTGACGGGCGCGGCACTGAGAGAGGAGATTCGTCGTCGCACGATCCACGGCGTAGACCTTTCGATAAGTCTGGAGCCTCTGCCGGCCCCCCAGAATCGATTGACACTGAGCAAAACGCGGCATGATGCGCTGGGACTGCCGTGTCCCGACATCAACTACGAACTCGATGACTACGTGCATCGTGGCTACGATGCCGCTGCTCAACAACTCCGTCACATTGGAAACTTATTCAATGCCGCGGAGTTCGAGGTTACGACGAGTTTGAACGCCAACAATCACATGATGGGCTCGACGATCATGGGATCGGACCCGAAGGATTCCGTGGTCGATGGGAACTGCCGCGCGCACGATCACCCCAACCTTTGGCTGCCGGGTGGTGGACCTATGCCATCGGCCAGCGTTGTCAATTCAACGCTCACAATGGCGGCCCTCGGCCTCAAGTGCGCTGACTCGGTGCAGCGGGCGCTGGAGCACGCGTGATGGACGTGCATCTCGGGAGTGTGCGCGGTGGGTGGCTGGTGGCCAGCGCGCTTTCGTGTGTGGCGGCCGCCGGGCCATCCGTAGCGCACGCCGAAGTCAGTGCGAGTGAGGTTGCGGAACAGGGCCGCTATCTTGCCATTGCCGGCGATTGCGGCGGCTGTCACACGCGGCCAGGGGGCGGCCAGGCCTTCGCCGGCGGCTACGCGATTGAATCCCCGGTAGGTGCCATATACTCGACCAACATCACGTCTTCGAGTATTGCGGGCATCGGTGCGTACACCGAAGCGCAATTCTCTCGCGCGCTGCGCGAAGGCATACGGCGCGACGGGACTCACCTGTATCCGGCAATGCCGTATACAGCCTACGCGAAGCTGTCCGACGCGGACATCCGCGCGCTCTACGTCTATTTCACGAAGTCTGTGCACCCGGTCGATGCGCAACCGCCAGTTACCCGGCTGCCGTTTCCCTTCAACCTGCGTACATCCATGTGGATCTGGAACACGCTGTTTCTACCGACGGCGCGGTTTACACCGGATCCGCATCGAAGCGCCGAATGGAACCGCGGCGCATATCTGGCCGAGGCGTTGGAGCACTGCGGAGCTTGCCACACTCCGCGAAATGCCCTGATGGCAGAACAATTGCGCCGCGAGTTTGCCGGAACGCGCGTGGGCGGGTGGTACGCACCCAACATTACCTCCGACCCCGTGAGCGGTATCGGCGCTTGGACCCGGGACGAGTTGGTGCAGTATCTGAAGACCGGTGCCTTGCATGGCAAGGCACAGGCGGCCGGTGGCATGGCCGAGGCGGTGGGCAACAGTCTTCAGTACCTCACGTCACAGGACCTAGATGCTCTTGCGACCTATCTGTTGTCGGTTGCGCCGATACGCGATCAGAGCGAAAGCCGGGCGCGAGACACCTGGGGCGCGCCCGTTGAGTACGAAGCCGAGTTGCGTGGTCGAGCCACTACCGCAGGAAGCGAGCAGCCGGAAGGCAACGCGCTCTACAGCGGCAATTGCGCCAGCTGTCACCAACCAACCGGCGCCGGCACCGCCGATCATAGTTATCCGGCACTCTTTCACAATACGGCGACGGGCGCACGACATGCAGACAATCTAGTAGCGGCAATACTATTTGGCGTTGACCGTGACGTGAGTGACGGCCACGCGTTGATGCCGCGCTTCGATGCGACCTCTTACGTTCAACCACTCAACGATGCAGAGGTCGCCTCACTGGCAAACTACGTGCTCCACGAATTCGGCAACCCGGCCGTTCACGTGACGATCGAGGATGTCGCCGGAACGCGAAGCCGAGGTTTTGCAAAAGGGCTTGTCCTGGGCACGCGGGGCCTGTTGATCTTTGCGGCCTTGGCGATTGTCACCCTGGGAGTCTGGATACTATCGCGGCGCCGGAGAGCTCACTCATGATATACCCAAGAAGAGTTCTCTTTATTGCGATGCTTAGCCTCTACTGGCACTCGGCACCCGCCGATGAACCCCCCGCGCCGCTCACGAGCTATGGCAATGAAATGAAGCCTCCGGATGAACGCGACGAGCCGATTGACAAAGTCTTGCAGCAGCCGTTGTTCGGCAGTTGGGAGCCGCGGCAGCGCCTCGCGGAGGATGGCGTGACGTTCATCGCCCAATACATCGGTGAACCTGCTTGGAATGACCGCGGTTATAAGGGCACGGGCTGGACGTACGCTCAGGAGGTAGATTTCGGCGCGGTATTGAACCTAAGAAAACTGGGGTGGGCCGATGCAGGAGTCCTCCGCGTGCTGTTGTCCGACAGATTGGGAACAGCCGCGCAACAGAACACGGGCGCATATATTCAGGATCAGGCCTACTGGGGGCAGGGACAGAACTTCCGGCTGGATGAGGTGAGCTACGAGCGCGCATTTTTATCCGACCGTCTAAACATCAAGGGCGGCTTCTATTCCATGGGGAATGACTTTGGCGGATTGCCGGACGTGTGCAACTTCAATACGAATGGCACCTGCGGCCACCCCCTGGGGCCCCTCTACGGATCCGGGTGGCTCGACTCCCCGACCGGGGGCTGGGGAACGCGCCTCAAATGGGCGGCTTCGTCATCTGGCTGGTACGCGCAAGCGGGAGTGTACGACGTTACTGCTGACCGCAAGGAGCACAGTCAGGGCTTCAATCTGGATTTTAGCAATACCACTGGTGTGATCGTGCCAATGGAGGTGGGCTATGTACACGGCAAGACGCCGGACGACTATGCAGGGACATACAAAATTGACCTCTATTACGACAGCTCGACAGTGAGTGATGTCAGCGATCCGACCCGCAAAGCCAGTGGACGTACGGGGGGTTACATTCAAGGCGCGCAAGAGATATGGAAGCCATCGGCAGGCACCGTCCGGGGTCTCTCGGTATTTGCGGTCGCCTCGCTCGCCGATTCCGATACCGGCTTGTTCCACACCTACTACGAAACCGGGCTGAGCTGGCGGGGTCCGACGCCTGCGCGTCACGACGACTGGGTGAGCCTTGGCTGGATGCAGGCAAACATCAACTCGGCGGTGCGCGCTGCGGAAGAGAGCGCCGGCAAGCCAGGTCAGACCAACGAACAACTCATCGAACTCAATTACACTTGCCAGGCGATGCCTTGGCTCCTCGTGCGACCTGCACTGCAATACGCCGTACGACCGGGCGGATATTCGGGACGCCCCGACACAGTTATCTTCAGCGCGCATATTCAGGTCACGTTCTAAGGCGTCTCAGCCTCGACTGCACAAAGTTCGAGCAGGCCGTCGAACGGCCTAGTCGTGTGGCTGCGCAAGAATCAGATGCGTCGTCTTTGGCTCGCCGCCGACTTGGAGGCGGCGCACACCCTGTTCCACCTCGCTATCCGCATTGGTTAGACGTTGGTGCAGTCGCATGTGATCGAGCCAGGAGTCCGTCATGAAGGTCGCTAGGAAGCGGCCGTCGACGGTAGGATCTTCGTATATGCCGAAGTCGTACGCGCCGTCTCTGCGCAGCGACCGTGCGATGCAGCTCATGGCGTGCAGAAACGGCTCCCGATGTTTCGGATCGATCTGATATTCGACCATGACCAGTACCGGGCCGCGGTCGGGTTCTATCTCTCGAGTCGTGATCGGTTCAGGCCAATCCATCGACGGTGTCAGATCGACAGCCGCCCCCGTCTGCAACTTCCATCGCCAGGTGAGCGGGATTGCGATCAAGGCGCCAGCGGCGGCCGCGTAAAGGGAGGCGGGCAACCCGGCGATGCTGGCAGCCTCGCCCCAAATCGCGCTTCCGAGACCCAGTGCGCCGAACATGATGGTAACGTACATTGCGAGGCCGCGGCCGCGCACCCACTCGGGTAGTGCGACTTGCGCCGAGACGTTGAGGGTCGATACTCCGGCGATCCAGGATGCACCGGCCAGCAAACTCGCGGCAAGCGCCGTCGCGGCGCTGTGCGCAAGCCCGAACAGGGCCGTAGCGACTGCAGTTGCTACTGTGGCCGTTGCTTGAAGCCGGTCCGCACCCAATTTCGCCCGCAGCGGCCGAAGCAGGAACGCTCCCCCCACGGCAGCTACGCCGATCGCTGCGAGCAACAACCCGTACAACGCCGGGCTGCCTGCAATTTGCCTGCGCGCGACCAGGGGCATCAATGCCCAATAAGCGCTGGCAAAAAGGAAAAACCCGACCGTGCGAATCAGCGTTGATCGCAATTGCGTGTTGTAGCGAGCGTGCCTCAACCCTGTGCGCATGGCGGCGCCGAAGGTCTCTGGAGGCAGCAAGTTGCCACTTCTCTTTGGTTCCCGCCAGCGTATGAGAGCCGTGATCACGCCAACGTTGCTGAATCCATTGAACCAGAAGGGAGCGGCAATGCCCAGCGTTGCAGCCATGACACCGCCGAGCGCAGGCCCAAGCGCACGGCTCACATTGATACCGACGCTGTTCGCCGCGATGGCCGCGCGCATTTCCGATTTCGGCACGAGCTGAGGCACGACCGCTTGCCATGCTGGGGCAGTGACGGACGACGCGGCGCCTACGAGGAACGTAAATACCAGCAGGCTCACGGGTGTTATGAGATGGAACCACACCAAGGCGGCGAAAGCGGTCGCCGTGAGGGTCACGGCCGTCTCGCCCCATATCAGAAGTGTCCGCCGATTTACGATGTCCACCAGCGTGCCGGCCGGGATGGCGAACAGAAACATCGGCAGAGTATTCGCCACTTGCACCAGGGAGACCGTCAGGGGGTCGGGATCGAGGCGGGTCATGAGCCAGCCGCATGCCAGGCTGTACATCCAACCGCCGATATTCGACACGACCGTCGCAACCCAGATAACCGTGAATGTTCGATGGCGAAACGGAGCCCAGGCGGAGACTGCCTGCGGCGGCGGCGAGGCGGCAAGGGTCTCGCTCGAGGCAGGGGAACTCATTCAAATCGCTTTGATCTTTAGGCGAAGTAACCCCCGAGGCTCCTGAGCCGGCGCGGGGAAGGGCTCTAGCGTTGTCTGTGCATGTCCATGAGCTGATCCATCGGCAACATATTGCGGTTGAGATTGGAGATGATGATCATCGATCCAAAAATGACGAGTCCGACCACGAAGATGCCAAAGGCGAGGGACAAGATGTTATTGGTCGCATCGGGCGCGGTGCTGATGTTCAAGAAAAAGACCAAGTGCACGCCCATCTGTGCGATTGCAAGAACTGCTAGAAGTGTCGGGATGCTCGGGCCCCATAAGGAACTCGAGGAAGAAGCCGCAAAGGATGCGGCCGTTAGTAATACCGCTAGCCCCAGGCCAAGCGTATAGCTTCTGAGTCGGTCACGACGGCTTCGATGTGACCCCGGGGCGCGATCGGCGTCCGTCACTTCAACGCGCACATTCATGAGAAGGCTCCCAGATAAACAACAGTAAATACGCCAATCCACACAATGTCGAGCGCGTGCCAAAACAAACTGAAGCATACGATGCGCCGAACGACCATCGGCCGAAAGCCCAGCGTTCCCACCTGGGCCATCATGACGATCAGCCACGCAATGCCCACCGTAACGTGGGCGCCGTGCGTCCCGACTAACGTAAAGAAGGAAGAGAGGAAGGCGCTTCGCGTCGGCCCAGCATCCAGGTGCACCATGTGGGCGAATTCAGAGAACTCCATCCACAGAAATGCGATGCCCAAAGTGCCGGTGACAAGAGCTGAGAAATACATAAGTGCGACGTCACGCCGGTCCGTTGCAATCATCATCATGCCGCACGTGAAGCTCGACGCCAATAGGCAGATCGTTTCGTACAACACGTGGCGCTTGTCGAAGAGTGCGATCGCCGACGGTCCGCCGTTCGTCTGGCCACTGAGCACGGCATAGGCTGCGAACAGCGCCGAGAAGACAATGATATCGCTGAGGAGAAATAGCCAAAAACCAAATGCCGCGACCACTTGCGCAGATGCGGGACCCCGTTCCGAGAGCGAAACGCTGGCGGAGATCTCTGTCGATTCCACATCGACGATAGCGTTCATGCCCGAGCAACCTGCGAATGGTGAAACCGTTCGTGGTCGGCGATAGTTGCGAGTGATACTGTATCTTCAAGCTCGGTTTTCCAGGCGTGGCGCAAAGTCACCGTAATCGTACCCAGTAAGCCCACGATGGCGAGCCACCAGATGTGCCAAATCATGGAAAACCCGAAAATGACGGCGAAAAAGGCGAGGAGAAAACCCAACGGGCTATGTTTGGGGACGAATAACGAGACGAGCGGAGGGGCAGCGCCCTGGGTGCAGGGACGACGTTTCGCGTTCCAAAAGGCGTCAGGTCCGCGGGCGGTAGGGAGCAACGCGAAATTCCAGGCCGGCGGCGGTGAGGAGACCGACCATTCGAGCGTGCGTCCGTTCCACGGATCGCCCGTCAGGTCGCGTCGCTGTTCGCGGCTGCGAATGCTGACCACGAGTTGCACGATAGTGAGAAGGATCCCGAACAGGATGATGACTGCGCCGCCGAGCGCCACGATCATCAATGGCTGCCACGTCGGATCGGCATAGTGCTGCATCCGCCGAGTGGCTCCCATGAGCCCCAATGCGTAAAGGGGCATAAAGGCAAGATAGAACCCGACGAACCAGCACCAGAAAACCGTCTTGCCGAGTCCCTCATGCAACTTGAAGCCAAAGGCCTTCGGGAACCAATAGGTGTAGCCGGCCATCGCACCGAAGATGACACCCCCGATGATGACGTTGTGAAAGTGGGCGATTAGGAAGAGGCTGTTGTGGAGCACGAAGTCAGCCGGGGGAATTGCCATGAGTACGCCGGTCATCCCGCCGATCACGAACGTGACCATGAAGCCGATGGCCCAATGGACCGGGACGGAAAAGCGGATGCTTCCGCCATATATGGTGAATAGCCAATTGAATACTTTGACGCCCGTCGGTACCGCGATAATCATCGTGGCAATACCGAAGAAGGCGTTGACGTCGGCGCCCGCTCCCATGGTGAAGAAGTGATGCAGCCACACCATGAAGGACAAAACGCAGATTGCCATGGTGGCAATGACCATGGAGCGATAGCCGAATAGGGGCTTAGCGGCAAACGTTGAAATGACTTCCGAAAAGACGCCAAATGCGGGCAAGATCAGAATGTAGACTTCCGGATGACCCCATCCCCAAATGAGGTTGATGTACATCATTGGATTTCCACCACCATCGTTGGTGAAAAAATGGAATCCAAGATAGCGATCCAGAAGCAGCATCGAGAAGGTTGCCGTGAGGATGGGAAAGGCGGCAACAATCAACAGATTGGAAGCCAGTGCAGTCCAACAAAAGACTGGCATTCGCCCATAACTCATGCCGGGCGCCCGGAGTTTTAAGATCGTGGTCGTGAGGTTAATGCCGGAAAATAATGTCCCGAGCCCCGAGATCTGAAGACTCCAGAGGTAGTAGTCGACACCAACGCCGGGCGAATATGCGAGCTCGGAAAGCGGTGGATAGGCGAGCCACCCGGTTCTCGCGAACTCGCCGACACCGAGCGAGACATTGATCAGCAGGACGCCTGCCGCGGTGAGCCAGAAGCCCACCGAATTGAGCACGGGAAATGCGACATCGCGCACGCCGAGCTGCAAAGGCAACACGAAATTCATCAGCCCGATCACCAACGCCATGCCGACAAAAAAGATCATGATCGCGCCGTGGGCGGAGAAAATCTGATCGTAGTGATCGGGCGGCAGATATCCGGCCGCATGACCGGCCGCGAGCGCCAGCTGCGCCCGCATCATGATCGCATCGGCAAAGCCGCGAAGGAGCATGACCAGCGCAAGGATCACGTACATGACCCCAATGCGCTTGTGATCGGTGCTGGTGATCCATTCACACCACAGATAGGGCCACCAACCCTTCCACATCACGAGCGTCAAAAGGCCGACGATGCCGACAATGAGAACGCAGACCGTGGCGAGCGGAATCGGCTCGTTGAGTGGAATGGCATCCAAAGTCAATTTTCCGAACATCTCGTGGCCTCTTAAGGAGAACTGTCCCGGGAGCGGGCCGATTTGGGGCCCAATCCGATCGGTGCCCCACGGCTCGCAACGATGCGGGCAAACAAGCCAGGAGAGACCTGGCCAAAGGTGGCAGGTTCATCGTGATGACTGGGCGCCGCCAACAGCTCGTAGCGAACGGCATCGAGTGGCACAGAAGCGGCCCGTGTTGAGGTGAGCCATGCCTGATACTCCGCCTCTGGCACGGCCCTTACGACGAAACGCATGTCCGAGAATCCGTCGCCGCTAAATTGGGCCGAAAGACCGGAATAAGTGCCGGCAGTGGAGGCGAGCAGATTGAGCTGCGTCGCCATTCCCGCCATGGTGTAGATCTGGCTGCCAAGCTGTGGGACGAAAAAGCTGTTCATGACGCTGCCGGAGGTAAGCGTGAAACGAATGGGTGCATCCACTGGAATCACCAACTCGTTCACCGTCGCGATCCGTTCTTGGGGGTAGATAAACAGCCACTTCCAGTCCAGTGAAACAACTTCAATGTCCACGGGGCGGATGGGGCTCCTGAGAGCTTTGTGCGGGTCAAGATCGTGGGATCCTATCCAGGTCATGCCGCCTAGGAACAAGATGATCATCGCCGGAATGGACCACGTGACGAATTCGATGCGCCCGGAGTACTGCCAGTCGGGGCGACGCGCGGCGCGCGGGTTGCGTGCGCGAAACCACCAGGCGAAGGCCAGCGTGCACACGATTACCGGAATAACCACGGTCAGCATGGTTGCGGTGGCATCGAATAGGATGACCTTTTCATCGGCCGCCACCGGACCTTTCGGGTTGAGTGCGCCGTAAGAGCACGCTTCCACAAGCGAAAACGCCGCACACAGGGCACTCAAACGCGCGCGGGTCCCGTTCAAGGCGCGTCCCTCTCAATTGCCGCGAGATCTCGTTTCAGTTGCTGAGTAAAAGCCCCAAAGGGCATGGGTGACCGCAGAGCGCGTCGGGCATAGATGAGACCTGCGATCGCAATCACCAACCATCCGGCAACCACGCCCCAGGCTGTGCGCAGGCGCAGTTGTGTGTCCCAGGCGCTGATCAAGACTGCTACGGATAGGAAAAAGACAAAAAGCAGACCGGCAACGGCGCCCACGATCAATCCGGTCAAGTGCCGGATGAGTGCGTTCCGAAACGCGTACACATCGCAATGTATGACCCGCGGGTAAGCTTGCGAGAGAAGACGCATCAAGCGAATACCTCGTGGGCTCGCCGCGCGTTCGCGACCATGTGCGTACCTGCGATCACGCTTCATGTTTCCTAGCTGGGCGCTCAGTTGAGGAGGGGCAGGTGCAAAGCCTGTGTACGACAAACCGTAGTCGCCGACGGGGTGTTGAGATTGTGAAACTCTGCGTCCATTTGTTTACGAATGCTCTACCGCACGTCCCTTCTGCCAACGAGGCCGGAGCGATCGCCTTCGACAAGACTGCACAGACTTACCCAATGCGCGCGTGGGGCGATCCGCTTACAAAGGACATCACTCTATGAACAAGCGGCGGTGCGGGAGATAAAGCAGCCCGCGCAAGGATATGCTGCTACAAATAGGGGACGACTCAGCCAATCAACAGGCGGGACGGACGTGATCAATTTGGCACTGATCATGGATTGTAGATTGAGCCCGAAACTTATCTCTTGAACCATCCATTCACTGGGGATGTCATTGATGCAAGTGCCACAAGCGCACGTCCTTGCCGGGTCGGGAAACAATCAAGAGCGTTACCGGCGGGGCCGGCGGCACGACGCTCGTCATTTTCAGAAGAAGAAGCCGTAGCTCCACTTGTTCCGTGTACGCCCTGACTAATTGGAACAAGGTCTTTGAATTCACATGGCGCATCCTCGTGTTCATCGTGGCTATCGGAATCATCATCGTGGTAGCGACGGAGTGGACCCGTTGGGAGGGCGGGGCAGGGTGGCAGAGAACGAACGACGCGTACCTGCAAGCGGATCTCACGCCCATCGCGGCAAAGGTGGGCGGCTATGTGCGCGAGCTTCCAATACAGGATTTCGAGCGGGTTCACAAGGGCCAGGTACTGGTGCAGTTGGTCGAGGACGATTATCGCGCGGCTGTGGCGCAGGCACAGGCCAGTGTCGCGGCCGCGATCGCGCAACAGGAGGTATTGACGGCGCAACATAAGGTGCAGCGTGCGAATGTCGACGCGGCACACGCGCTGGTGGCATTGGTCGCGGCGTCCTTGGACCAGAATGGCCGCGACCTCGTGAGGCAGCACCGGCTTTTCGAGACCGGCTCTTCTACTACCGAGGCGGCCGAGAAACTCGAGACGGCACGCGATCAACTCGACGCGCAACTCAGGCAGAACCGGGCACAGGCCCGCGCTGCGGAGGGGCAGCTCACGGTACTCGAGGCGGAAATCGCACAGAGCCAGGCGTTCGTTGCGGCCCAACGCGCGGCACTTGATGTGGCGACGATCAACCTGGGCTACACGACCATCACAGCGACTCAAGACGGTGTGATCGGACAGCGTCAAGTCAAGCCGGGGCAGCTGGTCGGTGTGGGGAGTGAGATCACGACTCTCACACCGTTGCCCAGGGTGTGGGTGATTGCGAACTACAAGGAAACTCAGCTCACGCATATGGCGGTGGGACAGATGGCGGAAATTACTGTGGATACTTTTCCAGGCCATGCTATGCGGGGACACGTACTTGCGCTCGCGCCCGCTTCAGGCGCCGAAACCGCGCTGCTCCCTCCCGACAATGCCACGGGCAATTTCACCAAGATCGTGCAGCGCATCGCGGTAAAGATCGTCATCGACGACGCCGACGGCCTCGCCGATCGCCTGGTACCCGGTATGTCGGTGGAAGCGAGCGTCGACGCCCGGAACCGGAGGCAATGATGAGTCCGATGGCTTCGCGGCCTGCTTCCGGTTCGGCATTGCCGCCGCCGACGGTGCCGTCCCCGCCCACGTCCATACCCTGGCTCGGACTACTCGCTGTCCTCATGGGGGCGTTCATAGCGACGTTGACCGGAAGGCTGTCCACCTATGGTCTTGCGGACATACGTGGCGCCCTGAGCGCCGGGTTCGACGAAGGCGCGTGGATCACGACGGCCCAAACGGCTGCCCAGATGCTCATCACGGTGCCGGCCGTCTGGATGGGTGCCGCCTATGGCCCGCGGCGGGTATTGATGGGGGCTTCCATCGCTTTTGCGGTCATATCACTGCTGACTCCGTACTCGCCGACTCTGCCCGCGCTGCTCACGATGCAGTTTCTCGGTGGCCTCGCGTCGGGGTGCTTCATACCCCTGGCCTTGGGTTTCATAATGCGCAATACGCCACCCAGGTATTGGCCAGTCGGCATCGCGGTCTACGCGATGAACCTTGAGCTCTCGCTCAACATATCGGCCTCACTCGAGGGCTGGTATGTCGAGCATCATTCCTGGCGCTGGATCTTCTGGCAAACCGTGCCGCTCGCTCTGATCATGTCGCTGTGTCTTTGGCGTGGAATTAAAGACGAGCCGCGCACGCAGAGGCCGCCAGCGGATGCATTTGGCATGCTCGCAGGAGGCGGGGGGCTCGCGCTGATCTACGCGGGCTTGGATCAAGGCAATCGGCTCGACTGGTTGGGATCGGGCTTGGTGTGGGGTTTGATCGTGGCTGGCGCCCTGCTATTTACCGCGTCATTTATTCACGAGGCACGCACCGCGAGTCCTCTTGTGAATCTCAAGGTGATCTTCCGCGCGCCGATGGCGAGCCAACTTCTCCTGATAGGGTTCCTGCGTCTGACGATCATTGCCACGGCGTACTTGATCACGCTGTATTTGGGTGTCGTGCGTGGGTACCGAGATCTGGAAGTGGGCGATACCCTCATCTGGATCGCAGCGCCGCAGATCCTCTTCTGCCCGCTCGCGGCACTGATGCTGGGCCGATCGGATCCGAGGCTGGTGGCGTCCATCGGTTTCATCTTCGTCGGCGTCTCTTGCCTCTTGGTCGCGCACAACCTGACTCCGCTCTGGGGCTCCTATCAGTTCCTTCCATCGTCATTGCTTCAGGCGCTCGGCCAAAGCTTTGCCATGTCCGGCGTCATATTCTTGGGCATTCTTCGCATGAAACCGCAGTATGCCCTGACCTTTGGCGCGCTGCTGCAAACAGCCCGTCTCATGGGAGGTGAGATCGGATCTGCGTTCGTAGCCACTATGGCGCGTGTGCGCGAACAAGTTGCGTCGAACCTGATCGGACAGCACGTTCAAGTCGGCAATCCGGACGTCATCCAGCGAGTGAAGCAATACGGCGCGATGACCACGAAAGTCGTCGATCCTGTTTCCGCTTTGGCCCGCGGCGAGCTCGTCCTGGGAGACGTCGTGCGGGCCGCGGCAACCACACAGGCGGTGATCGACGTCTTCGTGGTCATCGCCGTATTCACCGCCGTAGCGCTGTTGGTCGTCGTCTTTCGACGGCGACCACCGGAGGGCCCCGCGTCCGCGCCACCGCTGTTTCCCGTTCCCAACGCGAACCTCCCGTGAATCGAGCTTTCCGAATTGCCACCGCAGGTGCGGTCATTGCCGCCTCGCTCGCCGCGTGCCGCGTGGGACCCAACTATCACGCACCAGCGCTGCCGCAGGGCGCCGAGGCGCCGCTGGTGTCGTTGAATGCCGCGGCCGAGACGCCGGCGCCGCCGCCGGATGCGTGGTGGCGCCTCTACAGTGACATGCGGCTCGACCAGCTCATCGAGCAGGCGCTCCAGGCGAATCGCAGCCTCGCGGCCGCCGATGCGAACTTTGCCGCAGCGCGGGCTGCACTCTCAGCGGTGCACGCCTATCGGTATCCTTCGACTGAGGTGTCTGCCGGGGGGCTCTACGGGCGTGATGCCTCGACGGATGAGATCCTGGAGCTCGGCGGGCACCCTCCGCAGAATGTCTCGGTATATGAAAGCCTGTTTCAAACCGCATACGAGGTGGATCTCTTCGGCCGCGTACACCGTGAGATCGAGGCGGCGAGCGCCAATGCGGACGCGGTGGCCGCGGTGCGCGACGGCGTAAGGGTAGTCGTGGCCGCAGAAACCGCCCGTTCCTACGCGTCGATCTGCGCCCTTGGCGAGCAACTCGTGGTCGCACACCATTCCCGCGATATCGTATCCCGCGAGGCCGACATCACAGCGCGGCGTCACGAGGCAGGAGGAGATTCAGTTTTCGATGTGACCCGTGCGCAGGCGCTGGTCGCCGAGGTCAATTCGGATATTCCCGAACTCGAGGGGCAGCGGCGAGCGGGCCTGTTTGAGCTTACGGCGCTCCTTGGCCGCACCCCGAGCGAGGCACCGACGGATCTGGACGGGTGCGTCAGTCCGCCGGCTCTGACGGCACTCATTCCTGTGGGTGATGGGGCGACTCTCATCAGGCGCCGTCCCGATGTGCGAGAGGCCGAGCGACGCCTGGCGGCCGCGACCGCCGAAATCGGAGTGGCAACGGCGGATCTGTATCCCACTATCCGACTGCTGGGCCTCTACGGCGGCGTTGCATCGCAGCTCTCGCAGCTCAACACGAATGTCGGTCGGACCTGGGGTGTCGGTCCTTCGATCAGCTGGTCGTTCCCCAATTTGGCAGGGCCGCGCGCGCGGGTGCGACAGGCCAAGGCCCGGCAAGCAGCCGCGCTCGCCGCCTTCGACTCCGTGGTGCTCACCGCACTCAAGGAGACTGAGCAGGCGCTCGCCTTGTACAGCGCGGCTCTCGCCAATCGCCAGTCGTTAGTAGCGGCCCAGGGCAAGATCCACGAAGCCTTCCGAATCGCTCATGATCAGTTCCTTGCAGGCTCCCTGAGCAATCTCGATCTGCTCACGACGGAGCAATCCCTCGTCGCGCTCGGCGCAGCGGTAGCCGCATCCGAC
>Ga0210388_10001580_pt1 | contig 17871 bp, 17 predicted proteins | sample IncBWC19OmetaG_FD_155485 | JGI IMG/M metagenome (GOLD analysis project Ga0210388, IMG submission 155485) | Forest soil microbial communities from Barre Woods Harvard Forest LTER site, Petersham, Massachusetts, United States - Inc-BW-C-19-O ... | reverse complement strand
ATGGTTGCCGGATGCTATAGCGGTAAGGTTAAAGCTATGCACAACGAAAGAAATGTACCTATCGATGGTGCAACTCCATCTATGCCTGCACTTATCTTGGGACTTGATGGTGCGCCGCAAGCAGGTGACCAGTTCCATATTGTAGAATCGGAAACTGAAGCAAGAGAGATTGCTAACAAGCGTTTGCAATTGCAACGTGAACAAGGCTTAAAGACCAAGAAACATATTACGCTTGATGAAATCGGAAGGCGTTTGGCTATTGGTGACTTTAAAGAATTGAACGTTATCGTAAAAGGTGACTTTGACGGTTCTATAGAAGCATTGTGTGATTCATTACAGAAGCTTTCTAACCAGAAGATACAGGTGAACATTATACACAAGGGTGTAGGTGCCATTACCGAATCTGACGTAGTACTTGCATCGGCATCCAACGCTATTATACTTGGTTTCCAGGTAAGACCTTCGGTAAGTGCGCGCAGGCTTGCTGAACAGGAACAAATTGATATCCGCCTCTACTCCATCATATACAATGCAATAGAAGAAGTACGTGCTGCTATGGAAGGTATGTTGAGCCCTGAAATGCAGGAGAAGATACTTTGTAACTTAGAAGTTCGTGAAGTATTTGATGTATCGAAAGTGGGTAACGTAGCAGGTTGTATGGTACAAAGTGGTAAAATAACACGTAATACTAAAGTTCGCGTAATACGTGATGGTATTGTAATACACGATGGAGAACTTGGTTCACTCAAGCGTTTCAAAGACGATGTGAAAGAAGTTGTTTCAGGTTACGAATGCGGATTGAACATCAATAAATTCAACGACATTAAAGTTGGTGATATTATTGAGGGTTACGAGCAAATACAGGTAAAAGCGAAGTTATAAAACTAGTATTGTGCCTTCCGCTCTAACAGAAAGGTATTTATCTATCAAGCAAAGCATACCTGCCAATATTACATTGGTAGTAGTATCTAAGTTTCAACCTATTGAATCTATACAAGCTCTATATGATGCAGGGCATCGCATTTTTGGCGAAAACCGTGTGCAGGAGCTTATGGAAAAACAGCCTAAACTACCTACCGATATTCAATGGCATTGCATAGGCACATTACAGACTAACAAGGTAAAATATATTGCTCCTTTTGTTTCGCTGATTCATTCAGTAGATAGTCAAAAGCTTTTACTGGAAATTGACAAACAAGCGAAAAAGAATAACAGAGTGATTGATTGCCTGCTCGAGATGTTCGTTGCACAAGAAGAAACCAAACATGGCCTTAGTTTTGAAGAAGCCGAGACAATTTTTTCTTCTACTGCATTAAGCAATGTCCGAATAAAAGGTTTTATGGGCATGGCAACCAATACCGATAATAAAGAACAAGTACAGAATGAATTCCAAACACTTGCGGGGTTCTATAAAAAACATGAGGCACAGTATAACTTAGAATACCTGAGCATGGGTATGAGCGGTGATTATAAGATAGCTATTGAAGAAGGTAGTAATATGATTCGGGTTGGGAGCATTATATTCAGTGAAAAGTTGAAAGTGTAAAGTTAAAAGTGAATACAGTTTTCCCCAGAGGGGAAATATATTAATAACCCCGAGTTTAAACTCGGGGTATATATAGCAAACAAGCATTATTCTCCCTCTCAATTGTAGAGAGGGGTTAGGGGTGAGTAATTCTGTAGTAATATTAGTTAAACCAATCGTACATCTTTGGTAATTCCAAAGCGCTCTTCTCCGCACTTTGTAAATCTCTCAACACTTTTCCTTCATTCATTTGTATAAGCCGATTACCATACTGGTGAGCATCTTTAAGGTTATGGGTTATTAAAACGGCAGTTAACTTATACTCTTTGATAAGATTATTGGCAGTCTCCAAAATCAATGCTGCACTACGTGGATCAAGCGCTGCTGTGGGTTCATCCAGCAATAATATTTGGGTATCATCCATCACACTCATTAACAATGTCAGCGCTTGCCTTTGGCCGCCAGATAAAGTTCCCATGGCTTGTTCCAATTTATTCTCAAGCCCCATGCCTAGTGTTGCAATCTTGTCTCTCACCTGCTTTTTGAATGCCTCATTGACACCAATAACCAGTTTCTTTTGGGACGTGCGAATAGCAGCTAAGCGGAAATTATCAAGTATACTTAAGTCAGAAGCGGTTCCACTTAATGGGTTTTGGAAAACCCTGGCAATCCATTTACTGCGCCTGTACTCAGCCAAACGAGTAACATCTTTATTCGATATTAGCACTTTGCCATTCGAACCAATTTCAGCACCCGATATAACATTGAGAAGCGTAGTTTTCCCTGAGCCGTTAGAACCCACTAATACAACAAATTCTTCTTTTTGAATGGTTAGCGAAACATCATTCAAGGCAATTACCTCGTTTACCTTCCCCCTATTGAAGACCTTTGATATGTGTTGTAGTTCAATCATTTCTCTTCAGGCGAGGGATTATTACAATAAGCAACACGAAAGATGCAGTTACCAGTTTAAGCAAGTTAGGATCAACACCTATTGATAAAGTAAATGCAAGTACAAGCTGAAATAAAATGCTTCCACATAGAACAATTACCAATGAGCCCATTATGGAGGTTATGTCCCACCATTTAATTAGCGCTTCGCCTATCAATACGGAACCAAGCCCCGTAATAACAATGCCAATACCCATATTTATGTCGGTAAAGTTCTGGAACTGTGCAACCAGGTAGCCACTCAAAGCAGTTAAGGAATTGGCGATAGCCAATCCTATTATTTTCATTTTATTACTGTTGATACCCAATGCCCTTGTCATAGATGCACTATTGCCAGTGGCACGCATAGCTATTCCAAAATCAGTTCGTAAAACATAACCAACAATTAAGGTAATGACTGTAATAAAGATTAAACTGATGATTAGATTATTATAAACCTCATTGGTGAGAAAATGCAGTGATGAAAACACATTTGACACATTCAGCAATGGCACATTGGAACGTCCGAGTATAGTTAAGTTTATAGAATAGAGTGCAGTCATTACCAAAATACCTGCAAGCAGAGCTTCAATTTTAAGTCGAGTATGAATTATGCCTGTTAACATACCTGCAATGGCACCGCTAAGAAGCACGACAGGAATAATAGCTATGGCACTCCAGTGAACAGTTAATAAAACTGTGGTAATTACAGCGCCCAAAGTATAACTACCATCGGTAGTAATATCAGGGATATTGAATATTTTCATGGAAATGAAAATGCCCAGTGCCATAGCAGAAAGGCAAAGCCCCAGTATTAGCGCTGTAAGGTAAAACTCCATTATTGAACTGCTTCGAAATTACCAGGAACTCCTATTGCAAAACGCAGAGCCGCCTCCTTATTATACACTCTTTTGCGCAGTTTCACCATTTCCCATTTCAATCCGTTGGTAGATTTATTCTTTAACAATAGTGCAGCCTGCTCCCCTGCCTGGTAGCCCCATTGATAAATATCAGCACCATAAGCTGCAACAGCACCTCGTGCAACTAATCCCGCTTCACTGGTAAATATGGGCACCTTGGCATCATTGCATGCTTTCAATATGGTTTCAAATGAACTGAATACCGTATTATCAGGATTGGCAAAAAAAGCATCAATATTTTTCTGGAGCAGCGCCTTTGTTACCAATTGCACATCGGCTGAACTATTTACCGGCAAAGAAACTAATTCAATATCTAATTGTTTGGCAAGTTGTTGAATTCTCGCAAGTGCCTCGGTTGATTGTGGTTCACTCTGGTTATAGATCATACCTACTCTATGTTTAGCACCCAATGTTGCCTCAGATTGAATTTTTGGTCCAAGCAATTTAGGAATGAGTGCAAAAGATGTATCAATATACCCAAGGTCCTCTGCCACACCGAAGAGATTAGCCGGAGCATTACCCTGCTGATCTGTAACCTTCATTAGTTGGGGAGTAGGAGATACCATCATAAACACCGGAATATCTTTTGTGTTTTGAATGGCAGTAATGGTTGAAAGCGAAGGATTAGTGGCTATTAAATTCACCTGTTCGGAAATGAAATATTTTATTGAAAGTGTAAGTTTAGGAATATCTCCTTGGGCATTACGGTATACTACTTTCAATGTATTATCCTGCTCCGAAAAACCATTCTTTTTCAAGGCATCTAAAAAGCCCTGCTTAGCTTGGGCAATGGTATTGTCCTCAAAGGCATCAGCAAATCCTATTACCGGTATATTACTCGTAGGCCCTTTGCAGCCAAAGAAAACTATCGCGATTACTAACAAGCATATATATCTTTTCATTCCTGCCATATTCTTTATACCAAACAAAGATAGAAGTTAAGAATATCGATAAACATTCTGGGGTAATTGATTTATTATCTTTGTTGTGATGAAGACGGTTTACTTTAGGGAAAACATGCGGATAGCGCTTAGCTCAATTGCCGGGCAACTATTGCGTACTGTACTTACCATTATCATTATTGCCATTGGTATTATGGCTCTGGTGGGCATTCTTACTGCTATTGATGCTATGAAACAAGCCATCAATAGCAATTTTTCAAGTATGGGTGCTAACACATTTACTATCCGTAACCACGATGCAAACATACGTGTAGGCCGTGGTGGCAAAAGGCCAAAAGTATACCGTAGTATAAATTATAGAGATGCCACAGCCTTTGCAGAAAGGTTTCAATTTCCGGCTATAACTTCAATATCGACTGAGGCAAGTGGAACAGCTACGGTTAAGTACCAGGGTCAAAAAACGAATCCAAATGTAGATATAGTGGGTTCAGATGAGAACTACATGATAACTGCAGGCTATGATATGAAAGAGGGCCGTAGCTTTTCAAAACTGGAAATAACTGATGGAAGGCGAGTAGCAATTATAGGCCAGGATATTGTTGATGCCTTATTTAAAAAGCATGAGGACCCACTTGGAAAAGACATTACCATAGGGGATGGCGGTACATTTAAAGTGATTGGTGTGCTGCAATCGAAAGGAAATAGTTTTGGATTCAGTAGTGATAGAATATGCATTGTACCTGTGAATGTAGTGCGTGAATTTGCAACTACCATAGGTGATCTTACCTTTAATATCAGCATTAGGGTAAATAACCAGAACCAAATGCAATCTGCAGTAAGCGAAGCTACCGGGGTATTTCGTATTGTACGTGAAATACCGGTTGGTAAAGACGATGATTTTAGCGTAAGTAAAAGCGATGACCTTGCGAACATCTTAATAAAAAATATAAGCACACTTACTATTGGTGCAACTGTAATTGGCATAATAACATTATTTGGAGCCGCTATCGGTTTAATGAATATAATGCTTGTATCTGTTACAGAACGCACCATGGAAATAGGTGTAAGAAAAGCCATTGGTGCTACCAGTGCCCTTATTCGCAATCAATTTTTAATTGAGGCAATTGTTATTTCTCAGTTAGGAGGATTGTTTGGAATAATACTTGGAATATCAATTGGTAACTATATGGCAATCATTTTTGGTATTGGCTTTATAATACCTTGGTTGTGGATATTTACCGGTGTTACTATTTGCCTTATTGTAGGTATAATTTCAGGCATATACCCTGCTATTAAAGCATCAAGGCTCGATCCTATCGAGGCCCTGCGGTATGAGTAAAATTATCTTTATTTTTTAACCACCTTGGTATTGTAGTAATGGCACCATTTCGTAATGCCACACTTTTCGCATAATGGTTTACGCGCAAGACATACATAACGGCCATGTAGAATCAACCAATGGTGTGCAAGTGGAATCTTTTCTTCCGGTATATACTTTATAAGTTGAAGCTCGGTCTGCAAAGGGTTCTTTGCATTTGTAGTGAGACCTATTCTTGCTGATACCCTTTGAACATGGGTGTCTACAGCCATTTTAGGTTGATTGTACACTACCGATGCAATTACATTTGCGGTTTTTCTTCCAACACCTGGAATAGTGGTAAGTTCTTCAACAGTATCAGGAACAGAACCGTTGAATTTCTCCATTATGACTTTGGACCCATTCACCAGATAACCGGCTTTGCTATTGGGATAGCTGATACTTTTAATGTATTCCCTTACTTCGTCTATAGAAGCTTCTGACATTGCTCTTGCATCGGGATATTTTTTGAAAAGCGCAGGAGTCGTCATGTTTACACGCTTATCGGTGCACTGAGCCGATAAGACTACTGACACCAGCAATTCAAAAGGATTGTTGTAATGCAACTCAGTAGCTGCATTTGGCTGGTGTTTTTCGAAATAGGTAATAATGTGGCTAAATAGCTCTGCTTTTTTCATGCGGTAAAAATACGCTTTAAAGCAAACCTATGTAGCCTGAAATACTAAGCTTAATTGCCAAGGTATTCGATGAACCCGCCTGTAATTTCAGAAGATTCAACACGTAAGGCCTTCGAGTAATTTAGGATATTCTCAATAGTTTGGCGTGAAGGTTCGCTTAGCTTTTGGCCATTTAACTCTGCTGCTGTATGGCGAACAGAGGTGTCTGTTCCGGATTGGGGAAGTAAAAAAGGAGTAGTTTTTTTTTGCATGCAATATGTAGTTTTAGATTTAACATATAAGTAAAACGCAGCTTTTTAACAATTATTGTTTAAGTAAGCCTTAATTTCAAATACGCCTGTATATCAGTATCTTAATAAAGTAAATATCAAAAAAACACCCCGATATTGCTATCAGGGTGATACATAAAAACTACAATAAACTGTTTAAGCAGACAAAGCAATCTGATGCTCGTCAGCAAGGCGCCTTAAATTAATAAGCGCATAGCGCATTCTACCCAAGGCAGTATTTATACTTACATTGGTGTGGTCAGCTATTTCTTTAAAGCTCATATCGTAATAGTGTCGAAGTATTACTACTTCCTTCTGTTCTTGTGGTAAATGTTCTACCAGCTTACGCACATCTTTGCGTATCTGGTGTTTTACCAAAGTATCTTCATGAGAGTGGTCCTCCACCTTAATCACATCGAATATATTGGTAACCTTGCCGTCAGGCCTCACAATCTTGCTAACGGTAGAGATACGTCCACTCTGCCTGAAGTGGTCAATCATAAGGTTATGAGCTATACGCATGACCCATTGAATGAATTTGCCTTCACCGGAATACTGTTGCTTCTTTAAAGTTTTAATCACTTTAAAGAATGTTTCCTGAAAAACATCTTCAGCAACATTTCGGTCGCGCGCTACATTAAGAATGTAGGTAAAGACTCTTTTTTTGTGGCGTTCGAGAAGTTCGGCAATTGCACACTCTTCTCCCTGTTGGTAGCGACGAATTAATTCGTCGTCTTGAATAAACTGCTCCATGTGAGGTTACTTTTTTTAAGGTAAAAAGAGTAGCAGTCTATCCTATGGGCGTGTGTGTGTTTGGGTTATTATTAAAACAAATGTATGTTAATTTGTGTTAATCAACAAAAAAGGGGATGTCTTTTTTTAAGACATGCTTACAATTCACTGATAATCAATAGTTAAAAATCAAAAACTCAACCTTTCCTATATAACCAGTCTTCCGGATTAAGCTTGATTGAGCCTCCTTTCCATATCTCCAAATGTAGCTCAGTCTTACCATCTTCCCCATTGAACAGTATGGTTCCAATGGTTTGTTTAGTGGTCACATTATCACCTGCCTTTACAAATACATCCTTTAAGTTTGCATATACAGTAAGGTATTCACCATGCCTTATAATAACTACCTTACCCGAGGAAGGGACCTCAGCTATACCTGTCACAACTCCCTGAAAAACAGTTCTTGCCACCGCTCCCTTGCTGGTAGCTATATCTATACCATTATTTGAAACCGTTATTCCCGGCATAGGAGAATAAGAACCGAATTGCTTAAAAATATCACCTTCTACCACAGGCCATGGCAAGCTACCTTTATTACTCTCAAATGTTTTCGATAACGCTTTAGCTTCAGGAGTTAATGATAATTCATTGGTTTTTGTCCCAGTAGTATGAGTTTTTGCATTCGCACGTTTTATCTCATCCTCTATTATCTTGTGAATTGCTTCATCTAATTTCTTAGCTGCTTTTTGCTTTTCAGCAATTTGCTTACGCAGTTCCTTTTCTTTGCCCTGTAACTTCGCGAATACTTTCTGTTGTTCAGCCTTCTCCTTTGTTAGTTCTTCTTTTTGCGATTGCTCACTAACCAGCAATTCTTTCTTTTCATCTTTCTTCTGCTGCAAATCAGTCACCTTTACGTTCAAATCCTTTTTAGTTGAATCGATCAATATGGCCTGCCTGTGCCTATAAGAACTGTATTCCTGCAAGTATCTCATCCTCATTACAGCCTGTTCAAAATCTTTTGAAGCAAAAATGAACATAAGCCGGTTAGATGAGCTTTGATTCTTGTATGCATCATAAATCATCCTGGCATATTCTTTTTTCAGGTCATCCAGCTTTACTTCCATTACTCCAATTGAATCATTGCCCTCATCAATCTGCCCTTGCATTATTTCAATCTCATTGTTCATGGTTGAAATAATTTCCTCACGTACACTTATCTTCTTGTTAAGCATCAGCAGTTCATTAAGGGTAATCTCTTTGGTATTGGTAGTCTTAGCCAGCATTTTGTTCAGACTGGCCATCTCCTTCTGAAGTTCCTTTTTCTTCTCTTCCAACTCATCCTTTTTATCCTTTTGAGCAAAAAGAATACCTGAAAAACTCATGAACAGAATTAGACAACATGTTCTGCTAATACTGTATACGCGCATATTTGGCAGGAATGGCAAAAGGTGTTTCTTCTTTTAATTGGAAGTTAAGCTTCTTATATTTCAAGTCAATCTTTATTGTTTTCCCGGCTGCTATTACATACTGAATATGCATGGGAAACATTACCGAATCGACGGCCTGAAAATCGTCATAATAGGCGTCGAAAGTACGGTGATTTGCAAAATCTTCTACACGTATCCTGTTAATATGATAGTCCTTGGTATCAAACCATATTATCTGTGCATCCTCTTTGCTCCTGATATGCCTGTTACGAAAAACAGCTCTCTTAATATTTCTTTTCCTAATGGTACTTAATACATATTGCGACTTACCATCGTAAAAGCCCCTTAATTTAGCAGTATCATTATAAAAATCGATACTGGTGCCCATCATCACTGCTTGTATCAGTTCAAAATCAATATCTGTTTCAAGTAATGAATCTATATAGTCGTAATTGCCCTTAAAATACCTGTCATTAATGCGATCCATGAACATAGCAGTATCCAGGTTAAGCAGTGCTCTTACCCCTTCAATGCCGATTTTAGATATTGACATCCAGACTATACTATCTTTCTTCATTCTTACCACGCCGCCGAAAGATGTTTCGGTACTATCAACTTGCATATCCATTGTAAAATGGGCGCTTAGCCAATGGAAATTTAATTTACGGCTTTTTAGTTTGGACAAAAGCTGAGAAGTATTTTCCTTTTTAAGGGTTGTACTCAGAGCAGTATGATCTCCGCTAACCTGTATGTTATGATTGGTTTTACAGGAAACAATAAGCACTAAACAGATGAGCAGAGCCGCCAGTTTATTCATTAACACCTATCATTCTATTTATCGTACAATTGTTTATCACGTATCTTTTTATCAAGCAGGTCAGATTTTAAACCCATGTCCTTTGCCTTTTGCCAATTATCGAATGCCTTATCCTTATCACCTGATCTGTACAGAATATCACCGTAATGATCAAAAACAGATGGGTCTGTATTTCCACCCGCACTTAAAGACTTTTCTTCCCAATATTTAGCATCCTGGTATTTGCCCTGTCTGTATAATATCCATGCATAGGTATCAAGATAGGAAGCATTGTTAGGAGATAAGAAATTAGATTTTTTAGACATAAGCTCTGCCTTGTCTAACATAGTATCGCGCACCGATAAATAATAACTGTAGTTATTCAGCACATAATCATCATTCGGATTTAATTTAAGATCGGCTTCGTATGCCGAATCGGAAGATTTATAACGTTTCGCGTAATAATAAACATCGCCAAGGTTTGCATAAAACTGCAAGGTAAGAGCAGTGTCATTTATTACATAGTCAATACCATGAGTGAGTGAATTAACGGCTACATCGTAATTCTTTTCCTGAATATTTGCTATGCCGTTGAACAAATAAGGAACAGGATAGTTTGGGAAGAGCGATATGGCATCTTTACTCGTTCTTCCAAGATTATTATAATCTCTCAGTTGTGCATATACTTGCAATAACTGGCTCCACATTACATACTTACTGCTGTCCTCTTGCAATGCCGCAACATATTGGTCGCGGGCTTCTATATACTCATGATTACGTACAAGAAGATCGCCATATATGGCGTGTGCTTTTGGTTCATTAGGATTAGCCTTAACCATAATGTCGCACAATTCAAGGCCCTGTGAATTTAAGGTATCATGTCCATTACTCAGTTGGTAAAAGCTAAGCACAATACGCATTTTTGTTTCTATCTCAAGGCTGGGTTGTTTAAAGGCCAATTTCAATTCTTCGAATGATTTTCTGTAGTCCTTTTGTTTATCAGTACGATAATAATCAGCTAATGATAAATGCACTAAAGGATCATTAGGAGAAACCTGTTCCAGTTTTTTATACACCTCAAATGCCTTATCCCCCTTACCTTCCATCTCATATAAATCACCCAACATATTATAATACAATGTCTGGGTACTGTCATGATTAATCAGCCTTTGCACCTGCATTTCTGCCTTAGGGTAATCTTTTGCACGCTCGTAAATCTTTATCTCTTCATGAACAAGTTCATCGTTAAAAGTAGGGTCCAGCTTTTCTATGGCCTGGTATGTTGCAGCTGCCTCCTCATATTCCTGTGCTTGTATTTGAGCCACTGCTAGCTTAAAATAATAGTCGGTAACACTTGGGTGAGCTTTTACCAACCCGTCATATACATTTATCACATCTTTATACATGCCTTTATCCTGCAAGCATTCCGCATAAAGTTCCTCATACCAAACATTGTTTGGTTCTTGCCGCACTGCTTTAGTAGCATAGGTTATTGCGCTGTCAGGCTTTTTATCTGCCTCCAGAATATCACCTATTTCAAAATTTGCAGCTGAGTTATTTGGGTCTATAGCAAGGCATTCCCTAAATAAAAATAATGCCTCATTATAGTTGCCAAGAATTCTTTGTTTACTAGCATCATAATAGTCGCCTTTAATTTTATCTCTCTGCTCAGCAGTAAGCGGCTTACTTGCAGTTTTATTAACAGCAACTGTAGCTTTTTTAGTTGTGGAACAAGACGAAAGGAATATTACCGGCAATACAAATGCAGATAGGTATAAGCTCCACTTATATAGCCGGTTTAACATAATTAATCTTTACAAATATTATAATCGCCAAGGTTTAACTTAGCCTGATTGCCATGGTATTGTACATGGCTTCCTATCATAGAATCGGCTATGTTGGCACCTGCAATTATTGTATTCTCTTGTATAATACAATCGAACAAAATCGAATTCTCTATTTTACAATTTTGGCCAATAGATACATGCGGACCAACTACTGAATTCTTAATATGTACGCTTCCATCAATAGAACATGGTTCAATGATCACTGAGTTCTCTAATGTGGCAGATGTTTTTTTCTGAGGCTTGGCATCCAACAATCTTTTATTGGTAAATAACATAGCTTCCTTATTTCCACAATCTAGCCATTCAGCTACCTGTGCCACAGTAAACTTCGTGCCCTTCTTTTTCATATTTTCAAGGGCATTTGTCAACTGATACTCGCCTTTTTCTTTAATATTGTTATCTATTAAATATTGCATTTCCTTTTTAAGGTATTCGCCATCGCGGAAATAGTATATACCAATAATAGCAAGATCAGAAATAAACTCTTGCGGCTTTTCGACAAAATCAGTTATAATATTATGCTTGTCGAGCTTAACCACCCCAAATGGTTTAGGGTCAGCAACCTTTTGCACCCATATCACACCATCCTGTGCGTCGTCAATCTTTACTTCACCTCTGAATAATGTATCGGCAAATGCTACTATAATCTTTCCTTTCAAAATTTCAGATGCACACAGAACTGCATGGGCAGTTCCTAATGCTTCTTCCTGGTAAAATATCCTTCCTTTAGCTCCTGCCCTTTCAGCCACTTTTAACAAATTCTGTTCAACTTCTTTGCCAAAATGGCCTATAACAAAACCTATTTCATCAATTTTTTCTTTGCTCATAGCGCATATATCCTCTACTAAATGTTGTACCATTGGTTTACCTGCCACAGGTAATAGAGGTTTTGGCACGGTAAGTGTATGCGGCCTCATGCGCTTACCTATTCCTGCCATTGGAATTATCAGTTTCATACAATTATATAATTAGACGATTTCTTATTTAAATACCTTTTACTTCTTGCCCGTATGGCCAAAGCCTCCGCTGCCACGCTCAGTTTCCATTAGCTGTTCAACTTCTACCCATTCTACACGTTCGTGGGCTGCAATTATAACTTGTGCAATGCGCTCACCATCATTAATGCTGAAATCCTCCTCTGAAAGATTTATCAGCAACACCTTCACTTCACCTCTATAATCTGCGTCGATAGTGCCTGGAGAGTTAAGAACTGTTATTCCATTTTTAAATGCCAGTCCGCTACGTGGGCGCACTTGTGCTTCATGCCCAACAGGTAATTCAATAAACAATCCGGTTGGTACCAAAGCCCTTTGCATAGGCTTAAGGACCATAGGAGCATCAAGATTAGCCCTTACATCAAATCCTGCCGATGCTACTGTTGCATATTGTGGCAAAGGGTGTTTTGACTTATTTATGACTTTTACTTTCATGATTTACTGTTTAATCTTTTACTATTTCTTTAATAAGGAGAACGAAGGTTTTTCAATAAAAAATACAACTGAAGCAAAAAGAAGAATGAGACTATTATTAACTATTAATTCCATGGCTCTAGACTCAAAACTTATCTGCCGGCTCACAAAATACAAAGTTAATGATATTGCAAAGTATAACCCAATTCTAAGCATTTCAAATTTTACCGGGAAATGTTTCATGCTAATAAAGTACGATAATACCATAGTGGAAGCATAGCAAATTAAGGTTGCCCATGCCGATGCCATGTATCCATAGCGTGGTACAAATATTATATTTATTGCAACTGTAACAATTGCCCCGAAGACTGTCAGATATGCACCGTAAATAGTTTTATGCGCCAGCTTATACCACATGGAAAGATTATAGAATACACCCAGGCAGAGGTTGGCAATCAGAAGAATAGGGACTACCTTTAAACCCGACCTGAAATTTTTACCCACATAACCCTGTATCCACGATAAATTGAGCATGGTACCAAGGAAGATGAGCAGGCAAATTATAATGAAGTATTTGATAATGTCGGCATATGTCTTCTTGAAATCTTCTGACTTGGCATTAGCAAAGAAGAAAGGCTCAGCTGCGTATTTATATGCTTGCACGAACATGGTTATAATGATGGAAATTTTATAACAGGCTCCATAAATACCTATTTGTTCTCTAGCTATATTATCGGGTAATAGGTAAAGTAGAATAATCCTGTCAAGTGTCTCATTTATCATACCTGCAAAGCCTGCTAATAAAAGCGGGAGAGCATAAGGCATTATCCTTCTCCATAAAGCCATATCGAAATGAATACCTGCTTTAAGCATGGTCGGCATTAATAATACCACACTAATAAGATTAGATAAAACCTGGGAAATAAATATGTAGCCTATGCCAATTTCAGGATTATAGATATGCTGAACAATGCCATAGAATGAGCTATTTGGATTGGCAAATATTTTGGGACAAAGAACAATGAAGAATACATTGAATATAATGTTGGAAAGGATATTCATCGTTTTAACCATTGCGAAAATCCTTGCCTTATTCTGCTCCCGTAACTTTGCAAAAGCTATTGACGATAGTGCATCTGTAGTTAAAATAAGCGCTACCCAAACAATGTATTCAGGATGGGTTGGGTCTTTTACGAACGCAGCTAAATTATCCTTGAACAGATAAGCAAGTCCCAGAAATATCGCTGAGGTAATTGTTACTGAAGTAAGAATAGTGCTGTATACCTTCTGTTTATCCTCTTGCAGTCGAGAGAAATTGAAAAGTGAAGTTTCCATACCATATGTAAGCACTATATTCAAAAACGACATATAGGCGTACAAGGATGTTACTGTACCATAATCGGCAGGAGAAAAAACACGGGTATAAATTGGAACCAGTAGATAATTAAGCAGCCTGCCTACAATGCTGGGTAGTCCGTAAACAACCGTCTGTCCTGCTAAAGCCTTTACTTCTTTCAATTAGTCTCAGAATAAATCAGCGGCCTGCAAATTGAGGCTTACGCTTCTCTATAAACGCATTAATACCTTCTTTAATATCTTCTGTGGTAAAACATTTTCCAAATTCAGTCAATTCTCCTTCAAAACCTTTTTGTGTGCCATCATACTGATTAGCAGCTGCTATTACACTTGCTATCGCAGCAGGCGATTTTGTCTTTATCACATTTAGTAACTCCGTACACTTTGCAATAAGGTTATCTGCCGGAACTACATAATTTACGAGTCCTAATTCAAGAGCCTGCTGGGCACTTAACATATCTGCAGTCATCATTAGTTCAAGGGCTTTGGTTCTGCCAATGTAACGTATAAGCCTTTGGGTACCACCATATCCGGGTATCAATCCAAGATTAACTTCAGGCTGACCGAATTTTGCATTTTCAGTTGCTACCCTCAGGTGACATGACATTGCTAATTCACAACCACCACCCAATGCAAAACCATTAATGGCTGCTATTACAGGCTTAGGGCAATCTTCTACACTTTGAAAAACTTCCTGACCTGACCATGCCATTGCCTTACCCTGATCACCACTCAAGCCCATAAATTCCTTTATATCAGCACCAGCTACAAACGCTTTTGGCCCTTCACCAGTAATGATAATTCCTGAAACCGATTTATCATTCTTAGCTTGCTTTATTGCTTCGCCAATATCCTGAACCGTTTGCCTGTTAAGGGCATTTAGCCTATCTGGGCGGTTGATGGTAATTATGCAAATGCTGTCTTTTACTTCAAACTTAAGTGTTTCAAATGTGCTCATCTTTATTCGTTTAAAAATTGCGGTGTTCTTTCACCCAATGTTGAATATACTCTACAATAATATGTGTATCCGTTCCCGGAGGAAAAAGCTTACCCACTCCTATCTTCGCCAATTCTGTCATGTCTTTATCTGGTATAACTCCACCACCCGTAAGCAACACATCATTCATCTTCTTTTCCTGCATCAGCTTCATCACTTTAGGGAAAGCTGTGTTATGCGCACCCGAAAGTATGCTTAACCCTATCACATCCACATCCTCCTGCAAAGCCGTATTTACCACACTTTCAGGGGTTTGGTGTAAACCCGTATATATCACTTCCATTCCCGCATTGCGTAGAAATGAAGCTATAACTTTAGCTCCTCTGTCATGCCCATCGAGGCCGACCTTAGCTACAAGTACCCTTATTGGGCGGTTTATTTCAGATTTTATTGCCATTATCGTTCGCAAATTTAGGATATTTCCCAAGCAAGAGTTTTTCTACCACTTCAGGATAATATTTATGCTCCAGTTCATGTATCTTTTGTGCTAGTGTTGTAGGTGTGTCCTCTGGAAATACTTCACATTCCTTTTGGAAAATAATCTCACCTTCATCATAATGTTCATTCACATAATGAATGCTTATACCGCTTTTCTTTTCCTGATTCTGAATGACTGCTTCATGCACACGCATCCCATACATCCCTTTACCACCATATGCAGGCAACAAAGCAGGGTGAATATTTACCATTTTATTATGAAAAGCAGAGATAAGATTTTGGGGTATCATCCACAAAAAGCCGGCTAATACAATAAAATCGACCTTTTGCTGAAGTTCATTAACTGCTTTATCACTGTTATAAAAAGTCTCCTTATCAAGCAATAGGAGAGGTATTTCTGCAATAGCAGCCCGTTCTAAAACCCTGGCTTTCGGATTATTACAAACAACAAGAGCAATCTGTATATCACTGCTGTTTTTAAAATAGTCTATAAACCTTTGCACGTTTGTGCCTTCACCCGAAGCAAATATGCCAATTCGCACCATAGTTGGCAAAAATACATTTGTTTAATAAACAAGGGTATGTTAGAAAGTCTTTTATACCTTTGACGGTATAGAAAGAATTTGTAACCATTTTTGCTCTCTCTCGTAGAAAGTATGACCTTAACGCCTTGTTAATGCTGAAAAACTTCACTATCACTCGTTTATATTTTTTATTGTTATGCCTTGTAACAGCAAGTCTTGCTGATGCTAGCACGCTTTATTGGGTGAATAACGGTGGTAACTGGAACGATGCCCACCACTGGGCAACGGTAAGCGGTGGAAAAGGCGGAGCAGGTATACCCGGTTCCAGTGATGATGTAATATTTGATGCTAATTCGTTTGATGATGCAGGTGAGATTGTAAGCATTACCGGTACTGCTACTTGCCGTACCATGCAATGGACAAAAGATGCTTATGACCCCGTACTTGCTGGTACTCAATTCACCGCACTGAATATATATGGCTCACTTGATATCCCACTAAATGTGGATATGAAATATGAGGGAGCAATTAGTTTTAAATCATCGCAAACTAGCAATACCATAAATACTGGTGGCAGGATGTTATCTAACGTTTTTAACATAGATGGCAATGGTTCTTGGAAAATGCTGAATAACCTAATTACTTCTACCAACTTAAATTTAATCTCGGGTGACTTAAACATTAATGGATATATACTGAAATGTAATATTCTAAAAGTTGAGGGAGTATCAAAAAAATCTCTGGATATAACTAATTCTACCGTAATAGTAATTAAACAAATAGACGAGGCCTTAGCTCAAAACTTTACAAGTACCGGAAATGCCCAGGTATATTATCAAAGGTTTACAATGGAGCGTTCCATTGGTGATGTTACTAATTCGCATAAGGCTCATAGAGTTACAAGCGTCGATTCTATTCACTATACGGTAATACCTCCTACTTGCAATACACAGGATAGTGGAATAACTTGTAATGGACAAATTATACTCACACAAATTTTCTCATCAGATCCTAGTCCGGGCCCTGGTCCATTTTCAATTTCATTTAATGGAGGACCTTATACGTCAGCTACCAGTATCTCAGGCTTATGTTCAGCTAATCCAAGTTATGGAATAGCCATAGTTGATTCTTTTGATCTTTCCCAAGAAACGTTTACCATAAATTATCCAGCACCGTCTCAATTTCAATTGAATTATACTACACGTGAACCAAGATGTAATGGGTATTGCGACGGATGGATACACGCCCAGATTAAAGGTGAAAATCCGAATTATACCTTTAGCTGGAGTAATGGAACAACCGGCACTGCCGTTGGAAATCCAAGTAATCATTTTTATGATAGCGCATTATGTACTGGTACGTACAAGATACACGTGCAAGATTCTAAAGGCTGTCACAATACACTTCCGAAAATCAATCTTGGTACCCCACCCCCTGTAAAAGTTACTGTGCCAACTATTGTTCCACCTAGCTGTAATGGAGGATGTAATGGTACTGCTACTGCTTCGGCATCAGGTGGTCATGGAGGAGCTTATACTTACTCATGGAATACAATCCCTGTTCAAACTAATGCTACTGCAACAGGTTTATGCGGTGGGTTTACATATGTGGTTAGAGCGTTCGATGATTCCGGGTGTATGGCAACTGATACAATTACTATGCCTCAACCTACAAAAGTTACTGTAAGCACTATACAAAAAAATGTAAGTTGTAATGGGGCTTGTGATGGTACAGCCACTGCAACTGCAACTGGTGGTACACCGGGTTATACTTATTTATGGACCCCGGGCGGAGAAACAACCTC
>Ga0210388_10001574_pt1 | contig 17922 bp, 17 predicted proteins | sample IncBWC19OmetaG_FD_155485 | JGI IMG/M metagenome (GOLD analysis project Ga0210388, IMG submission 155485) | Forest soil microbial communities from Barre Woods Harvard Forest LTER site, Petersham, Massachusetts, United States - Inc-BW-C-19-O ... | reverse complement strand
CGCTCGGTCTCGCCGACGTACTTGTTCAGCAGCTCCGGGCCCTTGATGTTGAGGAAGAAGCTGCGCCGCTCCTTGCCCGGCGCGCCCGAGTCGGCCGGCTCAGGCTGGCCCGACTCCGCCGCGTCCCGCGCGGCGCGCGCCGCCACCTGCTTGGCCAGCGAGTTCGCGACGGCCTTGGCGATCAGCGTCTTGCCGCAGCCAGGCGGCCCGTACAGGAGCACGCCCTTCGGCGGCCGCAGCTGGTGCTCTTTGAACAGATCGGCGTGCAGGTACGGCAGCTCGATCGCGTCCCGGATCTGCTCGATCTGCGGTCCGAGACCGCCGATCTCGGAGTAGGAGATGTCCGGGACTTCCTCCAGTATCAGCTCTTCGACCTCGGCCTTGGGGATCCGCTCGTAGACGTAGCCAGACCTGGGCTCGAGCAGCAGGGAGTCTCCGGCCCGCAGCGTGTTGCCGCGCAGCGGCTCGGCGAGCCGGGCGATGCGCTCCTCGTCCGCGTGCGAGATGACGAGCGCGCGCTCGCCGTCTTCCAGGACCTCCTTGAGCATGACGACCTCGCCGACCGTCTCATAGCCCTGGGCGATGACGACGTTCAGCGCCTCGTTGAGCACGACCTCCTGGCCGGCCCGCAGCTCGTCCAGGTCGACGCTCGGGCTGACGCTGACGCGCATCTTGCGACCGCCGGTGAAGACGTCCGCCGTGCCGTCCTGCGCGGCCTGGAGGAAGACGCCGAAACCGCTCGGCGGCTGGGCCAGCCGGTCGACTTCTTCCTTGAGCGCAATGATCTGGTCGCGTGCCTCGCGCAGCGTGGCGGCGAGGCGTTCGTTCTGGCCGTTGATGGACGCGAGGTTCGACTCCGCCTCGCGCAGTCGCTGCTCGAGCAGGTGCGTCTGCCGCGGCGAGTCGGCGAGCCGGCTGCGCAGTGCGGCGACCTCCTCTTCAAGGAAGGAGACCTGCGTGGTCAGGACTTTGACCTCGTCGTCGTGCCGCCCGGAGTGAACGCTGTCGTCACGAGAGGCCATGCCCCTCACCCCCTCCTGAGAGCTGAGTTACCTAGACCCTACCTATCCAAGGTCAATCCGTAACCAGGCAGCGGGCCTCGAGTCCGCATTCTGCGTTACGATCCGGAAAACTCGCAGCCTGCCTAGCTCGTTTCGCTCGCCACCCCGGTCGTTTCAGCCGCTTCGGCGGCCGCAGCCGCCTCGGCGCCCTTCGATGGCCGCCGCCGCCGCGGCGGCGCTGTGACGCCGTCGGCCAGTCGCCGGGCCGTGATGAGGAAGCCTGTGTGCCCCACCATACGGTGCTCGGGCCGCACCGCAAGCCCGTCGACGTGCCAGCCGCGCTGGAGAGTCTCCCAGGCGGCCGGTTCGGCGAAATTCCCCTGAGCGCGAACCGACTCGACAGTCCGCGCCAGCTGCGTCGTCGTCGCGACGTAGCAGCACAGCAGGCCGCCGGGGATCAGCATCGCCGCAGTCGCCGCCACGTGCTCCCATGGCGCGAGCATGTCGAGGACGACGCGATCGCGGCCGGTCAGCCCCGCCGGGTCGAGGTCGCCGACCACAAGCTGCCAGGCCGGATGCGGTCCGCCGAAGTACCGCTCGACGTTGGCCGCCGCGATCGCCGCGAAGTCGGGGCGGCGTTCGAATGACGTCAGTTTGCCAGCCTCCCCGATCGCCCGCAGCAGCCAGCACGACAGCGCGCCGGAGCCAGCCCCGGCCTCGACCACCCGGGCACCGGGAAAGACATCGGCCAGGCCGATGATCTGGGCTGCGTCCTTCGGGTACACCACGGCGGCGCCGCGGTCCATGGCGAGCGCGTAATCGGCGAGCAGCGGCCGGAACGCCACGTAGGGCGTGCCGCCCGCCGAGATCACCAGGCTGCCCTCCGGCTTGCCGATGAGATCGTCGTGCAGGAGCGCGCCGCGGTGGGTGTGGAACGACTTGCCCGCGGCCAGCACGAGCCGGTGCTGGCGGCCCTTGGGGTCGGTCAGCTGCACCTGATCGCCGGCCGCGAACGGGCCGCGGGGATGCGTGATCACTGGGCCAGGCTAGCGCCGCTGGTCAGGCCTTGGTGCCAGCGAACGCGTGGTCGAGGTCGGCCGTGGCGAGCACGCCGTAGACCTGGCCCGATGGCTCGACAAGCAAGTACTCCGACGCCGGAGCACGGCGGACCGCCTCGATCAGGTCCATGCCGGACAGGTCGGCAGACAAGATCATATCGGGGTCCAGCGTCCGGGCCAGCGAGCCAGCGTCGATCCACGGCCGCCGCTGCTCCGGGGTGGCGAGGACGGCGCCCTCGTTGACGATGGCGATGGGCTTGGCATCGTGATCGACCACCACCAGGGCCCTGGCCTGGGCGAGGTCGGCGCGCCTGATCGCCTCGGCGAGCGGCAGGTTCGGCGGGATCGGGATCGCCCGGCGCGCCAGCGCCCGCGCCTGGATCGCGGGCAGCCGCTCGCGCACCTTGGCGGACCGCAGCGCCTGCCCGGCACTCAGCCACATGAAGGCGGCGATGGCCACGATCCAGAGGCCATAGCCGCTCGCGAGGCCGAACTCGCTGCCTCGCCAGGCCACAACCAGCACGACCAGCGCGACGGCTATGATCCGGCCCGCCCAGGCGGCGAGCTGCGTCGAGTAGGCGCTCTTGCCGGTCAGCTTCCACAGCCCGGCGCGCAGCACCCGGCCGCCGTCGAGTGGCAGCCCCGGCAGCAGGTTGAAGACGCCGACCACGGCGTTGGCGAGGATCACGCGGTCGATGAGGACGCGCGGGATGCCGTGCAGGTTGAACAGGACGTTCACGCCGATGCCAATGCCCGCCAGTGCGATAGACATGGCCGGCCCGGCCGCCGAGACCAGGAACTCCTGGCCCGGCGTCGGCGGCTCCTGCTCGATCTCCGAAAAGCCGCCGAGCGGGTAGAGCAGTATCCGGCGCACCGGCAGCCCGAAGCCCCTGGCCACCACGCAGTGACTGAGCTCGTGCACTAGCACCGATAGGTAGAGGAGCACGACGAAGGCGACGGCGACGAGGTACCGGGGCACTGAGCCCTGGACCGTGCCAGGCAGCGTGTTGGAGTTCGAGTACAGCACGACGAGCACCCCGGCGACCACGAACCACCACGGCGAAATGTAGACCGGGATGCCCAGCGGCCGCGCGATGATGATGCCAAGCCGGAGGTTCTGCTGCGGGGGCCGCGGCTGGCCCGGCCCGCTGTCTTGCTGGGGGCCGCCTTGCTGCATTCCTGGTGCCACGGCACCGATGCTACGCGGCAAACCCACAGGCAACCTCACAGCGGGAACGGGGCCGTCTCAGCGCGCCGTCGCCCAGACGGCTACCTGCTGTCAGAGGTCTCCCCTAGTCTGCGAGCATGAGCGACACACTGGCCGAGCAGGCACCTCCAGACCCGGAGGCCGTGCCGCGAGGCCCGAGCCTGTCGCCCTCGCGGGCTGCAGACTTCATGACCTGCCCGCTGCTGTACCGCTTCCGCGTCGTCGACCGGCTGCCGGAGCCGCCGAGTCCGGCCGCGGCCCGCGGCACGCTGGTGCACGCCGTGCTCGAGCGGCTCTTCGACGAACCGGCTGCTGCTCGCACCCCGGCAGCCGCCCGCACCCTGCTGGCGCCCCAGTGGGACCGCCTGGTGGAGGCCGAGCCCGCGCTGGCCGACTTGTTCGCCGCCGAGCCCGAGCGCCAGGCCTGGATCGACGAGGCCGCGCAGATGCTGGACCGCTACTTCACGCTCGAGGATCCGACCAGGATCGAGCCGAGCTACCGCGAGATGTCGGTGACGACCCTGCTGGAGTCCGGTCTGACCCTGCGTGGCTACATCGACAGGCTGGATATCGCGCCTACCGGCGAGCTGCGCATCGTCGATTACAAGACCGGCGCTGCGCCGCGCGAAGAGTACGAGGCCAGGGCACTGTTCCAGATGAAGTTCTACGCCGTGGTGCTCTGGCGCACCCGGGGCACGATCCCGCGCGTACTGCAGCTCATCTACCTCGGCAACGGCGAGATCATGCGCTACGCCCCGGACGAGGCGGACCTGCTGGCCACCGAGCGCAAGATCAACGCGCTATGGCAGGCCATCGACCGGGCTCGGACATCCGGCGACTGGCGCCCGCACCAGAGCAGGCTCTGTGACTGGTGCTCCTACCAGGCGCTCTGCCCGGTCTTCGGCGGCACGCCGCCGCCCCTGCCGCCCCAGCCTGAGTTGACACCGCCGGAACTAGCACAGCCCGAGCTGGCGGCAGCTGACCTAGCCGCGCAGCTCCCCGTCCAGCGAGCCTAGTTCCCGCGGCGCGATCAGCGTCATGAGCAATTGGATCATCGGCTGCTGTCGTCTGCAGTAACAGAAACGAGCGCCGCGGCGTCGCTTTGCACGCCGCACATTGCATTCAGCATGGCCGCAGCCTGCTCCCAAAGCGTTATCGCAGGTAGCTACCGGACACCCGCCTTAAACCAGTATAACTTTCCGATAAGGAGGCTTCAGATGAGACAGAATTGGTCACAAGTAGCCAAGCTCGGTGGTCGCACTGGGCTAGGGACGCTTGCCGCTGTCGCTGCGCTCGCGCTGGTCGCGGCCGGCTGCGGCACTAGCTCGAGCCCGTCTTCCAGTTCCAGCAGCGCCGCCACGGCAAACCACGCCGGCGGCGTATTCACCATCCTCGCAAACTCGGCCTTTGGCGTGGCCGACCCCGCGCAGAACTACACGCTGCAAGAGTGGCAGCTGCTGATTAACACCCATGATGGCCTGGTGGGCTTCGCCCACGTTGGCGGCCTGCCTGGCACCAAGATCGTGCCGGATCTGGCGACCTCCATTCCGACGCCGACCAACGGCGGGAAGACCTATACGTTCGACATCCGCCGCGGCATCAAGTTCTCCAACGGCCAGGTGCTGAAGCCGAGCGACTTTGTCACGACGTTCGAACGGCAGTTCACCGTGCCAGGCCCGACATCTTTCTACAGCGACTTCGTCGGCGCGAGCAGCTGCAGTACCAAGGGCTGCGACCTCAGCAAGGCTGGCGGGGTCGTCGCCAACGACTCGGCTTACACGCTGACCATTAACCTCACCGCGCCCGACCCGGAGCTGATGGACCAGCTGTCGCTGCCGTTCGCCTACGCAGTCCCGGCCGGCACGTCAATGGCGCTGACCGGCAACAACGTGCCGCCCGGCACTGGCCCGTACATGTGGAAGTCCTACAACCCGAACACCGAGGCCGTGCTGGTCCGCAACCCGTACTTCAAGCAGTGGAGCGCGGTCGCGCAGCCGGCCGGCAACCCGAACGAGATCATCGAGAAGTACGGGCTGCCGGTCTCCGACGAGGTGACGGAAGTCGAGAACGGCCAGGCCAACGAGGTCTTCGACGGCGACCAGATCCCGTCCGACCAGCTCACGACGCTGAACAGCGCGCAGTACGCCGGCCAGGTACACGTCAACACGCTGACGGCGGACTGGTACATGGCGCTGAACACCACCCAGCCGCCGTTCAATAACCTGATGGCCCGCCAGGCCATCAACTACGCGGCCAACAGGACGGCGTACGTGAAGATCGCCGGCGGACCGTCGCTGGCGACCCCGGCCTGCCAGATCCTGCCGCCGAACTTCCCGTCCTACGTCCCGTACTGCCCGTACACCACCGGTTCGCAGACGACCTGGTCCGCGCCCGACATAGCCAAGGCACAGGCGCTGGTGAAGGCCTCAGGCACGGCCGGCGACAAGGTCGTGGTGAACGGCACTAACGACCAGGTGGGTACCGCGCTAGCCGAGCAGATGGTGGCCGACCTCGACGCGATCGGGTACAAGGCGAGCACCCAGCTGCTCACGGCAGCAGCCCAGTACCCGTTCGTGCAGAACTCGGCGAACTCGAGCAAGTGGAACGTCGCGTGGTCGGCCTGGTACCAGGACTACCCGGCCCCGTCGGACTTCCTCAACGTCCTGCTCGGCTGCGGCACCATCCACAAGAACAGCGACGCCAGCCCGAACATCGCCGCGTTCTGCGACCCGACCATCCAGACGCAGATCAACAAGGCTGAGTCCGTCGAGGCCACCGACCCGACGGAGGCAGCCTCCCTGTGGACGCAGGTGGACCACGAGGACACCCAGCAGGCGCCCTGGGTCGACCTGTACAACCCGAAGCAGATCGACTTCCTGTCCAAGAACGTGAATGGGTACGAGTGGAACCCGCAGTGGTACATCCTGATCGACCAGCTGTGGCTCTCGAAGTAGTCCCCGAGGGCCTGGGCGGCGCCCAGGCCCTCGCGGAGAGCACGGCATGGCTGCTGTAGCTGAGCAGACCACGTCCACGGCGTTGCGGCCGGCTGTCGCCAGCCGCAACCCGTGGGCGCTGGCCTGGCGCCGGCTTCGGTCCAACCGCATCGCGATGGCGGCTCTGGTCCTGTTCCTCCTGATCGTCGTGGTGTGCCTGGCTGCGCCGCTGTACGCGCATGACGTCGCGCACGTGGGCAATCCGCTCGTCCCGAACCTCAACGGCACGACCATCGTGGGCGGCCGGGTGGTACCGGTCATGCAGCAGGGCGGCGGTCTCCTGAAGCTAGGCGAGACCCCGATCGGGCCGACGTGGTCCGTGCACCACTACTTCCTCGGTGCCGACAACCTCGGCCGGGACGTCGCGGCGCTGTTGCTGTACGGCGGGCGCGCCTCGCTTCAGATCGGCGTGTGCGCGGCGATCCTGTGCAGCCTGATCGCCACTCTCGCCGCGCTGCTCGCCGGCTTCTTCGGCGGCCTCGTCGACTCGATCGTGTCCCGGCTGATGGACGTGATCTGGGCCTTCCCGGTCTACCTGCTCGCGATCTCGATCGCCACTGAGCTACTCACGCACTCCAACGGCGTCCGGGTCGGATTTCTCACCATCAGCGCGGCTAGCCTGTGGACGCCGACGGTCATCATCGGGCTGATCTTCGTGCCGTATGTCTACCGGCCGGTGCGCGGCCAGGTGCTGTCGGTCGTGAACAAGGAGTTCGTCGAGGCGGCGATCGCGCAAGGCGCCTCGAACATCCGGATCATCTTTTCCGACATCCTGCCGAACGTCGTGTCCACGGTCATCGTCCTGCTGCCGCTCATGATCGCGACAACCATCCTGACCGAATCGGCATTGTCGTACCTGTCGGTCGGCGTCCAGCCGCCGAACGTCAGCTGGGGCACGATCATCGCCGACGGGCAGGACCTGCTCTACACGCGTCCGTGGGTCTCGCTTGCGCCCGGCATCATGATCGTGCTCACTGTGCTGGCGCTCAACGTGCTCGGCGACGGCGTCCGCGACGCGCTGGACCCGCGCGCGAAGCTGAGGGTGCGGTAGCCGGTGCTGACTTTCATCGTGCGGCGCACGCTGTGGACTGTGCTCGTCATGTTCGTGATCACGGCCGTGGTGTTCATCATCTTCTTCAAGACGCCGGGCGTTGACCCGGCCCGTGCCATCGCCGGCCGCAACCCGAGTCCGCAGACGCTCGCCGAGGTCCGCGCGCAGTTCGGGCTTAACCGGCCGCTGGTCGTCCAGTACGGCCTGATGATGAAGCGGATCTTCGTCACGCGCAACCTCGTGTCCTACTCCGACCAGGGCGAGCTGGTCGTACCGGAAATCTTCGCGGCCGCGCCCGCCACCCTGTCACTGGTGTTCGGCGCATCGCTCATCTGGATCGTCATGGCCATCGCGATGGGCGTGGCGGCGGCCCGCCTCCGCGGCCGGATCTACGACCCGATCATGATGATCCTGGCGCTGATCGGCGTGTCAACGCCGGTGTTCTGGCTCGGCCAGGTCATCAACCTGATCACCCAGGGCAAGCTGCATACCAGCGTGTTCAGCTGGGTGCCGCCGCTCGGCTACACCTCGTTCACCACCAGCCCGGCGCTGTGGTTCGAGGGCCTGATCTTCCCGTGGATCACCCTGTCGATCTTGTACATCGGCTTCTACGCCAGGGTGCTGCGCGCCAACTTGCTGGAGATTCAGAGCGAGGACTACGTGCGCACGGCACGGGCCAAGGGCCTGTCCGAGCGGCGCGTCCTGATGCGGCACACGCTGCGCACGTCGCTGATCACCTTCGTCAGCCTCTTCGGCCTGGACTTCGGAGCGCTGGTCGGCGGCGGGGCGATCCTGACCGAGGTGGTCTTCGGCATCCACGGCGTGGGCTTCCTCACCTGGCAGGCACTGCAGAACCTCGACCTGCCGACCATCATGGCCGTGGTGATCTACGGCGGTTTCTTCATCGTCCTCGCGAACGCGCTCGTGGACATCGGCTATGCGTGGCTCGACCCGAGAGTGCGGCCCACCTGATGACAACTCCGCTGCTGGAGATCCGCGACCTGAAAGTGTCCTTCCGCACCGACGACGGCGTGGTCCAGGCCGTCGACGGCGTGTCGGCGACCCTGAACGAGGGCGAGACGCTGGGCATCGTTGGTGAGTCAGGATCCGGCAAGAGCGTCACGATGATGTCGGTCATGCGCCTGATCACGGACCCGAACGCCAAGTTCGAAGGCGAGGTGCTGTACAAGGGCACCAACCTGATGGCCATGTCTCAGGACGAGATCCGGTCGATCCGGGGCGCTGGCATCGGCATGATCTTCCAGGACCCGATGACCTCGCTGAACCCGGTGTACAAGGTTGGCTGGCAGATCGAGGAGCAGATCCGCGAGCACGAGAAGGTCAGCCGGAAGGCCGCGCGCGACCGCGCCATCGAGCTGCTCACGTCGGTGGGGATCCCCAACGCGCGCGAGCGCGTCGATGCTTACCCGCATCAGTTCTCCGGCGGCATGCGGCAGCGCGTCATGATCGCGATGGCCGTCTCCTGCAGCCCCGACGTCCTCATCGCCGACGAGCCGACCACAGCGCTGGACGTGACGATCCAGGCGCAGATCCTGAACCTCATCAAGAAGCTTCGGGAGGACTTCGGCACGGCTGTCGTGCTGATCACGCACGACATGGGGGTGGTGGCCGACATGGCCGACCGGATCGCCGTCATGTACGCCGGCAAGATCGTGGAGCAGGGCACCCAGCGCGAGCTGTTCTACGATCCGCAGCATCCCTACACCTGGGGACTGCTCGGCTCAATCGCCCGCCTCGACCGGCCGCGGCCGCGCCGGCTCGCGGCGATACCCGGCCTCCCCCCGTCGTTGCTGCACTTGCCGCCCGGCTGTGCCTTCGCCGACCGGTGCCCGCACCGGTTCGACCGCTGCGCGGAGCAGCCCGCGCTCCTGGACCGAGGCGGTGATGGTCATCTGGACGCCTGCCACCTGACCAGGCAGGAAAAGCAGGACGTGAGGGACGCGACGATTCACCCCGAGCTGGTCGAGGAGAGGCCGTGACAGACGACGCAGGCGCGGACCTGCCGCTGCTCGAAGCCGGCCCGGAGATCGCCGCCGGAGAGGTGCTGCTGCGCGCTGAGCACATCAAGAAGTACTTCCCGATCCGCAGTGGCGTCCTCATTCAGCGCGAGATCGCCCGCGTCCACGCGGTCGACGACGTCAGCTTCGAGCTGCGCGCGGGCGAGACCCTCGGCCTGGTCGGCGAGTCGGGCTGCGGCAAATCCACCCTGGCCCGGTGCATAGCCCGGCTGTACGACATCACCAGCGGATCGCTGGTATTCGAGGGCAACGACATCACCTCGTACTCGCGCCGACAGCTCCGGCCGGTCCGGCGTGATCTGCAGATGGTCTTCCAGGATCCGTACGCCTCGCTCAACCCGCGCAAGCGCGTCGGCGCGATCATTTCCGATCCGCTGCGCATCCACAAGGCCGGCAACCGCGAGCAGATCCGCAAGCGGGTGCTGGATCTGCTGGACCTCGTCGGCCTGTCGTCTGAGCACATCAACCGGTATCCGCACGAGTTCTCCGGCGGTCAGCGGCAGCGCATCGGCGTTGCCCGCGCGCTGGCGCTCAAGCCGAAGCTCGTCATCGCCGACGAGCCGGTCTCGGCGCTCGACGTGTCAATCCGGGCCCAGGTCATCAACCTGCTCGACGACCTGCAGGACGAGCTTGGCCTGACCTACCTGTTCATTGCCCACGACCTCGGCGTGGTCCGGCACGTGTCCGACCGGATCGCCGTCATGTACCTGGGCAAGATCGTCGAGATCTCGCCGGCCGAGGAACTGTACGAGCGGCCCGTCCACCCCTACACCGAGGCGCTGCTGTCGGCGGTGCCGATCCCCGACCCTGACCTGTCTGCCGAGCGGCAGCAGATCGTGCTGGAAGGGGACGTCCCGAGCCCGATCTCGCCGCCGAGCGGCTGCCGGTTCCATCCGCGCTGCCGCTATGCCACGGACATCTGCAAGACAGAAGAGCCACCGCTGGCTCAGTACGGCAGCCTCGGTCACCTGGCCGCGTGCCACCATCCGCTGACTATGGGCCCGCAGGCAGGACTCACCGGGCCGTCTGCAGCACTGAACCTCACGCCCTTGCCTCCGGCCAGGCTGGCGGCTAGGCCGGTCCAGCCGATTCCGCCCGAAATCCTCGGTACGCCGGGCGGCTAGCTGATGCCGTGGCGCTTCAGGATGTCCTGCACGTCGCTGAGGTCGTCGTCCTGATTGGCGGGCACTGCTGCCTTGCCGCGGGATTTGGTCACCGCCGCTGGGGACTTGCCGCCGCCCGGACGCCCGTCCTTCTTGTCCTTGCGGTGCTTGCGCCACCCGACGAACGGCAGCCCGCCCGAAACCAGGAACAGCACCACCGCGAGGGCGACCAGGATGACGCCAAGCCAGACGCCCGGGCCAGTGAAGACGAAGGACCCCGCGAACTGCACGATGGCCGAGACGATCCGGCCAATCAGGCCGAGAGCGTGGGTCAGCCAGGCAGCGATAGGTAGCAACGACCAGGCGATGCCGCGGATGCCGCTGCGGGCACCCTTCTTGCGCCACGCGATGCCGCTGAGGACAAGCCCGGCAAGCGTGACGAGCAGGAACACCGGACCGGCCCACGAGCTCGTGGCGAAACTGAGCCAGCTACTCACTGCCGCCTCCCCTCGCGGCCGCCCCGAAAGTGTGCGGCCTTAGGCATGACTAAGTTCATTGTCGCATATCAGAGCGCAAGCCCGGCCCGCGTCGCGAGCTGAGCGAGGGTCACGCCGGCCAGCGAGTCCAGCACCACCCGGCCGGGTTGCTCAGGCACCGGCACGACGCTCGGCACGGCCACGGTCCGGTAGCCGGCTGCCTCCGCCGCCCGCACGCCGTTCAGCGAGTCCTCCAGCGCGATGCACTGCCCGGGCTCGGCGCCGAGCTTGGCCGCAGCCAGCAGGTATCCTTCCGGGTCCGGCTTTGCGCGGGAGACATCCGCGGCGCAGACGACGACCGGGAACACGACGTCCAGCCTGGCCAGCACGGCATCGACGACCTCCGGCTCCGATGACGTCACGAGTGCATACGGCAGCCCGGCCGCCCGGACCTCCTCGACCAGCTCGACGACGCCGGGCAATACTGGCACTGGACCCGTAGTCAGCAGGCCAACCATGGCCTCAAGCAGCCAGCTGGCTACGGCGGCGGGCTCAGCCGGCCTCGTTCCCTTACTCAGCAGGTACGCCACGGTCGTCGCCATGGAACCCCCGACCAGCGCATCCTGGTCGCCGTGCGCCCAGCTGCCCCGCAACCGCTTCATGACCACGCTCTCCGCCTCGAACCACAGCGGTTCGGAGTCCACGAGCAGGCCGTCCATATCGAACGTGACAGCCCGGAGCGGGCCGCCGGCCGCAGGCGTGTGGCCGGCAGTGTGGTCTCCAGATCGCGACATGATGAGCCCATCCTAGGGACCGCCTCTGGTTGACTACGAGAAGGCAGTCTTTTCTTGTCCCCCGGTTCAGGGCACATAGGCTTGACCTGAACGGGCACGGGCGTCCGGACTAAGGGAGGTGGCTGGCGATCGAGCTCGACGCTGTAGGCAAACTCACTTCGCCTGCACTCATCGCTGCCTTCGAGGGCTGGAACGACGCTGGCGAGGCCGCCAGCAGCGCCATCACGCAGCTGACCACGTCGTGGGACGCGAAGGCCATCGGCGAGATCGACCCCGAGGACTACTACGACTTCCAGGTCACCAGGCCGGTGATGGAAGTCTCCGACGGCCACGCCGAGGAGCTGGTCTGGCCGACGACCAGGCTGTCCATCGCCAGGCCACCCGAGGCCGGCCGTGACCTGATCCTGATGCACGGGATCGAGCCCAACATGCGCTGGCGCGGCTTCACGGCCGAGCTGGTCGGCGCGTTCACCGACCTCGGCGTCGAGCTGGTCATCCTGCTCGGCGCGCTGCTGGCCGATTCGCCGCATACCAGGCCGCTGCAGGTCACAGCCGCCACCTCGGGCGCGGAACTGGCCGCCCAGCTGCACGTCGAGCCGGTCGACTACAAGGGCCCCACCGGGATCGTGGGCGTGCTCCAGCAGGCGTGTGCGACGGCGGGCCTGCCGTCGGTCTCCCTGTGGGCGGCGGTTCCGCACTACGTGGCGCAGCCGCCGAGCCCGAAGGCCACGCTCGCGCTGCTGCGCAGCGTCGAGGACATTCTCGATATCTCCTTGCCGCTGGCCGACCTGCCGGCCGAAGCACGGGCCTGGGAACGCGGCGTCGACGAGCTAGCCGAGCAGGATAGCGACGTGGCCGAGTACGTGCGCAGCCTCGAGGAAGCCAAGGACGCTACGGACCTGCCCGAAGCCAGCGGCGACGCGATCGCCAGGGAGTTCGAGCGTTACCTGCGCCGCCGCGGTGACCGGGGCGAGCACGGGGGCCGGAGCTAGATAGGCGGCCAGGGCACCGCCGGCCAGTCGGCCGGCGGCAGTGGGTGCACCTGATGTGCCAACAGCATTTCTACCCGCCTGGTCGTCGCGGCGACCTCTTGCCGCGTCAGCCAGCTGCCCAGTTCAGCGGTCAGGCTGCCGCCGCTGAGCAGGTCGCGTAGCCCGGCTAGCTTCGCCAGTGCTTCGCTGGTCAGCCGCTTGCCCCGCCACTGCCAGAGCACGGTGCGGAGCTTGTACTCCGAGCCGAAGCAGACACCGTGATCGCAGCCATAGAGCCCGCCGTCGGCAACTGGCAGCAGGTGGCCGATCTTGCGATCGGCATTGTTCACCACCGCGTCGAACACCGCCATCTGCCGCAGCCGGGGGTCATTACTGCGGGCCAGCTCGACCAGGTCGACTGTGTCGTCGGCATCGATCCACAGCTGGCACATGCCAGGTCCGAATGGGCCGTCCCGGTACACCGTCGGCGGCACCACGTCGAAGCCGCCGGCCTTCGAGACCACGTACGCGGAAAGCTCCCGGCCAGCCAGCGTGCCATCGGGGAAATCCCATAGCGGCCGCTCGCCGGCGACTGGCTTGTAGACGCAGGCAGTCTCGGTACCGCCGGCGGTGATCGTGCAGTACATCGTCGCGTTCGAGGCGTCGACGAGGCGGCCCTTGACATCGAGGGTGCCGGTAGCGAGCAGGTCCAGGATGGCGGCCTCGTCGCCGGGGCTCGTCGGATGCCGCGCAGTGCCGCCCAGCCCCGGCGGCGCGCCTGCTGACTCGCCGCTGGCTGACGGGGGCATAGCGGGGCGGTCGCCGCTGGCCCGCTGCTCGCGCCACGCTCTCCGGCTGCCAGACGCATCCTTGCTGGCCGACGCATCCTTGCTGGCCGACGCTTCAGGCATGCCCGACCCGGTGGCCGTTCTGGCGCGGGCACACGTGGCCAGCCGGTTCGAGTGGCAGCCCGCACAACGGGCACGGCGGCCGGCCCTGCCGAACGACCTGGATCGCACGCCGGGAGAACGCGCGCGCGGCCTCGGCGGTGATGCGCACCCGCAGGATGGCCGGGCCATCCTCGGGAACGTCATCGGCCAGGGGCTCGAGCGGCTCCTCGCTCTCCTCCTGGGCTTCGATGATGACGCGCTCGCCGTCGTGGTCCCAGGCGAGCGCGATAGCGCCGACCCGGAAGTCCTCCGTGAGCGGCAGGTCGAGCGGGCCGTCGTCGACGTCACTGCCGGCCGCTGACGTGGCACCGGTGCGACGCGCCACCTCGTCCAGCAGCTCGTCGAGGCGCTCGGCGAGCTGGCTCACCTGGCCCTTTTCCAGAGCAACGCTCGTGACCCTGGTGCCGACGGTCGCCTGCAGGTAGAACGTCCGCTCCCCAGGCTGGCCGACAGTGCCCGCGACAAATCGCTCCGGCGGGTCGTACGTGTAGACCGGCATGACCCCTATCCTCTCGCGCAATCGGCCGGCTGCCAGCCCGGTCCCATAGTCAGGCTACCGGCGTCCGGTCCCGCTAGCTGCCGCTGCCCGCTCCCCCGCCGATCTGCGCGTCGGCCTCGGCGTGCGGCTTCGCGGCCGTGCGCGCGAGGCCAGCGAGCGCCGCCGCGTCCGCCCCGACGTCGTTCATCCGCAGCACGAACGGGCGCAGCGTGGTGTACCTGACGATGCTCAGCGAGCAGGGATCCACCTGGATGCGCTGCGACATGTCCAGGTGCATGCCCAGGGCATCGGCCAGGATGGCCTTGATGACGTCGCCATGCGAGCAGATCAGGTAGGTGGCGTCGGGACCAAGGCGGGCGTTCCAGTCCCGGACCGCGGCCACGGCGCGCTGCTGCATCCCCAGCATCGACTCACCACCGGGGCCAGGGAAGGTGACCGCGCTCGGATGCGCCTGCACCACGCGCCACAGCGGGTCGCGGGCGAGCTTGCGCAGCGGCTGCCCGGTCCAGTCGCCGTACCGGCACTCCCCTAGGCGGTCTTCGATGTCGACCGCTGGCGGGCCAGCGTGATCAGCGTTGACCTGGCGGGCCGCGATGGCCGTCGCCGTCTGCACGCAGCGCTCCAGCGGGCTGCTCACGATCGCCGTCAGCGGAAGTCGCGCCAGCCTGTCGCCGACGGCAGCGGCTTGCGCCTCGCCCCTGTCATCAAGGGAGATGCCGGGCAGCCAGCCGGTCAGCGCCTTGCCGGTGGACGACGTCAGGCCGTGCCGGACGATGAGCACGACGGTCATGCGGCTACCACGGTCATTTCTCGACTCTAGCGGCGGGCACGACCACAGGATCCGTCAGCCGGGCAGGCCTGCGTCAGCCCGGCCGTTCGGACAGGACGAACGTGGCCGCGCCAAAGGACACCATGTCGCCAGGCCGGACGGGGATCGGGCTGGTGACGCGCCAGCCGTTGAGCCGCGTGCCGTTCGTCGAGCCGAGATCGGCGAGCAGCCAGCCGCCGGCCGTCGCTCGCTCCAGGCTGGCGTGCCAGCGCGACACTGTCTCCTCGGTCAGCGTCATGTCGCAGTCAGGCTCGCGCCCGATCGTGAACCGCCGCTGTGCGCCAGCTGGCAGCGTCAGCACCGGCGGCCAGCCGCGCAGCCATCGGTCCGTCGCGTGAATTACCCGCCGGCAGGTCGCCAGCGCGGCCGCCCGTAGCCGGCGCGAGGTCGGCAGGTCCGCGACCAGCTTGCGCAGCTCGTGGTCGGCGCGCGCCCGCAGCACTTCGTCGACGCGGTACGAGAACGTCTCGTGCGTCAGCCGGCCGTCGGCGAAACCGTCCCGGAGCCGGGCGAGCGCCGCGTCCCGGTCGGCATCCGAGACGCGCATATGCGGCGCACTGCTGGCGCGTGCATCGCTCGGTCCGGCCACACCAGGATTATCGGACCGGAATGGGGCCACCGACAAGCCGCCGGGACCGTGGGTACTCGATCAAGCGCCCATCGCGTGCGCGCCGCCGTCGACGTGCACGATCTCGCCGGTCGTGGCCGGGAACCAGTCCGAGAGCAGCGCCACGCAGCCGCGCGCGGCGGGCTCGGCGTTGTTCAGGTCCCAGCCGAGCGGCGCCCGCTGCGACCAGACGCCTTCGAACTGGTCGAAGCCGGGGATGCTGCGCGCGGCCATCGTCTTGACCGGCCCGGCCGACATCAGGTTGACCCGGATTCCCCGCGGCCCGAAGTCGCGAGCGAGATACCGCGCCGTGGACTCCAGCGCAGCCTTGGCCACGCCCATCCAGTCGTAGGCCGGCCAGGCCACCGTGGCGTCGAAGTCCATCCCGACGATCGCGCCGCCCGGCCCCATCAGCGGCAGCGCCGCCATGGCCAGCGACTTGAGCGAGTACGCCGACACGTGCACGGCCATCGCCACGTCAGGCCAGCTCGTGTGCAGGAAGTTGCCGCCGAGAGCGCTGGCGGGCGCGTTGCCGATGCCGTGCACGACGCCGTCGAGCCCGTCGACATGCTCGGCCACGCGGTCGGCCAGCCGGTCCTCGAACTCGTCGTCGGTGACGTCGAGTTCGAGGACCGGCGGCGGCGCGGGCAGGCGCTTAGCGATGCGCTCCACCAGGCTGAGCCGGCCAAACCCGGTCAGCACCACGGTGGCGCCCTCCTGCTGTGCAATACGGGCGACGTGAAAGGCGATCGACGCGTCCGTGAGCACGCCGGTCACCAGGATCCGCTTGCCGTCCAGGATGCCCATTCGCAAGAACCTCCGCTAGCTCAGGAACCGTGCTTCTCAGTGGCCCATGCCGAGTCCGCCATCGACCGGCAGCACCGCGCCGGTGATATAGCCGGCCTCGGGGCTGGCCAGGAACGCCACGGCAGCCGCGACCTCGTCGGGCGATGCGTACCGGCCGAGCGGCACCCCGGCGAGGATGGCCTTGCGCTGATCGTCTGTCAGCACAGCGGTCATGTCGGTGTCGACGAAGCCAGGCGCGACCACGTTGACTGTGATGCTACGGCTGGCGAGCTCACGCGCCAGCGACCGGCCGAAGCCGACTAGCCCGGCCTTGGATGCCGCGTAGTTGGCCTGGCCGCCCGAGCCGAGCATGCCGACGACCGAGGAGATGAGGATGATCCGGCCGCGGCGCAGCCTGATCATGCCGCGAACGGCCCGCTTAGCGACTCGGTAGGCGCCGGTCAGGTTGGTGTTGATGACATCGGCGAAGTCGTCCTCGCTCATCAGCGCCAGGAGCTGGTCCCTGGTAATGCCAGCGTTGGCGACGAGCACCTCGACCGGTCCGTGCGCCGCCTCGGCGACCTTGAATGCCGCATCCACCTGAGCGGTGTCCCTGATGTCGCAGGCCGCCACCGTAAGCCCGGCCATTGGCTCGCCTGACCTCGACGTCACGGTCACGTTGTCCCCGTCAGCGGCGAGCCGGCGCGCGATCGCCAGGCCGATGCCGCGGTTGCCGCCGGTGACCAGTACGGATCGGGCCATCTGCGCTCCTGCCTCTGATCGGACGCGGTCTGCGAGTCAATGCGGTCCGCGGCAAGCTTCGACGCGGGTCGCGTGCGAGCGTACCGGTCGGGGTCCGGCGCCGCAGCCCGGGATAGGTTGGCCACTTGTGGAGAACCAGACGTCCGGTCAGATCGATCCGGAATTTACCGCCTTCCCGCTGCGGGAACTAGCCGACGCGGCCCGCCAGCGAGCCGCACAGCTCGGCGCCTCGCACGCCGACTTCCGCGCCGAGCGAATCCGGGGCCAGCAGATCGGCCTCTCCGACGGCAACCTGGAGACCCAGTTCGACAGCGACGACCTGGGCCTCGCGGTCCGCGTCGTCGTGGACGGCACCTGGGGCTTCGCCGCTGCCGTCGACCTGACGCCCGAGGCGGCCGTGCGGGCCGCCGCCGAGGCTGTCGACGTGGCCAGGGTCGCCGCTGCCATGAATACCGAGCCGATCGAGCTCGCCGACGAGCCGGCCCACGGCGAGGTGACCTGGGTGTCGGCTTACGACGTCGACCCGTTCGCGGTCAGCGTCGGTGACAAGATCGCGCTGCTGGGCGACTGGAGCAGGGAGCTGCTCGCCGCTGCCGGGGTCGACCACGTGGATGCCTCCTTGTACCAGGTCAAGGAGTGCAAGTTTTATACCGACGGCTCGACCACGGCGCTACAGCAGCGTGTCCGCGTGCACCCGCAGCTGACCGCGGTCTCGGTCGGCGCCGACGGCAGGTTCGAGACGATGCGGACGCTGGCGCCGCCGGCCGGGCGGGGATATGAGTACCTGACCGGTACC
>Ga0210388_10001572_pt1 | contig 17939 bp, 14 predicted proteins | sample IncBWC19OmetaG_FD_155485 | JGI IMG/M metagenome (GOLD analysis project Ga0210388, IMG submission 155485) | Forest soil microbial communities from Barre Woods Harvard Forest LTER site, Petersham, Massachusetts, United States - Inc-BW-C-19-O ... | reverse complement strand
TGTCCCACTAAGGCTTGGATTTCGCGGATGACAGAATCGGGACGGAGGCTGCGGCTTTTGCCGCGGACGTAGGGGATGACGCAGAAGGAGCAGCGGTTGTTGCAGCCGTCTTGGATTTTTAGGATGGGGCGGGTGTGATGGGATTCGCCGCCTTGGATGGGAGCGGAAAGGAATTCGGGATGGGCAAAGATATCGCCGGTGAGGATTTGGGCGGGGCGCAACGGCACGTCGGAATCGAGGATGTTGCCAAAACCGGGCGCAACATGTTGCGCCACTTCAAAGGAATGGAACGGGGCGTCGAGCGAGGTTGGAGGAAAAAGAAGATTCCTCGCTTCGCTCGAAATGAAAGTTTGGTGGTTGGTGGCAGTTTGGTGGTTAATAGCACGAAACGGAACTGCAGAGGCGATTTGGGTTATTAAGTTGGGGATTTGAGGTTTGTGGGAATTTCCAACGACCCAGGTGACACCGGGTAATGAGGCTAGTTCTTCGGGGGCGCGCTGGGCGTAGCAGCCGGTGACGATGAGACGGGCGTCCGGATTTTGAGCGTGAATTTTGCGGATGGAGTCGCGGGCTTGAGAGTCGGCGGCGGCGGTTACTGTGCAGGTGTTGAGGACGACGATGGAGGCGGTGGAGGGATCGGCGGCTTGGGTGCAGCCGCGATCGCGAAGCTGGCGTTCGAGGGCGGCGCCGTCGGCTTGGGTGGCGCGGCAGCCGAATTGTTGGATGTAGAAGGTGGTCATTAATTCGTGAAACGGCATCAGGAAAACATTTTACACAGAGATCTCGGAGTGCGCAGAGGGCACAGAGAGGAAATAGAGAAACAGACTTTCGGTAACAATGCGCCCAGTGGACGACAGATAGGATAGCCGGTTCGGGGACTTGCTGAAAGGTGGGCAGAATGGAAACAGGGGCTCAAATCATGTCTTTACGAAGCGTGCGAGGAGCCGATACAATATTTTTACCCAATGTGTGCCCTGCGGCGTCACCCCTCTGCGCTGGACAACCCGAAGTTATCGGTAGTGATTCCCGTTTACAACGAAAAAGCCACGCTTGAAGAGATCTTGCGGCGCGTCCTAGAGACAGAGATGCGCATGGAAATCGTGATCGTGGACGACTGTTCGAAGGACGGGACGCGGCAGATCCTCGAGAATATGATCCAGAAGCAACAGAGCGGAGAAACCTGGGCGCCGGCGACGGACGGGGGGGATCCGGTGGACGTGCGGAGTTTACGGATCTTTTTCCAGGAAAAGAATCAGGGCAAAGGCGCGGCGATGCGACGGGGCTTTACGGAGACGACAGGCGACATTGTGCTGGTCCAGGACGCCGATCTGGAATATGACCCGAAGGATTATCCGACATTGTTAGGCCCGATTATTGACGGGCGAGCGGATGTGGTGTTTGGATCGAGATTTCTTTCAGGGCCGCAGCGGGTGCATTACTTTTGGCACTACGTGGCGAATAGAACGCTGACACTGCTCTCCGATGTGATGACGAATTTGAAGCTTACGGACATGGAGACTTGCTACAAGGTTTTCCGCAAAGAAGTGCTGCAGGGGATCAAGCTGAAGTCAAACCGGTTTGGCTTTGAGCCGGAGATTACCGCGAAAGTGGCCAAAGGCAAATGGCGGATTTACGAAGTGCCGATCAGTTATGCAGGTCGTACGTATGAAGAAGGAAAGAAGATCACTTGGAAAGACGGTGTGAAGGCGTTGTGGTGCATTTTTTGGTTTAAAATAGCGGATTGAAAGAGTGGGTATTGAGTGTGAGTAGCGCCTCTGCCAAAGCAAGGTCTGGCAGAGTGGAACGCCCGAAAGACAATCAAACAACTTGATTCTGAGACGCTCGTCTGATTTTAGGATTCGCCCTGAGCTTTAGTGCGAGGCGGCTTCGGCGTAGCCGTGGGGGTGTTTTTGTTTCCACGACCAGGCTGAGGTGATGATTTCTTCGAGGGAAGAGTGTTGGGCTTCCCAGCCGAGAGCGTGGTGAAGTTTTTCCTTGCTGGCGACGAGCACAGCGGGATCGCCGGGGCGGCGAGGCGACATTTTGCGAGGAACTTTGCGGCCGGTGATTTTTTCGGCGGCGTCGAGGACTTCTAGGATGGAAAAACCGCGGCTGTTGCCGACGTTAAAGGCTTCGCCGGAGACGGTTTCGATGGCTTCGAGCGCGCGGACGTGGGAGTCGGCGATGTCGAGGACGTGAATGTAATCGCGGACGCAGGTGCCGTCGGGCGTGGGATAGTCCGAGCCGAAGACTTCGAGCTGCGGAATGATGCCGAGAGCGGCGTCCAGAACTTTAGGAATGAGGTGAGTTTCGACGCGGTGGCTTTCGCCACGTTCGGCGGAGGCGCCAGCGGCATTGAAATAACGCAGCGTGGCGTAATGGAGTCCTGTGTAGGCGCGATAGTCGGAGAGGATTTCTTCGAAGCGGAGTTTGGATTTGCCGTAAGGATTAATGGGATTCTTGGAATGATCCTCGGGTATGGGAACGGTGTGTGGCTCACCGTAGGTGGCCGCTGTGGAAGAAAAGATTAGTTTTTTCACACTGTGGCGAGTCATGGCGTCGAGAAGATTGACGCCGGAGGCGATGTTGGCGGCGTAGAAGGTGCTGGGTTCGCGGACGGACTTGGCGACGAGAGCTTCGCCTGCAAAGTGCATCACCGCATCGATTTTGTATTTGGAGAAGACTTCTTCGATTTGCGTGCGTACGCCGAGATCGGCTTTGCAGAAGGTTGCTTTGGGAGGGACGGCAGCAGCGTGGCCCTCCTGAAGATTATCGAGGGCGATGACATCGTAGCCACGAGCTAAGAGGACCTCCGCGCAAATACTGCCTATGTAGCCTGCTGCTCCAGTTACAAGAACATTCAAGGAGTGACCTCGCCTTCCTAGGGAAAATTTGTTTGCGATTATTTAGGTATTAAAAGTAGCAGGATAGAAGCGGGTTGTCAGCTAGCAGAGGGCGGGGCCCTTCGAAGGCTCAGGGTAAACAAGTCCGCCCCTACAAAGATTATGTGAGAACGTTACGGGTGAAAAGGCCGATCAGGGAGCCGACATGCGGCGCTGGAAAGTGAGAAGGATTAAGTCGGCGCGGCGGCGGACTCCAAACTTGCTGAGCAAGTTTGAGACGTGAAATTTCACGGTGCGCTCGGCGATGTTGAGTTTGCTGGCGATTTCTTTGTTGGAAAGATTTTCGAGCAGTGAGTCCAGGACCTCTTGCTCGCGACGGCTGAGATTAGTGACGGAATCGGTTTTTAGGCGGCGGCCTTGATTCGTGAGGATAGAGTCTACGAATCCAGAGAGAACGGATCGCGGAACCCAGAAACCACCGCTGGCTACGAGCGGGAGAGCACGGACCAACTGTTCGCGGGCTTCGGTGTAGGTTAGAAGACCCTTAACTCCGAGACGCAAGAGTTGATAACTGTTGGCGTCGGTGTGCTGTTCTCCGACGACGATGAGTCGAGCTTCGGGATGGCGTTCCATCAGATTGGAAAGCAGAGCGCCAGTTGCGGGGCGCGCGGCGTGGCCGTCAATGACGTATACCTGAGCAACGGGCGGCTCGAGATTGCGCATATCTGGCGCAAGTGTCGATTCGAGCTGCTTCACAACCACCTTAACTTGAGCTTTCGACAGAACGCGTTCGAACTCGCTCAGCACAAGAGGGTGCGGCGAGAGGATGCAAACAGACAGTTTTGAACTGGTTCGTTTGGTAGCCACTGTATGCCAGCGTAGTGAAAACTGTCCGAAGGGGCAAGTCTCTTGGAAGAGTCTGTTCTCGAACTGTTACGTGACTGGTAGGGTGCTTTTTCGATGTGGTCCCTGGGGCGATTTTCGCAATAAAACCTCGACAATGCGTTCGGCGGCGTGACCATCCCAGAATGGTGGGATGCGGCCGGGCTTGCCTTTTCCGGAAAGAACCTCTTGCGCGGCAGCGAGAATTTTCGCGGGATCAGTTCCGATGAGCTGATTTGTGCCTTCTGAAATCGTGATGGGGCGCTCGGTGTTTTCGCGAAGGGTAAGACACGGGACGCCGAGGGCGGTGGTTTCCTCTTGAATGCCGCCCGAGTCGGTGAGGACGAGAGTGGCCTTGCTGAGGAGGCAGAGAAAATCGAGATAGCCGACGGGAGGGATCAGTTTTAGTTGAGGATGGGTCTTGATGCCGGCCTGCGTGAGGCGCTGCTGGGTGCGCGGATGAACAGGAAAGATGACAGGAATCTGGGCCGCGATGGCATCGATGGCGCCGAGGAGTTCGGCAAGTTTCTCGGTGGAGTCGACGTTGGAAGGACGATGAAGAGTGAGAACGCCGAAGCGGTGCCAGTCTGCTCCGTTTTTTAGCCCGAGTTCATCGCCGATAGAGGACTTTTGCGCGATGGGAAGGAAATGACGGAGAGAATCGATCATGACATTGCCAACGAGATAGATGGACTCGCGGGGGCGGCCTTCTTTGAGGAGATGCTGGATGGCTTCTTCTTCGGTAACGAAAAGATAGTCAGCGAGAGCGTCGGTGAGGATGCGATTAATTTCTTCGGGCATAGCACGATCAAAGCTACGGAGGCCAGCTTCGACATGAGCAACGGAAATCCCTAGCTTCACTGCGGCTAGGGAAACGGCGATGGTGGAATTGACGTCGCCAACGACGAGAACGAGATCGGGCTGATGTTCTAGCAGGACGGGTTCAATGCGCTTGAGGACTTCGGCCGTCTGCACGGCGTGGGAACCGGAGCCGACTTCGAGATTCACGTGAGGCGTGGGGATGCCCATCTGGCGAAAAAAAATGTCAGAGAGAGCGGCATCGTAGTGCTGGCCGGTATGGACGAGGATCGGCTCTATCTCCGGGTGGCGCTGCATTTCGCGCATGAGGGGCGCGATTTTTGGAAGATTGGGGCGCGCTCCTACAATGTTGATGATTTTTAGTCGGGTGCCCATAAATTGGGTAATTGTGTCAGAAGCCCGCAGTATAGCATTCAAATTCAGGCAGTTCGGGGCGCTGGAATGACCGTTCGCGCCAAAAAAGCACTAGTTCGCTGCAAGGCATTCGATTCTGGGGTTAAGCTGCAGGAAATAGGGTGTGGCCCAAATGGGGCTTCTCTGCTGGTATGCTCCATTCAAGAGGAAGCCCGGTAAGGATCGATAAGGAGCTGTTGGTTTCCCGGGGCTTCAGAAAGCTGAGTGAGCAGCTTGGAAATAAGCCATGCAGGGAATGGAAGGCCAGCACTGGCGATTTCCTAGTAGGCTAGGCTGCGCTGGAACAGATGGGAAAAGCAGGATTCCGCAATAAATTCAGACGCTGAGTTACTTGGCTGAAACGTCGGCCTTTGGCGAGTTCGCCAGCATGGAATGACTGGGGGCCAAGAGCTTGCGGAGAAATATTGCAACTATAATAAGGCTTGCACCCATTAGGGCAAGTCTGATGGGTTCTGCTAAGGAACTGAAAAAAGTAAGTAGGATATTCATCTCGGGGATGTAAGAGGCAGTCTGGATGCCAAACTGCCTCAAATGCAACGCTCGTAGAATCAGTGGTTTACGGGACGGCTTCTATGGCGTAGAGAAGTGAAAGGGAAAGGCATTGGTAAGATTAGGCGAAACTCTTCTCTCACTCTGTATTCAAAGAACAATTCGGTCGTAGAAAGAATCTGCGGGCTTGGGCAAACGAAGAACCGAAGGGGCGGGCGAGGATGGGGCAAAGGAACCGGTCCTGGAACGTCCTCAGGCACGCTCCTAGAGTCCCAAGACACATCAAACGGCGGTCGGATCATTACAAGGGGTGAAAAGGAGGCAGAGCAATAATTAGGGGTGCGGCTTGCCAGCAACATGCCTAGCTGCGAGCTTCAACTCGTTCAGGTATTCCTTTCGTCCCCAGACCAGCCAGCGGGCCTCGAAACTGTAGGCACGAAGCTTGTCCGAGAGAGAAATTGGAGCACGAGCAATGGACTTGAGATTGGCACCGAGATGGACCCAATTGTATAGAAATAGCTTGTCGCGTTTCTTGGGATCGTAAAGGTTCATGACATCAGCATGGTTCTTCATGGCGCTGGAGGCTTGTTCATGCATGCGCCGGTAGAAAAAAGCATCAGAGATCTCGAAGAACTTGCCGTAGAGCGACATTTCAGCAATCAGCGGGAAATCGCCACCTGTGTAATTGCGGAGGAGGCCAGTCTTGCGAAGAGTGCTCGAACGACTCAAGCCATAGTGCAGGTTCCCCAAGCGAATGTTGCGCCGGACGGCTTTCCAGCGCTCGCTCGGGCGGTCATCCATGAGAAAGAGATTTTCTTCAAAGTCGCCCGTTATAACTCCTTTATCGTCAATAAGTTTGGTGCGAGGGTAAGCGACAAAAACAGAAGGTTCGTGATCGAGGACGTTAACCGCGCTCTGAAGCAGGTTGGGACTGATGAGATCGTCGGATGGTGACCAGCGAAAATACCGTCCAATAGAGAGCTCAAATCCACGTCTAAAATTGCCTGCCGCTCCAAGGTTTTGGGGGTTGCGATGATACTTTATGCGGGAGTCTTTGGCAGCATAGGCGCGGCAAATCTCCTCGCTGCGGTCGGTTGAGGCATTGTCGGTGAGGATCAACTCAAAGTCTTGGCAGGTCTGCTGGAGATGAGATTCTATGGATTCCGCTAAGTATTTTTCACTGTTGTAGATAGGCATGGCCACGCTGACGGTCGGCGTATTGGCGGCGTTATTGTTTAGAGGGGTCACGCGATTCGTTCCGTATCCATCGATCAGCGAAGGCTGGAAACGGGAGGTTTGGCAGCTGGAGACTCTACTGCGGCGTGAGGAGAATTGGGTAGAGTAAAGGTGAATACGCTCCGGCCAGCCACCAGGGAGATATATTGGACGCCGTCAATCAAGTAAGTTATGGGCGGGGCATGAATGATAGCGCCCAATGGGGTGTCCCATATTCTCTTGCCGATTTCCGCATCAAGGGCAAAGAATTTTCCGGCATACGCGCCGAAGACCAAGCCCGAGTCCGTCGAGAGCATGCCACCCATTTCACCTCGGACATTTTCGCCTCCGCTGGCAAGCGTCAGATCCCAACGCAAGTTCCCTGTTGTGACGTCTATAGCGCGAATAGCGATAGTCACGGGTACATTGGCTGTTCGCTGATAAGAGCTTCCACTGTAATTCTTGCCAACATGAAACTCAGGGACCAGGTCATGGAAATAGATCGAGGCTGCGTCAACCGATGGCACGAATAAGAGATTGCGATGAGGGTCAAATGAGGTAGGCCACCAATTGGTTGCACCGCCAGCAGCAGGCCAAACGACTGCGCCAGTGCGGGTTGGATGGGAGTCTGGCCGTACTACAGGGTGTCCGTCGTCAGAGAACCCCGACGACCAAGTCTGTTTCGCAAACGGCTTGGCGTTCAGATATTTGCCTGTCTGGCGATCGAGAAGGTAGAAAAAACCGTTCCGATTAGCTTGAAACACGACGGGCTGCGTCGCACCGTGCCAGGGAATTTCCGCGAGAGTCAACTGCTGGGTGGCGTCCCAATCGTGGTCGTCTGAGGGGGTGAATTGGTAATACCAACGCAACTTGCCGGTGCGAGCATCAATCGCGACTACCGAACACGAGAACAGGCTTCCGTTGGCACGGTTATCGGTGGTGTAAACAGGCGCCGGGTTGCCGGTGCCCCAATAGATCAAGCCAAGCTTCGGATCATAGGAACCCGTGCTCCAGGTAGCACCACCTCCGTGCCGCCAGGCATCTCCGACCCATGTTTCATTCCCTGGTTCTCCGGGTCCAGGAATCGTATAGAACTTCCATTGTTGAGATCCATCACTAGCCGAATAGGCGGCAATAAAACCTCTAATGCCGAAGTCACCACCGCCTACTCCAACCACGATTCGGTCGTCAATGACGAGCGGAGCACCAGTGATCGAGTAGCCGTCTTGCCATTTGCCGACGATTACATCCCATCGCTTGTGGCCGGTGTTGGCGTCCAGGGCGATGAGGTGGGCGTCGAGAGTTCCCACGTAGACGGTGTCGTTCAGGAGCGCAATACCACGATTCTGAGCGCCGCAGCATAAGGGGATGTCGTCGGGAACTGGGCGATGAAACACCCACAATGAGGCACCAGTTCGGACGTCGAGGGCAGTGACACCTTCGGGCGATTGTGTGACGAACATCCTGCCACCATGCACGATGGGCGTGGATTCCAAGGATGGTTCTGCCGAACTCAGTTGGGCGGCCCAAGCTAATCGCAAATTCTGCACGTTTTGAGGAGTGATCTGACTATGCGCACTGTGGCGTTGGGACGCATAGTTACCGGCATAAACAAGCCATTCGCTCGATTGATCCGTGGAGGAGAGCATATCGGCTGTGACGGGACTTATCGGTGCAGGCCCGGGGTTGGAAGCCTTTTCGGCCACGGCCACTTCCATGGACGTCTTCTTAATGAATGCATAGACTTGCCAGATTTCGAGGTCCGTCAACGGCTGGGGCATCATGATCGTTTTGGGGCGACCCCATTTCACCGTGGAAAAAAATTTCCAGTCCGTCAAATTGCGCACAGCGGCGACCAAACTTGGACCGGTGCGGCCGGTGGCATTGTCCCCATGACACTCGATGCAAATTCGGCCATAAACCTTTGCTCCCGCCGCGGCAGATTGTGGATCGTCATGAAGATTTACGATACTCACATTCACGTTGGCGGAATTGGCCAGGCGACCTACATAGACGGGACTACCAGGCTTCATCCATTTGATGAGCAAGGGCAAAGGGATTTCAGGGATCTGTCCGGACAATTTTTCTTTGAGGACGGTGAATCGCCAGGCTATTTCGGGCGAAACCGCGATGGAAATACCAATTACCAAAGCAGCGAGCATGACGGCAATAGTGCAAAATAGCGCGGCTCGTTTGAGAATTCTCATAATTCGGACCGCGCTCCTTCAGGGGCGGTGTCCTTCCATTGAATGCTACTAGTTTAGCGGCAACGCAGATCGAACCGCGTAATGCCTGCAACCTAAGATACCGAACTAGAGAAGAGATTGCCGATGAGCTGAGTTTGTCTTGTGTTCGGAATGACAATCAAGAAAAGGAAAACTAAGTTCAATAGAAGACGGTCGAGTCGTTGTTGCTACATTCGGTTCGCTCCGGCTAATGCTAAGTAGCAAGGACGAGCTTCCGAGAATAGAACGCCTCAGCAAACTTACCCGGGGAATTTGCGTGGACACCGCGGATACGCATCAATCCCTGAAAGGTATCGGGAGTGAACCATTGTTTGTCACTTTGCGATTTGAAGCAGGTGGTCAGGTACTTGATTTTGCGGTCACAAGTTTTTTGATTGAAATTCACGTAAAAATTAGGGTTACCAAGATCGCCGTCATATTTGAGAATTTCATATTCGAGGATCAATTGATTGCGCCAGGTGTTCCAGGTCAACTGGTTGATCACTCGATGATCTTGGTGGAGATCATCGCGAGTGTGCGTGAAGATCAGATCGGGCGACAAAGAGTTTTTCAACTTTTCAAAGTGCTCTTTGATTTCGATGTTCTCAGAAGGAAAAAATCCATTGCGGAAGTTCAGGATAGAGACATTCTGTTGAGCGGCACCTTTCAGAAAGAGTTCGGCGCCATGGCGGGCTTCTTCGTCGCGGGGGGCGCCGGAACTGAAAACTACCCAGTGGAATTCCAAGTCGCGACGTGTGCGCAGAAATTCGAGGATGGTACCGCCGCAGCCAATCTCGATGTCGTCGGAATGGGCTCCCAGACATAAAATTTGAAGACGCTTGCGACCGTTTTTTGAGAGGAGGAGAGGAAGCATGAAGCCTCAGTAGCCGTTTTTCCAGACCTGCCACGGGGCGTTGCCCTTGGCGTAGAGGTCGTCCAGGTGCTGTTTGTCCTTGAAGGTGTCCATGGAAGCCCAAAAACCGCCGTAGCGATAGGCTAGCAGCTGCTGTTCCTGGATGAGTCTTTGAAAGGGTTCACGAACGAGCTCTTCGCCATCGCGGAGATATTTGAAAATCTCCTTCCGGAAAATGAAGTAGCCACCATTCATGCGCGTGTCGCTCTGGCTCATGTCCTGAATGCCGGAAACGAGATCGCTATCGGGGTTGCAGGAGACGAGGTGATAGCTAAGGTTAGGGCGCACGCAAGCGAAGCTTGCGACTTTGCCATGCTTCTGAAAGTGATTCAATTGGTCCGGAAGAGGCAAATCAGAAAGGCCATCGGTGTAGTTTGCGAGAAACATTTCCTCGCCGGCAACGTATTTTTCGACGGCTTTCAACCGCATGCCGATATTGGAATTTATGCCGGTGTCGGCGAAAGTGATCTTCCAATCGTGCGTGTCAGTGTGGAGAAGCTCGACGTTTTTCACACCAGGCTGCAAAACAAAATCGTTGGAGAGGCATTCATCGTAGTTCAAGAAATAGTTCTTAATGAAATCTGCGCGGTGACCCAGACAAAGAATGAAATCCTTGTGGCCGAAGTGGGCGTAATATTTCATGACGTGCCACATCATGGGACGATAGCCGATGGGCACCATAGGCTTCGGAACGGATTCAGAGTATTCCCGCAGGCGCATGCCAAGGCCGCCGCAGAAGAGAACTACTTTCAAGGGATTCCTCCTTAACGGCTGGCCAACTGAGAAGCCACTGCAGGGCCAAAATGAGCGTTCTGCTCAGCGCGAAGCTTGTCGCACAGGCGGCCTACGGGCAACTCAACATCCGCATAACTGATGGCCTGATCCTTGGGGATGTCGCGCTTGAGTTTGCAACTCTCCGAGAGCCCCATAGGCAAAAGATCCTGCGCATAAAAAACTTCCTGGTTATCAATTTCACCGTAGGTCATGAATCCGCCGATGCCGTCAAGAACTTCACCCGCTTTCAGGTCGCGCTTGGCAGTTGTGAGTACGCCGCAGGAAGGTGCGCCGAGCGGGGCAACCGTGGCGTCGTGAAACAGAACAGCTCTTGCGACTGAAGACGGCAGCTGCAGCGGTGGTAGATGATAAGGCGTGTAGAAGCAAAAGAAAGGACCGCTGCCAAGTTTAAAGAGATCGAGGTAAAACTTCTTAACGGGATGTTCTGTGTATCCAAGAACCCATGCTCCGGTCCTAGGTTCGGCGCCAAGAACATAGTCCACCAGGCCGCCATTAAGAAGTTGATCGGCGGGAAAAAGTTTGCTGGCTTCTCGGACATCTGCGCAAGCGGGGCCGTACATGCCGCGCTTGCCGACTCGGAAACCGGTGGCGTTAGCGAGAATGGTCTCTTCGAGTGAAAGCTTTGTGCCGTCGGCAAACGAGGTGACCATGCGTGCAGACTGATTGTACTTGGCGGCAAATTCGCGTTGAGTGTCGGGCGTGCGATAGTGGTCGATGAGGCCCTTAATGTTTCCTGCCGCAACGGGCTGATAACCCATGGTCTTCACGAAGCGGTAGAGGTTCATGGCCACGCCTGGTTCGTCGCCGTCGGTGTCCGTCAAAACGACTCCAGCGCGATCGGCATACACTTTCAGGATGGGTCCGAGAGTGGCGTCGAGTTCGGCATTCATCAGAATGACGTGCTTGCCGTTTTCAAAAGCTTTCAAAGCAACGTGCGCTCCAAATTCAACCTGGCCAGTAACTTCAATGATGGCTTCGATGCCGGCGGCCTGGCATACGAGCATGGGATCTTCCATGATGGCGGGCTGCCCAGCAGCAATAGCCTGTTCGAGCTGAGCGACGGTTTCCACCGTTTTGACCGCGTCCACACCGGCTTCGCGATAAGTACGGCGGGCGCCTTCGAGCGTGCGGTTCGCAATGGCCACAAGTTCCATACCTGGAACACCTGTGATGATGTTCAGAGCGATGGCGCGTCCCATGAATCCAGAGCCAACCATGGCAACGCGCACGGGGTTGCCCGCGGCTTGGCGCTTCTCAAGTGCTGTGTCGACCAAGATCATTGCTTTTCTCCTTGAACTCGAATGTTCATTGCGTCAAGACTTGCGCAGTTTTTTAGGCCACCGGAATGGAAACCTGTGCGCCTTTTCCAGCGACTTCTTCCCGGTCATTCGTGCCAGGCTAACCGGAGAGAACAGAGCATTAAGATTTGAAGTCCGGCCACTTTTTGTCGAGCTCCGAAATTGCGGCAACTTCAAGAGGCCATTTAATAGCAAAAGCTGGATCGTCGTGGCGAACACCGCTCGCGGAGTCCGGAGCATAGAATTGAGAAACCTGGTAGATGATTTCGCTGACTTCCGTCAGCGTTTGATAGCCGTGGGCGAAACCTTCCGGAACGTAGATCGACCTGTGGTTCTCTTCGCTTAGCTCGGCGCTGACCCACTGTTTGAAAGTTGGAGAAGCGGGACGAAGATCCAGGATGATGTCGAGAATCGAGCCTTTGGTGCAGCGGACTAGTTTTGCTTCCTGAAACGGAGGATTTTGAAAATGCATACCGCGCAGGGTGCCCTTCTTCTTGTTGTAGGCGATATTACACTGCACGACGAGAGGATTGAGGCCGTGAGCTTCGAATTCATGCTGGCAGAAGGTGCGGGCGAAAAACCCACGGTTGTCCTCACGGCGTTCGGGTTCAAGCACAAATGCACCTTTTAGTTTTGTCTCGGTGAAAATCAAACGTGATCCTCCTGCCGCGCTGGGCGGAATTAAGAAACTCTCGCCGAAGCGAGTTCGGACGAGACTGGGGTGGTCCAACGCAACGAGAGATCCAGACGGCCCGTCGCGAGCAAATTCTTGATGTGGTCAATGCGCTTGTAGCGGATACCTTCGAAGTCTTCGACGCGCAGGCCAACTTTTTTGTAGGCTTCGTAAAGTTCGACGGCGCCGCGTGGAATGTCCCATTCCGGCTTGAACTCCGGCAAGACTTGGCCAATGCGGGTGAAATCCACACGGTAGCAGCGCTTGTCGGGTTCTGCTCCGCCGGCAAATTCGATGCGACAGCCGGGGACCGTCTTTTCTACGATCTCGGCAAGCTCGCGAATTTGGTAGTTCTGGTCGGAGCGGCCGACATTGATAGCGACGTTGTGTACACGGTCGCGCGGGCTGTTCAAGACTGCGAGGAAGGCGCGAGAAATGTCCTCAATGTGTACAAAGGGACGCCATGGACTACCGTCGCTCTTGAGCAAAACACGCCCCGTGCACATAGCCCAGGCGACGAGGTTATTGAGCACCAGATCAAAGCGCAAGCGCGGCGAGACACCGTAGGCCGTGGAGTTGCGAAGAAACGTCGGGCTGAAATCTTTGTCGGCAAGCTTGGTTACTTCCGCTTCGACGAGGACTTTCGAACGAGCGTACGGGGTCACGGGATTGAACTCGGCAGTTTCATCCAGAATTTTGTCTCCGGCCGCGCCGTAGGTGCTGCAAGAAGAAGAAAAAAGATATCGCGTGACGCCAACTTGTTTGGCCATCTCTGCCAATCGGACGGAGGCGCGATGATTAATGTCGTAGGTCAGATCAGGATTGAGATTTCCGAGAGGATCATTCGAGAGACCGGCGAGATGAATGACGGCGTCGAAACCTTCGAGATCGGCCGGCACGATGTCCCGGAGGTCTTTGCGAATCGTCGGAAACTGGATCGGAGCGTCGCCAAACGTGCAGTGCTCGAAGAGATCGGTATCCAAACCAACGACGTCATGACCTGCGTTGGCAATAAACGGCGCCAGAACCGTGCCGATGTACCCTGTGTGGCCCGTAATCAAAACGCGCATGCGATGGCTCCCTTTTTGAGACTAATTGATCGCCACGTTTCTACGCCGTGGTTTGCTCCAACAAACCAAAAACTCGCTCATACTGAGCGTCGAGGACAGTTCGACAGAGCGGAACCCGGCGCTCCAATTCTGCCTCAATGATCTTGGTTTGTGATTCCAAAAACAGGAAACGGCTCTTCAATGCGTCCAAAGTGCAAGCATCGATCTCGATCGTACATTCGGATTGGCCCATCCGCGCCATCAGGTCGGTGGTTTTCTGATGATAAGAGACTGCCAGGACGGGCTTGTGAAGCAGGTGAGATATGAGAACACCGTGATAACGGGCAGCCACAACAATATCCATGCGGCTCATGGCCGAGATGAGTTCCTCGGAGGAGTGGATCGGAGGATCAACGTTGAGTTGCCCTGAGATTTCGGGATTTTGACGCTCCAAAGTCTGGATGATGTCGTGGATGGCCGGAGGGTCCGCGCGCAATTGGGTCGGAAAAAAGACAACGTTGTATCCTCGGTGAATCAGCCAAGAGGCAAAATCAGCTTGTGTCACGACGTAATCGTCGTAGAGCTTTTTGTCGCCCTTATGCCAGAAATTTTCGTGGAAAAAAGGGATTGGATTGATTCCAACTATCGGAGAAGAGGCCGGGGCTCCCGACCGAGCAACTATTCCCGGCATTTTCAAGCTATACGCCAAATCCGGAACGACGATATTTTCGCCGGGGATGCCAAGTTCTTCCACCTGATGGCCGGAGCTTTCGTCGCGACAAGACCTATAGTCTGCGCGAGAAAGCGCAGACTTCAAGAAGAATTCGCTGACGGAAGAGTTGATCCAGCTGGTCCCAATACTCACGAAGGCAAGCTTGGCACCACGTGCACGAGCAAGTACCGACCATTTAAAGATGGTGTATGGATAAGCCCACGGGCCACCACTGTGGTCCGTCAGTTGGCCAGAGCCCGCAACGATAAGAAGATCGATGCCCTTCAGGTTTTTGTAACACCGAACTAAGAACCCCAATTCCTTAAAGGGTCCCCAGGCAACCTGGAGACCTTTCTGGACAGACTTTAGAGCACCATAAAGCAGAGGAATCTTTTTTAGATCTGATTTGATGCCCTGGCGGCCAGCGAGCGGTTCGTTCGCCGGACTCGAGGCGAGGCCCTGTTGTTTGAGGCTGACCGCGGGACGAGCCGCACCGTTGAGACGCCGGATGGGAAAAGAAGCGATGCCATGCCTCAGATTGGTATCTTCAGGATTGAATGTAAAAGCGCGGATTTCGGCGTCAGGATAACGGAGGCGAATATTCTGGATAACCGCGGCGATAATCGTCTCGTCGCCAAGATTCTGAGTGCCTACATGGCCAAAAATCCCAATTTTTTTCGGTTGAGAGTGATTTTTCATGATTTCGATGACGTGCTAATCGTATGGCCAACTTCAGACATTCGCGGATGCCCGCTTTTGTGCAAGGACCAGGAGTTGATATCCCAAACCGGCCCGGCCTTTCAAAGCTTCAAGAACATCGACAGGAAACAACCATCCTAGTGCTCGATTAAGCTTGTAGGAATTGACGAATCGAAGAACTCCTCCGTTGCCGACAGGAAGAATAGTGGTCGCGCGAACAATCTTGAAGCGGGGATGGAGCAACTCCTTTAAGACCTTCATGCTTGGGTACCAGGAAATATGCTCAGGGGGCTGAATATTCCAATCCGCATTGCCGAGGCGATCCATTACGAATTTGTTCGCACAAGCGAGGATAAGATGGCCTCCTGGTTTCAAAACTTTTGCGGCAAGTTCCAGGTAGGCCGCCTGGTTTTCGACATGCGTGAGCACCTCCTGAGAGACGACCACATCGTACTTTGCAGCAAGGAGGGGAAAATCATAAACGTTTCCGGCTATAAAAGTGATTTGGGGGGATCGTGCCTTGGCCATGGCGATCGCTTCTTCTGACAGGTCGATACCCGTAGCGTTTCCGACTGACGCAAGCTTCTCTGTAAACCAACCTTTGCCACAGCCGAAGTCGAGTATTTCCGGCTGAGTCAAGGAAAGGGAATGGAGCACCTCCAAGATGGCGTCGCCGCGTCTCAGAGTCCAATCATTAATGATTTTTCGTTCCTGCCAGTGTTCCCAATGCCAATCCCAAAAGCGGCGCTGGTCTTCGATGGAGGGAATTTGTTTTGTGCTCGACATCTTGGAATCAGTTTCTCGAATATTCTTCACGTTAGATCGCCAGGGCCTTTGCTGCTGAATAAGGAATTCCGGTCTCGAGGAGATTCAGCCAGATACACTGAGTAGTGCAGCGGGTGACTCAGGGTTCTCGATGCTGCGCCTGCATCCTCAACAACACCTCCGGGAAGCTCCGGGGTGGCAGTACACAGAGTGAGAGGTAGCACGGCAATTGCCAAATAATCTCAGGTTAATATTACTCCATCTCATTGACATTGCTAGACTTAATACAGATAAGGGTAAGCATTTCAAGGCGCCTCGAGGTTCCGATACATGTATTTCCACAATAGTGGTACTGAATTGCCAGGTCCGGTGGAAAAACGGGGGTCACAAAAAGAAGCAGAAATCTGGCTTGGGCAGCTTAATGTCTGTATTATCTGCGACTAAGCCCTACCGTTCATTGGAGATGAACGTGCAGTATCAAGTCGAATAGAGACGGGTTCCCGCGACCACTCATGTCCACTACGATTTCAGAAGCCCCAAGCACAGGACCGCCTGTTAAGTCGAAGTCAAGTGTTGTACGCAACGTAGTCACCAACTGGGGTGCGTACGTCATTTCCATGGGCGTGAACTTCCTGCTGTCTCCCTACGTGGTCAGACATCTCGGAAATGTGGGTTACGGAGTTTGGACCCTAATTCTTTCGCTGACTGGATACCTGGGGCTGCTAGACCTGGGCGTCCGCGGGGCGGTCACGCGATACGTTGCCAAATTCCACAGCGAAGCCAACCACAAAAGATCCAGTGAGGTGGCATCTTCAGCGGCAGTCATCTTTGGAGCAGCAGGGCTGATCGCCATTTTCGTTTCATTTGTGTGCGCCTTCGGTGTGATTGGGCACATGCACATCCCGCCGGCGTATCTAACGGCTGGCCGCGCTGTGCTGATCCTGATGGGATTAAGCGTCGCGACATCACTGATAAATGGAGTGTTTGGCGGCATTCTGGTGGGACTACAACGATTCGACCTCACCAACGGGATCGAGGTATCGATCAACCTGCTCAGAGCCGCGAGCATTGTCTTAGCGCTGCATTTTGGCAGCGGTATCGTCACTTTAGCTTGCTTGCAGTTAGCATTCACGTTGGCCCGCTGGGCCACAAATGTGGCGCTAACGCGGCACTATTATCCCGAGTTGCGGATACGCCTCGCGGCCGCAGATCGGGCAGGGATTAAACTAATTTTCTCGTTCAGCGTCTTCTCCTTTCTGATGCATGTTAGTGCTAGTCTAATCTATGCGAGTGACAACGTGGTGATCGGGGCGTACCTGCCCGTGACGTTCGTCACTTTCTACGTTATTGGCGGGAATCTGGTGGAGTATGCGCGAACTCTTGTGAGCGGAATTTCGCAAGCACTCACGCCCCTTGCGAGTTCGACGGAGACGCGTGGCGACCCGAAGCAACTGCAGAAGCTGGTCCTTACAAGCAGTCGCTGGGCATCAATGGTAATTCTGCCAGTTACGTGCACTTTCCTACTGCGGGGCCGCAGTTTCATAGGACTGTGGATGGGCTGGAATTATGCAGAACTCTCGGGCCAAGTACTCCGAGTGCTGGCCATTACGCTCATGTTCTGGGGCGCGAACTGTGCCATCGCAGGAATCTTTTTAGGACTAAGCAAACATAAACCGATCGTGCCCGCCATGATCTTCGAGGGGATTTGCAATCTGGCACTGAGCATTTTTTTGGTCAAGAGGATGGGGATCATCGGAGTGGCCTGGGGGACAGCGGTGCCCAGTCTTGTTACAAACTTGATTTTTTGGCCTTGGTACATTTGGCGAACGCTAAAAATCCGACCCTATGCTTATGCGATTTCGGCATGGGTTCGCCCGTGGAGTTCGCTTATTCCCTTTATTCTGGGGAGCTATGCCATCGAACGGTTTTGGCCGACGACGAACTTGATGCTGTTTTTTTCCCAGGTTGCGCTCGTTTTGCCGCTGGCGGCGATCGGGTATTGGTTCATTTGCTTCGATCAGGATCAGCGAGAGTTGTATTACGAAAAGCTGTCTAGGGGCATGTGGCGCTCGCAAGCAGTCGCCAAGGATTAGACACCAACCGTACGACTAATGCTGCAGCCCGATTCAGCTTATTTCCTACTTGTTG
>Ga0210388_10001571_pt1 | contig 17944 bp, 16 predicted proteins | sample IncBWC19OmetaG_FD_155485 | JGI IMG/M metagenome (GOLD analysis project Ga0210388, IMG submission 155485) | Forest soil microbial communities from Barre Woods Harvard Forest LTER site, Petersham, Massachusetts, United States - Inc-BW-C-19-O ... | reverse complement strand
TTTTTTCAGCAGTACACGGATCTTTCCGCATCATCATCCTGATCCCGAACATCTGGCACGCGCGGAAGCCACACTTGCGCGGTTGGGCATTGCGCACCTCGCCCGCCGCGCCGTTTCGCAGATGTCTTCCGGAGAGGCAAAGCGGACGCTGATCGCCCGAGCCCTCGTTCACGATCCGCAGACGCTGCTCTTCGACGAGCCAAGCAACGCGCTGGATATTGCCGCTCAATTTCATTTGCGCGACACGATGCGGAATCTCGCCAAGGGCGGCCTCGGCATTTTGCTGGTCACGCACCACGTCTCTGAAATTATCCCGGAAATTGAGCGCGTCGTACTTTTGAGAGAAGGCCGCATTCTGGCCGACGGGCCGAAGCAGGAAATCCTGACAGCTGAACACTTATCCGCGTTGTTCGGCGTGCCCGTCCGCCTCGTGCAGCAGGATGGCTTTTTTCATTTGTATTAAGCCGCAGAGATATCCGCGGCTGCGGAGTTACGGCTTTTGCGACTGAATCCTTGCCATATCCCATGCATACCAATCGCCGCGAGAAGGAGCACGACCGGATCGATGGGATGCCGGTAGCGCAGTGAGTTGTGAGTTACATAGTAGAGCAACGGAAAGAGCACAGGAATCGCGACGATAGGTAATGCGTACGCGTTTCTTGTCGCAAGAAGTACGACTATGCCCAAAAGCATGCAAAGCGGCGCGAGATCATTGCAGACAAGTATGAAAACGAGCCAGGCGGAATCCGCCTGACGAAATGAGGCGAATGGAGACGCCGTTCCCATCCAAAAGTCCACGAAACGTTCCGAAACCAGCCACAGCTCGATCCGGGGATGAGCCGTGATAAATGCGATGGCTTTTCTTTTTTCTTCTTCCATAAATGCGGTTTCGCCCATGTGCAGGTAACGCACAATTTCGCGATCTTGTGTAATCGCGCCGGGGCGGAATCTGTGCTGCTCGTCGTAATTCTCGTTGTTGCCGATGTACAGCTCGAAGGCAAAATTCGAACGCAGCGGAATGAATCTGTGGAATTGAACGTAATTGCGGATAGTCCAGGGCACGCAGCAAAGCACTGTGATCCCGGCCGCGAGCGCGGGCCGGACGAACCAAGCGGAAGCACTGCCACGATTTCGGTAAGCGGCCCACGCCAGCAGCAACGGGCAAAGCGTAGCGATAGCCGGATTCGTGAGCAACGCAATCCCCCACAAAAACCCGTATAGACACCAGTCGCGAACGCGCCCGGATTCCTTCAACGCAAGCGTAGCCCAAAGCAAAATGGCCACTAAGAGTGCCGACAACGACGTGTCCCATATCCATTCAAACGGAATAATGATGGCGTTAGGAAAAAGGGCCCACAGCCACGCAGCGGCACTCGCGACCCCTATCCCGGCAATGCGCTTTCCTGCGTAGAAAATCGGCACGCACGCGCCCGCGGAAAAGAGAATGTTGAGAATAAGTGCAACGTAAAACGATCGCAGCGTGTAGATGCCAAATAATTTGAAGACCCCGGCAAGAAGATAAGGATAAACTGGCGCGAGCCAGGCTGTTGGACCAGTATCCCTCTGAAACGGAGACGAAAATCCTTTTCCGGTGGCAATCGAGTAGGCGATATGGCCCGTTTCCGTTTGAAATGGAACGACGCTCAGAGCCTGCGTAGAGATTTGTCGCGCTTCGTACCATGCGAACACAGAACGCGCCACAACTGCGATCACCACGATAAGTAAGAGCGACGTCGCGGCTTTTCTCAGAACATCCTTCATGGATTTATGCTTCTAGTTAGCACTCGAAGGGTTCTCTTTCTCTGGCGCCGATGGATTTCATCCGATGATACCCCAGTAAAGAATCTAGATTCATTCTTCCAGGTCGAAGTCTCAAGAATCGATTTTATGCTTTGCCTGCGCGCTGAATAACCAACTTCAGCCACGCATGGGAAAACCTATGCGCACCAATGAAATTCAACGGGAGGCAGGAAACAAGAAACTACAATTTTTCCGTACGGGACACTGTAATCGGACGGGCATCCGGGTGTTTCAACGTCCAATCTTCCGGGGGGAACGCGACGCGCCAAAATGTGGGGCGCGCCTCAGAAAACTCCAGACCAATCTCGGACTTGCCGCCGCGCACGGGGCCGAGGAATACCACATGACATTCTTGTTCCTCCTGCGTGCGTTTGTGTTGCATCAACATCGTGCTGCCGCTGGTCACCCGCGCGTTTACTAAAATTAAGGCGCCATGCGCGTTAATGGCCAGAGTCTCTGTTTCCTCTTCAAAGGGATTTCCTTGCGCGTCCTTTCCTCGAACGCGGACTGCCACTTGCATCAGCACGCGCTGGCTGCGGCGCCGTACTGTAGAATTCCCGGTACTGCTCGGAGCTTGTGCCATACCACCTCTAATTAGCTAAATATAACCGGTTTGACTTGGCTGTCGAGCCGGAACAGCGAAATGGGTACTAAATTGGGATATTGCTGAATGTTTGTCTCGGGACCCATTTGGATTTTGGCCTGGAGGGGCGCCCTCAGCCTCTCTGGTCCATGGGGACGAACTGGCGTGTATCGTGGCCGAGATAGATTTGCCGTGGACGAGCGATCTTCTGCTCAGGATCGAGGAGCATCTCTTGCCACTGCGAGATCCAGCCGGAAGTCCGTGGAATCGCGAAAAGTACCGGGAACATGGCGATCGGAAAGCCCATGGACTGGTAGATGAGGCCCGTATAGAAGTCCACATTCGGATAAAGCTTGCGCTTGATGAAGTATTCATCCTCAAGGGCGATCCGTTCGCATTCCAACGCAATTTCCAGAAGCGGATTCTTGCCCATCAGTTCGAAAACTTCATAAGCCACTTTCTTGATGATTCGGGCGCGTGGATCGTAATGTTTGTAAACGCGATGGCCGAAGCCCATGAGCTTCGTCTCTCCAGCTTTTACCCGCTTGATGAAATCAGGCACTTTCTGAACGGAGCCGATCTCCAGCAGCATGTGCAGCACTTCTTCGTTCGCCCCGCCATGCAGTGGGCCATAGAGCGCGGCGATGGCCGCGGCCGTAGCCGAGTACGGATCGACATGCGAGCTTCCGACCCCGCGGATCGTGTTCGTCGAACAATTCTGCTCGTGATCGGCGTGCAGGATGAAGAGCACATCGAGAGCGTGTTCGAGCGTCGGATTAGGCCGGTACTTTGCCTCCGAGGTGCGGAACAGCATATTCAAAAAATTGCCGGGATAACTTAGCTCATTGTCCGGATATACGAACGGCATTCCTAGGGTGTGCCGGTAGGAGAACGCTGCAATTGTTGGCATTTTTCCTACGAGCCGGTAAGTCTGTTTCCGCCGCGATTCCGCGTCAAAAATATCCTTGGCATCGTGATAGAACGTGGAAAGCGCTGCGATCGTCGAGATCATCATCCCCATCGGATGGGCGTCGTAGTGAAATCCATCCAGAAATTTCTTGATGCTCTCGTGGATGAACGTGTGGTGGGTGACGTTATACGTCCACTCCTTGAGCTGCGACGCGGTGGGCAACTCACCGTGAAGGAGCAGATAAGCCGTTTCCAGATAAGTGCTTTTTTCAGCTAGCTCTTCGATGGGGTAGCCGCGATAACGCAGTATTCCCGCATCCCCGTCGATAAAGGTGATCTTGCTCACGCACGACGCCGTGTTGTTATACGCGGGGTCGTAGCTCAACATCCCGAATTCCGCAGGGTCTACCTTGATTTGCCGCAAGTCCATCGCCCGGATGGAGCCGTGTGTTATGGGGACTTCGTAGGATTTGCCGGTGCGATTGTCCGTGATGGTGAGGGTTTCGCGGGGTGCGGTGGTGGTCTCGGGCTTTTTCGTTTGCGTTGCGGACGGCGCAGAATCCATTGGGAAATCCTCGGAAGCAGACACATCGAATGGCTATTACTTTTCCACTCTACACCAAAGAGAGCCTGCCGGGAATGGGACGTATCGCGCCGTGCAAAATGTAACCGAAGGGGACAACGTCGCGCCATTTAGAATGTAACCCAACCAAGACAGCAAAAAGGAGACCACGGTTTGGGAAACAAGGGGCGATGGGAGTATCTGCGGGCAATTTATGAGCGCTATGGGAAAGCCGGACGAAAGGCCAAGAAAGTGATCTTGAACGAGTTCTGTGCCAACACGGGCTATCACCGCAAGTATGCGATTCGCTTGCTGAATGGCGCGCGGCCGGAGAAGCGACGGGCACGACGGGAGCGGCGGCGCGGGCTCAGTTACAGTCCGGAAACCCTAGCTCCGCTGACCGCGGTGTGGGAGGCCGCAGGGTACCCATGGTCGCTGCGCTTGAAGGCGCTGTTGCCGTTGTGGCTGCCGTGGATCCGCAAGCATTTTCGTGTGCGGCCGGAGATCGAAAAGCAATTGTTGAAGATCAGTCCGCGACAGATGGACCGTCGGCTGAAAGCGCAAAAGACGCAGCGGCGTCGGCGCATTTACGGACGCACCAAGCCGGGCTATCTGCTCAAGCACCACATTCCAGTGAAGACCGACCGCTGGGACGTGACGACGCCTGGTTTCACGGAAGTGGATCTGGTTTCGCATTCGGGCAATTCCGCTAGCGGAGAGTTCGCCCATACGCTCAATGTCACCGACATTCACAGCACTTGGACGGAATCGCGAGCGGTGCTGGGACGCGGGGAAGAGGCCGTCCAGCGCGCCTTAAATGAGATCGCCACCACGCTGCCCTTTGCGCTGCTGGGCGTGGATTCGGACAACGGCAGTGAGTTCATCAACTGGCATCTGAAGGGTTGGTGCGAACAGAAAAACATTCAGCTCACGCGCGGACGGCCGTACAAGAAGGACGACAACGCGCACATCGAGCAAAAGAATTGGACGCATGTGCGCAAGCTGCTGGCCTGGGATCGCTACGACACGCACGAAGCCGTCGCAGCGATGAACGATCTCTACGGCGGGGAGCTGCGTTTGTGGCTGAACCTGTTTCTTCCCTCGGTGAAGTTGCTGAAGAAGGTGCGCGTGGGATCGAGAGTGCGGCGCGTTTATGACGCCGCACGCACGCCGTTCGAGCGGGTGCGGGAGTGCCTGCAGGCGGACCCGGAGAAAGTAGCCAAACTCGAAGAGCTGAGAAAGCGGCTGGACCCGTTCCAACTAAGCAGGATCATCGAACGCCAACTGGAGCGCATCTCACGACTGGCCAATCGTAGGTTGAGCCCGAAGGCGGAGCAGCCAACGCTGCCAGCAACAGAGCAACAAAGGCAGCCGGCCGATGGCTGTGGAAAAGCCGCTACGCTTGGAAATCCCGCAAAGGACGCGGGATTCCCACTCTCCCACAGCCACAACAACAAACCTTCGGTTACATTTCAAATGTCTCGACAACACCAGCTACGGTTACATTCTTAGATGGCTTGACAGGTGCCCTCGAGAGCCGCATTTGTTTTAGCGGCCCCGACCGCGTATAAGAATTGCCATGTTCGAGCAGATCGTTACCGCTGAAAAGGCAGCTGCAAGCTCTATCTCCGGCGCCGAATGGCGCTGGGCGATTTTCGCTCTAGGAGCCTGCGCCATTCTTCTGACCATCGGCTTCATCGCCACGGGGATTTTTCTTTTTCGCAGAAAAAAAACAGACCGCACTCTTCTTTACTTCGGCGTGTTCGTGATTCTTTACGCTGCCCGCATATTTATTCGCGAACAGCCGCTTCTTGCCGTGTTTACCATACCTCGTGCTGTTGCCGCGCACATCGAGCGTGCCATCACGTTCACCATTATGCTGCCGAGTTTGCTCTTGTGTTTAGAGATCGTGCAAACCAGATGGCGTCGCGTCATCCAGTGGATTCTGGGCGTCCAATTGGTCTTCGCGGCTCTCGCGATCCCTCTCGACCTCCTCGGTATCGCCAGCCGGGGAACCGATATCGCCAACAGTGTCCTCGTATTAGGAGCCGGAATTCTTCTGATCGTATTCCTGTTTTTCCTCCGGCCACCCGGCCGCCTCTCGCCCGAGCTCCGCGTTGTCGCCTTGGGCTTGGGCGTTTTCGGCCTTTTCGTTCTCCGTGCAAACCTCGCCGGTCTTCGCATTCTTCCAGGGCGCGACGTCGAACCGATCGGCTTTCTCTTTTTGGTGTGCACCCTCGGCTATCTTGTGGCCCATCGAATTATTACCAAGGAAGAGAGCCTCTTTGCTATTCAGAAAGAGCTGGAAATCGCGGAGCAGATTCAGACATCCATTCTTCCTCGTGAAGTTCCTCGCCGCGCCGGGATCGAAATCGCAGCGCGTTATCTTCCGATGAGCGCCGTGGCGGGGGATTTCTACGATTTCCTGACGTTTGAACGAAATCATCTTGGCATTCTTATCGCTGACGTGACCGGGCACGGCGTCCCCGCCGCCCTGATTGCTTCGATGCTCAAAGTCGCGTTTGCCAGCCAAGCCGCCCACGCCGATGATCCGGCGCGCGTGCTCGCTGGACTGAACAAGGCTCTGTGCGGCAAATTCCAAGATCACTTTGTCACAGCGGCCTATCTCTATGCGGATCTCGACTCAAAAATGATTCGATACGCCGGCGCGGGCCACCCCCCGGTCTTATTCAAGAACCGTTCGAACGGCGAAGCGCGGTCCATCGAGCAAAACGGCCTTTTTCTGGGCATGTTTCCCGAGGCGGACTACTCCTCGATCGAAATGCCCTTGCGGCCGGGAGATCGTTACGTGCTTTACACCGACGGCCTGCCGGAATCCAAGAACGCGTCTGGCGAAGAATTTGGAATTTCTCGCTGCCTGAAAATTCTGAATGCTCACGGGACGCTTTCCAGCGGAGCGATGGCCGATCGGATGCTCAGCGAAATCTCCAGTTGGTGCGCGGCGGAGACGGGCTCCGAACGTCAACAGGATGACGACATGACGCTTATCGTTCTTGATTGTCAGGAGTAGACCGCGGAGGGCGGGGCAAGCCCCGCCGCTACAGAGATTCAACTTAGAGGAAACTTAGCTGGCGGCTTTCCAGGGCCAGTAACTTTTTCTTGAGCGGAAGTCCACCGCCGAATCCGGTTAAATTGCCGTTGCTGCCGATGACGCGATGGCAAGGAATAATGATGGGAATAGGATTCGAACCGTTGGCTAGTCCCACGGCGCGCGCGGCATCAGGGCTGCCGATGCGTTTCGCCAACTGCCCATAACTGACCGTTTCGCCGTAAGGAATCTTGCGCAAATTGTTCCATACCAGAAGCTGAAATGCGGTTCCATCGAGGCAGAGCGGAAGCTCGAAGTCCTTTAGCTTTCCATCAAAATAGGCTTCCAATTGCCGAACCACTTCTTTAAATGGCGTCTTGTCCTCAGCCCAATCGCGTTGCGGGGACTTGGGCCGCCTCCCTGCCATGAAATGGACCAGACTCAGGCCGCGATCATCCCCGGCCAGCATTAACGGGCCGATGGGGCTTTTCATTATGGTGTAAGACATTAATCCCATACGAAATTCCTCAGCGCCCCGCGCTGCTCTCCCGGCCCGCCGTTGCATACGGGCTTTCCGCTCGATACCTTTTCTCAAATTCTTCGCGCGTGCACATCGTTCGAATGTCTGTGATGCGATCCACGGCGAGGATTCCATCGAGATGATCGATCTCGTGCTGCAAGAGCTCCGACAGATTGCGCTCTTCGCCCGCCTGGAGTGTGTGCCACTCGCCCTGCAGATCTTGGTAGCGGATGGAAATCTCTCGATGCCGCTCTACTTGCATGAAAATCGAGAGGAAACTCAGACACGCATCCCAAACCACGATTTTCTCTTCGCTTCTTTCCGTAATTTCGGGATTCACGAAAGGCCACGGCTCGGCCCCTGGCAATTGCAAGAAGATCACGCGCAGTGCTGACCCAATCTGCGGCGCAGCAATCGCGCGGCCGTAGCCCGTCGTTTTCTTCCAATACGCGAGAGTGTCGGCAAGGTCTTCCGCAAGCGCGCGAATCTCCGGCGCCGTAGCATCATCGACGCGTTTCGCGATTTCCCTAAGCCCAGGGTCCCCAAGTTGCAGAACCGTTCGTACGGCCATCGCTTCCCTCTTCCCCAGCACGGAAGGCAACCATCATACCGCGAGAAGCCGCAAATTTGCCCCAGCGCCAATCAATCCATCTCGCCGTTTCCGCCCAGCTTGCTCAGGCACTCCCGAATTAATTTAATTGAAAACAAACGACTTACAGTGCTAGAATCTAACCAGTGTGGGGCATGCAGGTGGCATTGTCTCGCGATGGCCGCCGCATGGGCTAACAGCTCTAGGGGTGCTCATGACCAAGCAGAGAGGTTTCTCGCTGATTGAGTTGCTCATCGTCGTTGCCATTATTCTCATCATTTCCGCCATTGCCATACCAAGTTATTTGCGATCGAGAATGCAGGCCAATGAAGCTTCGGCCGTTGGTTCCATTCGCATGATAAACACCTCGGCGGTTACCTATTCTTCGACCTACGTCAACGTCGGATTCCCCGCCAATATGATTGACATGGGCGGAGCCAATCCTTGTACAGCTTCCTCGACCTCCGCGTGCATTCTCGATGATTCCATCGCCCAGGGAACAAAGAGCGGATACTCCTTTATCTGGACAGGAGACGGAGCGACACCATCCGTATCCTACTCGCTCACGGCCACACCGCTCAACGTTGGCGGCTCCGGGCAGCGTCAGTTCTGCACCGACCAGTCCGGCGTGCTTCGCTTCGAGCCATCGGGCGCGGATTGCACCGCGGCGAGCGGCCCGGTTCAGTAAAAATCTCTTCTGAATGGTCGGTGGTTATGGCTGCCGGACAAGAAGTCCTCAACACCGCTGAGATCATTCCCCTCGAGCAAAAGCAGGAGCCGCGCTCGAAAGGGATTACCACGCCGCGCAAGAAAAAACCGAAAGAGCTTGCTGTCATCACGGAGTGTTGCACCGGCTGTGCCGGCTCTCCCGCCTGCGTCGAGTACTGCCCCGTTGAAGATTGCATGTTCTGGGTCCCGGATGAGGACCATCCCCCCTTCGGGCGCATCCAGGTGGATTCCGTTCTGTGCATCGGCTGCAAAAAGTGCACCAGCAAAGGCCCTGATGGCGCATTTCTGGATGGATGCCCCTGGGATGCGATCGTGATGCTGGACATTGCCGAAGTGGAAAAAGTCGTTGGAGTGATGAATTTCTGAGGTCAACCAGACGGCTGCCTTCTAATGCTGCTGGCCCGCCCTGTCCCGTATCGCCTGCTCGGTAAGAAGAGCTTGCTGTTTCACACGGTCGGGAATCTCCGGCAAGTCACGTTCATAGATGCGAATGGCCGGTAAATCCTCCGGTTCACCCACCAAATAAAGCGCTCGCAACGCTTCCCATACTTGTTCCGCGCCAGGATCTACCGTAGCCAGTTCCGCGCCAGAAGCAACCTCCGTGCCGGTGACCGCGGAAAGCGTGCGGATTCGCCCGTTGATGGGCGAGCGCACCTCGGTGACTTGCTCTCCGTTCTGAAGTTTTGCAATCAGCCCGCCTTGATGGATGGCCGTGCCGACATGATCCGAGTCAACCACGCGACCTCCGACGGGAGCCGAGATTCTCGCAGGCTGCAACAACGCGACAATTTGCAACCGCCCGGCCGCATCGCCAAATCGCACCAAAGACAACGCAGCGTTTCCTCTCACCATCGGCGAAGGATCGACCAGCATTTTCAGAAGAGCTGCGTGAAACGCCGCCTGAGTCGTGTCCTGACCCATCACCCAGGCATCAGTGTTGCGCACTTCTTCCACGGAATACGACGCCAAGCGGACCAAGTCGGGATACCAGCGCGCGGCGCTCGTATCATGGACACTCAGGCGTTCGCCCAGCTGCACAAGCGCGTGCTGGATATGTCGCGGATGTTTTTCATCGTTGAGGAATTCGCTGAGTTGCTTGTCGGAGAGATGACGGCCAAACCACGTGTTCCACCAAAACAGAAACGGCATCAGCACGATCAGCCACGCCGTTGCAAAAAAAAGCAACCGATTCCGGGTGGACATGCGATGCCGGACTCGCGAAGGCTGCGCTTGAGAATCACTCGGAATTGCGCTTCCATTCGCCGCATTAAGTTGTTCTACGGAAAGCGCTGACGGAATTTGATTGGCGGCCATTTCCTTCACGCAAGCGCTACGCCGCCTTCGCGGCAGGCGGTTCCTTCGGCGTAGGCGAACCCGGCTTGCTCTTGTGCAAGAATCCCAGCCAGCCGCGAGCATCCATTTCGAACGCAACGTTCAAGAGGAAGACCCCCGAGAGCGTCAAAAGAATCAGGCTCATGAACAGGCCATCGACGGACGTAAGCGATTTCGTGATGGCAATCCATGCAATTCCCGCGAGCGGAATGAGAGCAAATAGAATGGAGAGCAGGAGCATCACGGGAAGCAAGACACCTCCTCAAGTATTCCACAACAGAACCAGCGGGCCGCAAACCGCCCGTCTGCTAACAATCTTTTTTCTTTTCCCTTCGCCGCTTGTGGCGCTCTAGGGCTGAGCCTTGAAAGTTACTTCGACTGACTTGCTGTCTTTTGCGGCCAGCGTAACTTTCTGATCCTGTTCGCCTAGTTTTTCATGCACAAAAGCAATCGTATAGTCGCCGGGAGGCAAACCAGCGATTTCAAACTTGCCATCGGGTCCGCTCACCGCGTAAAACGGATTCTTCACCACGTTCATGTACATTCTCATCCACGGGTGCTGGTTGCACTGCACCGGGAGTAATATTTCCTCGCGCGCGAAGGTCTTTTCGAGTGCCGCGGCTTGCGGCGCCTGGGACTCGTTCCAATCACGATTGTTCTTCGGTGTCGGGTGAATGTTGTGGGTGGTCGGGTCGCCGTTCACGATCTTGATGGTCTGGCCCGCCATCACGCCCAGAATGTGTGGCTTGTATTTGCAGCCTACCTGGGTCAGCGTCACGGCATCCTTGGGAACGTCAAAGGTGCGATTGCCGAGACCTTCCTTCACGTACACAAACACATTGGCAAGCTTTCCGTCGGCTACCACCACATTTTCGGCCGTGTTCGAACCCGCGCAGTTCGGGTCCTGGCCCATGTCGATCTTTGCCGCCTTCGGCGCGGTACCATCAAACTTTACCGTCCCGCTGACCGATGCAACTGTGGCAGGGTCGATCGGAGTAGCAGCTGGCGCCGTCGTCGCCGCTGCTGGAGTCGCTGGCTGCTCTTCTTCTTTCTTGCCGCATCCGGCAGACAAGACCAGACTCGAGAGTACACAAAACACAAACCATTTATTCGTTTTCATGTTGTAACAGCACCTCGCTTCCAATTTAAAATTCTCGCAAACTTTACTGGCGGCCGCTCCCGTTGCCCGAATTCCCCTCAGTCGGCGCTGCCCCGCTGGAAGCCTTCGCCCGACCCATCGACCCGCTCACTCGCCTCTGCTCTTCCGCCGTGAGTTGCAAAATGTAGTCCACCAGCAGCTTTGTGTGGTCCTTATCGTATCCCTGGAACGAGGATGGTGTGGGACCGGCGAAAACCCAGCGATTGTTTTCTCGTCTGAATAGTCCCGAAGGCATCGACGTGCCGGGGCTGATCGCTTGCGGATCGATAATCCACCGCTCCACCCAGTCCGCTTTCAACCGGCCCTTGGCTTGCAAAAAGTTGGGCGCCGTCGCGGTGCGGTCGTGTGCGGGATCGCCCGTCGCGTGGCATTTCAAACAAGGCGCCGCCGAACTGCTGAAAAGGCTCCGGGCCATCTCGGTTTCCTTCGCGGTCAGCACCGGCGTCTCGTCGGGGATATACGGGAACGGCTGCCGTGCGAGCGCCTGGAAGAAGCGTACCAGCTTGCCCAACTCATTTTCGGAAAAAGAAAATGTTGGCATGCGAACCTGGAGATAAGGGCGCACGCCGTTGCGGTTCGTGTCAGTCGTATTCAACGAAGGGTTCGTCAAGAAGTGCAGCAGCCATTCCGGCTCCACACGCGATCCTTCGGTCAAGAGTTTCGGCGGCAACTGCTCTTGCCCGTCAGGTCCTTGATATCGCGTCATGGCCATCAGTGAAGTTTTCTGTCCCGGAACAAGCTGATGGCAGCCCATGCAGTTATATTTCTTGACCACCCACCAGCCTTCCTGAATATCGCGCCGATAATCCAGAGGCCGGTATTGGTAGCTGGCGGGTAGAGCGCTCTCTTCGCTGCCCATCAGAAACGTTGTGAGCGCCTGCACTTGATCCTTGGTCAAGTGCAGATTCGGCATGCGCAGTTTTTCGAGTTCTGGCTTGATCTTCCCCTTGTCCCAAACATTCGGCTCCGCAAGCTTGTGTTCGAAAAACCCTTTATGGTCGTACCACGGTCCTTTTGCAGGACCTTCGGGCAGGCGCGCTAGATCATCCGCATCAACAATAGGCTCGCTGCCCCCGCGCTGCGCCACTTCCGTCAACAACGCAAAATCCAGCCGCTCGATCGGCTTGCTTCCCTCAAATGTCAGCTCCGTCCCTATGCGGCCCTCTTCTTCCATTCCGGAAATTTCATGGCAGCCGGAGCAGCCGTAGTGGCGAATCCATTTCTTGCCTTCTTCCTTGAGCTTCGGATCGTCCATAAATGCCGCGTCGGGGTAGGCGCTCGGCTCTTGGCTCTTCAACGTGACCAGGTAGCTCGCGACGTCTTCCGCGTCTTGGGGAGAAAGACGCAGGCTCGGCATCACCGTCATATTTTGTACTTGTAGCTCGTGTCCGTCATTCGGGCAGCGTGTGTGCTCCAGATCGAACACGTAAGGCAAGCCCTTCTTCGCGTAATCCGCCGGACCGATGTCTTTCTTTTCGTACATGCAGTACGGACGAGTGCGCTCGCGTGCATTGTGCACCCAGCGTACGAGGTAATCGTAATTGTCCTTCTCGCCGACTCGCGTCAGATTGGCCGCAAACGTCCCGCCCTCCATCTGATCGCCTTCACGCATGGAGTGGCAGGCCAGGCATCCGCGAGTTTCAAACAATTCCTTTCCATGCGCAGCGCTGCCCGGTTTGTGTTTTGGCAGGGGATCCGTCAGCGCGGTTTGCCACAAATACGCGGAGATAGCTTTGATCTGATCGTCGTTCAAGCGAAAATTCGGCATCTTGGTCGTGGGACGAAAATCGCTCGGCTTCTTCAGCCACACCGGAATCCAATTTTTGTTCAGCTTCAGTCGCACATCTTTCAGATTCGGTCCGACTTTTTTCACATCTTGCAGCAGGCTCTTGGTCGTACGGTCCAACTGCACAAGCCGCAGGTCGAGCTTGCTGTTGGTAACTTTCAGCGCGACGGCCTGATCGTTCAAATGATTCGCTTCCGCATTGCTCTCCGCGGAATCGGCCTGCTTCATCAAATTGGTCGCCTGCTTGAGGTTTTCCGTCTTTTCCTGGTCGATCTGCTTGATCTGCTGCGCGATGGAAAGCAGGTCTTCCGGCTCTTTGTCGTAACCCTCATAGCGATGACAACCCATACAGCCGCGCTGGCGGTAGAGGTCCTTGCCTTCGTTGAGCGTCGAGCCAACATCGCCCATCACCAGCATCATGTCCGCCGCATGACAATTCTGGCAGCCAGCCTCCACATTTCCTCTCGGGAATAGCGGCCAGAGCCAATGCTCGTACGTTCCATGCGCTTTCTCAACGCTCGTCGTCGCCCGTCCATTGCCCTGGTGACACGGTGAACAGCCGAACTTCTCCGGGTCATGCGTCTTCAAAAGCTCCGGTTCAGGATGAGAAGTGAACGCTCGCGCATACTCGTCCGGCTTTTTGCCTTTCACCGACATCGAAGCCGCTGTCAACTTCACCGGCTCACGGATTCCCATGTGGCAGGACTCGCAGCGGTCCACAATATTTGCTTCCGGCACGTTGATCTGCTGAATCTTCGGGCTCGACGCCTCCGTCTTATCCAGCAAACCCATCATCTGCGGCGGGGTCAGCGTCACCATGTGGTCCGAAAGGTAGGCGTCCACCTTCGCTTTCTGCTCGTTGACCGGCTTGATCAACTCCCCGAGTTCCGCGCTCAGCGCCGTGCGCTCATTCCGTAGATCGTTGTACGTTTCCTCGAGATGTGGATAGTCGTATGTCTTCTTGCTTCCGTCCGGGTACGTGACGGTCGTCACTTCCTGCTTATATTTGTCTAGGTCGCGTTGCTTGCTCTGCTTGGAAGATTCGCTCGTCTCCGTCTCGATTGCGTAAGTGGATGCGCTGACGTACGCTCGTCGATCCGTAAACGTGTTCTGCACCGCAAGAATTTGCGCGCCTAGATCGCGCAGCTTCTCGTTGATCTCTTTTATCCGTGGCGCCGCCGCCTGGCTGGCTTCCTCATATGACTTCTTCAGCGCCGCATATTCCGGATTGCCTTCAACCTCTTTCTCGGACGTATCCGATTGCGAATGCGCGTTCTTCAGAAACGCCGAATACCTCGTCTTCCATTCATTCTGAAACGCCTTCCACGGCCGCTGCCCGAAATCCTCATCCCACAATGCCCAGAACAAACTCGCCGTCAACACCAGCATCGCCACCAAATAATGGGGCGCCAGCGATTTGCTGACTACCGGATCGTCTTCGGGGACGGGCTTCTCAGCCACCACTTCCTCCCAATCGTTGCGCTAGACGTTGAACCACGGCGTGATCCACACATACTTAATGTGGAACGCCAGCCGCAGCAGCATCTTGATGGGCAACCCAATCATCGTGATGAAGAAAACCATCAGGATCGAGTACTGCAGCAAACTCATCCGCTTGTAATTCTTCGGGTTGTACCGCCGGAACAGTGCGTGCACCGCCAGCCCGCCCACTACAAAAAATCCGCCGACCACTGCCGCGCCAAAAATACTCTTCGCCCAGTTTGAAGTAATTCCAAACAGGTCGGGCAAGTCGCGGTTCACTTCATAAATCAGCCGGTTGTGATCCCAAGTCTGTCCCGGCCAGAACCACTGCCACCCCGGCCCGCGAATAAAGGTCCCGATGGTAATCATCGAAACCCACAAAATGATGAACCCAAAAAGAAAAGTTCCAATCGCAAACTTTCGCTGCTTCCACGTGTAGTACCCCGCGCCCAGCGGGTTCGTATCTATGTAAGGAATCACCATCAATCCAAAAATGATCAGCGTCGGCATCACCACGCCCGCAATCCACGGGTCGAAGTAAACCAGCATTTCCTGCAAGCCAAGGAAATACCACGGCGCCTTCGCCGGGTTCATCGTCAAATTGGGATTCGCCGGCTCCTCCAGCGGCGCGTTCAACGTGATCGACCAAATCATCAAAATAATCGTCACGATGATCGCCGCCAGAAATTCCACGCGCAGCAAAAATGGCCAGACATGCACTTCTTTCGACCATCCCGGCTTGAACGGCCACGCCTTGCGATGATGCGTCTTCGCCAGCGCCGGGTCTTTTTCCAGTTGCTCGATCAGCGAGTCATTCGCCTTCGCCTGCCGCCACGCCAAATAAATATAAAAAGCAAGCAGCGGAATCATCGCCACGATGGGCACGTTGTCTGGCGCGGAAATGATTTCCCACAGTTGCCTCCAATCCATGGCTATTTCCTCGCCTCCTTCACTTCCGAGTCGAGAATCACCGGCGCCGGCCCCGAAATCCCGCCATCCTTCCGCACGCGCCAGAAATGGACTACCATGAACAGCGAAGCAATAATCGGAATCCCGATGCAGTGCCAAATGTAAGAACGCAAAAGCGCGTTGGCATCCACAATCGACCCGCCCAGTAGCCCAAACCGCACATCGTTGTACGGCGTCATCCCCATTTGCGCCCCGAACGGTCCTTCGTGCCCCAGCAGCGGCGTAGCCCGCGCCATATTCGTCCCCACCGTCACGGCCCAGAACCCCAGCTGGTCGTCCGGCAACAAATACCCTGTGAACGAAAGCAGCAGCGTCAGCACCAGCAAAATCACGCCAACATTCCAGTTAAACTCCCGCGGCTTTTTGTACGACCCCGTCAAAAACACGCGGAACATGTGCAACTCAACCGCAATCACCATCAAGTGCGCCGCCCACCGGTGCATGTTCCGCAACAATTTTCCAAACGGAACGTCGTGCTCCAGATAAAGCACATCGCGAAACGCCTGCACCTTCGAGGGGTGGTAATAAAACATCAGCAAAACGCCGGTGAACGTCAGCACCAAAAACAAATAAAACGTAATCCCGCCCATCCCCCAGGTGTAGCTGTAGCGCACCGAATCCCGGTTAATCTTTGCCGGATGCAAATGCAAAAACACATTCGACAGCACGCCCAGCGCCCGGTTCCGCGGCGTATCATCATGCTTGTGCCGGAAAATCGAAGTGTAAACCTGCGTTTTCGTCGGACTCTTCAGCGTCTCCAGCGACTCCTTCGCCTTCGCCGGCAAATCCGTCTTCAGCGACTCGATGTCCTCTTTGACGCCCGTTTTGATGGCGTCAACAAGTCCCGTCGCCTTCCCGTTTTTCCCGTTCGACTTTTCGTCATCCGGCATTGGTCAAACTCCCAAGTTCCCCGCGCTCGTTCGAACCGTCCCCGTCTTTCGTTACCTCTTTACGTCATTACTTCTTTACTTCCGCTCTTAAACATTCAAAAACGACCCCGGATCACTAAAATGGCTCGGCTGCCCCTTAGGCCATTCGAACAACTGCGACACGTCCACCACAATCTGCCCGTCCGGCGCCAACTCCACTCGCGCGCGGTCCATCGGCCGCGGCGCCGGCCCTTCAAAGTTGATCCCTTCGCTGTCGTAACCGCTGCCGTGGCAGGGACACTTGAATTTGTTTTCGCTGGCTTTCCAATCGGGTGTGCAACCCAAATGTGTGCATCGCGCATAAATGACGAACATACGGTCGGGCGTGCGGTCCACCCAAATCCGGTATTTCTGCTGCCACTTCGTGTCTACGCCAAGCGCGTAGTCGGAGGGATACCCAATTTTAAAAACGGTCGGAGGTTCAAAAAGTGTGCGCGGAAGAAAAAATCGCAGAAACGCAATAAACCAGGCCCCAAGAAATCCTGCGACAGCGCACCACACAAAACCGCGCCGCCGTTCGTTAATCCCTCCCGACGCCGGCCCAACCGTTGGTAAACCCGCCGCAGGCGCGGCTTTCGAAGTACCTACAGCTGGCGTGCCCACAAATTTTGCAGCTTCGCCTCCGCCAGAAGCAGCCGTCTTCGCTGCATCCGGTTTCGGATTGGCCGTATTGGATTCCGGGCCCGCCATGCTTTACCTCCCCGACTCCTAGTCAAAATCCCACGGTCGATATACGCCACGCGTCGGCTTCGAACTATGCCGTCGCTTCCCTCCCCTGAACGTGAGCCCAGCGCGCTTCGGCAACCTCGCGAAGGCGCAAATTTCGCATCTCGCTCTTAGCTTGAAAGTTTATTTTTTTGGAGCGTAACTTTGTGCGGACCAACGAACTAAAGTAGCCAACGCGTAGAACTTCTCGCGTAAACTTCCCTGCCTCAACCGTCTGAAGACACAAGGAAGGTGCGGCCTGTGGAACCGTCTTTGGCCCGCCGAATTTGGTTAGCGTGACGGCGATACATCGTGAGGACCCAAACATTCCGCTGGAACCCCCAAGGAACGGGCCGGATGTTACTCAAATAAAAAAAATTCGTCAACACAAGTCTAAATTTTTCTTCGATGTCAGAATCGCCCTACTCTCGCCGCACCATCTTGCTCAAAAATAAATACATGCAAGAACCCGCTTGCTCTTGCAATGACCTGTGGTAGACTCGCCCCGTTTTTGGGCCAGGGGAATCCAGATACCGAAGGTTAGCGGCCGGATCGATCACCACGGCGGAGCATTCAACCGGGAGGTCAGGGTACATGGGCCTAGTTCTTCTCGTTGTCATCTGGCTGATCACGTTCATCAGCACGTACTTCTTCCTCGCCAAGACGTGGTGGCTACCGGTCGGCGCTTCCGCCGCAGCCGCTGGCATCGATCATCACTTCACCACCAGCTACATCATCATGGGAACCGTCTTCGTCGCCGCACAACTCGTCCTCGGCTTTTTTGCCTGGCAATATCGCGAACGCAACGCCACCACTCCTCAACCTCTCCACTCCCACCGAA
>Ga0210388_10001570_pt1 | contig 17952 bp, 12 predicted proteins | sample IncBWC19OmetaG_FD_155485 | JGI IMG/M metagenome (GOLD analysis project Ga0210388, IMG submission 155485) | Forest soil microbial communities from Barre Woods Harvard Forest LTER site, Petersham, Massachusetts, United States - Inc-BW-C-19-O ... | reverse complement strand
GTCGAAGTTTCTGCGGAACAGCAGGAGGCCGAGGAGCTGGCGACCGAAGTCGTTGCTGCACAGCAACAGGAGCAAATCCAGATCGCCGAAGCTTCCTGGAAAACCGATGCCGCCAGCACGGCTCCGAAGAAACCCGAGCCGCAAATTTATCCGCGCGGCAAGTTCACCTTCAACAAGCGGTTCATCGAGACGCGCTTCGCTGATTTTGTGAGCGGCGGGGACCTTTCCAAAAAATATTCCATGGAGTTGCGCACGATGAAGGCCCAGTTATCCGTGGAACGCATCGCGCAAATCGCCCAGAACGATCTCATTCTAGAAACGCCCCAGGGCCAGGTCTCGGTGCCATTCGCCGACATCCAGGAAATCAAACTCAACCCCCGTACCGCTTGAAATATCGTTGTATCCTACTCTTTGGCGCGCCGGGCGCCGGCAAAGGCACGCAAGGCAAAATCTTCGGCGCCATCCCGAAATTTTTTCACTGCGCCTGCGGCGACGTTTTCCGCAATCTCCGCACCGATACGCCCCTGGGCAAGATATTTCTCCAATACTCCAGCCGCGGCCAGCTCGTGCCCGACGAGCCGACCATCAAGCTTTGGAAGGAAAGCATCAAGAACAGCACCAAGATCGGACGTTTCCATCCGGAACACGATTTACTTGTCCTCGACGGCATACCCCGCAACGTGAACCAGGCGGAAATCCTTCGTGATACCCTGGATGTGGTCGGCGTATTTTACCTGCAAAGTTCCGACGAGAAAAAACTCATCGAACGCATCCAAAGACGGGCCATCAAGGAAAACCGCCTTGATGATGCGAACCTCGAGATCATCCAACAGCGTCTGAAAACCTACGAGGCCGAGACCAAGCCGGTGCTGAAATTTTACGGAAAAAAACTTGTCCACGTCATCAACGCCGACCAGTCACCTGCCAAGGTGCTTTCCGATATTTTGCACTACGCGGTCGAGAAATAATCCGGCGATGACGCCGCTGCGAATCATTTTTATGGGCACGGCGGAACTTTCCCGTGCCAGCCTGGAAAAACTTTGCGCCGGAAAAAACTTTTCCGTCGCCGCCGTCGTGACCCAGCCGGACAAGCCAAAAGGCCGTGAACTCAAGCTCACGTCATCGCCGGTAAAAATTCTTGCGGGAAACTTTGAGTTGCCAGTGTTGCAACCCCTGAAGGCGCGCGATGAAAAATTCATTTCCGAACTGCGCGCGTTGAAACCCGATCTGCTGGTCGTGGTGGCCTACGGCCAAATTTTACCGCAATCCATTTTGGACGTGCCGAAATATGGCTGCATCAACGTGCATACCTCGCTGCTGCCGAAATATCGCGGCGCCGCACCGATCCAACGGGCGATCGCCGATGGCGAAACCGAAACCGGCGTGACCATCATGAAGATGGATGCCGGGCTGGATACCGGTCCCATCTTGTCAACGCGCCGCACGCCGATTTCGCCGGCGGACGATTCGCAGATTTTGCACGACCGTCTGGCGCAGCTTGGCGCAGAGCTGCTGGTGGAAACGATTCCCGATTTTGTCGCGGGAAAAATTTTACCGCAACCGCAGCCGTCCCAGGGGGCAAGTTACGCAGCCAAAATCAAAAAGGAAGACGGTCAGATTAACTGGAATGATCCGGCGGAGAGAATTTACAACCGGTTACGCGCGTTTACGCCGTGGCCGGGGGTGTTTTCCTTTTTGCAAACCGATGACAAGCCGCAATTGTTGAAAGTTTGGAAAGCCGGGGTGACGGGGCAATCGGGTGGAGCAGGGGAGATTTTGTCCGCCGACAAGAACGGCATCGTCGTCGGCTGCGGAAAAGATTCGTTGAGGATATTGGAGTTGCAGCGCGAGGGGGGGAAACGGCTGCCGGCGCAGGAATTTCTGGCGGGTTTTCCATTGAAGTCCGGTGGCAGGTTTTTGAGCAAGATTTGACTGATCGAGACCGGCCGATCCGTGATCGGGGTTAATTTCATCATTTTCAGCAAAAAAACTTTTTTGACGGCCTCGGAAAAATTATGCTTCATGGGTGTCTCTCAAAATCGGTGACCAAATTTCCCTGACCGTCCAAGACCTCGCCTTCGGCGGTGAAGGCGTGGCCCGTGTGGATGATTTTGTCGTGTTCGTTCCGTTTGTCGTCACCGGCGAAACGGTCGAGGTCGAAATCATCGAGTTAAAAAAGACCTTTGCACGGGCGAAATTGCTTCGCGTGATCACGCCGTCCCCGGAGCGCGTTGCGCCGGAATGCAAATATTTCTCGCAATGCGGCGGCTGCCAGTATCAGCACATCGGCTACGCGGCGCAGTTAAGGTTCAAGCACAAGCAGATTGTTGACCTGTTCGAGCGGGTCGGGAAGATTTCGGCGGAGAAAATTGGCCCGGTCATCGGTTGTCCGCAACCCTATGGCTATCGCAACCGCATCATGATCCGCAGCCAGTGGAACGGGCCGGCTAAAAAACTGGAAATCGGGTTCATCCGGGCGGACAACAATTTTGTCGAGGACATCGAGGAATGTAAAATCGCCGAACCGGCGTTGAACGAACAGATCAAGAATGTCCGGGCCAACCCGCCGCCACGCGGGGGGCTAAAGTTTGTTTTGCGCGTGCAGCCGGAAAATTGGGAGGTGCCGAGGGACTCTTTCTTCCAGAATAATTTTTTTCTGCTGCCGCAACTGGTCGAAACCGTGAAAACCTTCATCAAGGACGGCGGCGCACGGCACCTGATTGACCTGTATTGCGGGGTCGGTTTTTTTGGGATCGAAATGGCGGATGCGGTTGAAAATTTCGTTGGCGTGGAATATGACGCGCTGGCGATCAAGGCCGCGCGGCAAAATGCGGTGTCACGAAAAATTAACAATGGCGTGTTTGTCGCCGCCAAGGCGGAAGATAAACTGCCGGAGTTGCTGCAACAGTTTCCCGTGGACAAAACCGCCGTCCTGCTTGACCCGCCGCGCAAAGGTTGCTGGCCTTCGCTGCTGGAACTGCTACGGACACAGCGCCCGTCGCAGGTGATCTATGTGTCGTGCCATCCGGCGACAATGGCACGGGATTTGAACGTTTTGTGCGGCGACGGTGTCTTTGAATTGGCGCGCGTGCAGCCGCTGGACATGTTTCCGCAGACGCAGCATGTCGAGTGCGTTGCGGATTTGCGACGTAGAAACTGAACTTGCCAACGCGCGGCAATTCCATTGAACTAAACGCATACCTGATGCCTGATAAAAATCAAACCGACCCCCGGAGGGGTTTTGTACCGCGTTATTTGCCGTGGTTGCTGGGTGCGCTGATGCTGGTGATTTATGGGTGCACGTTGAACCGCTGGCTCACGCTCATGAACATTTCGGCGGTCGCACAGATTTCGGGCTACCTGTGGCAGCCCCAAATTTACAGTCCGGTGCAGTGGTTGTTGACGCTGCCATTTCACTGGTTGCCGGTGGCAAGGATTCCGATTGCACTCAATGTTTTTTCGGCGGTTTGTGCCGCACTGGTACTGGCGCTGCTGGCACGCTGCGTGGCGATTTTGCCGCATGACCGGACAGAGCCGCAGCGGCAGCGCGAAAAAAGCGATTTTGGTTTTTTGACGGGATGGCAGGCGTACTTTCCGCCGGTGCTGGCAGTGGTGCTGGGCGGTTTGCAACTGGTTTTCTGGGAACACGCAACGAGTTACACGGGCGAGATGATAGATTTGCTGCTGTTCGCTTTCATCATCTGGCAGTTGCTTGAATTTAGGCTTGATGAAAAGGAATGGCGGCTGGTTGTGGTGGCGGTTGCGTATGGCGCCGGCATGGCGGAAAACTGGTTGTTTGTGGGGTATTTCCCGGTATTTCTCGCGGCGGTGATCTGGCTGAAGAAGCTGGAATTTTTCAATGTACGTTTTCTTGTGCGGCTGGTGTTGTTCGGGCTGGCGGGATTGTCATTAATTTTTCTGCTGCCTTTGATCGGAAAATTTTCTCCGGGGATGAAGCTGGGTGTTTGGGATTTATTGCGCCCGCAGATCAGCACGGATTGGCACGTTATGACGGCCATCAAGGAAAGCAACGTGCGGATGGTTTTGGCGCAGGCTTCGCTATCGGCGCTGGTACCGGTATTATTGATGTCATTCCGCTGGAGTTCGAGTTTTGGTGACAACAGCCGGATCGGCACGGTGCTGGCGGGCAACATGGTTCATTTCGTGCATGCGGCGGTTTTTGGAGTCTGTGTGTGGGTGATGTTTGACGTGCCGTTTTCCCCCAATAAACTGGCGGGAAATTTCACGGAACTGCCGTTTTACGGCACTTCGTTTTTGACCTACCAATTTCTGGCGGCGTTAAGTGTTGGCTACTGCTGTGGATACTTTTTGCTGGTATTTGGCCGGCGGCCGCAACCCACACGGCGTAATCCGCGACCCGAACCGATTTTCCCACCGGCGTTGATGTGGGTTTGCCCGGTATTGATTGCGGGGGTGATGTTCTGCTCCGCCTTCGTTGTCGTCGCGCTGGTTTACAAAAACCGACCGATCATCAAGGATGTGAACAACGATGTGTTGCTGAAATTTGCCGAGCTGACGACGGAAAATCTTCCAAAGCCGCCGGCCGTGTTGCTATGCGACAGTGATGTTTCGGGGCAATTTTCTCCATTACGCGCGGTGATTGTCCAAACGGCACTGGCCCGGGAAGGCCGCTTGAAAGACTATCCGGTGCTCGACACGATGTCCTTGAACTGGACGCCGTATCATCGTTTAATGCACGAGCGATACCCGGACAAAATCCCCTATATCATTCCACCGGGCAAGGAAAACGTCGGTGTTCCACCGTTGGCCATCATCATGATGCTCGATTCACTTTCAAAATCCAACGCCCTTTGCTATCTCAACCCGAGCTACGGCTATTATTTTGAGATCTTCTATCAAGAAGCGTACGGACTGGCGTATCCAATAAAAAAGTTGCCGGAGGACACGTTGTTGCCGCCGCCGCCGGACGCCGGCCGCATAGCTGAAAACGAGTCATTTTGGGACAAGGCCGTAACCGACCTGCAACCTTATGTTGAAAGGGCACTCAATCCGCCTGACTACTCTAAATCGAAAAATGTGGTCGATTGGCTGCTCATGCACCTGCACACAACTTCCGAAGCAAATCAAAGTGAACTCAAGATGGGATTTTTTTGCTCGCGAAGCTTGAACGAATGGGGGGTTGAACTCCAGCGTGCGGGTGAATTGGAAAAGGCTGCGGTCCGTTTTCAACAGGCGCTACGTTTCAATCCTGAAAACATTGTCGCCCAAAACAATCTCGAATTTAACGGAGTATTGCGTACGAATGCCGTGCCCGACATCAACCTTGGCAAGGTCACGCCGGACGCTTTTGGCCAGTACCGGAGTTGGAACGAGGTTGTAACTGCTGACGGACCATTCGATGATGTCAGTTTTCGCATCTTCGCCGGCAACCAGCTAATGCAGAACCAGAATGGTTTCTTTCGTCAGGCGGCTGCCGAGTTTGCCAACGTAATCCAGATTGCACCTGACAATCTGCTGGCGCGCCTGCAATTGGCACAAATTTATCTCCTTGACCGGCTGCCTGACCAGGCGCTGAAATATCTACGCGAGCCGCTTGCCAATCCTGATAAATTTGGATTGAACGCCAGCAATTCCACGACCATGAACGTGCTGGTTTCAACGGCTTACTTTCAGCAAAATAAATTTGCCGAAGCCGCACGCGTGCTCGACCTGGAAATCAACCTCCATTCCGATGATACCAGGTTGCTGACATCCGCAGTCGAGTTGTATTTTAAGCGAGGGCTCTACACCAACGCCCTGCATGCCATCGAAATCCAGCTGGCACAGACGCCGGATGATCCGACCTGGCTATTCGGCAAAGGCTACGCTTATATCCAGATGGGTGACTATGGAGAAGCTATAAAGCCGATGACACGGGTCCTTGAAATCCAGAGCACCAATTCCGCCGCGCGTTTCAACCGTGCGCTCTCCTATTTTAAAAGCGACAAATTTGATGCCGCCCGGGCCGATTATACCGCGTTGCAAGCGACTTATACGAATTCATTCCAGGTCGCCTTCGGTCTGGGCGAAATTGCGTGGCAACAGAAGGACAACGCCGAAGCGTTGCGGAACTACCAGATTTATCTGGCCAACGCACCGACCAATTCATTGGAGTTTTCAAACGTGACCGAACGTGTCAAATCGCTGAAACGTTAATCATTGAACCGTCGCCGCGATTCAATTATTCAACTGTCCAGCGGATTGAAGATCACCCACGTCATCACGCGCCTCGTCGTCGGCGGGGCGCAAGAGAACACGCTCGCCACCGTTCGCGGCCTGCGCCGCAAACCCGGCGTCGAAGTCAATTTGATTACCGGTCCGGCCACCGGCCCCGAAGGCTCGCTGGAAAACGAAGCGGGGAAAATTTTCATGGCCGACCCAAAAGGTTTTTCCATTGTCTCCGAGCTTGTCCGTCCGGTTCACCCGCTAAATGACTTCAGAGCGCTCAAAAAACTGCAAACTATTTTCAGCGCGCAGAAACCCGATATCGTCCACACCCACAGCGGCAAGGCGGGAATTCTCGGCCGGCTGGCCGCGCGGCGTGCCGGAGTGCCGGTCATCATCCATCACATCCATGGCCCGTCGTTCGGAAATTTTCAGGGTGCGTTTGCCAACCTGGTTTTTACCGCCGCCGAAAAGCATGCCGCCAAGGTTACCAATCATTTTTTTTGCTCCGCCGACGCGATGACACGGCTTTATCTTGCTGCTGGAATTGGAAAGCCCGGGATGTTCACGCGCATCTTCAGCGGTTTCAACCTTCAGCCATTCCTGGAGGCCGGAAACGATCCCTCGCTCCGGAAAAAGCTCGGCCTGGATGGATCAAATTTCGTCATCGGTAAGGTCGGGCGAATTTTCAAACTTAAAGGTCACGCTGATCTGCTCCGCGCCTTCGCCAGAATCCAAGCGGAAATTCCGCACGCACGGGTGTTGTTCGTGGGCGATGGCATTTTGCGCGGCGAAATGGAAGCTCTCGCGCACAAACTCGGCATAGCGGACAAGGTCATATTCACCGGCCTGGTTCCTCCCGATGAGGTTGCGCGTCATGTGGGGATCATGGATTGCCTGGCGCATTTATCGTATCGTGAAGCCTTGTCGCGCGCATTGCCGCAGGCGCTGGCGGCGGGCAAACCGGTGGTCGCCTATGATTTCGACGGCGCGAACGAAGTTTGCCGCGAAAATGAAACCGGGTTTCTGGTGCGTACTGGAGACATCGGGACCGCTGCCGAAAGATTGTTATTGCTCGCAAAAAAGCCGGAGTTGAGAAAACAATTCGGCGACGCTGGTTCCGTATTTGTCCGCGCAAATTTCTCCGTCGAAAAAATGGTTGATGCCCAATACACTGTGTATCAACAACTGGCCGCCAAACGCGGCCTGCGCGCGTGACCTTCCCATTCAATTTTTTCACCGCCGCCTTTGCCGGGGCGTTTCTGACCACGCTGCTGGCGCTGCCGTTATGGCGCAGATGGTGTTTGCGGACAAATCTGGTGGATGATCCCGGCCACCGCAAAATCCATGACACGCCGGTACCGCTCGCCGGCGGCTTCGCGGTGTTGACCGGAATTTTGCTGCCGCCGGGCGCGGGCGCCATCGCCATCAAGTCCGGAATCCTTAAAATTTCCTCCACTGATCTTATCGCGCATGGTTTGAACCGGCGCGGGTTGGAACTTGCCGCCATCGGCATCGGTGCGATCGGCATCACGCTGCTCGGCTGGTTTGATGACAAGCATGAATTGAAACCGCTGCCGAAGTTTGCCGGACAAACCCTTGTCGCGCTGCTCGTGGCCATCGCCTGCAAAAAAATCACGCTGTTTGTCCACAGTGAGGTATTTAGCTTTGCGGTCACCATTTTTTGGGTCCTTGCCGTTGTCAACGCGTTCAATTTCATGGATAACATGAACGGACTGTGTTCGGGACTTGGTTCGATCGGGGCGTTTTTCTTCGCGATCATTGCGGCGGCGAACGGGGAATACCTCGTCGCCACGATGGAATTTCTCGTCTGTGGCGCGCTGCTGGGGTTTTTGCCGTGGAATTTTCCGGGTGCGAAATCCTTCCTGGGCGACGCCGGCAGCCATCTGGCCGGCTACCTGCTCGCGGTAATGGGTTTGCTGCCGCATTTTTACTCGAAACAAAATCCGCACCAACTGGCCGTGCTCGCGCCGTTGTTTGTGCTGGCGATTCCGTTATTGGACCTCCTGCAGGTCACAGTGGTCCGCACCTTGAACGGAAAGCCGGTCTGGGTGGGTGATACGAATCATCTTTCCCACCGGCTGGTCAAAAACGGCTGCAGCAAGACGCGCGCGGTGTTGTTGCTCTGGCTGGCCGCGATTTTGATCGCGGCGATGGGCACCCGGCTTTGAGAAGTTTTCATTCGTGTGTTTCGGGCGATTCATGTTTAAATCTTTCGCGTGAAAATCCTTTTCATCGGTGACATCGTGGGCGAACCCGGGCGACGCGCGGTAAAAAACCTGCTGCCGAAATTACGCGAACGGCACGCGCTCGATTTTGTGATCGCCAACGGTGAAAATTCCGCCGGCGGCAACGGGATCACGCCGGAAATCGCGACGGAGCTTTATGGGTACGGCATCGATGTCATAACCAGCGGCGATCATTTGTGGGATCAAAAGGAAGTTGTCGAACTGCTTGAGCGGGAGCCGCGTTTTTTGCGGCCGCTGAATTATCCCCCGCGCACCCTCGGACACGGCAGCGGGGTCTACAAGGTACGCGACCTGCCGCCGGTTGCCGTGATGAACGCACAGGGACGCACATTCATGCCGCCGCTGGAAAATCCCTTTATCGCCGCGCGCGAGGAAGTGGCGCAATTGCGGCAGCATGCGCGAATCATCTTTGTGGATTTTCATGCCGAGGCGACTTCGGAAAAGATCGCATTTGCGCGGATGCTGGATGGCCAGGTCAGCGCGGTGGTGGGCACGCACACCCATGTACAAACCGCAGACGAGCAGGTTTTTCCCGGCGGCACGGCGTATTTGACCGACGCGGGCTTCACGGGGCCGCAAGAAAGTGTGCTGGGGCGCGAGATCGAGCCGGTGTTGGAAAGGTTTTTGACGTCCACGCCGCAGCGTTTCACCGTGGCGCGGCATAAAATATGTCTCCACGGCGCGGTGATCGAGGTGGATGCCTCAACCGGTCGCGCAATACGAATCACGCGCGTATCGGAGCCGCTGCCTCAATGAACCAGGTCGTTGTCGATCAGGATGCGGTAATCCTTGATCCGGCCGTTTTCGCTCCCCTGGCGCGGAACATAGCGGAAGCCGGAAATGGTCTGGGATTTTCCGAGGTTTAAAACCAGGTAATGAGGATAATCCGGCCGGGCGTTCTTCCATTCTGTGTGCCAGTAATTCGCGGTTTGCCCGTCGATCGCATTTTCCGCCACGCCATCCTCGATGTTGCGTTCCTCGCTGTCCACATAGGCGATTGTCCAGCCATTGTGCGAAATGGCGTTGCCATCGGCATCCAACAGATCCAGTTCGGCGATCGCCGCGAACGGCTGGCCGTCAAAAGCATCCATGGATTCGAGGCAGAAATATTTTCCCGTGGCGGGAGATGAAAATTTGATGTCCTGGGTGTCGCCACCGGGCGCAAAGGCGCCGGAATGAACGGGCGTCGCGGAATCCAAATTCAACTTCACGAGGGGGCGATGGTTTTTTAGAAAATCTTTTTCAGGATGCAGTTCGTCTAGGATCGGTCTTTCCAGACCGGCGACCGTATGATTTTCCGAACCAAGGATGTCGAGGACCACGATTTCGTTGGTCCCGGCATGCAGCCAGCAGCCGGGGGCGTAAGCGGTCTGTGTCGGGCCGATGTTCCAGAAACGTCCGAGGCAATGGCCGTTCACCCAGACATCACCTTTGCCGAGATTACGCAAATCCAGAAAGGTGTCACCGGCATTTTCGAGGACAAATTCACCGCGCCAGAAGGCGGGCGTATTTAAATCTATTGTTGTATTCGTAAAATTCAAACCTGCGAGCATTTTGGCGTCGAGCGGCAGATTGAAGATTTCCCAGTCCTTCAATATTTCTCCGCCGAGTTTCACCGGCGCGATGAGGCCTTTGTGATCGGCCATTTCGGTACCAAAGTTAATGCGGCCCATCGGTTCGACGAGAATATCGAGCTGGGATTCCTGTTCGCGGGCAGGCAATAAAATTTGCGGCCGGGCATCGCGCCGGTCGAGGATGCCGACGCGCCTGCCATCCACGAACACAAAACCAAAATCGTGAATTGCTCCGGCTTCGAGGGTTATCGCATCGCCGGCTGGAATTTTGGTGCGGTACAAAATGCAGCCATAGCCCTGGTCGTAGGCTTCCATGGAGCGCGGTGTCTCGTCATGGATCGGAGCGGGCAGATGATCGAAAATCGGTGCGACTTCATTCAACTCGATGGGGGCGAAGCTGACGACGGGGTTGGTGGCGGGCACATCCGGCAGCGTTTCGCCGGGGAGAAGGTATTTTGAAAAAAGTTCACGTGTGGCAAAGAATTTGGGGGTCGGCCAGCCGGCTTCGCTGATGGGGGCGTCGTAATCGTAGCTCGAGGTGTCGGGCTTGAACGGACGGTCACAGCCGGACCACAGGCCGAAGGTCGTGCCGCCATGCACCATGTAGATGCTGAATGAAGCATCCATATCGAGCATCGTTTTCAGGTTTGGAAGGTAATTTTCCGGTTTGCCGAGGTGATGGGGCTGGCCCCAGGTGTCGAACCAGCCGGGATAAAATTCGGAGCAGATAAGCGGGCCGGACGGCTGGAGTTTCCTGACCTTTTCAAAATTTTTCACCACGTCGCTGCCGAAGTTCCCGGCCTGGAACATGCCCGGAAGCAAACCGTTTTTCATCAGGTCGGGAGGATTGCATTGGAACAGCGGCACGTCAAAACCGGCATCCACGATTGCCTGACGCAATGCGTCCACGTACGCGGTGTCCTTGCCGAAGAAGCCGTATTCGTTTTCCACCTGCACCATGATAATGTTGCCGCCATGGGTGATTTGCAGCGGGCCAAGCACACGGCCGACTTCGTTCAGGTAATTTTTCGCGGCATCAAGGTAGTGCGGATCGCGCGTACGAAGTTGGATGTCATCATATTTCAAGAGCCACCAGGGCGTGCCGCCCATCTCCCATTCGGCGCAGGAGTAGGGGCCGGGACGCAATATCACCCAGAGGCCTTCTTGCTGGGCGATGCGGCAAAAGGTCGCGACATCGGCCTGGCCGGTCCAGTTGAACTCACCGGGGCGCGGTTCGTGCAGGTTCCAAAACAGATAAGCACAGACGGTGTTCAAGCCCATCGCCTTGGCCATCCGCAAGCGGTTGCGCCAGTATTTTTCGGGCACGCGCGCGGAATGGATCTCGCCGCAGCGGATTTGAAACCGCTGTCCATCCAGCAGAAAATCGTTGGTGCCGATGGCAAAGGTATGGCGCTGTGTCTCAGGCTGGACATGGGTGCAGCCGGTAAATAAACCGGCGGCCAATGCGAACGACGACAACACGATGGCCCGGGAGAAGGAATGGAAATTCATATGCGTGCGGATAATATGGGCGGCGGTCAGAGGCGTTTTTCGTCGGCGTCGATATAGTCCACGAAATTTTTGAGGTCGTCGCGGTGACCGAGGCCGGAATCTTCCTTGCGTTTCTGAAGGCGTGCACAGGCGGAATCATCGTTCGCCAGCGGACGGCTCAAAACATCCTGCCAGTGGGCGGCTTTTTCGGCAGGAGTGCGTTTCACATTGATCCGCACCCAGTCGCAGACTTCGCCGTCGGTCAGGGAATTCTTCACAACCGAAATGAATTGTTCGTGGGTGACGCCGGCGGCCTTGAGCCAGAAGCCGTCAAAGCCCTTGCCAAAATTATCGGTGTAGTCGGAATGCAATTTGCCGGCGAGGTGCAGGCGGATCTTGTCAACGTAACGGGGCAGATAGTGCCAGCCGTCCATGGTTTCGCGCGGGCTGCGTGGATAGATGATCGAGTTCATGGGGCAAGGATGAAATGAGCGTATGATTGTCGCAATCAAAAACAAACCCGGTGGGGCAGGCACTCATAGATATAAAATTGAACCGGGCGCGGGGTGATGGCGGAAGCGAACCGAGTGCCTAAATTTCAAATTCATTTGCAAGACGTAGGTGCTGACAGTCCGGGAGTTGGTGGTAGTGTAAAACAAATCCCAATGAAAAAAACGCACTCCGTATTTCCTGCCCGCGGCGTCATCCGTCATGAACGGCAAAGCTCAACCGGTTTTACGTTGATCGAATTATTGGTGGTGATCGCCATCATCGCGATCCTGGCGGCGTTGCTGTTGCCGGCGCTGTCGGCGGCCAAGCAGAAAGCGTATCGCGCGTCCTGCACAAGCAATTTGAAGCAGATCGGTGTGGGCCTGAACATCTACACTGGAGATAACTCGGACTATTTTCCCTCAACCGGCTGGGTGCAAGGCGGAAATCCATGGGAGACGCATGAGGTGATGCGTTACGCCAATGCCGGGGACGACGTGGCGACCGGCGGGGTGGTGCAGGGGCCTTATGCCATGGGTTCGCTTTTTTTCAACAAAATAGTTCCGAACGGGAACGTGTTTTATTGTCCAGCGAACACCACCGGCGTGTATTGGTACGGAGCCTACAACGAGGTCAACTACGCCTGGCCGGCCATTCCGCCGGACGAGTCGACGCTGATTCAGAATTGGGACGGCAACGCATACGTTCGTTGCAGTTACAGCTATTACGTGCAGTCTGCCACGGTCGGCGGACCTTCCGGGACTTACGGGGGTCCCAATCTGCCGGTTCAGAATTATTCCTCACAAACTTTTGCGAGCCCAAATCCCAATGATGCGCCAAATACCATCACCACGCTGATCCCGCTCAAGGTGTCCCAGGCAGATCCAACCAAGTGCATCGCGTCGGACACGATGAATGAAACGACGGACCTGAATCACAAGACCGGCAACTATCCTGCGGGTATTGACGTGCTTTTTACCGACGCCCATGCGAACTGGCAGTCGATAAAAGGGAACAACAAAAAAGGCTCCTACCAATGGTTTGATCCTAATTTGTGGTCCGCCTCGGTTCAAATGACACCTGACCAGTATCGTATCATATTTAACGCCTTTCAGCCTTGATCCCGAAAAAAATTCCGTCCGGCCAACCTACCTACAATACCATGATCAAAAAACTGACACAAACATTCACGGGCGCATGCATTGCGCTGCTCCTGCCACTGGCTGTCACCGCACAGACCACGTTTTTCAGTGATAACTTCACCGGTGGCAGCACGGTGAACGCCGCGACGCCGGTGACGCCGACCCTGCATTCCGCGAGTTATGAATTCGTTGGCAGCCTGGCGGAGTATCCGCCGGCGTCCGTTTCGGCAAACGATTTGCGTTATGGCATCACAAACGGCGGTGGTGGAAATCTTTGCGAAATCCAGGCCCTGTTCACCGGCAACCCCGTCGCCCTTTCCCAACCGGGGGATTACGTCCAGTTGACCATTGTTTACACAAACACAACGGGCATTTGGGCTGGCGGGAGCGGGACGTGCGAGGTGGGCATTGGCTTGTATAACAGCGGCGGGGTTTACCCGTTGGGTAATGCCAATGGTTTTATCACAGAAGGAATGGGCAACGCCAGCGGTGGCGTCCAGGATTGGGCGGGGTATGAGACGGATGTGAGCGATACGACCAGCAGCCTCCACTATGAAATTTTTGGCCGCCCATCAAATGCCTCGAACCCCGGTAGCGACAACCAGGACCTGGTCACTCAAGGCAGCAGCACGAAAAGTTTCAGCAACAACGGTGGTTTGGTCATCGGCACCCCCAATAGCACGAGCCTCGTGCAGGCCACCACTAATATCGTATATACCAATGTTCTGACCATCACGTTAATCGCTCCCAGCCAGGTGGCCATCACCAACAACCTTTATACCGTAGCCGGATTGGCGACCACCATCGGCGGTACCAATTCTGCCGCCGCTTATACGACGGCAGCGTTTGACGGTCTGGCCATGGGTTTTTATAAAAAAGGCGATATTTCGACTTCAAACGTTGTTGACATCGCCTCCATAACGGTTGTCGGATCGGTGACGGCGATAACGGGACCGCCGAATATCACGCAACAACCGGCGCCCGTCGTTATCGGCAACAACGGAGCCGGCGCTTTTTCCGTGACCGCCGTGGGTGCCAATGTCACCTATCAATGGCACCGGCATGGTACGAATTTGATTGATGGCGGGAACATCTCGGGTTCCACCAGCAGCCAATTGGCCATCACTTCCGCGAGCAGTGCTGACGTGGCGTCGTCGGGTGCGGACGGTTATTATGTTACCGTCACCGGCACGGGTCCTTACAGCACCAATTCCGTGACCAATTCCTTGTCCCTGGAGACGCCTAACAATTTGTTCTATTCCGGCAGCGGGGCTTGGGATTTGAAAACCAGCGAAAGTTGGAATACGGATGATTTGGGTGATTCAGCCAATTTCTTTAATTTTGGCGACGCGGTCACGTTTGATGACGGCGGTGGCGGCGGCACAGTGACCCTTACTGGAAGTTATTTGAGCGCGTCATCGGTCACTGTCAGTCACACCAGTTCATTCTATACTTGGACCGGCAGCGGCAGTTTTGCCGGGCCCGGCAAATTGACCTACAACGGCAGCGGTCTTTTTACTATCAATAATGCCAATACCTTCAGCGGCGGCACCATCATCAGCAACGCTGCAGCCAATCTGAAACTGGGCAATGGCAATGGCCTGGGTACGGGGCCCGTCACGCTGGCAGAGGCCGGTGGAAAGATGGAATGGACCGTGGCCGGCAGTGCGACGTCCGGGTTGGGCGATGTGGTGGTGGCTGACAGCTTTACCATGATATTTGATGCCGGTTCCACTTATGCCGGTGTCTTCAACGGAAACCTGTCCGGTACGAGCGGAAAAACGCTGACCTTGCAGTCTACTGCCGCTAACACCACGACCAACGAACGTATCCGCGTCTTCGGCACGAATACAGTCTGCAACGCCAACATCACCTTCAGTTCCGGCGGTAGTGACCTGATGTCCCTGGCACCTTACAACACCATGGGCACGCAGACCTACAATGGTACCATCTCCGGCGATGGCAGCATCTGGGTACGTGGCAATGGCTTGGCAGTTCTGAACGGTAACAACAACTACAGCGGCGGCACCTATACGACGGCCGGTGGTCTTGGCCTTGGCCTCAACAGCACACCGACCTCAGGGACTGTGACCTCAGGGCCGATCGGCACCGGGCCGCTGGAAATTTCGTCCGAGGCCGGCAGTGCCAGCGGCAGCGGCATGGTCTACGCTTCCGGCGGAGCCATAACGATTGCCAACGCACTTGCCTATCCGACGAACAACCAGATATTGATTGTCGGCGGCACCAATCCCTTGACATTTGCCGGCTCCTGCCAGCTTTACGGCGTCGATGGGATAATCACCAATCGCACCTGGCAGGTCACCAATACGGCGGCGACCACCATTACAGGCATAATCGGTGATGCCGGCCACGGTTGTGGCTTCATCAAGACAGGCGGGGGTAACCTTTATCTTGACGCTAACAACACGTACACCGGTCCCACCACCAATAACAGTGCCATAACCAACGCGGGATTCGGCGTGCTGGCGGGCACGGGCTCCCTCACCGGCAGCCTGTTTGTCCAGTCCGGCTCCGCCATTGGCGGCGGCGACTTCTCTGGTATCGGCACCTTTACCGTAGGCGGCAACCTGGCGCTCAGCGGCGGCGGCTGGTTCCGGGTGAACCGCTCCGGTTCGCAGAGCGATCAGGTTTTCGTCACCGGCACCGCTGCCAACATCGGCACGGGTACGGTCACGATCACCAACCTCGGGGCAACTTTGCAGATCGGTGACACGTTCACCTTGTTCAACAAGGCAGTCACCGGGGGTGCCGCACTCACCATTACCAACATTGGTGGCGGCTTCGTCTGGTCGAACGGCCTGGCCGTGAACGGTAAAGTTTCAGTGCTCTCGTTAGCTTCCAGCATCACGACCATCACGGTCAGCCCGGCCATCACCAATATTGTGTTCTCCGGCTCGAACCTTACCTTGAACGGCACCAACGGGCAGTCCGGCGCCACCGCCTATTTGCTCATGACTACCAACCTAATCAGCCCGCTCAATCAGTGGAAGACGGTGGCCACCAATGTGCTGGGCGGCAATGCTTACAGCTTCATCGGGACGAACGTCGTTACTCCGGTGCTGGGTCGGCAGTTCTACCGGTTGAGCAGCACGAATTACAATCCGTAATAAAATTCGGAACCAGCTTCCGGCGCTGAATTTTTCAGCGCCGGATTTTTTTTTGCATATGCGAAGCAATAGAACATTCGGCTAATGACAACCGGGTGGTGTTTCTGACACAGTTTGCGGGTGCCCATGGAAACCGGAAGCAGCACGCCAAAAATTCCCCGCGTGGCCTCGATCGACGCGCTGCGGGGTTTCGTGATGTTCACGATGATTTTTGTCAACGACCTCGCCGGGGCGCCGGAAAATCTCGTGCCGAACTGGATGGTCCATTTCAGCGACCGCCATGAACACGGCAGCGGCATGACTTTTGTGGACCTGGTGTTTCCGGGATTTCTATTCATCGTCGGCATGTCGATACCGTTTGCGCTGGGGAAGGCGTTGCCGCCCTGGGAAAAAATCCTGCACATCCTTACGCGCACACTGGCGCTGCTCGCGCTTGGAATTTTGATGGTCAACGGCGAAAGCGGGGGCACGCCGTTGTGGTATGCCACGATGTTCAGTTCGGGCATCCTGGCGTTTTGCCATTTGTCGCCGCGGGGCGCAAAACCGGAGTCGGAAAAATTTTGGAAGGCCTTCAACGTGGCGATCCGCGGGCTCGGGTTTTTCGGGATGCTTTTCTGCGCGCTCACCTTTGGCCATAAAAAGCATCACATCCTTACGCTGTATCCGCTGCATATCAACACGAGCTGGTATGGCATCCTCGGACTGATCGGTTGGGCGTACCTGGCGGCGGCGGTGCTGTTTCTAATCTTTAAAACGAACCGGACGGCATTGCTGGCGTGCGTAGCATTGATGACATGCTTTTATGCGGCAGACCAAAAGGGGTTCTTTGATAATTTCTGGCCGGCGCATTTTGTGGATTTCGGCGGCACGCTCGGTTCGCAGGCAGCCATCACGGTCGCCGGGCTTTTGCTGGCGACGATCTTGGTCACGCCGGAAACGGCGGCGTTGAAATCAAAGGTAAAATTCACCCTGCTGTTCATTCTCGGGTTTGCATTCGCCGCGTTGCTGGCCAATGGCCTCTACGGCATCAGCAAGAACGACGCGACGCCGTCGTGGTGTTTTTGGGCGGACGCGGTCACCGGCGCACTGTGGCTGGGATTTTATTTTTTCTGCGACGTGAAGCCGGTGAAGGTGGTATCCCGTCCGCTGGTGCTGGCCGGACAAAATGTCCTGCTGGCGTATCTGCTTTCCGAGATGCAGGGGTCGGTTTTGAATCTGCTGCATCTGGGTGACTGGTATGACGGGTTGGCGGAAGGCAGTCTCGCGGCGGCCGTCGCACGTTCTGCCGGTTGCGGGATTGTGATTTTGCTGATCACGGTCGGGCTGAATCGGGTCGGGTTTCGGCTGAAGCTTTAGGGCGATGCTGGTAGCCTCCGACATTAGTCGGCGCTAATTTTCAAATGGCGCGGACTGACGTCCGCGGCTACAGAGAAAACGCGCACCTCACCCCGGCCCTCTCCCCATCGGCTCCGCAGACTCCGCCGACGCGGAGAGGGAGAAACGTTCGCAGCGTCTTGGCGCCGGAATGATTCGGATGGTTTAGGAGTTCAATGAGCAATGAAAGTTTAGTCATAAAAGCCACATTCACCCTCACCCTCACCCTCACCCGCTGGGAGAGGGAACAGCAGCTGAATATTCCATATGATGCGATGGTCCATCGAGCCGTTGGCCG